>Ga0136634_10000424_pt1 | contig 19296 bp, 19 predicted proteins | sample AntDrymUQ8332106_2_FD_104654 | JGI IMG/M metagenome (GOLD analysis project Ga0136634, IMG submission 104654) | Polar desert sand microbial communities from Dry Valleys, Antarctica - metaG UQ833 (21.06) | ecosystem: Environmental > Terrestrial > Soil > Desert | place: Antarctica: Dry Valley... | reverse complement strand
GGCAACATAGTGGACCGCCCCGATCGGAATGCCCGCCTCTTCCATTGTCTCACGTCGCACGGCGGTCTCGATGTCGTCGCCGGGCTCCACAAACCCGGCGAGCACCGAATACAGCTTTTCCGGAAAACGGTGCTCATGGCCGAGCAAGCAGCGGCCTTCATGGATGATGGCCATGATGACCGCCGGGTCGGACCGGGGAAAATGCATCTGCCCGCAAGCCCAGCAATCGCGGCGCCAGCCGCCGTCGCGGAGCCGCGTGCGCCCCCCGCAGCGGCTACAACAACGGTGGACGGAATGCCATGCGATCAGCGCCCTAGCCTGGCCGGCGATCGCGAGTTCTTCAGGCGATAGGCTCCCTTGGACGGCCAGGCTGCGCAAATCGACGAGCGGCGCAAGACGCTCCGCCGCGATCGCCATGTGTGCGCTGCGAGTGGAAGTTATGCTAGCTGCAAAAAGCGGGGCCGCATCATCGTCGAGTCCAAGAAAGCATGTGTCGCCGAGACCGACCCCGGCATCGGCAATTTCGGGTCCGGCAAAGCCGCGCAGCCGCGTTTCAGTCCGGTCCGCATTGGAGGTAATCGCCAGCTTCAGATCGGCCAGCAGGATGTAGCGCGCCTTGGGCGAAGCTCTCAGCCCGTCTAGCCAGGCGGCGTCGCGGCGCCGCTCCCCTAAGCGGTTGAGCGTGAGCTGCGGCCGGATGTGCTGCATCTGGATCGGGGAAGGCTGGGACATTTGTGGCTCAAGACGTTGGAATTGCCGCGACAAGGGGAAGATTGTTGGCTGCGGCTCTTTTTTCCAGCTCACTCAACGCCCATTGATAAGCGATGTCCTTCAGCCTGCCATGCTCCGTCCACGCTAAAACTTCAAGATGAGGAGGAAGTGGCGCCGCCAACAGCATGTCGAGCGGGCCAAGAGCGCCATCATCCTCCATGATCCCTTTGCTTGTCACCGCCGCCAGCATGGTTTCAAAGCTGGGAAGCCCACCTAGGGCTTCGGCGCGCCGCCCGGGAAACCAATTTTGGGCCAAGCGTTGGCGCGCCGGCAAATCGCGATAGGGGATCGGGGATTTACCGAAGGGTGAAATGGCCGCCTTGGCCACGACATTGGGCCCCGCATGAATGCGGTGCATTGGCTCTAGGGGCAACGGGTCGGCGACACTGCCATCAATGAGCAAATGGCCGTCCTCGTCGATAAAGGGAGGTAACAGGCCCGGAAACGGCCAATTGGCGCGCACGGCGATTTGGACATTGCCGGTCGTGTGCAGATGCGGTCTGCCCAAGGACAGATTGGCCGAAACGGCATAGAAGGGCAGCGGCATGTCGGCGATATCGATATCGGGAAAATAGCGTAGCAGCAGACGGTCGAAACGGCGCTGGTCATAAAGTCCGAAAACCGGCCAGGTGCGGCGGCGCAAAGCCTTGCCCCCCACCATCATCTCCGTGATGAGGTGGTCGATGTCGTCCGCATCCATGCCGAGGGCGAGGCAGGCCGAGACGGCTACCCCCGCGCCGGTGCCGGAAAAGCAATCGAGCTCGAAGCCGGCAGCTTGCACCGCCTTGAATATCCCCAGCGCGGCGGCGCCGTAGACCCCAGTCGCGCTCGCGAGGAAGCCGGCGGATTGCCCCAGGAGAAAACGCGCCAGCCTGTCGTAGTCCTTGGGGTGGCCGGGGCGCAGATGATGGTGCGACCGCACTGGGCGGACCTCCAGCCAGCGCCGCGCTCCGGCTTGGGCCGCGGGCCGGCGGGGATCGTGGAAGAGCGCAAGACGGCAGGCTTCCGCGCCGCGCAGCTCAAAGGCCAATTCCTCGACCGCGCCGAGCGCGACCGGCGCGCCGAGACGCCCGCCATCATGGGTGCCCACGAGGCAGATTTCGTCGGCGTCGGTCAGGGCTTTCTCGGTCCAGGGCGTAGGTTCGGCATCGGCAAGCAGAACGATGACGTCGAAGCGCGCTTCCTGCTCCTTCATCCAATGAATGACTTGAGGGTCGTCCAGGGCAATGCCGCCCGGCAGGTCCTGACCCAGCCCCTCGGCCGAGAGAAACTGGCATTCGGCACGGGCCTCGAGAGCTTCGGATAGTTTGGCAACGAAGTCCTTGGGGAGCGGATCACCGCCTGCGGGACAGATCGCGATGGAGCGGGCGCGGTCAGTGTGAGCGCGCGCCGCGGGACGGACCGAGGCGGGAACACGGGCCAGGCTCTCAAGGGTCGCCTGCCAAACCTCCGGCACGCCCTCGGCCAGTCCCTTAAAACTGTCCCACTCCAGCTTGAGCACGATGCTGTTGCGCAGGGCTGCGGCGGTTTCACTATGCGGCAGTCTTGCCAAAAAGGCCGCTTCGCCGAGCACGGCTCCTGGACCGAGCTCAGCCTTATGCGCGCCGCCGGAAAAGCTCGTCACACGGAAACGGCCCGAGATGACGACGTAAATGGCTTCGGAGAGCTGTCCGCTCGCGATGAGGGTATCACCGCGCGGAACGTTTAGCATGTGCGACTCAGCGTAAAGCCGCTTCAAAACCGCATCCGGCATGACCGCGAAGGCGCGCACGCCTTTCAGCCAATCAACGGGCGATTTGTGCCGCTTTCTCTCGATACCCGCCATGCCCATTCCGAATCAGCCAAGCCTCGCTCTTACCGCATGATCGACAGCAAGCCTATGTGTAGAATTCGGGGCTAGCCAAGCGCCATAACAAAGAAGGGCCGCTAAGCGGCCCTGTCCTCATGACTTTGAACAGCTTCAGGCCGAGGCGAACAATTCCTCTACATACGCCCAGTTAACCAGGTTGTCGAACCAGGCTTCCAAATATTTCGGGCGAGCATTGCGATAATCGATATAATAGGAATGCTCCCATACATCGCAGCCAAGCAGCGGCGTGGCTCCATGCACGAGCGGATTTTCCCCATTCGGCGTTTTCATCACTTGAAGCTTGCCGTCCTTTACGGCAAGCCAGCACCAGCCAGAGCCGAATTGGCCTTTGCCCGCCTCGATGAAAGCCTCGCGAAACTTATCGAAGCCACCAAGATCGGCATCGATTCGGGTTTGCAGCGCGCCAGGCAGCTTGTTGCCGCCACCGCCATTCTTCATCCATTTCCAAAAATGGATGTGATTGTAGTGCTGGCCGGCATTGTTAAAGAGCGGCTGATTGTTGCTGAAAGAACCCCGTACGATGTCTTCCAGGCTCTGTCCCTCCAGACCAGAGCCAGCAAGCAGCTTGTTGCCGGTCTCGACATAGGCGTTGTGGTGCTTGTCGTGGTGGAATTCCAGCGTTTCAGCGGACATGTAGGGCTGCAACGCATCATAGGAATAAGGGAGATCGGGAAGTTGAAACGCCACTGGGCCCTCCTTGCATGAGCGATTTGCTGCGGGGCACCCTAGACTTGGACAAGGTGCGAAGCAAGCCGGAGAGCGAAATGAGGGGCATGAAATCCCTGAATTTCATGCCCCAATATCCTGCCGAGGAAAGGTTCGTTTGGTTGACACAGGGATCAGACAAACAAATGATCGCTGGAGACCCATGAACCGGCTATGAACGCGGCATTCACCAAGCCTTAATCCGTCCGGGCAAGAGAGCGGATGCCTCACCTTATCAGGCCGATGAGATCCTTAAACTCCGGCGTGCCGGCTTTGCCGAGCCATTCGAACATGACCATCTCGCTATCCACGATATAGCCGCCGGCCTGACGAATGCGTGTCAAGCTCAGATCGCGGCTCAGCGGGGAACGCGAGGACACCCCGTCGGCCACAAGGTAGACCTCATAGCCATCGGCGAGGAGATCCAAAGCGGTCTGGCCAACGCAGACATGCGCCTCGATGCCTGCAATGACGACCTGGCCGCGGCTCTGATCTCGCAGCGTGTCGAAACGGTGATGGAGCGCTTTGTTGCCCATGCAGGAAAAATGCATTTTATCCAGAACAACTGCATCCGCCCCGAGCATGGTGCGCAGCGGCTCGACCGTCACCCCTAAGCCTTTCGGATAATGTTGCGAGACGGTGATGGGCACCCCGAGGCGCGTTGCGATTTGCACGATCCGACAGCACACTGCTATCATCGCTGCCGCGTCGTGCACCGGCGGGGCGACTTTTTCCTGAACGTCCACAATGAGGAGCTGCGACCGCTCACGCTGCATGCGCATCATAAGAGTAACTCGGCGATCGTGATTTGGGAGCTGCGACTGGTTATCTTAACGGAAACAAGACCGGGTTTGAAGGCTGTTGCTGTCCGAAATGGGTCCGGCGTTCCGGACCTTTGAAGGTGTGGGCGCGCTAATGGCAGGTCTGCAATCAGGACGTGAGACTTGCTTTTGACCACGCACCCGGCCAAAGTCGCCCAATCGCAGAGGCATGCTTTGCGCGAACAATCCAAGCACGAATGATCGTTCCATGGTCTTGCCGAAAGATTCCGCGCTTACCGCGTTGAACAGAACCGCCGCTGGCGATACAGCGGCGTTCATATCCCGGGAGGGGCAGGGCGTGCGGCGCGCGGTGTTGCGCCATCGGCTCGTGCTCGCCAGCGCCTCGCCGCGCCGCCTGGCGCTGCTGGAGCAGGTCGGGATCGAGCCGAACGCGCTGCGGCCCGCCTCCATCGACGAGACGCCGAAAAAAGGCGAGCGGCCAAGGAGCCTCGCCCAGCGCTTGGCGCGGGACAAGGCGCTTACCGCGCGCGACCGCGTCCGCCGCGAGCCTGAGCTGCAGGACGCCTTCGTGCTTGCGGCCGACACGGTGGTGGCGATAGGGCGTCTGGTGCTCGGAAAGCCGGAATATCTGGACGAGGCGGCCAAGGCCCTCGCGACGCTTTCGGGCCGCACGCATAAGGTGCACAGCGCCGTTTGCCTCATTACCCCCGAGGATAAGATGCGCATGCGCATCGTCGAAACCCGCGTGCGCTTCAAGCGGCTGAGCCGCGAGGAAATCGACAGCTACCTGGCTTGCGGCGAATGGCGCGGCAAGGCCGGCGGGTATGCGGTTCAGGGCATTGCCGGAGCCTTCGTGGAAAAAATCGTCGGGTCGTATTCCAACGTTGTCGGCTTGCCGCTCATTGAAGTTGTCAGCCTTTTGGCTGGGGAAGGGTTCCCCGTCTATTTCAATTGGCTGAACCGCGCGGAAGTGGACGCCGGATGACGAAGGACGGGCCGAAGTCGGCCGGGCCGACGCCGCGGAAAACCCCAGCTTGCGCGATTTGCGGCAAGCCGCGGGACATACAATACCGCCCGTTCTGCTCCAAGCGCTGCGCCGATCTCGACCTCGGCCGCTGGCTGAATGGCAGCTACGCCATCCCCGTAAGCGCCGATGATGATGAAGACGGCGAAGATGCGACCCCGCCAGAGCCTAAGCCAGCCCGTAACGGGGAAAGCGGCTAGCTTCCCAGTAGACATGCCGCCCCCGATTCCCTATAACCCTCACCAGCGCCGTTTCTCTGCGCTCCCCTTAAGCCCAGGTAGCTCAGTCGGTAGAGCAGCGGACTGAAAATCCGCGTGTCGGTGGTTCGATTCCGCCCCTGGGCACCAATAAATCAATGAGTTAGCTCATCTCATTGGATCGATATTTTCCGGCTGTGGGGATTTTGTGGGGACGGCCTGTGGATACGCCCCCTCAAGACCACCAGTTCCGGCCTTCTTCCATCGATCTCGCTTATTTTATTTGCTGCTTCGATCAGGCGTGAGAGTTCGGCAGCCGAATAACGCGTCGTGATTCGACCGGATACATGTCCGAGCAGGTCCTGCCGGTCTTCGAAGCTCACGCCCGCAGCCCGGAGACGCCGCTAGCATCAGCAAACTTCTGGCTCGGTTCTTATGCGATCTGCAAGCTGACTGCGGAGAAAAAATATGAACCCCGGCGGCATCCAGAATGACCCGTTCATGGCATTTGGTTCGGTCCATCGTTTCCGGCGACAGAGTGACTGCCACCTCAATGCTCCAGGCATCGCAGCAACTGCCTAAGGAGCGCGCTGCTCGCGGCGCAACCCGCCAGGCAGACAGAGAGAACTTCTTCAATGATCCTTCACTTACCGGATCACAAGACGCGAAGGCAGACCAAGAGCAGATAGTGCGTCTTCTCAGAATTCATAGTTCCATGTGACCGCCAGGGCCGGCGGGTGGCGCAGCCTTATCAGTTCATCCCTTTAGCTGCGGAAGGCCACGGCGCTGCAGATGATGCGAACGCCGACCAACAGCAAGCGTATTCCGTCTGGGCCCGCGTCTGAAACAGTTCAACTCCGCGTTTGAGGGCAGACGATAGCCCTTGAAGTCCACATTTCAGCCTTATAAAAAAGGAGTTGCGCGCTCTATCGATGCGACCACGTCTTTCGGGCCCTACAATGTTCAAAGAAACCCACCCGATTATCGGCACGCGGGACATCCAACGGGCGATTGACTTCTACACCCAGCAGCTTGGCTTTAATTTAGCCTTCAAAGACAATGCTGATTCACCGAACTACGTCGGATTTCGGCGTGACGAAGTTGAGCTGCACATGCAGTTTCAGTTCGAGCATGAAATGGGCACCATCCGCCTGCGGTTTCTGATAAAGGACCCAGACGCACTCCTCAGCGAATACCGGCAACTTGGCGTCGAATGCACTCCCAGCGGCATTCGCAATACTCCATGGGGGACGCGCGAGTTCGCCATCTATGATTTGGATCGCAATGCGCTCACCTTCTACCGTGACCTGACAAGCGCAGAGAAGGCGCGGCTGTTACCGGCGCAATCAAACTGACCCAGTCGGCAATCTATAACTGATCCACCGCTACGGGTGGTCCTTCCGAGGGGGAGGGACCGATGCTTGCAGCGGAGGTCGGATGGAAATTTCAGTTTTGATCAAGCATGGAAGCAGCATCCGTGCGATTGCGCGGTCGACGAGCTGGTCGCGCAACACGGTGCGGCGCTATTTGCGCGGCGGGGCGGCTGCGGCGACACGCAAGCCGTCGCCGAAGCGGGTGGAGAAGCTTGATCCGTTCTAGGATTATATCCGCGAACGGTTGCGGCGCGGCGCCGGATAGGATCCCGGCGGTGGTGTTGTTCCGGGAGCTTCGGGATCGCGGCTATACGGGCAGTGAGATGCGCGAAGTGCTGTTCGACAACATCGTCACATCAGCTGGGGGGATGCAAGTGCCTGTGCTGGACGGAAACCCCGCGCTCCGTTAATCTCGTACCCAAAAGATGTGGGAGGCGAGCATGACACTCGTATGGCTTGGTGCGCTGCTAATCGTTGGCGGCGTGCTGTTTACGGCGGCCCAGCCCATCTTACGCGGCCGATTTAGCGGCGGCAGGCCGCTTCGCCCGGTGCGGCCCAGCGTGACGCTGGAACCGGAAAGACCCGCGCGCGGCCTGGGCCTTTCGGCGAATTGGCCAGGTTTAGCGATGATTGCGCTCGGCACCGTTCTGTTGCTGGCCGGGGCTGTATTCTAAATCTCCAGGCAGGGCGGCGTCTTAAAGACGGAGATACTGCCAGCCCCTATCTCATGGCTTTGGAGCCGGCTTATCGCTAACGCGTTTGGCTTTTAGAGTTTTTCGCCGCTTTTTCGGCTCTTCCGTAGCAGATTGATCCTTACGCGTCTCCCAGACGGCGTCGGGCGCCGCTCCTGCCTTCTCTCCCGACATGAAAGGCGTGGGCCCAGGCTCTTTGCCTGATGCGATCGCCGCCATGCTGCGGCCGGAGGCGATGGAGCGGTCGTCGCGCAGGATCGCATCGCCTTCGCTCTCGACCGCACTGGCATCGCGATGTTTGATGAGCAGCCAATTGGTGCGATTTCCTCCGGTTCGATCCTGTTTCATGCGCACGAGAACCCAGCTTCCCTGCAACCTTTCGCCTTGAAGCGAGAATTTGAAGTCCCCTTCCGCCAGCCCTCGTTTCGCCGGTTTCTCGCCCTCGGGCATCCAGTAGCCGCGATCCCAAAGCTGCACCGTCCCACCGCCATATTCCCCCTCGGGGATGGTGCCCTCGAAATCGCCATAGGCGAGCGGATGGTCTTCCACCTCCACGGCAAGGCGCTTGTCACGCGGATTGAGCGATGGGCCGCGCGGCACCGCCCATGATTTGAACACGCCCTCGAATTCAATGCGGAGATCGTAGTGCAGGCTGCTGGCGGCGTGCTTCTGGATTACAAACCGGAGCCGGTCCGCCTGCGGTACATTGACCTCATCGCTGGGCTCATCGGTCTTTGTGAAGTCGCGCTTTGACCGATATTTACCGAGGTTCTTCTCTGGCATTAGGTCCTCCGCATTTCTGGCGCAGCTCGATGATCCTGGCGCAAACGTTGGGATGCATCACAAGCGGTTCCGCTGAGGCGTGCAGCTGGGTACAGTGCACGCCTCTCTGGTCAACCCGCCTTGCCGCTATGCTTCTGCGGCTTGTGGATTTATGACGTCCTCCGCCAGTTCGGAGAGGAGTTCGTCGGTATTTTCCTCTTCGATCAGGGTTTCTTTCAGCAGCTCTTCGATCTCGCTCATGCCAAGTTGCTTGGCCCACGCCAGCATGGTTCCATAGCGCACGATTTCGTAATGCTCGACCGCCTGCGCCGAGGCGATCAACCCGGCGTCGAGAGCCTCGCCGCCATCGAACTCCTGCATCACATCCTCACCCTCGGAAATGATGCCTTCGATCGCCGCGCATTCGACACCCTCGGCCTTTTCACCGAGCAGTTCGAAAACGCGCTTCAAACGGTCAATCTGGGTTTTCGTCTCTTCGAGATGCACGCCGAACGCGCCTCTCAGCTCGTCGGACTTTGCCGCCGCCGCAAGTTTGGGCAGGGCTTTGACGATGGCATTTTCCGCATAATACGTATCCTTAAGCTGATGCAGAAACAGCGCTTTTAGGTCTTTGCCGGCCATTAATCTCTCCTGACGTGATTTTGTTGTTGCGTATTGCCAACGGAGCGAAGTCGTAGCGACTGCTCTCTTTGCCAGCGACTTACCCGACGGACTCAACACCCCATTCATCGCGAGCCTGCGCGGCCGTGCGGTTGAGAACGACTCTGTCGCCTTCCACGGTCGCCACAGAGTCCAAGTGCAGATAATGGTGCTCGCCATCCGCCGCGGGATCGGTCCGCGTGAGTTTGATGCGTTGCCCCTCGATTCCGTCGACCGTTCCGACATGCTGATGGTCGGAACCTACAACTTCCATATGCTCCCGAATGTCCGCATTATCCGCCATGGATGGTCCTTTGCATATTGGTGAACGCCGACAGGTAAACGGGAAGCGCTGCAACTCGTTCCCGCAAGTCGCCCAACAGAAATGGGCGCCGGGTGACGGTATTTTGGCTGGTGTAATAATAGGGATTTCACACCTCCACGGCGACATCAAGCCGGCCGAATTGGTGAACTCCACCACTTGTCGCCGCGTTGGCCGCGCTCTGGCATGACCGGTGCGGTCACGATCGTTATGGGTTGCTTCACATCGGATTGCGGCATGACCTCGCCGATGATCGCTGCGTCGGCGTAACCCGCGGCATGCAAACCCGTCAGACATGCCGCCGCGCGCGATGCTGGGAGCGCCGCCAGCAAACCCCCCGCCGTTTGCGGATCGAACAGGACGGCGTAATGCGGGTCTCGCGCCGCCTCGGCACGGTTGCGAACGGCGCGGCCTAGCCTGGCATTTTGCGGTTGGAGCGAGGAGACAATGTTCATGGCCAAGCTTTCGCGGGCGCCGGGAAGCAAAGGCACGGAATTCAGCGTGATCGAGGCGTCAACACCGCTTGCCTTCACCATTTCCCTCAAGTGGCCGAGCAGCCCAAAGCCTGTCACGTCGGTAGCGGCGCTGGCGCCGTGCGCATGCAGGATTTCTGCTGCCGCTTGATTGGACCGCGTCATATGCTGGATTGCGTTCATAACCCAGCTTGCTTTGGCCTTGCCGCGCATATCGGCGGCGAGCAGCGTCCCAGTGCCGAGCGGTTTCGTCAGGATAAGAACGTCACCGGCGTTCATCCCGCTTTTGCGCAAAACACGGTCCGGCGCAGCGAGCCCGTTCACCGCGAAGCCGAGCGCCAGCTCCGCGCCCTCCGCGCTGTGGCCGCCGACCAGCGCGCAGCCGGCCTCGCGCATGATCTCGTTGGCCCCGCGCATCATCGCGCGCAAATCCGCTTCGACCTTGGCCGCAAGACCATAGGGCAGTGTTGCGATGGCGAGTGCCGTCTGCGGTTCAGCTCCCATGGCGAAAAGATCGCCCAGTGCATGATTGGCGGCGATCTTGCCAAACAGATACGGGTCGTCGACGATGGCGCGGAAATAATCGACACTGTGGATGGAGAGCCGCGGCCCGCCGGTGTCAACGACCGCGGCGTCGTCAGGCGCATGCATGCCAACCACCACATCGGGCCGCAAGACTGGTTCGATCTCGCTCAGCGCCCGCGAAAGGACCGTTGCTCCGACTTTTGCTCCGCATCCGCCGCAGCGCATGGCGGCAGCGGAGATCTCCTTCGCGTCAGGGCCCGCGAGCTGAGACGCGGCAACGGGCCGTTCAACGCTCATCGTTGGCAAGACATTGAACCGTTCCATGAAGCGGCGGTCAATGCGATCCTTCCAGCGCCAAACCCATGCGCCTTGGAAGACGATGCCGTTCCGGGTGCCGAGCGCATAATCCTCACCGGTCGAGACCAGATACATCGCCTCGCGTTGGGGTTTGTAGCGCTTGAGCGGGTAACCGGTCAGCGACCTGCGGATATTTTCGGCCAAAACCGGACCGGCGCGGACGGCATAGACCCCGGACTTGGGCAGCGATCGCGGCGTGAATGCAACGATGTCGCCGGCCGCGAATACACCCTCCTGGCCTTCGACCTGCAACGCGCCGTCGACTTTCAGGAAGCCGCGTTCATCCAGAGGCAAACCGGTCGTTGAGAGCCATTCGGGCGGGCGAGCCTCGGTCGTCCAGAGGATTTCATCGGCGGCAAGCGGAGCGCGGCCTTCGATTTGCAAAGCTCCCGCCTCCACCCGCGTCACCTGCGCGCCGGTTACAATGCTAATCCCGCGTTGCGCGAAAAGCGCGCGAAAGCGCCGCTGAAACGCGGCGGGGAACTCGGGCAGGATGTCAGCGGCGCCAGACACAAGTGTGAAGGTCAACCATCGCGGGTCGCGTCCGGCCGCCTTTGCCTCGCGCCGCAGCCGCGCCTCAAGAGACAGCAGAAGTTCAACCCCGCCAGCACCTCCGCCGACCAGCGCAATGCGCCGGTGCCCGCCATTTTCCGTGACGCGCTCCATAAGCCCGGCGAAATGGCGAAGAAAGCCGTCGATCGGCTTTACCGGAATGGCGTGCTCATCGGCGCCCGGAACGGTGGCGGTATTCGGCGTGGAGCCGGTGTTGATGGACAGAATATCGTAGGGAACAGGGGGGCGGTTGTCGCAGATCACGTGTCGCGCTTGCATATCGATGCCCGTGGCGCTGCTCTGGTACAGGCGCGCGCCGGCGAAACGGGCCAGCGGTCCGGTGTCGATATGGGCCTCATCGAAGCGATATCGTCCCGCCACGAGGCCGGGCAGCATGCCGGAATAGGGGGTATGCACCTCGCGCGTGATGAGTGTGAAACGCACGCCGGGCAAAGGCTTCATGCCGAACCGGCGCAACACTTGCACATGGGCATGGCCAGCGCCGAGTAGCACCACATCCTTGATAACGGGCTGCATCATGGCTTGCACGGCAAACTCCCCGCGCCGCCATCGCGCGGCGACCAAGCAAGTAACCGATGATCGCTCCGTTATGCAAGGAAAGTGGGTTGGTCGCGGGCAACATCGGGGGTGGCTTCTGTTCGCATGAGCGCCGCTTGCAACAATTTCGCGCGCTGCAACGCCGAGCCTCGGGCTGGGTAGACGGCCGCAGCTGGCCTACTCTTTAAGGTAGTTAAGCCCAGAACTCTGCAGCTTACGCGCCAGCGTTTGCAGGAAGAACTGCGTGTCCTCAACTGTAATATTGGCGGGGTCAAGGGCCCCGAGCGAGAACGCGTTCAAGAGCGCGTGCCGGGTAACGAGGCTCGCGCCTTCATGCAGCCCCATGGACCACCCGGCAAAAAGACGGCTCCTGATTTCTAGGGACGTGATGAGGATGAGATTTTTATGACGCGTATCGGTTACGATGCGATGATAGGTGTTGCTGACATCGCAGCGGTTCCCTTCCAAAGCCTGGACAAAATAAAGACCGTCAAAAAACAAAAAACCGGAAACGTCGACAGCTTTGTTGTTTATGCGGCTTTTTTCCAGCAGCGCATCAAGGTCCAAGTACTGCGATTTGTCCCACTCGCTGAAATAGATTAAGCGCGTTAAACTCATTGCCTTGATTTCGAAAAACGCGCGACGTTCCCGCTGGATATCGCGTTAGCGAGCCAGCGCTCCCAATCTATCCCTGTATGTCACCCCCCTTTTCCCTTACGCGACCTGTTTATGCCGGGACGTTGGGCAACATTTGCCGCTCGCCCCCAAGGACCGCAGCACGACGAGTAAGGCCAGAGGCAGCCGTGTCCGTCCACGTGGCATGTTGTCGTCAAGTGATTACAAACCAACACCGTTCCTGAGTATGGGCTTCGCGCGTGCTCAAGCCCCTTCACACGCAGCCCGGCTCCAGCGGCAGTCTCTGCTGCGCCTATGCGGCATACCGCAGAAGATAGCTGTCATGACGGCCCAGGAAAGCGCGCAAGCGCTCCGGGTAATCGGCATCGACAGCGTTCCGGACGCTGGGCCGGTCGGCAAGCGCCTGCCGCCATTCGCGCAGCTTCGGCGCCGCGGCGAAAACGCGTAGATCGGCGATCTCATCGAAGGTGTCGAAATAGCGGAACACCGGGCCGAATACGGCATCCACGAGGCTGAACGCTGAGCCCGCAAAGAACGGGCCGCTGCCGAGAACCTCCTCGACGCGTCCGATTTTTGCGGCCAGGGCACTGCGCTTCGCCTCGAACGCGGCGTCTTCGGTGAGCGTCTCAAGTCCCCAGATGTCGCCCAGAATCGAGGAGCCGAATTCCATCCACGCGCGGTGGCGAGCGCGCTCCAGAGGATCGGATGGGTGCAGGCGCGGGCCGGACTGGCTGTCCTCGATATATTCGCAGATCACGCTGCTTTCGAACAGGATCGCTTCCTCTCGGCCCTCCTGGCGGACCCGCAGCAGCGGCACCTTCCCCAACGGCGACAGTTTGAGGAACCAGTCAGGCTTTGCGTCGAGATCGATCATGACGCGCTCGAACGGCACGCCTTTCTCCAGAAAGGCGATTGCGGCGCGTTGCACAAAGGGGCAGAGGTGATGGCTGATCAGAGTGAGAGCGGTCATGGCGGTCTCCTTTTCGTACCGCATGATTTACAGGTCGGCGCGACTAGGCAATTGGCAATCCTGCAAGACCGCGCTTGCGTTTGGCAAAATCCTCCAGCTCCGCACGCCTGCAACGGCCTTCGAGGCTGGGATTGCTGGCCTGTGCGGCTCTTTATTGGCGGCGTGGCTGCTCGGCTGGCTTGGATCCGCGATGGGAGGCTTGCCGGCCACAATAGGGCATGAGTCTCTGGCCGCTTCGAGTCTAGCCGCCTGGCCGGAACCCTTTGCAACCGTCCGCGAAAACGTCATGGCGTTTCGAGCAATGGTCGGTGCGGATGTAGTCGCTGGCACCATCGCGGGCCTGATCGATATGCCAATAGATCGGATCGGCATTGCCACTTTTCAGCGCAGCGCTCGCCTCGCAAAATCGAGAGAGAGCGATGAAAGTTGTCGCGGTGGCGTATTGATTGGCCGCGGCGGGCGGTGCACCAAGCGAGACTTCGCGGATGTTTGCGAGATCGGCGAGCGCATCGGCGTCGGGTCTCGATCCCTCGGCGAATTGATATTGGGCGCGAACGGTGCTGAGAATCTTCTTATCGGTGCATGCGGGCGGCTCCGCGGCAAGCGCCATGGTGGCTGCCGGCATTGCTATGAAAATTGCGATGCATGCCGCGATCAGTCTCATGTTTATCTCCGCCGGATGCCCAATATCGCGCAACCTTGCGCCGCGCTTTGCGTGCATATCACGCTTGCGGCGGCTGTGCAGCGCTTGCAAAGCTGGCCATTGTCGCGGCGATCGCAAACGCACCATCCTCACCGCAAACCGCCGATCCCGAAAAGCTCGCGGAAAGCGTGCTGTCCTGGCGGCGTAATCTCCAGCTCGCGCGGTGTGGGGCGGCGGCGCACCCAGCCCTTGTTGAGCGCGTGGGTGCAAAGGGCCGCGCCGAGCCGCCCGGCCAGATGGGGACGGCGCTCGCTCCAATCGAGGCACGGACGGCAAAGAGGCCGATGGCTGCTGCCTTTGGGCGCCATCCCGTCGAGAACAATGCCCAGCCTAGATAGGAAAGCCAGGCCAGCCTCTGTCACCACACCGGCGTCCGGTTGCAGTAGGATAGATCCTTGCGAAATCATTGCATCGCTGATGGCTACGCCAAGCCTGCCGGCGATGTGATCGTAGCAGGTGCGCGCCAGCCGCATCGATTCCTGCCTCGGCCCGGTCACGACGGCAGCATTGTGTCCCGCGGCCGCGACTTGCATCAGGCTTTCCAGCATAGTCGCGACCTGGGGCGCGGCGAGACGATGATAGCGATGGCGTCCCTGCTTCTCGACGGCGAGAAGCTCCGCCGCCGCCATTTTGCCGAGATGGCCGCTCGCGGTTTGTGCTGTCACGCCCGCGACGCGGGCAAGCTCCGCGGCGGTCAGGGCGCGCCCGTCCATCAGCGCTTGCAGCATCGCGGCCCGCGCAGGATCTCCGACAAGGGCGGCTATGCGCGCCATCGCGCCCGTGCTGGTCATGCTGGCGTCCTTTCGCATTGACGAAGCAGCTTAGCGTATGAGACCCACCGATCCTACGGCCGCCGCCGAAGCATTCCGGCCCGCGAAAGACGCATAGACGGCTCTCGACTTCCTCTCTTGCGGTCCGCTCATGCCAGTTTCCCTCGATGTGGTGTTCATAACCCTGGCCTTCGGGCTCGCGGGTTTCGTGAAAGGCGTGATCGGCCTCGGCCTGCCGACGATCGCTGTCGGGCTGCTCGGCATCGTCATGCCGCCGGTTGCCGCCGCGTCGCTGCTCATCATCCCCAATATCGTCACCAACATTTGGCAGCTCGCGGCTGGGCCGCGTTTCAAGCCGCTCGTCTTGCGCCTTTGGCCGATGATGGCCGGAATTGTCGCCGGCACGCTGACCGGCGCGCCGCTTCTGGAGCAGCAAGCCTCGGGATGGACGAGCCTGGCATTGGGCGCCGCGCTGATTGCCTATGCGGGTTTTGGGCTGTCCGGCATCAAGCTGACCCTAACCGCCCGCGATGAGAGAGTTTGGTCGCCCGTCATAGGCCTGACAACCGGTGTCATGACCATGGTGACAGGCGTTTTCGTCGTGCCCGCCGTTCCCTATCTGCAGGCGCTCGATCTCAACAAAGAGGATTTGGTGCAGGCGCTCGGACTGTCTTTCCTGGTCTCGACCCTCGCGCTCGCTGCCGTGCTCGTCATATTCGGCATGTTCCCCAGCAGCGTTGCGGCAGGCTCCTTGCTCGCCGTAATGCCTGCTTTGCTCGGCATGGCTATCGGCACGAAAGTGCGGGCCGCCATTTCGCCTGTGCTTTTCCGCCACTGCTTCTTTTTCGGACTTATCCTTCTTGGCTCGTATCTCGTGCTGCGCGGCGTTGCGAATCAGTGACTATCGCCAAAGAACGTATCTTCAAGCGTTGTGTCGCTGGCATTGATATGCCCAGAGTGCGATCACTCCGATGTTATGAAAAATAACTGCCTAAAGCGTTGAACCAATCCGTCTTGCGGTGCGTCAAAATTGTTACTCGCGTGTTGTTAGTAACTCTGGCCTTGAAAACGCCGGGATAGCGTACTGAAGGACCTAAGCCATGAAGCCCCGCTCGACCCTTTCGACCTTGATGGCCCTTTCCACGGCCTTGGACGTTAATTTCAGCTTCTTCGATGCCCTGGATGAGGTTGAAGCTTCCGCGAAGCGCGGTCCTGCCCGCAAGCCGGTGCACAGGCCCTACATTGCACGTGCCGACGGGTTGGAAATCGCCAGGCAGGCGCGTTGATGAACGCACAAGCCGTTAAAGGGGTGGCGACAAGCCTTGCCGCCGGCGGGGCCTGCCGCACGAACTTTTCCACTTGCGCGCCCTTTTGCGACGGACGCCCTCGGGCTTGCGTTCATCCTTGAAAGCGGCGCTGAACACCCATATAAACCCGGTGCAATGCCTATGCGGGCGTTCTTGGAATTGGGGCGTCGCCAAGTGGTAAGGCAACGGGTTTTGATCCCGTCATTCCTAGGTTCGAATCCTAGCGCCCCAGCCAGATATGCCGCGCGGCCGAGACATCGCCGCTGCGCTGAAATCCTTTGATCGCTGCCCGGCATCCGCTATAACCGGCGGCATTCTTTCAGGGCTGATCCGCTCGGCCTTTCCCAATGCAGCCGCCCGGCTGACGCAAATCCTGAAATAGGGGGCACACTCATGCGCGTGTATTACGATCGCGATGCCGATCTCAATCTCATCAAAGGTAAGAAGGTCGTCATTGTCGGCTATGGCTCGCAAGGACACGCCCACGCGTTGAATTTGCGCGACAGCGGCGTGCCGGATGTGATCGTCGCGCTTCGCGAAGGCTCGGCTTCGGCCAAGAAGGCTAGCGGCGAAGGCCTCAAGGTGATGAGCGTCGCCGAGGCCGCCCGCTCGGCCGACGTGGTCATGATGCTGACGCCCGACGAGCTGCAAGGCGATATTTACCGCGAGCATCTTCACGCCAATATGAAGGACGGCTCGGCGCTGCTGTTCGCGCATGGGCTGAACGTGCATTTCAACCTGATCGACCCCCGCGCCGGCATCGACATTGCCATGGTCGCGCCGAAAGGCCCCGGCCATACGGTGCGCTCCGAGTACACGCGCGGCGCGGGCGTGCCCTGCCTCATCGCGGTTGCGAAAGACGCCAGCGGCAACGCCCATGAGATCGCGCTCTCCTACGCAAGCGCCATCGGCGGCGGCCGCGCCGGCATTATCGAGACCAGCTTTAAGGAAGAATGCGAGACCGATCTGTTCGGCGAGCAAACGGTGCTGTGCGGCGGCCTTGTGGAGCTGATGCGCGCTGGATATCAGACGCTGGTCGAGGCCGGATATTCGCCGGAAATGGCCTATTTCGAATGCGTCCACGAGGTGAAGCTGATCGTCGATCTCATCTATGAGGGCGGCATCGCCAATATGAACTATTCCATCTCTAACACCGCCGAGTTCGGCGAATATGTTACTGGGCCGCGCATCATCAACGCGGACACAAAGACGCGCATGAAAGATGTGTTGGCCGATATTCAGTCCGGCCGCTTCGCTCGCGACTGGATGCTGGAGAACCGCGTCAACCAGACCAGCTTCAAGGCCATGCGCGCCAAGATGGAAGCCGACCCGATCGAGGAGGTCGGCGCCAAATTACGCGCGATGATGCCCTGGATCGCGGAACGCGCGCTGGTGGACAAGTCAAAGAACTAAGCTTTTCAGCCTACCCCCACGGCGATCTCTGCAAAATGCAGCGCCGTCCCGGACGACCGATAGCTGATCCGCGATTAAAATCGCCGATCAGCAAGCACTTTGCCGGGCGGGCCACTGGTCCCGCCCTTCGATCGGGACGAGTGGCTGCTTCGTCCTTCTGCAGAGTCCCCACAAGGGAGAGCAAATCATTCGGCGGCGCGCGGAGTTGCGATCGGGGCTGGCTCGGCCGTCACGGCCTGAGGCGGGGCCAAAGCCTTCGTGTCTTGCTGCTCGCCCGCTGTCGGCTCGTCCACCGGGCCCACAAAGCGGCCGAACAAACGCCAAATCCAGTGTCCGACATCGTCCATCAGCACGAACACCGCTGGCACGAAGATCAGCGAAAGCAGGGTGGACAGCAGCAGTCCGCCAATCACCGCGATCGCCATAGGCGAACGGAACTCGCCGCCCGAACCCAGCGCCAGCGCGCTTGGCAGCATCCCCCCCGCCATTGCGATGGTCGTCATGACGATGGGACGCGCGCGCTTGCGCCCCGCATCGACGATGGCCTCGTGGCGCTCCACGCCTCTGGCGATTTCCTCTATGGCGAAGTCCACGAGCATGATGGCGTTCTTCGTCACAATGCCCATCAGCATCAGAATGCCGATAACGACCGGGAAGCTGAAAGGACGGTCCGTGATCAACAACGCGAAAATGGCCCCGCCAATCGAAAAAGGCAGAGAGAACAGGATGGTGAGCGGCTGAAGGAAGCTGCCGAACAAAAGGATCAGCACGCTATAAACCATCAACAAGCCCGCGCCGATCGCATAGGTGAAGCTGTCGAACACTTCGGTCATAATCTCTGCGTCGCCCGCTTGTTTCAGAAAAACGCCTTGCGGCAAATTTCTGACAATGGGAAGCGCCTTGACCTCTTCCAATGCTTTGCCTAGCGCATCCGTGCCCGCGAGATCGGCGCCGATGATCACGCGGCGCTGCCGGTCATAACGATCGATGGAGGACGGCCCCTGTCCCGACTCGATCGATGCGACCGTGACCAGTGGCACGGAAGCGCCCGCTCCCGTTCTAATTTTCAAGGCTTCGAGGATTTGCCGGTCGGCGCGAGCGCGCTCGTCAAGTTGAACACGGATAGGCACCTGGCGGTCTCCGGAGTTGAACTTGGCGAGATTGGCATCGACATCGCCGATGGTGGCGATGCGGATCACCTCGGAAATCGCCTCGGTCGAGACGCCCAGGTCCGCGGCGACTTCAGGGCGCGGGATGAAGCGGATTTCCGGCCTGTCGAGAGCCGAGTTTGCGACGACATTGCTGAGATCCGGGATACGTTTCATCTCGCTGACGATATCCGGCGCAGTCTTGGCGACAGCGGCGCCATCCGGGCCGGAGATGATAAGGGAGAGCGCCCGCTCGCCATTTTCGTTAACGACCCAGGAACGAATATCGGGAAGTTGCGCCAAGTCGGCGGTAATGACCTGCTCAAGAGCGCGCTGAGAAATCTCGCGATCGTCCTTGTTCACAAGGTTGACCACGAAAGTGGCCTTGCGCACCTCCTCGCCGCCGCCGGCTATACCGAGGATTCGCCCGCCATCGACGAATACGCCCTGTACCTCGGGACGTTTGCGCAGCACCGCGGTGATTTCGTCCGCGGCCTCCTTCATATCATCGAGGCGCGAGCCGGGCGGAAGCTCCGCCGCGATCAGAATGCGCGAGGCGTCTTCGGCGGGCATAAAGCCGCTAGGCAGGAGCTGCATGCTGTAAATGGAACCGGCAAAAAGCAACAGACCGAGTGCCAGCGTCGCTATGCGGTGGCGCACCGACCAGCCGATCAGTCTGGTATAGCCGCGCAACAGCCAGCCATCGGGCTTTTGCTCCGCGCCGTG
>Ga0136634_10000423_pt1 | contig 19374 bp, 20 predicted proteins | sample AntDrymUQ8332106_2_FD_104654 | JGI IMG/M metagenome (GOLD analysis project Ga0136634, IMG submission 104654) | Polar desert sand microbial communities from Dry Valleys, Antarctica - metaG UQ833 (21.06) | ecosystem: Environmental > Terrestrial > Soil > Desert | place: Antarctica: Dry Valley... | reverse complement strand
ATTATTCCTTTTTTCAATAATGCAGTAATTGCAACCAATAGAAATGCAATAATATAGGTAAGAAACCGTTGGTGAGAGTTGTAATGGAATGTGGAAATGATATGGAGGTTGTAAAAATGTACTTCTGGTAATTCTGTTATGGTAACCAGCAATTTCATCAGAAGTTCCAAACCGTAATAATTATAAAGCCTTATTGTTGGAATTTATTGAAAATCCTTATTTTAGCCGTTCTATCGAAAAAACTCTACTCTAAAACATTTGACCACACCTTAATAGCTTACTCTCTAAATGGTACAGCTTATCTCAATGCAAAAACAACATTGTTGAGCGTCGATTTAAAACAGAAAAATTCTTATGAAAAGAAAGACCTTACAACTGACTGCCATTATTATCTTATTTGCAGGTATAAACTCGTTGAAAGCCCAAACTGATACCATTAATGTAGTTACTTCTGCTGTTCCTTTTTTAAGGATCTCGCCTGATGCAAGGGCCGGGGGTATGGGCGATCTTGGAGTTGCTACCTCGCCGGATGCAAACTCTTCCTTTTGGAATCTTTCTAAAACACCGTTCGCTAAAAATAAATATGGTGTTGGCCTAACGTATACACCATGGTTAAAGGATTTGGGTTTAAATGATGTATACTTACTTTCCCTTGCCGGTTATTATCAACTCAATGAGCTACAGGCTATTTCCGGATCGGTCCGGTATTTTAGCTTAGGAAATATACAATTTACAGATGGTGCAGGTAATGATTTTGGTGAAGGCCGTCCTCGGGAAATGGGGATTGATATCGGTTATTCCAGGAAATTATCGGATCAATTGGGAATTGGAATAGCCCTCCGTTATATTCATTCTAATCTTGTTGGAAATCTGGCCGATCAAAATACGACCTATCAGGCCGGGAACGCTGTTGCCGGTGATATTTCCCTATTTTATACTGGACTGAATGAAAGTGGGCAGGGATGGAATTTTGGAGCCGCGTTAACCAACCTCGGATCTAAAATCGGATATACTAAAGATGCTACCCAAAAAGATTTTATCCCAACAAACCTTGGCCTTGGCGCATTTTATACAAAAGTATTCGACGAGAACAATAAGGTTTCATTTGGTCTTGATCTGAATAAGCTTATGGTTCCTACACCGCCTAAATATATTGACGACAGCAATCCTGATGCAGATAGTCTTAACGAGGGTATCAATACCAAATACAGAGGTAAGGGTGTGGTTGGTAGTTGGTTTAGCTCTTTTGGCGATGCACCAGGTGGTTTTGGCGAAGAACTAAGAGAATTTCAGATCTCCGTAGGTGCTGAGTATTCTTATAACGACCAGTTCTTTGCGAGAGCAGGTTATTTTTTTGAAGATAAGACTAAAGGTAACCGTAAGTATTTTACCGTTGGTTTAGGTATTAAGTATAACGTTTTTGGTTTGAATTTCTCTTACCTGGTTCCATCAGGGGCCGGGGTTAGCAGGAATCCACTATCTAACACTATACGTTTCGGATTGGTACTTGATCTTAATGATGATGGTGTTGCCACCCAGGAGTAATTAAATCATTTATTAACAAAACAAAATATATTTGAAGCACCTCTTTCAGTTGAGGTGCTTTTTTTTTGTAAGATAGGTTGCCAAAAACTTTGCTAATTATTTAATAGACGCGACTCGTGCAATTTTTGGTAAATTTTATTTAATACATTATTTCACAACTATTGATGATATGTCGTTTAGAATAGGTTTTGGAATAGATTTTCACCAGTTAACGGAAGGCAGGGACCTGGTGATTGGCGGTGTTAAAGTTCCCCATTTCAAAGGAGCGATGGGACATAGCGATGCAGATGTACTTTTACATGCAATTTGTGATGCTCTCTTAGGCGCACTGGCTCTGGGCGATATTGGGATGCATTTTCCTGATACAGAGGATACATACAAAAATATTGATAGTACAATATTGCTTCATAAAAGCTATGATCTTATAAAACAAAAAAACTATCGTGTCGTAAATATCGATTCATCCATTTGTCTCGAAGTTCCAAAAATTAAGAAGTACTCGGATGAAATGCGAGCCATTATTGCAACAATACTGGAAGTATCTGTTGAGGATATTTCAATCAAAGCAACTACTACAGAGAAAATGGGTTTTGTTGGAAGAGAGGAAGGGTTGGTCGCATATGCTTCGGTTTTGTTGGAAAAAATTTGATTACATAGTTTTGAAGTGTGCGTAAACGTTAATGCTGAAAATAAATAAATCAATTTATAAAATGTTCATCTAAAACTTACATAAAACCTTAAGCCTACACCTCAATCCCTAAACCCCATCCCTTAAACCTCATTCCTCAAACCTTAAGCCTTACCTTTGCAACTTTATACCAAAGAAACACATGGCGAAAATTAAGATCCGGATCATCAATCAATCAACCAATCCTTTACCGGAGTATAGTACTGATGGTGCGGCTGGAATGGATATACGGGCAAATCTTACCACCTCTTTGGTACTTAAATCGATGGAACGCTTCCTGGTACCAACTGGGTTATTTCTCGAATTACCCATGGGTTTTGAAGCGCAGATCCGTCCCCGGAGTGGACTAGCAATTAAACAAGGGATAACTTGTCTAAATGCCCCGGGAACCATTGATTCAGATTACAGGGGTGAATTGAAAGTGATATTGATAAATTTGTCCCAGGAGGAGCAAACCATTCACCATGGAGACAGAATAGCACAGATGGTGGTTAGTCCAGTAGAACAGATCAAATGGAAATCTGTTGAAAAAATTAAGGTTACTAAACGTAATGATGGAGGATTTGGTCATACAGGTAAATTATAAATATGCACATAAGTATCAGGCTGATAATAATAATTGCACTCGTAGGTTTGGTGAGTAGTTGCCGTTCTACAAAGCGAATTCAAACTGTAATCGCCAAAAAAGATTCAAGTCAGATTGTTGGTAAACAATCTGATTCGAAAACAGACTCTATGCGATTCATACGTGAGATATATCAATCGATACAAAAGAACAAAATTGATTTCACTACTTTTTCAGCAAAAATAAAAGTAAACTTCGAAGGTAATGATGGAAAGAAAAGTGATTTCAATGCGTTTTTACGTTTGAAAAAAGATAGTGTTTTATGGATATCCATTAATGCTGCTTTGGGGATCGAGGCTTTTCGTGTAATGATTACTCCAGACAGTGTTAAAGTTTTAAACAAGTTAGAGAAAGTTGTACAGCTAAGGTCGCTTGGATATCTGCAGGAAGTTGCTAAAATACCCCTAAGCTTTACAGAATTGCAAAACCTTATATTGGGTAATGCACCTTATCTTGATAGTAATATTGTATCCTATACAGATGAAGGGTCAACAATTTCGCTGATCAGCATTGGAGATTTATTTAAACATTTCCTCACGGTTAGCAAAACGGAATTCCGTCTGCAACACAGTAAGCTGGATGATGTGGACAAAATCAGAGCCAGAACCTGCGATATAACTTATGGAAGTTATGAAACCAAAAATGGTTTCAGGTTTTCAACTTTTCGGAAAATCACGGTATCTGAGAAAACCAAACTGGATATTGAAATGCAGTATAAACAGTTTGATTTTAACGAACAATTAAACTTTCCATTCACTATTCCGCGTAATTATAAAGTCCAATAATCGTTATCGTATGATGGGTTGCACCTTAATTCCACTTCATTGATCATTAGAAAATTTATCTCATGCGTGTATTGCTGATCCTTGTTCTTAGTATTATGGCAACCCAGATTACCTCGGCTCAGAACCGTGATGATCTGGAAAAGCAACGTTCTGAAATACAACGTGAAATTGAAGAGGTTAAGCGATCACTTAGCCAGACCAAGAAAAACAGGAAAGAATCTTTAGGGCAACTTGCCTTATTGCAGAAAAAACTTCGTTTACGGGAAGCAGCTATCAATAATATTAACCAGCAGATTAATGTAATCCAGGGAAATATCAGCTTGTCGAGGAATGAAATCTCCAGACTTAAAAAGGAATTAGATACACTTAAAATTCAATATGAAAAAAGTGTTGTGTATGCATATAAAAACAGGAGCAATTACGATTTTTTGAATTTCATTTTTTCTGCTTCAAATTTCAATGATGCCCTAAAGAGAGTGGAATATCTTAAATCATACCGTTCCTATCGCGAACAACAGGCAAATAATATTAAAAGCACCCAGTCATTATTGCAAAGAAAGATTGGTGGTTTGGAATTAACCAGAAGGGAACAAAGTGAAGTTCTTACCCGGCAACAAAAAGAGAAATTGGTTCTTGTAGAAGAAAAAAAGGAAAAAGATGTTGTTGTGTCAAAGTTGAAATCCAGGGAAAAGGAACTCTCGAAGGAATTATCTTCGAAACAAAAAGTAGATAATAAATTAAGGTCATCCATTCGTGCAGCGATCGATAGGGAAATAAGATTAGCCAGACAAAAAGCTCTTGAAGAAGAGAATAGAAAAAAAGCCGAAAATCCTGTAGTGGTAAGGCCTGGAACTCCAACTAAAAAAGACGAGGCTGTTCGAAGGAAAAGTGTATTCGATGAGGTGCCTGGTGGTGAAATAATTTCCGACAATTTCGAAAAAAATAGAGGAAAATTACCGTGGCCCGTCGAGAAAGGCCATATTAAAATTGGCTATGGAACCTATTCGATCCCTGGAACAAAATTAACGGGTAATAATCCTGGTCTTACTTTAGAGACAGAAGCAGGGTCATCGGTTAAAGCAATTTTTGATGGTGACGTAATATCGGTATTTGATGTGGATGGAGAATCTAACGTTATCGTTAGGCATGGTAAATATTTTTCCACTTATGGAAGGCTTTCTTCTACTTCGGTTTCCAAAGGCCAGAAAGTAAAAACAGGTCAGACCGTGGGGCGTGCAAGTTCTAATGAGGATGGCAATGGAGAAATAGAATTTTTGTTAATGGAAGAAAACCGCAAGCTGGATCCTGCTTCATGGATCAGAAGAAAATAAAACTCTAAAAATTATTAGCACCAGCATGTGGTTTTTTATAGAAAACGATTGTATAACGCTTCGTAACGTGGAACTATGTTTTGAATATCGAAATTCCGCGCCTGGGAAGCAGCATTGTTTTTAAATTCCTTCAATACAGGTTCATTAGATAATAGATAAATTGCCTTTTCGCTCATGGTTTTAATATCACCTACATTACCAAGATAACCGGTTTGGCCATCGATATTTATTTCAGGTAAGCCCCCGGCATTAGTAGATATTACAGGCACGCCTGCAGCCATGGCTTCTAAAGCAGCTAAACCAAAACTTTCATAATCGGAGGTGAGCAAAAACAAATCGGAAATGGCAAGAATTTCCTCTATCTGTTCCTGCTTGCCCACAAAACGCATATCGTCACACAATCCTAAATCACGGCAAAGCCCCTCTGCAGCTGATCGTTCGGGGCCATCACCCACAAATAATAATTTACTGGGTACCTGCTTGTTCACTTCTGCAAATATCCGAACAACGTCTCCAACCCTTTTAATTTTTCGAAAATTAGAGGCATGTAAAATTATTTTTTCTCCGTCTGGAGCTATTACCCGGCGAAAAGCATCTATGGGCTTTTTTTGAAATCTGCTTACATCGACAAAGTTTTGTATTACTTCAATTTCTTTTTCTATTTTAAAATGTTTATAGGTCTCATCTCTTAAGTTATGGGATACCGCGGTAATAGCATCACTTTCATTAATAGAAAAAGTGACTACCGGGGCAAAGGTTTTATCTCTGCCTACCAGGGTGATATCTGTACCGTGAAGAGTAGTAATTACAGGTATTGTTTTTCCCTGCTTCTCGAGAATTTTTTTTGCCATATAGGCTGCGGAAGCATGTGGAATAGCGTAGTGAACATGTAAAAGGTCAATTTGGTTGTTCACGATTACGTCGACCATAGTGCTTGATAAGGCGGTTTCATAAGGAGGATAATCGAATAAAGGGTAAGTTGGAACGCGTACTTCGTGGTAAAAAATGTTGGCATTAAATTCACTTAAGCGTACCGGTTGTTGATAAGTAATAAAATGTACCTGATGATCTTTATTTGCCAATGCCTTTCCTAATTCCGTTGCTAACACTCCGCTTCCTCCAAATGTTGGATAGCAAACAATTCCAATGCGCATATAAAATATATAATTAGGGGCCGAAGGTAAATGATTTTGGATTGTGCGGGTAACCATTCAAATAGGCCGGAATGAATTTCCCATAACTTTACCAAAAAATTTGCTTCGGGGTATCAGTAAGTTATTCAGTATCCTAGCTTTTTGATTTTTAACTTTGGTGCTGGTGCTTTAGAGAAGATAATAACTGTTTCGTTATACAGGCCGTAAAAGTTATTGCTCTGATTATAAGATTGGAAAATATGGATTGTAATAATAATAGGGTAATGTGCTAATTTGGTGATATGCTACTGTACATGGATGGTAGTATCTTAATCTCAATCTAAAAGTGATAAAATCGTATGAAAAGTTTCATCTGGAAAATAATCCTGGTCATTTTACTGATCCTGGCAGGAGTCATTTATTGGGTTTATTTCAATGTGTACAGCGACGGTGAGCGAAAAGGCACTTTGATTAAACTTACAAAAAAGGGTAATGTGTTTAAAACAGTGGAAGGAGAAATGTGGCTCAGTTGCCGGCAGGTAGTGAATGCGGAGAAATTCTATTTCTCTATCACCGATAAAAAGCTTGCCGACTCGCTTACTAATTTGCAGGATGAGTGTTTGCAGATCACCTATCAGCAACACCGTAAAACCTTGCCCTGGCGAGGAGATAGTGAGTACATTGTAACAGGATTTAAAAGGATACAGTAGAATAGAGAATCCAGAATACCGAATAAGATTATTGAGGCTGTAAATTATATTTCCTTTGGTTACGATAATATTTTTTAAAAGTATATTTAAAATATCCAGTATCTCTAACCACTCTCCTGTATTCTCTCCCTACATCCCTCCATGCAAAAGAAAGATCGCAGGCTGCTTGTGCAAATCGGGTACGTTTTTTTTCCATTCATCAATGGTTTTAGTTTGAACGAATTCATTGGAGGCAGTTAAGTTAGCCGCAATACATAACCTGGTGCCGGGTACACAGGTTTTCAGTAGTGTTTCCAGGAATTGGTTATTGCGGTATGGAGTTTCAATAAAAATTTGAGTACAATTTTTTCGGGACGACTCCTGCTCCAGGTCACGGATTGCCTTCACACGAGGTGCACTTTCAATAGGCAAATATCCGACGAATTGGAATTGCTGGCCATTCATTCCACTTGCCATTAATGCCAGTAGAATAGAACTGGGACCTACCAACGGCCTCACGATGGCGCCTGATTCATGTGCCAGCGCAACCAATTGTTGACCGGGATCTGCAATTCCGGGGCAGCCTGCTTCACTGATAATCCCAATATTTTTATCTTCACCCAGTTTTGATTTAAACTCTCTATGGATTTGAGGATTTTTTGTAAGAGTTGAAGCATGTTTATCCAACACGAACCATTGATAATCGTCAATGATGATTTCTTTCCAAATACTTTTTAGGTACCTTCTTGCGCTTCGTTCATTTTCAACAAAAAAAACCTGGCAGTTTTTTATAGCTTCCACTACATATGGTGGAATAACATGAAGATTGTGCTCATCTAAAAATGTGGGAATTAAATAAACTATACTTTTTGTTGAATTCATCATCTATATTTATTGAATTAGTTAGACAGCAGTTGGAGGGATCTTTGCAAAATTCAATTCTACAACTCAAACTTCATCTTTCTGATGATACAAACTAATGGTTGCAGCAACAACAGCATAAGACGGTGCCAATACCCATCCCAGCACTGGAATGAAGTGCATCATATAAAACACCATGCCATTTCCTATGGCCAGGCCTTTATGATTTCCAATATATGTTATGCTTTCTGATGGTGAAAGCTTATGCCGTTCGCAACTATAATCCAGCATTGAAAAACCATAATAGTAACATTCAACAAATACCGTAATCACTGGTGTGATCCAACCAACCACCGGGAAAAATGAAAGAATGAGTAATGAAATGGTATATACGGTTTGCCATAAGGTATTTCTTAATGCAAGCTTTACACCCCTTGCCACATCCTTCATGAACTGTGTCCAGTTAAAAGGATAGTCTTTTCCTTCAATAATCGATTCTGTTTTTTCACTCAGGTATGCAAATAAGGGAGAACCTATAATCAGGAATAAATATTTGAATAATGAAAAATAGAAAAGTACAAAGATCAAACGCACCATAATCTCGCCCATCAGAAAAAAGAAACTCAGGATACCACTTTTTTGCTGGTGTAACCAACGATCAATACCTACACGGCGACTTAGATAGGTTACTGCGGTGTCGGAAGATTCCCAGAAAAAAAACATTCCCAAAATAAATAAGATCATATAAAGGATCCCAGGGATAAGGATCCATTTCCATAACCGGTGCTTGCTGATAAATTGATGTGCTCTGAAATAGGATTGGATTGCTATGACAATTTCTTTCAGCAAAGGCGATTTTTGTTTAGTGGTTTTTTGTTTATTTGTTGATTGAATGTATAATCTTCCAAACTCAAACTTAACAAATATTCCTGTGCACCCGCTCAGCCATTCTTTTTATGATCGTAAAGATGTAACAAGAATTGCAAAAGATTTATTAGGAAAAATATTAGTTACTGCATTTGATGGAGTTCTTACCTCCGGAAGAATTGTTGAAACCGAAGCATATGCAGGTGCCGGCGATAAAGCATCACATGCATATGGTAAAAGGCGAACTACAAGAACTGAAGTGATGTTTGGAAATCCCGGTACGGCTTATGTTTATCTATGTTATGGCATTCATCATTTATTCAATATAGTTACTAATAAAAAAGATATTCCGCACGCTATTCTCATTCGGGCCGTTGAACCTATCGAAGGATCTGATACTATGTTAACCCGTACGGGTAAATTAAAATTTGATTACACTCTTACAAAAGGTCCGGGAAATGTTTCAAGGGCAATGGGAATATATACACGTCATTCAGGAATGAGTTTATTTAGTGAAGAAATATTTATTGGTGACGACGGATTTAAATATAAATCAAGTCAGATATTGGCCACCGCCCGAATTGGAGTTGATTATGCTGCGGAAGATGCTTTCCTGCCTTACCGTTTTATTGTTAAGGATAATCCTTATATAAGTGGAAAAAGACATTAAGACCAGATAGATTAGGAAACAACTTCTTCCTGCCCAATGAAATCAAAAAAATTATTTAGTAGCTGGTTTAAAGATATTTTCATCAACAGGTTTATTTACTTCAATATTATTTAAAGTCATATTGCCGTACGGTAGATTAATGGTTTTTGGAATCACAATTCCCTCTGGTGTTTTTTCAAAACCACTAAAATTGGTTTCCATATCCTGTTCCTGGCCATTCATCTTTTGTTTTGTGATAGTGCGGACAACATAATAATTCTTTGTATCGATGAATGCGGTTTCTTTTTTCCCCGATTTTAGTGTCAGATTAATTTTATAGCATTCCACTCCACCGATATTTTCTTTACCAGCTAACTCCGCTTCATGTCCTTTTTCTTTGTACTCCACGAAGGAGCCATGAGTATCTAAATCATTCTGTGCCTGCTTTACATCTTCTTCAGTCATTTTGGTGACCTCTGTTTGGCCCTGGAATGGCATAAATACCCAACCCGCAGAAGGAGTAACAATCTGGTAGCCGGCCATTCCCTGCACCGTAATATCTTGCCGCATTCCCTTGCCGTGCAATTGAACCAAAGAAATATCTATATCACTGCCTTGAACATTGAGAATCCCATTAATTTTTATAGAATTTACTTTTTTCCAGGCTTCTTTTCCTCCTATTGATTCAATATGCTTTGAAATTACTTCGTCAACTGTTTGTGCTTGCACCATGGTTGTTACAAATAAAGAGGCTATTGCAAGTGTTACTAAACGGAAAAACTTCATTTCATTAAAATTTTAGATGATGGAAATACTTATTTATTCGGCTTATATAATTTTTCGTCAACGGGTTTATTAGTTTCGATTTTTTCGTAATTCATATTATTTCCGGAATTACCCATACTGACGGTATATGCAAATAAATACCCTTCCGAAGTTTTCTGATAATTGGAGTAATTGATATTCAATTCTCTATTATTACCTTGATTTCCACCGCCACCAAACATGCCGCCACTTTTAAGGGTTTGACGAACGATAAAATAATTTTTCGTATCAATAAAATAAAGAATCTCCTTTCCTGTTTTGGGCGTGAGCGTTAGTTTATATACTTCTGTTTCCCCTATCTTTTCTTTTCCTGACAATTCTATTTTATGTCCTTTCGCAGTATAATCAACAAATGGACCAGCCAGATCGAGTTCTACCTGCTGAGCCTCTACCGTTTCTTTCGGTAATGCTTCAAAGGCACCTCCACTTCTTGGGTTTGATGACCATCCTTCCTTATCAGTTATAATCATTGTAACAGAACCCATTCCAAGTTCAACCTCACGACGTAAAAGCTTATCCTGAACCTTGTATGTTTTTGAAATGATTTCATTGCCGTTTTGCATTACGGCAACTCCCTCCATGTACAAAGATTTCAAAGACTTCATTTTCTCTGCACCTCCCATTGCTTCTATATGTTTACCAATTACTTCCTCCACCGTTTGTGCCTGGCTAACAAATGCCAATAGAAAAAGAAAAATGAGAGACGTGAAATTCATATACATTTTATTTTATTGAAACGTAATATGCAAAAATAAGGGTTCGCTTCACACAAAAGTTCCTTTGTAGATTTACCATATTCTAATTTCTGTAGTGATATTTTATATCCAGCTAATCCCCTAAATCATCAATTATGCCAGAGTTTACTATAAGTGGTTTGTTAACAGATGTTTTTAATCAAAAAATTTTTCCTTCCCTGGTGCATGTAAACAATGGAAGGATATCATCCATTCAACAAATTGCAAAACATGACCTTGAGAATTCAAACTATATTATGCCGGGCTTTATTGACAGTCACGTGCATATTGAAAGTTCTATGCTGATCCCTTCCGAGTTTGCCCGCATTGCCGTTACTCATGGAACCGTTGCCACCGTAAGTGATCCTCATGAAATAGCAAATGTGTGTGGCACAGATGGTATTCATTTTATGATTAATAACGGGAAAACAGTTCCTTTTAAATTTTATTTTGGGGCGCCTAGCTGTGTACCGGCAACCATCTTTGAAACGGCAGGCGCATCAATCTCCTCATCCGACATTGAATTATTACTGCAGCATAGAGAAATAAAATATTTAAGTGAGATGATGGATTTTCCCGGGGTATTATCAGGAAATGAGGAAGTAATGAAAAAGATTGCAGCGGCCCAAAAACTCAGCAAACCTGTTGACGGGCATGCACCGGGTTTAAAAGGTCTTCAGTCAAGGCAATACCGCGATGCAGGCATAACCACCGATCATGAATGCTATATAGCCTCTGAAGCACTGGAAAAACTGAATTATGGTATGAAAATCCTTATTCGGGAAGGAAGTGCGGCTAAAAACTTCGATGCATTGATTGACTTACTGACTGACTACCCGGATATGATAATGTTTTGTAGCGACGACAAGCATCCTGATAGCCTGGTAAAAGGCCATATTAATGAATTATGTGCCAGGGCAGTGGCAAAAGGTATTTCTTTATTTAATATACTTAAAGCCGCTTGTGTCAATCCAGTATTACATTATAAGTTAGAGGTGGGCTTATTACGGGTTGGTGATCCCGCGGATTTTATTATTGTAAAAAATCTTACGGATTTTAATGTCTATCAAACCTATATAAATGGTGAACTGGTAGCGGAAAAAGGTGAATCAAAATTTATTCCTTTTCATCACACAGAAAACAATCAGCCAATTAATAATTTTCATTGCATAAAAAAATCAGTTGAGGATTTTGAAATGCTAACTGGCTATCCTGAAAAAACCATTTTGGAAAACTCCTTTCCAGTGATTGATGTTATCGATGGACAGCTGATCACTAATAAAGTGTACCTGCCGCCAAAAATTGCCGATGGCAAAATTATTAGTGATCCGGATAATGATATCCTTAAAATAATTGTAGTTAACCGTTACACAAAAAGCATTACACCTATTTCAAAAGGGCTCATAAGAAATTTTGGTTTGAAAGAAGGAGCCCTCGCTTCTTCAGTGGCGCATGATTCGCATAATATTGTGGCAGTAGGTGTTGATGATACTAGTTTATGTAAGGCTGTTAATCTTATCATTTTTGCGAGGGGTGGCATTAGCTGTGTGAGTAATAGTTCAGAAATGTTACTTCCATTACCCATTGCAGGACTTATGAGTGATGATAATGGTTATGTTGTTGCTGAGGCCTATACTACAATCGATGCAATGGCCAAATCAATGGGCTCGACATTATCAGCTCCTTTCATGAGTTTATCTTTTATGGCATTACTTGTAATTCCCCATTTGAAAATAAGTGACCTGGGTTTATTTGATGGAGACCGGTTTCAACTTATAAATTAGTATTCACCGGTCATAAAGCGGGGTTTACCGACTTTATCTGTCAGAAAACCTAAACTTCCTTTTATCCCGCACCAGAGGGAAATATATTTGTTGAAAATCACAATATGGATAATAGAGAACGACAATTCAGTAAAAGGATATCCAAACGAAGAGAGCATCTTACCGGGGGTATATTGTTGTTGACTATAGGTGGCATTTGGTTTTCTCGTCAACTGGGAGTTGATCTCCCCGGCTGGTTGTTCACATGGCCAATGATTTTAATAGTTACAGGATTGTTTGTGGGAATCAAAACTCAATTCAGGGATTTCGGATGGCTTGTACTCTTAGGTGTGGGAACTATTTTTTTGTTAGATAAAATGCATTTAGATATATCAATAAGAGAATTTATCTGGCCGATCCTGATAATGGGAGCAGGAGTGGTGGTTTTGTTGAGTGCTTTTTTTAGAAGGTCTCCGAATATAAAAGATGAAGATTCAAATGTTATAGGCAATGATAAATTACACAATGAAATTCCATTTACCTCTACTCAAACAACTGCACAGGATATCATGGAAGTAGTTTCTATTTTTGGCAGCACTAAACGGATTATTTTATCTAAAGATTTTAAGGGTGGTGAAATAGTTTCTGTTTTTGGAAGCTCCGAAATTAACCTGACCAATGCAGATTTTACCGGAAAATTAGTGCTGGAGATTGTACAGGTTTTTGGGGGTACCAAACTGATCATACCGCCGCATTGGGAAGTGCAATCACAAACAGCATGTTTTTTCGGAGGAGTGGAAGATAAAAGATCTATACAGGGATCTGGTAATCCGGAAAAAATACTGGTCATTGACGGGGCTGCCGTTTTTGGAGGAGTAACCATTGCCAGTTATTAAATAATAACCATTCTCAAAATCAAAGCTATGAATTGGTTCCTTGCAAAGATCATTTTTAGAATTGTGTGTGGTACCGGAGTGCATACCCCTCAATTTGACAAACAATTACGTTTAATCCAGGCTGAGAATGAAACAGAAGCTTTTTCTAAAGCTCAGGCGATAGGGGAAAGGGAGCAGGCCGAATTTTTAAATCAGGAACAAAAACTGGTACAATGGAAATTCATCAATGTGTGCGAATTGTACAAATTAACTGCATTGATAGATGGAGCTGAATTGTATTCCCGTGTTCATGAAGTAGATAACGCAGATCTTTATATTGGCATTGTAAATAGGAAAGCTGCTCATATTCAAGAAAATATTACTCACCAGATATTGCAACTATTTTAATATTTCATTGTGGCATCATCTCCATTTTCAACCAAAAAACAACGCTGGATATTTGCTGCATGCTGGATTCAATGGACAGTTGTGCATTTTTTTATGTTGAAAAACTGGGGCATGGATTGGAGTGCAAGTATGCAGGATGCCGTAATCAGTAATGGATTGTTGGCCGGACTATGTGTTGTGATTAGTAATATTTTACGTTTCTATCGACCCCAAAAGCATCTATATCTTTATCTGCTCGGAATTTGTGCGGCACTGACGGGTTTGTGGTGCGCTGTAATCAAATATGGACTTGGTCAGTTGTTTTATGAACAGAAGGATTACACGGATTTTATTGACAGGTCAATGCCCATCCGGTTTGATATCGCTTTTCTGGTTGCAGGATGTGCTGCGATGATGAGTTTGCTTTGGTACAATCTACAGGAACAAAAAGAAAATGAGCAACGAAAAACGGATGCTGAGAAATTATCGAAGGATGCAGAGCTTTATAAACTCCAACAACAATTGCAACCTCACTTCCTATTCAATAGTTTAAATTCTATTAGTGCCCTGGCAGGTACCCAACCCCAACTTGCCAGGAAAATGATCCAGCAATTATCAGATTTTTTACGTGGTACATTAAAAAAAGAAGACCATCAATGGGTCACTTTAAAAGAAGAACTGCAGCACCTTGAATTGTATCTGGAAATTGAAAAGGTGCGGTTTAGTCATCGATTGCATACAGAAATTGTTATTGATGAGGCCAGCGAAAAATGCAGGATGCCAGCAATGCTGCTTCAGCCAATTGTAGAAAATGCTATTAAATTCGGCCTTTACGATACTACAGAAAAAATAATTATCCGGATTACATCTGCCTGTGCTGATAGTTACCTGGTGATTACTGTAGAAAATCCATTTGACCCTCAAACATCTTCCCCCACCGGAACTGGATTCGGACTTAGTTCCATTCAAAGACGACTTTATTTGTTGTTCGCCAGAAATGATCTGCTTAATACGTTTTCCGTAGGGAACATTTATAATACAATAGTTAAACTGCCCCAGACATTATGAAAATAATTATTATAGATGATGAACCACTTGCCCGTTCCATTATAAAAGAATATTTACAAAGCTATCCTTACATTGAAGTTATTCAGGAATGCAATGATGGTTTTGAAGGTATTAAAGCAATCATGCATTTTCAACCAGATTTAATATTTCTAGATGTTCAGATGCCAAAGATCAATGGCTTTGAAATGCTTGAATTGATAGACCAGCCACCATCAGTTATCTTTACTACCGCATTTGATGAATATGCCATTAAAGCATTCGATAGTCATGCCATTGATTACCTGCTAAAGCCATTTAGTAAGGAACGATTTGACAAGGCACTTCAAAAATGGATAGATCAAAAAAATTCGGGTTATAATCAACCATCCTTATTAACTACTGCTGCACAGTCACCGCAGCAAAGTCAGAGAATTGTTGTAAAAACCGGCGGAAAAATACAGATCATACCTGTTCAGGAGATTGATTATTTGGAAGCAGCGGATGACTACGTAAAGATCACTACCAAAAAAGGAGTCTATTTAAAAAACAAAACCATGAATCATTTTGAACAGGTCTTGGATGCGCACCAATTTGTTCGGACACATCGCTCATTCATGATAAATGTACTTATGATCAACCGTATTGATCCTTATGAAAAGGTCAATCATATTGTGGTTTTACAATCAGGTGCCAAAATTCCTGTCAGTAAAACTGGATATTCAAAGTTGAAAAGTATATTAGGATTGTAAATTACTTTCTTGTTTAGGATGGTCATTAGGATATTTTTTTCGTCTTGACACTAAGAATACATTAGCCATCCTGAATTCAGAAGAATTCATGTTAGACATTGTTTCATGCTTCCTGTCCTATCCAAACCGCCCCTCCTATACTGTCTGCAGACGCGCCGGTGACTGAAGCGAGTACATTGTTTTCTTCCCTCCAGCGTAAAATTCCAATCAACGCCATTATAATAGCTTCTTTATAATCTATTAAATTTTTGTCTGGAACGATCACTTCAATATTATATTCATCCAAATAATATCGTAAACGCTCCACCAAAAAATTGTTGTGCGCGCCACCTCCTGTTAGCAACATTCTAGACGCAGGAGATATATTTTTTATTGGAGCGAGCCTGATGGCATTTTGAACCTGTTTGGCAACATGTTCCACATACGTTCTAAGTGCATTTGTACGGCTGATATTTTTATTCTCAATCAGAGAATAGACTACCTGTGTGCCAAAATCATTTGAAAGCGATTTAGGGTATGGCAGACGGTAATATTCAAGGTCGTTTAATAATAGCAACAGGTTTTCATCTACCTGTCCACCAGATGCTATTCTTCCGCCATCATCAAAAGTTCTGTTTGAATCGGCAGCCAGCATATTTAATACACTGTTAGCAGGGCAAATGTCAAATGCTATGTATTGGTTTGGATCATTAAAAGAGATATTTGCTATTCCTCCAAGATTCAAAAAAATGGGATAATCTCCCAGTAATAATTTCTCGCCAATAGGTACTATGGGTGCACCGTGACCACCTTTCGCCACATCCATAGCCCGTAAATCAGAAACGACATTGATGCCTGTGGTGGATGCAATAGCAGCCCCGTCTCCCAATTGAGCAGTCATTTTTTGTGATGGAACATGAAAAGTAGTATGCCCATGCGAAGCTATAATTTGTACCTGGTGGTGTAACCGGTTTTCTTCTATAAAACGATTTACGAGGGCACCCGTATAATGGCCGTATTCTGTATGCAATAATTGGTAATCCAATGCCTGGAGATTCGTTGCGTGCTTTAGCTTCCTTATCCATTCTTCATTATAACCATAACAGGCAACAGCTCTTATTTCATAATTCCATTTACCCGAAGTTTCCTGGAATTCTGCAAAAGCAATGTCCAAACCATCCAGGGAACTGCCACTCATCAGGCCAATAGCGCGGTATACCATGAAACAAATTTTAGATTGTTGATTTTAGATTTTAGTTTTGTTCCTATCAGATTTCTTGATTCGGGCTTCGAATTTCGTATTTAAATTTTTTGTTATGGTGATTAATTTGAGTGAAAAAAATTCTCTGCTCGGAACATGGATCGGTGAAATTCGTGATGTTCAGATTCAGGCCGACCGCTTGAGATTTCGACGCAACCTCGAGAGAATAGGTGAAGTAGCAGCATATGAAATAAGCAAGCAACTGGAGTATGAGGAAAAAGAAATTCAAACACCTTTGGGAATTTCGATCTGCCCGATATTAAAAGAACAACCTGTATTGGCAACTATTTTACGTGCAGGATTACCCTTACACCAGGGATTATTAAATTTTTTTGATAGGGCAGACAATGCTTTTATCAGTGCGTTTCGTAAACACCTTCGGGATGGGTCCTTCGAAATAAGCCTTGATTATATTTCCTGTCCTGAAATTGAAGGCAGGGTAGTTATTATTTCAGATCCCATGCTTGCCACCGGCTCCTCATTGGTAAAGACGATTCAATATTTGCGTGATGAGGGTCGTCCCAGCCAGATACATATAGTAGTTGCTATTGCCTGTACTGTTGGAATTGAGTACGTTCAACGTAGTGAACCTCAGGTAAAAATATGGTGCGGGGCGATTGATGAAGAGCTCACTGCCAAAGGATATATTGTACCTGGCCTGGGTGATGCAGGAGATCTGGCTTATGGCTACAAAGTTCAGATGTAAGTGAGATTGTTATATTTCTAAAATTGCCATAATATTTATCGGAGCTTACAGCATTTTTTGTATTTTACTGTCTGTTAATATACGCTATGCTGATGAGGATGTTTTTACTGATTTTTGGAATGATTGTACTGGTTACAACAGGCAGGGCGCAGGATCCTAACTTTTCTCAATTCTTTGTTTCTCCTCTCACACTGAACCCCGCAATGACCGGAAAATTTAATGGGGATTTTAGGATTGCCGGAAATTACAGGGATCAATGGCCAGCCATTACTAAAGCTTTTATTACCTCCACTGCATCTTTTGATATGGGTATTTTGAAAAACAGGATTTCTGAGTTGGATACCTGGGGTGTGGGCGTGATGGCAATGACCGATAAAACGGCTAATGGAATACTTTCCAGTAATTATATTTCAATTACAACTGCTTATCATAAAGGTATTGACGAAGACGGTTTGCATCAGATAGGAATTGGTTTTCAAGGCAGCTATTCTTCAAAAACCCTGGATGGTGGTAAACTTAATTTTGAGAAAGAACTTGATGCTAATGGAAACTGGACACTTCCCAGTGAAGAACCCATCGATGGTCAGATGGTCAACGTATCCCACTTCGATTTTTCTGTTGGTGCCTTATACAATGGCTCAACAGATGGTTTCAACAATTTTTATCTCGGCGCTTCAGCCTATCATTTAAATAAACCCGCAGAATCATTTAGCGGAGACGGATTTTATCAGCTAAATCCTCGGGTTACTGTACATGCTGGTGGTTCTCTTCCATTAACCGATAATACCAAAACTATTTACTTAAGTACCTTATACAGTACTCAGGCAGGGGCAACCAATATTGTTGTAGGAGGTGCAGTTGGTTTTGCATTGAATGAAGAAGAAGAAAATCCAACTAGTTTTTATGCCGGTGTCTGGACAAGATTCAACAATGTGAACGACGCACTCATTCCTTATTTAGGTTTGGAATTTGGAAGCTTTAGATTAGGAGCTTCTTATGATGTCAATATCTCAGCGTTAAAAACGGCTTCTCAAAGTCGTGGGGGTTTAGAGATATCTCTTATTTATATTAAACGTCCCCCAGGTTATAAGGCTGTGCCCTGCCCCAAGTTTTAATCTTTACATAATTCTGACCATAAATTCAAGAAGAACACTCTCCTGGAACTGCAGTGAATATCAACTACAATTTGATTTAATCTGATTTGAAGAACTATCCCACATTCATGATTTACTGCACTTTTATTGTTCGGAAATTCCCTTTATTAATTAGTTTAGCACATGAGAACATTATTAATTCTATTCATCTGTGGCTTTTCATACCTGATGGGAATGGGTCAGAAAAAAAAATCCATTTCAACACCCTTCCAGGAGAATACTGATTCCATTCTGTTATCAAAAGTTAAATATCGACTGGTTGGTCCTTGGCGGGGCGGACGTAGTGCGGCTGTAGCAGGCAGTTATGTAAACAAAAACACTTTTTATTTTGGTGCAACCGGAGGTGGTGTATGGAAAACAACGGACGGAGGTAGCAACTGGAAAAATATTTCTGATAAATATTTTGGGAGTACCATTGGTGCTGTGGCGGTAGCTCCCAGCGATGAGAGTATTTTGTATGTGGGGGAAGGCGAAAATACCATGCGCGGAAATGTGAGTGAGGGATTGAATGGAATATGGAAAAGCGATGATGCCGGAAAAACCTGGAAAAATATGGGTTTGAAAGAAGGTCGGCACATCATCAGAATTATTATTCATCCCCGCAATCCGGATATAGTATGGGTAGCAGTAATGGGGCACTTATTCGGACCCAGTGCAGAAAGAGGGGTATATAAAACAATCAATGGGGGAAAAACATGGAAGCGGACCCTGTTCGTTAATT
>Ga0136634_10000422_pt1 | contig 19390 bp, 20 predicted proteins | sample AntDrymUQ8332106_2_FD_104654 | JGI IMG/M metagenome (GOLD analysis project Ga0136634, IMG submission 104654) | Polar desert sand microbial communities from Dry Valleys, Antarctica - metaG UQ833 (21.06) | ecosystem: Environmental > Terrestrial > Soil > Desert | place: Antarctica: Dry Valley... | reverse complement strand
GCTCTGTGGAATCCGCACGAAGAGCTTGGCGGAAATACCGAGGAAGAATTACACGAAGCAAAGCTGATTTTATGGCGCGGCCACTGTTCGGTTCACGGGAGATTTAAGCCTTGGCACGTTGATAAAATTCGCGCGGATATTCCAGGCGTACAGGTTTTGGTTCATCCGGAATGCACCCGCGAAGTTGTAGAGATGAGCGATCTCAACGGCTCCACGTCGTTTATTATCAAAACCGTCGAAAACGCCCCGATCGGCTCAAAATGGGCGATCGGTACGGAAGTGAACCTCGTAAATCGTTTGCAGCAGCGTTTTCCGGATAAAGAAGTCCTACTTCTCGCGCCTGATCTGTGCATGTGCGCGACGATGTATAGAATCGCTCCACAAAATCTAGCATGGGCGATGGAAAACCTCCTGGACGGTACTGTTGTTAACGAGATCGTTGTCGAAGCAGAAACAAAGCATTTTGCCGGCATCGCCCTCGAGCGGATGATCAACCTGACCGAGGCGAAGAAGAATTGAACCGCAGAGACGCCGAGACGCAGAGTTTTAGATTCTTTCTTTCTCGGCGTCTCGGCGTCTCTGCGGTGATACGTTTTATGGCCGATCTGAAAGATAAATTGCCCGACAACACGCCGGGCAAATTTTTTGTGGACAACCAATGCATCGATTGCGACGTTTGCCGCGACACTTCGCCTGTAAATTTCACCCGCAACGACGAAAATGGATACTCATTCGTTCATAAGCAGCCTCAAACACCTGAAGAAATTGACCTGTGCGAAGAAGCGCTAAATGCCTGTCCGGTCGAAGCGATTGGGGAAATTGTGTAATTCCGAAGTTCTTTCTAACCTAAGCTTTTAGCATTCGCCAAATTTCGACACTAACCTTTTCTATATCTACATCGGAAAGTTTTCCGATAACTTTTAGAATCCGCTTTTTATCTATTGCGCGCATTTGAAAAACCATTATCACGGATTTTTGAGTCAGGCCGTTTTCTTTTGTGGGTTCGATTTGGACGGAAAAATCAAAACGAGACGCATTGAGATTCGAAGTAACAGGGGCGATCATTAACATGGGTTGGCCGGACACATCGGTTTGGATGGCGACCGCCGGACGTTTTCCGGTCTGCTCGCGTCCATCAGTGACGGGCAGATTAATGAGCAGAACGTCGCCGCGCGCCATTTATTTGTTCCCCGCGAGTTCTTCTTCGAATTTCAATAAATCCTCATCACTCGCGGTTTCCCAGGCTAAGAATTCCTGTTCCAGGGTGTTCTCTTTCACTGGAATAATCCTGGCTACAGGCTGGCCGTTTTCTTCGAGCAAAACTTCATCGCCATTTTTTGTCAAAGCGATCATGGATTGAATCGAATTGTGTACTTCTTCAATATTGACAGTTTTCGTCATCGTAGCCTCACTCAGTAAATAATAACACGAAACTAAACTACGACCTTTATCCAACCACCCTCGACCGTCACATCATAACTTTCAATCCAACAGCTTTTTTCTGTAAAACATTCGCCGTTGCGGACGTCGAAACGCCAGCCGTGCAGGTCGCATTCTACGATGCTGCCGTATACACGCGAATCTGCGAGCGGATAACCTTTGTGCGGGCAGAAATTTTCGATGGCGCGAAATTCGCCGTTGATATTGAACAAAGCGATTTCGGAGCCGTCTTTGAGTTTGACGGTCGCACCACGACCGGGCGGGACCGATTCGATTTTTCCCACCGTAATGGTTTTGCCTTCGCGCTTGGGTTTATGTTTGTTTTTGTGAAGCTTGCCCATATTCTGTGTGACCGTGAGGAAGGTCATAATCTCAAGTGATAAAGAAGCCCTCACTCATAATCAGGCTTCTGCCTGTTAATCTTTCAGTTTTGCTTAATCACACGGCAAATCGCAAATCGGCAATCGAAAATCGAAAAATTTACAGCTTGCTTTATTTCCGCGAGTCAAACAAAATATAAGATAAGGAGTCTCTGAAATGAGCGAAGTTGATGCAGCGGTGCGGGCGCGAATGCGTTGCCACGAGATAATGACAAGCAGCGTCAAAACGGCGACGCGCGATATGACGCTGCAAGAGGTTGCCGCGCTTATGCGCGAAGGCGATATGGGCGCGATTCCCGTTGTCGAAGATGGAAAGCTTGTCGGGATAGTGACCGATCGCGACATTGTCGTCCGCTCAATAGCCGAAGGCAAGGATGCATCGGCAAATATCGGCGAGGCGATGACTTCGGAAATCTTTTCCGTAAAGCCCGACGATTTTGTATTCGAGGCGATTCGCCTGATGGGCGATAAACAAATCCGGCGCATTCCGGTCGTTGACGACAACGGCCGTCTTGCGGGCATCATCGCAATCGCCGATATCGCCCTCGAAATGGAAGACGAGCGCGAGATCGCTGAGACGTTGGAAGAAATCTCGAGCGGAAGCTCTTTTTGGAGTAAAAAGTAAGCAGTCGTCGGCAACAACTGACAATTGACCACTGACAAATGGCAAAACTGACCAATCGTTATTTTCAATTCCTCGGCTCGTCGAAAAACGCACATCCTTCGGCCAAGCCGTGGTATCCGGCGGCGGACGTCTATCAGACACCGGACGGATGGGTTGTGAAGGTCGAGTTGGCCGGTGTTTCCGTTGAAGACATTGAGATAGATGTGCAGGGGAACGTTTTATACCTTGCGGGCTGCCGCAAGGATAGATCGATCGCTGTCGGTTTTTCGTATCAGCAGATGGAGATAACTTACAGCAGTTTTGAGAAAACGCTGAGTTTTCCCGCGCCAATAGACGGCGTAAGTCTCGATCATATGTTCGACAATGGCCTGCTGATAATTCATTTGAGAAAAGGAGCTGTGAAAAAACCGTGAGCTGCGAAAGCATATCAGACAAAGGGTAAAAATTTATGGTGGAAGAAAACACACAAAAGCAAGGTGAGAAATCGGCGGCCGCAATGCCGCAGACTTTTGAGATCTCGGTTTTGCCGCTGCAGAACACGACACTTTTTCCAGAGACGGTTGTGCCGCTCGCTGTTGGGCGCGAACGCTCAAAGAAGGCCGTTGAAGCGTCGCTTGCAACCGAAGAAAAGCTCATCGCATGCATCACGACCAAAACCGAGAACGTTACCGGCGACGAAGCAAAATACGAAGATCTTTATCAGATCGGTACGGTCGTTAACATCAAGCGGATGATGCGAAACGAGGGCATTATGCAGCTTATCGTCCAGGGAATGGATCGTTTCCGCGTTACGGAATGGATCCAGGAGCAACCGTTTTTAAAAGCGCGAGTCGAAATACTGCCGGTTTTAACGTTTGTTGATACCGAAGAGATCGAAGCTCTAAAGCGCAATATTCAGAGTATGATCCAAGAAGCTCTGGCGCTTCTGCCTAATATTCCGCCGGAGATTCGGATGGCGGTTATGACGCAGAACGATCCGGTACAGCTTTCTTATTTTCTGGCTTCCGTACTTGATCTCGGCGTCGAAACCGAGCAAAAAATGCTCGAATCGAATACGGTTGACGAGCTTTTAACGCTCACGCATGTCTCACTCGCGAGAGAGCTTGAGATCATGCAGATCCGCTCCAAGATCGCGACCGAGGCGCAGACCGAGATGGATAAATCGCAGCGTGATTATATTCTGCGCCAGCAAATGAAGGCGATTCAGAAGGAACTCGGCGAAGATGAATCAGGCGAAAAAGCCGAAGGAGCCCAGCTGCGGGAAAGACTGGAAACGGCCGATCTGCCCGACGACGTTCGCAAGGAAGCCGACCGCGAGTTGAAGCGGATGGAGGCTTTACCGCAAACTGCGCCGGATTATCATGTTATCCGAACTTATCTCGAATTCGTGCTGGAACTTCCGTGGCGAAAATCGAGTGAGGAAAAACTCGACCTCAGTGAGGCCCGAAAGATTCTTGACGAAGACCATTACGGTCTCGAGGATATTAAGGAGCGCATTCTGGAATCGCTGGCTGTCGTAAAGCTGCGTCCGGACGGAAAAAGCCCGATTCTCATGTTTGTCGGCCCGCCCGGAGTCGGAAAAACCAGCCTTGGCCGCTCGATTGCACGAGCACTCGGACGCGAATTCGAAAGAATGTCGCTCGGCGGAATGCGCGACGAGGCCGAACTTCGCGGGCATCGCCGAACATATATCGGAGCGATGCCGGGCCGCATTATTCAAGCTTTGCGGCGTGCGGGTGTTAATAACCCGGTGATGATGCTTGATGAGATCGACAAGCTCGGCAACGATTATCGCGGCGATCCGTCGGCCGCTTTGCTCGAGATTCTCGACCCGGCGCAGAACGATACTTTTCGCGATAATTATATCGATCTGCCGTTCGACCTTTCGAAGGTTTTCTTTATCGCTACGGCTAATCAGCTAGGGCCGATTCCGGTTCCGCTTCGCGACCGGATGGAGATTATCCAGCTTGCCGGTTACAGCGACCGCGAAAAACTGAATATCGCAAAGCAGTATTTGATTGCGAGGCAGATAACGGAAAACGGCCTGACGCCCGAACAATTGGAGATCACGGACGACGCGATCGATCTTCTGACCGCCAGATATACCCGCGAAGCCGGTGTCCGCCAGCTTGAGCGTACGATCGGAAATCTTGCCCGCAAGATCGCCCTGAAGGTTGCTGAGGGTTCCACAGACAAAATAAAGATCACGGCAAACGACGTGAAAGGCTATCTCGGCTCGCCGCGTTTTTACCCGGAGGAAGCCCGAAAAGAGCTTCCCGCCGGCGTGGCGACAGGCATGGCGTGGACGGAAATGGGCGGCGAAGTGCTGTTTATTGAAGCTACAGCTCTTCCCGGCGGCAGTGGTTTAACGCTGACCGGGCAGCTCGGCGAGGTAATGAAGGAATCGGCACAGGCGGCCCGCAGCTACCTTTGGTCTCACGCGTCCGAGCTCGGCATCGATGCCGAAGCTATCAAGCAGAACGGCGTGCATGTGCATGTTCCGGCGGGAGCTATCCCGAAAGACGGCCCCAGCGCCGGCGTAACAATGGCTTCTGCTCTCGCGTCTCTATACACCGGAAGAAAGGTACGTTCGGATACGGCGATGACCGGCGAGATCACGCTTTCCGGCCTGGTATTTCCAGTCGGCGGCGTGAAGGAAAAAGTTTTGGCCGCCCACCGCGCCGGAATTCGCCGGATAATTCTGCCCGCCCAAAATGAACCCGACACGGAGGAAATCCCCGAAGATGTTCGCAAAGAACTGGAGATCATTCCTGCCACCCGCGTGAGCGACGTTTTAAATGCGGCCCTGGAACGTGAAGCTTCGGAACCGCCGATCATTTTGCCGCAATTCGATAATGCCTCGCAGCGGGCGGAAAATTTAAGCATGAAGGAGGGAAACGGCAAGGAATAAAACGCTGCTTAATCGGTATTTGGCTGATAAGGATTGCTGTATGCCAATATCTATACCTTCTATTTTCTCACCGTTGAGTCATCGCAAAACGAGCAAAAGATCTGTTGCTATTCAATTTGCCGCGATTCTATTTGGTTTTATATTCTTTGCTCATCTTTCGGTTTTTGCAGACACTACATTCACGTCGGACATCAATGGAATTCAAGCGACGCCGGTGAATTCATCTAGCGCCGCCGGGGTTGGCACCGTAATATTAAACACGGCGGAAACACAGGTAACCGTTACGATTTATGTTGCGGGATTGAGTGGCGCTCAGACGGCCGCAAACATTCACGGGCCGGCGCCGAGAGGACGAACTGCCGCCGCCATTTTCACTTTGCCGGGCGGCAATTTCACACAAGTTTTTCCTGTTACTGCAATCCAGGCGGCGAACCTAAAAGCAGGGTTGTGGTATTTCAATATCCGGACATCCGTTTATCCCGGCGGAGAGATTCGCGGCCAGATCGATGCTCTCGCCGCTCCGGGTTTAGCTGGGCTGGCCGGCTGGTACCGGGGTGAGGCGAATGCGTTTGACACATCGGTTAACGGGAATAATGGAACTCTGAGAAATGGAGCAGGTTTTGGGATCGGAAAGATCGGACACGCGTTTAACTTTGACGGTGTAAATGATTATGTAGAAATTTCCGATTCGCCATCGCTTGATATCACCGAGCGGATCAGCGTGCAGGCGTGGATTTATCCGACTAGCTTTCTAAGCGGCAAAATTATCGATAAACAAACCAGCGGCGGAAATGACGGTTATTCTTTCGAGATTTCAAACCGCAAACTGAGGCTAAGAGTTGGCAGCGAATCTTTTCAAAACCAGGCAGAACTGAGTACAAACATATGGACACATGTTGCAGCAACCTACGACGGTGCCAGAATTCGCATTTACATTAATGGTGTACTTAATAGTATCAGCGATGAACTAATAGGAAGCTTTCCGGCCAATTCCGTTCCCTTAAGAATCGGTACGGATTCGACCACATCGGCCAATTTTTTCGGCGGTATGATCGATGAAGTGCAGATCCACAACCGAGCTCTCTCTGCATCGGAAATCAAAGCAGTATATGGGTCTATTCCGTTTCCGTTTTCCAATGGGACGCCGGACACTACATTTGACTCGGATGGGATTGTAATCAGCCAAATGGCCGGTGCTGTTAACATCGCTCAAGCAGTAGCGGTGCAACCCGACGGCAGGATTGTAGTTGCCGGTATCAACAGTAACGGGTCGAATAATGACTTTGTAATCATGCGTTACTATCCGAACGGAACGTTAGATGATACGTTTGACGGTGCCAATAACGGCAACGGAATTGTGATTACACCTATAGGCTCAGGCGACGAAGAAGCCTATGGCCTGGTGATTCAGCCCGATGGCAAAATTATCGTTGCCGGACGCACTTCCAATGGATCAAACACAGATTTTGCAGTAGTTCGCTACAATACGAACGGCACGCTCGACGCCACATTTGACGGCGACGGCATCGCGATAACGCCGATCGGCAGTGGTTCGGAAACCGCCCGCAGCGTAGCGGTTCAGCCGGACGGCAAGATAGTTGTTGCCGGGTATAGTGTCGTTGGATCTAATAATGACTTTGCTGTGGTGCGTTACGAATCAAACGGGTCTCTCGATTCCACATTTGACGGAAATTCGGGAGCAGGCAATGGTGTCGTAACCACAGCCGTCGGGACGGGCCAGGAATTCGGCTACGGTGTTGCGATCCAGATGGACGGCAAAATCGTCGTCTCCGGTTATTATTTTAATGGCCCAACCACTGACACTGCTATTCTTCGTTATGACCAGAACGGGATTCTCGACACGAGTTTTGATTTTGACGGCATCGTTACAAGTGCCTTCAGCCCCGAGACGGACGAGGCTTTCGCGTTGGCGTTACAGCCCGACGGTAGAATCGTCATTGCCGGATGCATCCGCAATGGCAGTCCAAACGATTTTTTGCTTGCCCGGTATAATCATAACGGAAGTTTGGATTTGAGCTTTGGAACGAATGGTTCGACCGTCGTTGCTATCGGCCCGGGTGCCGATATTGCGTTAGGCGTAGCGATTCAATCCGACGGAAAAATTGTTGCAGCCGGCTTTAGCAATAATGGGTCAAACAACGATTTTGCAGTTGTCCGGACGAACCCCGACGGCACTTTGGATACAAGTTTCGACGGCGATGGACGGCTAACCACGGCGCTCGGCCCGGGTTCCGATTCGGCGAATAGCGTTGCGATTCAGGCAGACGGAAAGATCATTGCTGTTGGGCGCACCATAATAGAATCAATTACTGGTTTTGGAATCGTTCGTTACGGCTATGGCACGAATCCGCTCGCAAATGATGGATTTTTTGCGCTTAACAGGACAACGGCGGTTCGCTTCGGCAACGGGTTTCGCTCCGGTACCACCGTTTCGACGCCGATTTCAATTCTCGGACTTCCCACGCTCCCCTCCGGTGTTAGTTTGTTGAATATGCCTCGTGAAATTCTCACGACGGCCGGCTTCACGGACGACATTCAAGTAAAGATCACTTTGCCGGCAAGCGTCGGCTTGTCTAGTTTCAACGCCGCGCAAATTCTGCAGTTTGAAAATGGAATGTGGGCCGATAGAACCTCGGCAATTCCGCAGCGTGATTTTGCGACCCGAACCATCTACGCGCGTGTTTCGATGTTCTCACCTTTTGCGGTCGTTTCGACTTTGCCGCCCGCTGCGGCATTTGTTTCTGTCACGGGAAGATTACTTCGAGCGGATGGCCGCGGCCATCATAACGCAATTGTTACTATCACAGACGGGAACGGGGAGCGAATCTCGGCTGTTACCAACCCGTTCGGGTATTATCGTTTCAAAAATGTAGCAGCCCGAGGGGTTTATCTGATGAATTTTTCAGCGAAACGCCGTGCTTTTCCGCCCAGCATACTCTCCACTCCGGAAGACATCGAGGATTTGGATTTTGTCGCAGAAAATTAGAATTGCCCTTAATCGAAACCTCAATATTTGGAGCAAAATATCTGTGATATACTCAAAAACCAACTTTCAGGAACCGGAATTTTGAAATAACCCGACATTTTCAAAAAAATAAACAAAAATTCGTATTTTTGATAGCAAATTTGTGATAGAACTTGTATGCTTATAATTTGAACGTCCTGGGGCGAACATCTACTCGTAAAATCCCGACTTTTCAGCTTTTTTGGAGCGGGTTCTCCTCTTTCTTCAATAATCTTGCAGCAGCTTATTTTTACACGGAAAGTTAATCGTAATGGCACTAAAATCTCTATTTAGCTTATTTTCAAGCGATCTGGCAATCGATCTTGGAACGGCAAACACGCTCGTTTATGCAAAGGGCCGCGGAATTGTAGTTTCCGAACCATCGATCGTCGCGATCAACAAAGTTACTAATCAGGTAGAAGCGGTCGGCCGCGATGCAAAGGAAATGCTGGGACGCACGCCGGGCAATATCGTTGCGATCCGCCCGATGAAGGACGGGGTGATAGCCAATTTTGAAGTTACGGAGAAGATGCTTCAGCATTTTATCCGCAAGGCTCATAACGGAAAATCCTGGGTGCGGCCACGTGTTGTGATAGGCATTCCGTCCGAGATCACACAGGTCGAACGACGTGCTGTCGAAGATTCGGCCTATCGTGCGAAGGCTTCGGAAGTTTATCTCGTCGAGGAAGCAATGGCCGCCGCTATCGGTGCCGGCCTGCCGATTACCGAGCCGCACGGAAACATGGTCGTCGATATAGGCGGCGGAACTACCGACATTGCCGTTATTTCGCTTTCGGGTATCGTTTATTCGCGGGCCGTGCGTGTTGCCGGCAACGAAATGGACGAAGCGATCACGCAATACATCAAGCGTAAATACAATCTGCTTATCGGCGAGCGCACGTCCGAAGCAATCAAGATCGCGCTCGGCAGCGCGTTTCCGCTCGAAGAACCTCTGTCGATGGATGTTCGCGGAAGAAACCTTATAGAAGGCATCCCGAAAACGATAACAATGACGGACGAAGAGATTCGCGAAGCCTTGTCTGATGCCGTTTCCACTATCATAAATGCCGTCCGCGTTGCTCTTGAACGCACGCCTCCGGAACTTTCCGCCGACATCGTCGAACGCGGGATAGTTTTAACCGGCGGCGGAGCTCTCCTCAAAAACCTCGATAAACGCCTGACCATCGAAACCGGCCTGCCGGTTGTGATCGCTGACGATCCGCTTTCTTCGGTAGTTCTCGGCACCGGTAAAATGCTTTCAGACATCGAACTGCTGAAACGCGTCAAATGGGATAATTCGTTAATGACAGGTAGCTAGTACGTCCAAAGTCCAAGGTCCAAAATCCAAAGTCGAATCAAAAAAACTTTGGCCTTTGTACTAGGGACTTTGGACTAAAAGAGATGGCTGAGCGAAGTCAAAAAGAAGTATGGAGATTGACACCTTGGCTGGTGATCGCTCTGCTTTTGGGCAATTTCGTATTGATGGCGTTCCAGGCAAAGGAGTTCACCTCCGGCCAAAGAATTATCAGGGTTTGGTCGCAAACTGCCGCGGATTTTGTGCAATCTCCTGTTACGACGATCAGCTCGGCCCTCTCAAATTACTTTGGCTCTATAACTAATCTGCGTTCCGCACAGAGTGAAAACGATTTTCTAAAGCAGCGTGTCCAGGAGCTTGAGGTCGAGGTTAAAGGAAACGAAGATCTAACCTCCGAAAACGCCCGGCTTCGGGCACTGCTCGAGCTCAAGGAAAAAAGCAAGTATAAAGTTTTGACCGCACGCATAATCGGGCGCGACCCTTCCATCTGGTTTGACTCTTCCATCATTAACCGCGGCAGCCTCGACGGCATAAAATTAAATATGCCTGTCGTAACCGACGGAGGCCTGGTCGGGCGGGTAACTGCCGTAAGCCCATTGACTGCACAAGTCGATTTAATTACACGCGACAAGTCCGGGTTAGGTGCAGTGGTCGGCGAGATAAGCAACTCGAACGTGCTCGGCGTGGTTAGCGGTACGAGCAAAAAAGACCTTCTTGAAATGCGCTACGTATCAGGAAGCGTCGATGTTCAGCCGGGCCAGGTTGTTTATACCACCGGACAAGACGGAATTTTCCCCGCCGGTTTGAAAGTCGGTGAGATCGTTGAGGTAAAATCTGGCTCGGCAACCGTGCCGCATCAGATATTTATCCGTCCAAGTGCGGGAATCGACTCCATGCAGGAAGTAGGAATCCTGATTTATGAAGCACCCGAACGAATAGAATTCGAACAAAAGCTGCCGAACGCCGTGAAAGAAAAATAAGTTCTGAGTTCGGAGTTTCGAGTTTCGAGTTTATCCACCTTTGATAGTTAAATGGAATGATTTAAATGCCAATTATCGAGAGATTTGAAGTTATCGAAGCGTGGAAAAAGGCACGTGAAGTCGTCATACTTGAATGGAACAGGTCGAATGACAGGTGGTTTTATGAAATATCTGAAACAATCCGAATTGAAGGGTCGAAAATTTGAGTAATAAAAATGCATTTGCAACTCGAAACGCGGAACTCGAAACTCGAAACTTAAAAGAGAATGGATCAAGTAAAGATCACAATCGCCCTGATACTCGCAATACTCCTTCAGTGGACGCTTCGAAATATTGCTGAGCCGCTGGCATATATCGATTTTCCACTGATCATCATCGTTTATGCGGCTCTGCAAAGAGACGCTTTTAAAGCGATCTTTTTCGGCACTTTCGCGGGCCTTGCGGTCGATGCTTTGAGTGGCGGGCTTTTAGGCTCGAACGGTTTCTCCAAAACATTGATTGCCTACATGGTTTCGGAACTGGCGAGACGGGTCTATATGGACAACCTTTTGCTACGCATCCCCGTCATAGCGGGTGCGTGTTTGCTGGACGATCTGGTCTATTACGGTATGCACAGGATGCTCGGCCAGGAGCCGGCAGGGAATGTTGTGGTCATCATTTCCTACACGCTTATCGGTACTACGATTGCGGGAACAATCATTTACCTTTTCCTCGATTTTGTTTTGGTTGAAAGAGCACGGAGCAAAAAACGCGATGTGTTTCCCACTCGCCGGCAAACCCGCAGGCGAAATCCAATAAGATTAAGTAAGTAATTCACTCCGGGATTCAGCAAAGTCAGTTTTATGAAGCTTAACGAAAATGCACAGAACCTTGGTCTCCGAATCGTAGCTGTACAGATCATAGCATTTGTACTGCTCTCAATTCTGGGCGCTCGTTTGTATTATTTGCAGGTCGTTCAGGGCGAATACTACGGCGAAAGGGCCGAAAACCAGCGTATTCGCCTTATACCAATACCTGCACCGCGGGGCGCTATTTTTGACCGAAACGGCAAAATACTTGTGGATTCGCGCCCGACTTTTAACGTTGTCCTGTCGAATGAGCCGATCAAGAAAATCGATGTCAATGAACGTGTCGGCGATTATGCCCGGGGCCTGGGTCTCGAGACCGCTATTGTCATCGAACGCTTGAATCTGATCAAGAAACAAAACGATTTTGAAACGATGGTTCTGAAGGAAAATGCGACGATGCAGGACATCAGCTGGGTCGAATCGCATTCGCTGGAATATCCGGAATTACGGGTTGAGCTGCAGCCACAGCGTTTCTATCCACATGGCATGAACATGGCGCATATACTAGGATATGTCGGTGAAATAAGTCCGAAACAGCTGGAATCCGAGGAGTACAAATCGAAGAGCCTTCGTCCGGGCGATATTATCGGAAAAGGCGGGCTGGAACAATCGTATGATGAGTTTTTGCGTGGCGTGCCGGGCTATAGAAAGGTGATCGTCGACAGTCGCGGCCGAGTTCAAAGCGAGATCGAGGTCGTCCAGCCGCAGGCCGGACAGGATATGGTTTCGACGATCGATCTCGACCTGCAAAACGCCGCCGAGCAGCAGCTGGCGGCATCCTCATCCAAACGTGGAACAATTATCGCGATGGACCCGAACAACGGCGAGATACTCGCTATGGCTTCGGCGCCGTCGTTCGATCCGAATATTTTTGTCCAGGGCAGTAAAACTACCGAAGGCCGCAAACAGATCGCCGCGTATTGGCAAGCCGAGGAAAGGCCGCTTTTCAATCGCGCAATACAAGGCAGGTATCCGCCCGGCTCGACCTGGAAAATTCCCGAATCGGTTGCCGGTTTGCAGCAAGGCGTAATCACCGTAAAGAATTCCAACCTGGCATGCGGCGGAGGCATTCAGATCGGCAATAAATTCACGCGGTGCATGGGCAGCCACGGCTCGCCGCCGCTGTCTTACGCTATTACCAAATCCTGCGACGGTTATTATTACCGCCTGGCACTAAAAATGAAGATCGAGGGAATAATCCAAATGGTTGAAACCTTCGATTACGATAAGCGGACGGGCATCGACCTGCCGAACGAAAAGATCAGCCAGACGCCAAAAAGCTGGAAGCCGATCATCGAAAAACGCGAAGGCCGTTGGAGCGATATCCGTACTGTTTATTCAGGAATCGGCCAGGACACAGTAGTTGTAACGCCGATATCGATGCTGCGTGCAGTCGCAAGCATAGGAGTCCAAGGCCGGATGTACGTCCCGCATTTCCTTAAGGAATTTAAGTCTGTTGGATCTGTCGGAGAAGAAGGAGATCTTAGTTTTGTTCACGGCCGTGAAGGATTCGGCTTTCAACGTCCCGAGCCGAAAATAATTGAGATGACGCCGGAACAAAACGATTTGGTCGTGAAAGGCATGTGGGCCGTTGTGAATGACGGCGGAACCGGGGCCGGAATTAAAATACCGGAATTTGACATTGCCGGCAAAACGGGAACCGCACAGGTTGCGGAATTGGGTAAGGACGTTGGGGGAAACAAGGATCACGCGTGGTTTGTTTCGTTCGCACCGGCTTATAAACCTGAAATTTCCGTAATTGCCCTAATCGAAAATTCCGGGTTTGGGGGAAGCAATGCTGCTCCTGCTGCGAAAGGTGTTTACGAAGCATATCTGACTTCAAAAGGCATTTTCCCGGTTGATCAACAGTTAGCGGTGAAACAAAAGCCGATAAGGCAAATTGCCGCGGTGCAATAAACGGGAACGCAGGCATCCTACCTGCAGCGAACGCACGGCGTTCGGACTTTTGAAATAAGTTTGCAGGCAAGGGTGCCTGCGGTCCGACGAAAATGGTAGCAATACTTGAAAAACGCGATTTGAGGGATTTTGATTGGCTGACGTCGCTGTTGGCTATCGCAATCGCATGTTTTGGTATCTGGCAGATTCACAATGCCCTGCCGTCGGAAAGTTATTGGTCGAAGCAGATCATCGGGCTGGGAATCGCCCTAGTCGCTTTTGTCGTGGTCGCGTTTAGCGATTTTCGCCGTATTATCGATGCGGCGCCGTTTTTCTATGCGTTTGGATTGCTGCTTCTTTTTCTTGTTTTGACGCCGTTGGGCGTTGAAGTAAACGGACAGCAGGCGTGGCTAAAACTACCTGTGATCGGTCAGTTTCAACCGTCGGAGTTTGTAAAAATTCCAACGGTTCTGATGTTGGCCAAATATTTCGGTGCGCGAAGATCCGGCCATTTGACGTTAAAGGAAGTTTTGATCGGCTGTGCGATCCTCGCCGGGCCGGTCGGATTGATCATGCTTGAACCCGACGCGGGGCAGGCGATGACTTATTTTCCGATCCTCGCCGCCGTTCTTTTTCTTTCTGCGGTAAAGATCAGATACGTAGTTATAGCGCTGGCTGCGGCGGCTATTTTCGTGCCCACGGCTTATATCGTCGGTGTTCAGACGGGCGCAATTAAAAGATATCAGCAGGAGAGGATCATGGCGATTATCGATCCGGACAGCGCCGATCCCCGCGGTTACGGCTATCACACCGTGCAGTCCGTGATCACCGTCGGCAAAGGCGGCCTGTCAGGTATTAAAGGCGATTCCGAAACATCGCAGAGCGTTCTGAAATTTTTGCCCGAACCGCATACAGACTTTATTTTTGCCGTAACCGCGGAAAATACAGGCTTTATCGGCTGCATCTCTTTGCTCCTGGCATATGCGCTATTACTATCGCGCCTGATCGCGGGCGCCCGCCAGGCTTCCGAGCGGCCGGGAATGCTTGTTATTATGTCAATAGCGACGGCGATGTCGTTTCAGATATTTATTAATGTCGGTATGACGTTGGGCTTTCTTCCAGTGATCGGTGTGCCGCTGCCTTTGATGAGCGCCGGCCTTTCGGCGATTTTGACGACATTTATCGCAATCGGGTTTGTAGTGAGTATTAAAATGCGGCGTTTTGTCAATTAATATTTAAACGAGGAAAATATAGTATGCAAGCGATTTTGACCCTAGATTATAAGCGATCTGAGAGCGGGTTTTGAAACATCACTACATTAACATAATAGTAGAATTTTATCTTGAGTTCCGCTAGGAACGATATGTTTGTAGTTAAAATTGCAATGAGAGCTGAGTCCGTAGGAACGGCCGAATATGCCGTTCCTACGGAACTCTTGCTGCTACAAACATGCCGCTCCTATGGAGCTAGATCATTTTGTTACAACCTAGAGGTTAAGAAAAGTGAGAAATTTAAGAACACGAGAAATCGAATCAATTAACTCAAAAAAGGGCGGTCTTTCCAGGCTTACCTGGCTTTTTATGGCTCTCTTGCTTGCTTTATCAGCCGGTGGTTTGACAGGCGTTCTCGCGTCGTATTATTTGAACAATTCACGATATTCTGTCGAAGTTTCTGCGCTCGCCACCTACCGTCCGCCGCAGGTTACAACGATCTATGCCGATGATGGCGAAACGGTGCTGGCCGAGTTTGCCGTCGAAAAACGCATTCCTATAAGGGAGCAGGACATTCCGAAAGACGTCGAAAACGCTCTCATCGCGGTTGAGGATTATCGATTTTACAATCATATAGGAATTGACCCCTACCGGATTGCGGGAGCTGTGTTCAAGAATTTTTCTACCGGAAAAATGGAAGGCGCTTCGACTATTACACAGCAGCTTGCAAAGAATCTTTTCCTTTATAAAGACCAGACATACACGCGAAAGGTTAATGAATGGGCGGTAGCGCTACAGATCGAGCGGTTTTACACAAAGCGGCAGATACTCGAGATGTATATGAACTACGTGTTTTTGGGCGCCGGCGCATACGGATTTGAGGCGGGCTCGCGAACCTACTTTGGAAAGTCGCTCAAGGATTTGAGCTTGGAAGAATCGGCTCTGCTTGCGGCTATTCCCAAATCGCCGGAATATTCGCCGACCCGAAATATGGAGAAGGCCAAAGTGCGACGCGATATTGTGCTCGACCAGATGGGAAAATATTATCCTGAGACTTATTCGCAGGCAGAAATCGCGAGCGCAAAAGCAAAACCTATCAAACTGGCGGACACTGCATATTATCAATCTCTGCCAAAATCGACAGCGTGGGATTATCCGATCGAAGAAATACGTAAAAATCTTGAAGAAAAATATACGACACGCGTTGCACAGGGCGGATTGAAGGTTTACACGACGATAAACGTCGAAGCGCAGCAGATAGCGACGAAAACTATTCGCGAGCGCCTGAGACTTTACGACCGCGGCCGCAGGTGGCGTTCGGAATATCCGAATATTCTTTTCGACGCTTTGGGTGAGCCGCTGACGGACGGGAAGGAAATCGCGCAAAAACTGAGTTCTTTCAAACACGCGGACTGGTACGGCGACGAATATGAGGAAGGCGAATATATAAAAGGCCTGGTCGTTCAAGTTAATCCGGGGACCGACGAGGCAGGAGTGCGATTCGGGAAATACAAGGCCGTTATTACCGCCAAAAATATGGGCCGGAGCGGCAAACGGCCGAAAGATGAGCTTAAGCCGGGCTTTCTGCCGGAATTTCTGGTTGAAAAAGTAGATGCCGAGAACCAGATTCTCGAAGTCCAACTTACACAGACCCCTGAAATTCAAGCGTCGCTTGTATCGATAAATTCACATGACGGCGAGATAGTCGCCATGGTCGGGGGATACGATTTTCACACGAGTAAATTTAACAATGCGACTCAGGGTTTGCGGCAAACAGGTTCGGCTTATAAGCCGTTTATTTATACGGCCGCCGTCGAGGACGGAATGACGCCCGATATGCTCGTCAGCGGCGCGCCGGTAAAACGCGGCGAATGGATGCCGCACAATTACGACGGCAGTTTGAGCCATCCGAATGTTCCGCTGAAGACCGCACTGGCAAAATCGTACAATCTCGCGGCGGTCCATCTTCTCGAACAGGTCGGAGTTCAAGCGGGCGGCCAGATGGTAAGACGATTCGGTATCACTAATCCTATGGCTCCCAGCCTGGCATCCGCTCTCGGCGCAAGCGAGGCGTCGCTACTTGAGATGACGTCCGCCTATTCGGTTTTTCCAAATAAAGGCATCCGAATGCAGCCGCATATGATCAGAAAGGTTTACAGCCGCGACGGCACGCTTCTTGAAGAATGGGACAACGGAAGTTCGAAAGTTACCAGCGAATATGTCGCCCTGACAATGGTTGACCTTATGCGCGGCGTCGTAACCGAAGGAACGGCGGCCGGCGCGAGTGCGAGCGGTCATCAACTTGCCGGCAAAACCGGAACGGTCAATGACCATACCGACGTCTGGTTTATCGGCTACACGCCGACATACGTAACCGGCGTCTGGATGGGAAATCCTGAACGCAAGGAATCGCTCGGCAAGGGAATGACTGGCGGAGTCGGCGCTTTGCCCTTTTTTAACGGGTTTATGAATCCCTTTATGAAGGACAAGCCAAAGGAGAGTTTCCCGAAGACGCCGCCTATGCCGTCCGAGATAAAAGCACTCATGGAGCGTAACAAACGCGAAGAGCTGGAAAAACTTGAAAAAGCCGAACAGGCCGGCATACGCAGCGGCGCCAGTTTCGCCGCGGCGCAATCGAAAAAGGAAACTACCGATCCGGCCGTTACAAGCGGAACTGGCTCTGATCCGAGTTCACCGGGAATACCTGTAACTAATGCCCCAATAATGAATGCTCCGGCTGTCAATCCTCCTCCTATCAAACCGTCCGTAACGCAGCCTCCGGTTAAAAGCGCCGACCCGCCGCCCGCCGAAAAGCCCGAAGGCGGTAAGCGTAAAGGCAAAAAAGGAGAAGGGTGATTTTAGGGATGAGGGATGAATAATGATGAAGAGATCACAACATTGGGAATTGTTGATTTTGAAAGTGCCTACACGAATCGGCAGAAACTAAAGATTAGATTGAGGGAATATGCGCTCAGGATTTTAGGCTATACGAATCGCAACCGAAACACGGTGCAGTCCATGTAATAACTCATCAACTTCTGCGTTCAGGAATATCCCCGGGAGCACACTATCGGGAAGCCTGCCGTCAAAATCAAATGCTGATTTCATCAGCAAGGTCGAAGGTGCGTTGCAGGAACTTGATGAAAGTGAATATTGGTTAGAGCTTCTCATTCACGGAAGTTTTGTTGGCGAAAGTAGATTGAAAGGTCCTATCGACGAAACGAACGAACTGATTGCAATTTTTGTATCAATAGCTTTAAAAGCCAAAGCCCGAAAATAGAAGTAAAGTAATATTTCTTATTTTCATCCCTCATCCTTTATCCCTCATCCATCGAGGAATTTTCCGAGATAATGCGGCAGCATCTTCCGCCACCATACCCAATCATGATTAACGTCGTGGCCCCACATATCCAAGACGTGAGGAATTCCTTTCGAATGCAGCATTTCTGAAAGATCGCGGCTCCTTTCCGGCGCTTCGAATGATCCTTGCCCGGTAACTATTGCGATCGAATCCGCCTGCCGGAGACGCGGCAGGTGATACTCGTCATCGAGATTTTTGAGGTACATCATCGGATTATTGTAATAAACGTTCTCGTCAAAATAATCCTCAAGATAATTGTAAATATTGTAGCTGCCGCTCATCGCGATAACGCCACGAAAATTGTCGGAATGTTTGAAATATGTATTGGCAGCAAGAAGCGCGCCCAACGAAGCTCCGGTCGTCAGTGGTTTGGCATCTTCACCGCATTCAATGCGGATAAGCGGCAAAACCTCATCAATTACATATCGGTCGTAACGCGACAGCATCTCGACTTTCCAGCCGGGATGCGATTCCTGGTTTAGCAGGCTGTACCGGTTTACCGAATTGATCGAATAAGCGCGTATCAGGCCATTTTCGATAAATTCCCTGATCGCATCGACCAGATAAAACCGCTCGTATTCAAGATAATCAGCCGCCGCCGTCGGGAACATCAGCAGCGGATATCCCGCGTGCCCGTATGCCACTAGCGGCATATCCATCCCTAAATTGTGGCTGAACCACGAAGTCGTATCACGTCGCATAAGAACAGTTGCCCTAAAATAAGATAAGTTTGCGAAAACTTAGATTGTATAACGTAATGCGGGAATTTTTATTCGGCTGATGTTATCTTAAGACCGGCTATACCGGCAACAATCAGAAATATACACAATATTCTCAAAATATCTCTTGGCTCATCAAACAGCACCATGCCTAGAATTGCGGCACCGACAGTTCCAATCCCTGTCCAGACTGCATAAGCAGTACCTATTGGAAGCGATTTCAAAGCGAGCGAAAGAAAATAGAAGCTGGCGATCATTCCTATAACTGTAAGGATGCTCGGATAAAGCTTTGACCAACCGTCGGTATATTTGAGGCCGATCGCCCAGCCGACCTCGAGAATGCCGGCGATAAAAAGATATAACCAGTTCATAAGTCGGAGCACGGGCATCCTTCCCGAAATGAATCGTTCGAGTTTGATATAATCATGAGCGCCACCCACATATCACGGGCAGGATGCCCGTGCTCCCAGATTATTTCGCCACCGTGATTTCACGCGTTGTCGAATTATAGCCGCCGTTTTCTATAACGCTGCCTTCCATATCTACAAGATCGAGCTTGATGGAGTGCTTGCCGCTGGTCCAGCCGGAAAGCCATATCGGCTCCCATTTATCTATGTATCTCGCTTCGCCTCCGTCAACCGAGTAGCGAACGCGATATTGGCCGGCGTCGCCTGTGAGC
>Ga0136634_10000421_pt1 | contig 19402 bp, 17 predicted proteins | sample AntDrymUQ8332106_2_FD_104654 | JGI IMG/M metagenome (GOLD analysis project Ga0136634, IMG submission 104654) | Polar desert sand microbial communities from Dry Valleys, Antarctica - metaG UQ833 (21.06) | ecosystem: Environmental > Terrestrial > Soil > Desert | place: Antarctica: Dry Valley... | reverse complement strand
GGTTGATCTCGGTGATCCACTGCCACTCGTCCATGCCGGCGACGTCGATCCGGCCACCTCCGGCAACGCCTGCGTTGTTCACCAGCACGTCGAGCCCGCCCCACTCCCGCTCGACCCACTCGCGGGCGGCGGCCCAGTCGTCGTCGGAGCGGACGTCGAGTGGGAGGAAGTGTCGCGCGCCCCCCGGCTGGTTGAGGTCGCCGACCAGCACGTCATCCCCGCGCTCGAGGAACGCCGTAACGAGGGCCTCCCCCAGCCCAGAAGCCCCGCCGGTGACCAGGACCCTTCGAGACGCTTGCTGCGCTCGCTCCTCGGGGAGGGCCCTCACGACTGGTGCTTGCTGATCTCGAGCCGGGCCACCACTCCCCTGTGCACCTCGTCGGGACCGTCTGCGAGGCGCAGCGCCCGGGCGTTGGTCCACATCGCCGAGAGCGGCACGTCGGCGGAGAGCCCGCCGCCACCGTGCAGCTGGATCGCCATGTCGATGACCTCCTGCGCCACGTTGGGCACGATCACCTTGATCTGGCTGACCTCGCCGAGCGCGTTCAGTGAACCGCCCACGTCGAGCTTCCAGGCGGCGTTGAGGACCAGGAGCCTGGCCTGGTCGATCGCGATCCGGGCGTCGGCGATGCGTTCCCGGTTGCCGCCGAGATTGACGATCGGCTTGCCGAATGCTGAGCGCGCCAGCCCGCGCTTGATCGCCAGCTCGAGGGCCACCTCGGCCTGGCCGATCAGCCGCATGCAGTGGTGGACCCGTCCGGGACCGAGCCGCCCCTGCGCGATCTCGAAGGCACGTCCCTCGCCGAGCAGGATGTTCTCCTTGGGCACCCGGACTTCGTCGAAGCTGACCTCCCCGTGGCCGACCGGCTCGTCGTAGGTGTTCATCGTCGAGAGCAGCCGTTCGACCTTGACCCCTGGGGTGTCTCGGGGGACGAGCACCATGGTGTGACGGTGGTGCCGGTCGGCGTCGGGGTCTGAGAGGCCCATGAAGATGAGGATCTTGCAGTCCGGGTGACCCACGCCGGTCGACCACCACTTGCGGCCGTTGATCACGACCTCGTCGCCGTCCACGACGGCAGTCGCCTCCATGTTGGTGGCGTCCGAGGACGCGACCCCGGGCTCGGTCATCGTGAACGCCGAGCGGATCTGGCCGTCCAGCAGGGGCTCCAGCCACTGTGCCTTCTGCTCGTCGGTGCCGTACTTCAGCAGCGTCTCCATGTTGCCGGTGTCCGGCGCGTTGCAGTTGAAGACGTACGGCGCCAGGAAGGTCGCCCGGCCCATCTGCTCGGCCAGTGGGGCGTAGTCGGAGTTCGAGAGGCCGACACCACCGTGGGTGCCGAACTGCTTGGCGTAGTGGCCGGTGTGCTCGACCGGCAGGAAGAGGTTCCACAGGCTCTGGGCTCGTGCCTCGGACCGGAGCTCGCCCATGATCGGCGACTCGGTCCACACGCCGGTGGCAGCCGATTCGCTGACCTGGCGGTGGTACTCGTCCGCCACCGGCTCGATCTCGCCGCTCACGAAATCGGAGACCAGGGAGACGAGCTCGGCGGCACGCGGTGAGGGGGAGAAGTCCATGCCTTCGACCCTACCGAGGGCCGGCGGACCGGAATCAGCCCGCGGCGACCACCGAGACTACCCGCGAACGGGTCACCGGGTCCTCCCAACGCTCGGCGGACCGTTCGAGTCGCCACGACGACCAGAGCAGGAAGACGATGGCGACGCCTACGACGTACCGGACGTCGTCGACCTGGGCGAGTCCCGAGAAGATCAACCCGGTGACGGTGGTGGCCAGCGCCAGCCGGGCGCTGTAGCCGGCCATCACGACCGGAGGCGCCGGGGTGGCCCGCGCGCTGCGGAGATCCACCGAGAAGGGCCGGGTGATGCTCCAGCGCATGCTGGCCGACACCACCTGGATGGCCACCACCAGTGTGGAACAGATCAGGGCCGCCAGCTCGACGGGTGTCGGGCGTCCCGCGCGCAGCACGGCCAGAACCAGGGACAGTGCTGCGGAGGAGATCAGCACCTCGAGCAGGACGACCCCGCGGACCAGGAACACCGTCCGCGGCGAGACCGGGAGGCTGTCGCGCCAAAGGGCCCCGCGACCGTCGAGACACCAGGTGTTCACACCGAAGAGCAGCGCGCAACCGGAGGCAACCAGTCCCGGGAGGATCGTCAGCATCTGCCACTCGAGCCTGCCCGCGAGCGCGACGCCACCGGGCATCAGCGCCAGGACCATCAGGCCGCGTCGCAACGGCACCGACCGCCAAACGGCACCGCGGTCGATCCGCAGCATCATCACGAAGTCCGAGCCGGGCATGGCCTTCGCCTGATGGCGCCCGGACTCCAGTCGGAGCTCCTCCCGCATCGGGCGGTTCAGCGCCCAGCGTGCCGGGAACCCACCCAGGACCACGGCCGCCAGGCCGATCAGGACGATGGTCGCGACCCCGGTCCCCCACAGCACCCATCGGGCGCCGGAGCCGTCCAGCACAGTCAGCAGGATCCGGTCCGTCGGGACGCGGTCCAGCACGGGCGTCAACCGGTCGGTCACGACGAGGGTGCCCGCACCGACGGCCAGCAGCACGACGACGGAGCGGAAGATGGCGCTGCCGTGCGGGCCACGGCGTACGCCCTCGGCGATCCAGCCGACCACCTGGGCGAGAGCGGTGGCGGTCAGCACCCAGACAAGGACTGGCAGGACGTACGCCCACCACCGGGTGGGCCCCAACGCGTAGGCGGTGATCCCCAGCAGGGCCCAGGCCTGCGCGATCCAGGCGATGTTCAGCGGCGCCATCAGGAGGGCCCCGAAGTGGTCTGTGGTGGGCGAGACCGGAAAGGCCACAGCCTCCTCCCGAGGGATCAGCTCGCGGCCGCCCGCGGACGCCACGGCGGTGAAGACCGCGAGGACGAGGAAGCCCAGGCACATCGAGGGCAGCAGCGCGAGCAGCGAGCCGCTGTGGGGGCGGGGCGTCTCGCCACCGAGGTAGGCCGGTCCGAGGACCGAGGCCAGGGTCAGGAGAAGTACGACGCCCCCGCCCAGGCGCACGCGACGGTGTCCAGACCTCGACAGTGCCGAGCTGCGGAACGCCAGCAGTGAGCCGAGGTCCTCCCGGCCCGATCGCAGCTCAGTCCAGGAGAGCGCGGTAGACACCTGCGCCCTCCTCACCGAGGAGCTCGTGGGCGTGCAGCTCGGCGACGGTGGCACCGCCGCGAAGGACGAGGGCGGTCTCGCAGGCCTCCATCGCCAGATCGCGCAGGTGCGTCGAGACGAGTACGGCGGCTCCGCGCGCCCGAGCGTCGGCGATCACCTCAAGGGTCGCCTCCACGCCGAGCGGGTCGACACCGTCGAACGGCTCGTCAAGCAGCAGCACAGACGGCTCGTGGAAGGTCGCGAGGACCACCGAGAGTCGCCGGCCCATGCCGTGGCTGAACCCGGAGGTGACCCGATGGGCCACGTCCCCGAGCTCGAAGCGCTCGAGCAGGTCATGGGCCCGGTCCTCCCAGTCCACGAGCCGGCGCAGCCGGGCGGACAGCTGGAGGTGTTCCCACGGGGTGGCACGCGGGACGAGCCCCCCGACGTCGGGGCAGTAGCCGGTCAGCCGCTTCACCGCGAGAGCGTCCTCGCGGACGTCGATCCCGTCGACGAGGACGAGCCCCTCGGTGGGCGGGATCACCCCGGCGAGCACCCGCATCGTGGTCGACTTGCCGGCGCCGTTGCGTCCGAGCAGGGCGGTCGCCCGGCCGGCCTCTGCGGTCAGGTCGATCCCGCGGACGGCGGCGACGGCACCGAACCGGACCCAGAGCCCCCGGATGTCCACCCGTGCCTGCCGGTCCCCTGGGTCACTGCTGGTGTCGTCCACGCCGCCATTCTCGCCGAGAGGAGGGGAGTGCGTGTCCGAATTGCGCAACTGCCAGCTCCCTGTCAGGCGGGGAACGACCCGCCCGTCCCCGCCATCTCGACCAGCCCCGGCGTCGGGGTGAACCGGTCGCCGTACTTCTCCGCGAGCTGCCGGGCCCGAGCCACGAACCCGGGGAGACCACGGCCGGTCGAACCGTCGTACCCCTGCATGAACTGCGCCGTGCCACCGGTCAGCGCCGGGTAGCCGATACCCATGATCGAGCCGATGTTGGCCGCGGCCGAGGACTCGATCACGCCCTGTTCGAAGCACTTCGCGGTCTCGATCGCCTCGATGAACAGGTAGCGGTCCTTGAGGTCCGCGATGTCGGCCGGCTCGTCGTTGGAGGGGAACAACTCCTTGAGGCCCGGCCAGAGCGCGCAACGACGACCGTTCTCGTCGTAGTCGTAGAAGCCCGCACCGCGCAGCCGCCCGGGGCGACCTTCCTTGATCATCGTGTCGATCACGGCCACGGCCGCGTGTGGCTCGTGGCCAGGACCGGCCGCGTCCGCGGTGGCCCGGCTGATCTTGGCCATCAGCTCCAGGTTCAGCTCGTCGGAGAGCTGCAGCGTCCCGACCGGGTAGCCGGCCTGGGTCGCGGCCCGCTCCACCGACATCGGGTGCACGCCCTCGCCGAGCATGGCGAGACCCTCGTTGACCATCGTGCCGATGACCCGGCTGGTGTAGAAGCCACGGCTGTCGTTGACCACGATCGGGGTCTTGCGGATGGCCATCACCACGTCGAGCGCCTTGGCGACGGCCTCGTCGGAGGTCTTCGCGCCGCGGATGATCTCGACCAGCGGCATCTTGTCGACGGGCGAGAAGAAGTGCAGCCCGATGAAGTCCTCGGGACGGTTCACGCCCTCGGCGAGCTCGGTGATCGGCAGCGTCGAGGTGTTCGAGCAGAGCAGCGCATCGGGGTTCACGACGTCCTGGATCTCGGCGAAGACCTTGGCCTTGAGGGTCGGGTCCTCGAAGACCGCCTCGATCACGAGGTCACAGCCCTTGATGTCGTTCGGCTCGGTCGAGGGGGTGATCCGGTCGAGGATCTCTCTCTTCCTGGCCTCGTCCATCTTGCCGCGCTGGACGGCCTTGCCCAGGATGTTCTCGCTGTACGCCTTGCCCTTGTCGGCAGACTCCTGGGCGACGTCCTTGAGCACGACCTGCATGCCGGCGCGTGCGCACGAGTAGGCGATGCCGGCGCCCATCATCCCGGCCCCGAGTACGCCGACCTTGGTGGGCGAGAACGTCGGGACGTCCTTGGGGCGCAGCAGACCAGAGTTGATCGCAGCCAGGTCGAAGAAGAACGCCTGGATCATGTTCTTGCTGTTTGAGCCGGTGACCAGCTCCGCGAGGTAGCGCGACTCGATCCGGCTGGCGGTCTCGAAGTCGACCTGGGCGCCCTCGATGGCAGCCGCCATGATGGCCCGGGGTGCGGGATACTCGGCGCCCTTGGTCTGCTTGCGCAGCATGGCCGGGAACGCGGGCAGGAACGCCGCGAGGCCCGGGCTGGACGGGGTTCCGCCCGGAATCCTGTAGCCGTCACGGTCCCACGGGTTGGTCGCAGCGGTGGGCTCGTCCTGGTTCTTCTTGATCCACTTCCTCGCCCCGGGGACGAGGTCTTCGCGGCTCTTCACGAGCTCGTCGACGAGGCCCTTCTCCTTGGCCTGCGCGGGCTTGAACCGGGGGCCCTGGAGCAGGACGTCCATCAGCGCGGACTGGATGCCGAGCATCCGCACCGTGCGAGTGACGCCGCCGCCACCGGGGAGCAGACCGAGGGTGACCTCGGGCAGGCCAAGCTCGACCAAGTCGTCATCGACCACTATCCGGTGGTGGCAGGCCAGGGTGATCTCGAGGCCACCGCCGAGCGCTGCGCCGTTGATGGCGGCGACGACCGGCTTGCCGAAGGTCTCGAGCCTGCGCAGGTCTGCCTTGATGCTCTCGACCATCTCGAAGATCGCCTGGGCATCCTCGGGGGTGGCCTGCTGCATGCTCTTCAGGTTGCCGCCGGCGAAGAAGGTCTTCTTGGCCGAGGTGATGATCACGCCGGTCACCCCGCCCTGCGGATCGTCCTTCTCGGCGTACAACCGGTCGATCGCGTTGGCCATTGACCCCTGGTAGAGCTCATTCATGGTGTTCGCGCTCGAGGTCGGGTCGTCGAGGGTGAGTACGACGATCCCGTCGTCGCCCTTCTCGTACTTCACTGCAGAGTCAGTCATGTTCATGTCCTTTTGGGAGATGGGGGTGCTGGGTGTGGCTGAGACCAAAAGTTCGGCTCACCGGGGTTCGACACGCTCCGTCGGGCCGCGCAGGCCCGATCCCGGTCGCTGCTCAACCACAAATGAACCGGCCCGAGCACGTTCCTCGCTCAAACCAGTTCGACAATGGTGGCGATGCCCATCCCGCCACCGACGCACAGCGTGGCTAGGCCGCGCTTGAGCTCGCGGCGCTCGAGCTCGTCGATCAGGGTGCCGAGGATCATCGCGCCGGTCGCACCGAGGGGGTGACCCATCGCGATCGCACCACCGTTGACGTTGGTGATCTCAGCGTCGATGCCCATGTCCGACATGTACCGCATGGCCACGGCCGCGAACGCCTCGTTGATCTCGAACAGGTCGATGTCCTTGACCTCGAGACCGGCCTTGGCGAGGGCCTTGCGGCTGGCCGGCGCGGGGCCGGTCAGCATGATCGTCGGGTCGGCTCCGGAGACAGCAGTGGCGATGATCCGGGCCCGCGGGGTGAGGCCGAGGTCCTTGCCCACCAGCTCGCTGCCGATCAGCATCAGGGCTGCGCCGTCGACGATGCCGGAGCTGTTGCCAGCGTGGTGGACGTGGTCGATCTTCTCGATCCAGTGGTACTTCTCCAGCGCCACCGAGTCGAAGCCGGCCTGGTCACCGATGCCGGCGAAGGACGGCTTCAGCCGAGCAAGACCCTCCACGGTCGACTCGGGCTTGATGAACTCGTCATGGTCGAGCACGGTCACGCCGGAGTTGTCCTTGACCGGCACGATCTGGCCGGCGAAGCGGCCGTCGGCCCAGGCCTTGGCGGCGCGGTGGTTGGACTCTACGGCGAAGGTGTCGACGTCCTCGCGGGAGAAGCCCTCGATGGTGGCGATCAGGTCGGCGCCGATGCCCTGCGGCACGAAGGCGGTCGCGAACGCCGTGGCCGGGTCGGAGGCCCAGGCACCGCCGTCGCTGCCCATGGCCACCCGGCTCATGGATTCCACGCCGCCGGCGAGGATCAGGTCCTCGAAGCCGCCGCGGACGCGGGAGGCAGCCTGGTTGACGGCCTCGAGGCCGGAGGCACAGAAGCGGTTCAGCTGTACGCCGGCGACGGTGTCGGGGTAGCCGGCCGCAAGCGCAGCCGTCTTGGCGATGTCGCCGCCCTGGTCACCGACGGGCGAGACCACACCCAACACCACGTCGTCGACGAGGTTCACGTCGAGTGTGGGGTTGCGGTCCTTCACCGCGTCCAGCAGCCCGACGACCAGGTCGACCGGCTTGACCTCGTGCAGGCTTCCGTTCTTCTTCCCCCTTCCGCGGGGGGTGCGGAGCGCGTCGTACACGAACGCTTCTGAGCTCATGGGTTTCCCTACTTCTCGGTCGAGTCCCGGGGACTCGCGGGCGGACTCACGCGGGCACCAGGGGGCGGCGATGAGGTGTTCATTGTGACAGTAATGCTGTCATCGTCAATGCGGGGGGGATGTGGGCGAGATCACGACACTTCGACGTGCCAGCGTTGCTCGCCGGTGTAGCGACGACGGATCCCCGTCACCACGTGCTCGTCCAGGTGCCGACGCCTTTCGGCCGGGTCGGAGGGCTGATCTCCTGGGAGAACCTGATGCCGCTGGCCCGAACCACGATGTGGCAGCAGGCTCGGGGTGGCCTGAGCCGCGGCCGCCCGGTCAGCCCGCCAGCCGAGATCCCGCGGACGCCATCCCCAGCCAGGTGTGGGGGTTGCCGTCCCAGCACCAGCCGAGCTTCGGCGCGCGCTCGCTGATCCACAGCGCCGGAACCCGCCGGTCCCCTGAAACGGCAGTGCGGCGTGAGCCGGCGAGCATGAAGCACTTGTTCTTCTCCAGCACCTGCGGGACCTGGGTGACCAGCGCGATCCCCTCGTCGATCGTGAGCTGCGAGCGGCCCCGGCTGCGGACCACCTTCGAGGACTCTTCGGGGCGGACGTTGCAGAACTCCTCGCCGCGCTCGACATCCACGAGGAGGTACGTCGTGCCGGGAGGCTCGCAGCCCTCGATCGGGTGGTAGCCGGCCAGGTCGCCCTCGCCGTGGTTCCGGTCGACCCGACCGGGCTTGCTGCCCAGCCCGCGGGGACCCCAGAGGCGCAGCAGCGGGACGGTCGACTCGGGGGCCACTATGTCGCGCGTCACGACCAGGACGTACGGGACGAGCGAGGGTGAGTCGGTTCCCTCCAGGGAGCCGGCGGCGTCCCGGAGCGGTTCGACCAGCTCCCGGAACTTGGCTTCGGACCGCCCGGAGAGACCGGGGTGGCCGAGGGTGACGAGCTGGTCGACCTGCTGCTGGAACGAGGGAATGACGGACCTCCTGCGACGGGAACGGGGCGAGGTTTCAACGCACCGCGGTTCCGTGGAGTTCCCGGTCTCCTCGGGTGCCTCAGGCCTGAATGGCAACACCCCGCTCGATCAGGTCCTCGACGTCCGCGATGCCCCAGGCGGTGAGCGCCTCGTGGGTGTCGATCCCGGGCTTCAGGGGCGGCGGGGAGGACAGGCTGGCCGTCGTACGGGAGAACCGCGGAGCCGGCGCGGGCTGGCTGACGCCCTCACGCTCGAGGAACACCTCGCGCGCGGCCATGTGCGGGTGCACCATCGCCTCGCTGAGCGGGAGGATCGGCGCCACGCAGGCCTCGGTCCCCTCGAAGAGGTCCGACCACTCCGCCTGGGTCCGGCTCGCGAACGCCTCGGTGATCTGGCGCCGTAGCTCCGCGGACTGCTCGAGGTCGTAGCGGTCAGGGGCCTCCTCGAGGTCGAGCAGCTTCACGAACACCTCGTAGAACTGTGGCTCCAGCGGTCCCACCGACATGTGCCGGCCGTCGAAGGTCTCGTAGAGGTCGTAGAAGGGCATACCGCCGTCGAGCAGGTTGGCCGCTCTCTCCTCGCGGTAGTTGCCGCCCGCGAGCATGCCGGAGGCCATCGCGTTGAGGTGCGCGGTGCCGTCCACGATGGCGGCATCCACGACCTGCCCCTCGCCGCTGAGTCGCGACTCGAGCAGCGCGGCGAGGATCCCGATGACCAGGTAGGTGGAGCCGCCGCCGAAGTCGCCGACCAGGTTGGCCGGGAAGTGCGGACGCTCCTTCTCCTGGCCCATCCCGAACAGTGCACCGGTGATGGCGACGTAGTTCATGTCGTGGCCGGCGGCCCTGGCGAGCGGACCGCTCTGGCCCCAGCCGGTCATCCGGCCGTAGACCAGGCGTGGGTTGCGCGCCAGGCACTCCTCGGGTCCGAGGCCGAGCCGTTCGGTGGTGCCCGGGCGCATCCCCTCGACGAGCACGTCGGCCTGGGCGACCAGGTCGAGCACGGTCGCGATCGCGTGCGGGTGCTTCAGGTTCAGCGCCACACTCGGTCGGCCGCGGTTGAGCAGGTCGTTCGGACCACCGGTCAGCATCTGCCCACCGGGCCGCTCGACGCGGATCACGTCGGCCCCCAGGTCGGCCAGGATCATGCAGGCGTGCGGGCCCGGACCGATGCCGGCAATCTCCACGACCTTGATGCCCCTGAGAGGACCGGTGCCCTGACCGAGTGTGTACGTCATGCCGATGATTGTGACAGCAGATCTGTCAGGGTGCGTGCGTGCGCCCACTGGCTGACCCACACAGAAGAGGATCTGGACGAGTGGCTCGCCCGCTGGGGTGTCGCATCTTGTGGCCTGTGCGGTGGGGCGAGGACAGGTGGCGTGCGCGGCCGCAGTACCCCTACCCACGGCGCCCGTCCAAGCACGTGCTTGGTCGCACCGCTTCAGTCGATCGTCTCTGCCCGCAACCGGTAGCCCGCGAACGCGGCCACCAGCAACGTCATGACGGTCACGAGCACTCCGCCCACGGCCCCGAGCGAGCCCTCGGTCCAGTCAGAGACAGCCTCGGGCACGACGAGGGTGACGGCGATGACGGCACCGGCCAGGTAGGGCCAGGCCACCTTGCCGAGGTTGAGCGCGATGCCGACTGCGGCGACCAGGGTGACCGCGACGCCGAGGGTCCGGGCGATCGTGACCTCGCGGAACACCGGCAGCTCGGGCCAGCACCAGCCAGGCGACTCCGACCGGGCGTCTTCATGACCTGATGGTGGTCGACCACGGTGCCGCTGCGCATGAGCGTTGCTACTCAGATCTCTGCGCGTCGCCCTACTTGTCGGTGATGAAGCCTTCCTTCTTGAGCCAGTCGTAGCCCACCTCGGCCGGCTCGCGACCGTTGACGTCGATGTCGGCGTTGAGCTCCAGGAGCACCTTGTCGGTGAGCTTCTCGCTCACCGGCTCGATGAGCTGCACGATCTGCGGGTACTTCTTCGCGGTTGCCTCCTCGACGACGAGGGAGACGTTGTACTTCGGGAAGAAGTTGCGGTCGTCCTCGAGCACCTTCAGGTCCAGGGCAACGATGCGTCCATCTGTGGTGAAGACCTCCCCGAAGGTGCAGGAGCCCTTGGCTGTGGCGTCATAGATGGCGCCGGTCTGGAAGGTCTTGAGGTTCTCGCGCGGCACGCCCTTCGGGTCGTTCAGGGGGACCTTGTAGACCTCGAGCATTCCCTTGAGCCCGTCCGGACGGTTGAGCAGCTCGGACTCGACACAGAACGTGCGGTCCGGGACGGGCACCTTGTTCAACTCCGAGAGCTTGGTGATCTTGTACTTGTCGAAGACCTTCTTGGTGATCGCGAAGCCGTAGGTGTTGTTCATCGGCGCCGGCTTGAGCCAGACCAGCTGGTTCTTCTTCAGGTCCTCGTCGCGTACGGCGGCGTACTGCTTCTCCTCGTCGGGGATCGGCTTCTCGTGGCCGAGGTAGGTGATCCAGCCGGTGCCGGTGTACTCCCACATCGCCTGGATCTGGCCGTTGAGCATGGCCTCACGAGCCGAGGCACTTCCCGGGATGTTGGTCAGGTCGGTCGCGATGGCACCGGCGGACTGCAGCAGGATGATTGCCATCTTCCCGAGCAGCACATTCTCGGAGAAGTTCTTCGAGCCGATGGCGATCGTCGCGCCCTCGAGGGACTTGACGTCCTCGAGCGAACCGGCCAGCTTCCCCGTCGGCACGTAGCCTCCGGCCGTTCCGAGACCGAGACAGCCCGACGTCGTCATCAACAGGGCGCTCAGCAGAGCCACCGCAGCGAGACGGAGCCGCCGGCTTCGGCGTACGGAAGGTCGGGGCTTCGACGTAGGCACCTCAGAGGCCCTTCGGTCGGGTGACGAGCTCGAGCACGCGTCCGAGCCACTCGACCAGCAGGGCCAGCAGGGCCACCAGGACCGCCCCGGAGATCATCACCGAGTAGCGGTACAGGTTGATGCCTGCGGTGATGATGCCGCCGAGGCCGCCGGCATTGATGAACGTGGCCAGCGCCGCGGTGCCGACCAGCAGGACCAGGGCGGTGCGGACCCCTGCCATGATCACCGGGAGCGCCAGTGGCAGCTCGATGCGTCGCAGGACGTCGAAGTTGGAGAGCCCCACACCGCGGCCGGCCTCCACCAGCGTCGGGGCGACGCCCTGCAGTCCCACGATCGTGTTCCGCAGCACCGGCAGGATCGCGTAGAGCGCCAGGGCCACGATCGCCGTCTTGAATCCGGGACCGATCCACATCGCCAACAGCACGATCAGCCCGATCGAGGGTGCCGCCTGCCCGGCGTTGGCAAAGCCCACCACGGCGGGGGCGGCCCGCTTGAAGCCGGGCCGGGTCAGCATGATGCCGAGCGGCACTGCGATGACCACCACCACGATCGCGGAGACGACAGTGAGCTTGACGTGCTGCCAGATCGCCAGCCACACCTCGCTCCATTCGAGAGCACTCGCCTCCACCGAGTCGAGGTCTGCGGTCTGGTGCCAGAGGGCGTACGCCGCGAAGCCGGCAATCACGAGGATCGGGATGCCGACGAACATCATCACGGACTCACGAGCGCCGCCGGGCTTGTCGTCATCAGTGGCGATCAGGTCCTTGACCCCGCTGGGGAGCAGGTCAGACATCGGAGGGCTCCCGGTCCTCCATCGGGGCGTCCGGGTCGTGCTCGTCCTCGGGACGTGACTCAGCGGTCACGGCCGAGGCCGCCCGGTCCTGCGCCTCGGTCTGCATGACACGCATCCGGTCGACCACGGCGCTGAAGTCGACGACACCGAGGTAGCGGTCGTTGTCCCCGGTGACGATGGCGCCGCCGTGGGTCGAGGTCAGCATCGTGTCGAGAGCGTCGTTGAGCGTCGCCCGGTGGTCGAGGGTGCTCAGGTTCTCGCGCTCTCGCTCGTGGAGCTGCTCGCCCTTGATCTGGCGCAGCCAGACCCAGGCAGCCGGTCGATCCCGGTCATCGAGGATGACCAGCGAGTCGTCGCCCGCACTCCTGGCCCGCTCGATGGCCTGCGCTGAGGACTCTCCTACGCGGCCAGTTGTCGGAGACTGGATCTCCAGCTCCGAGACCCGGGCGAGCGAGAGCTGCTTGAGGCTGGAGCCCGACCCGACGAAGTCACTGACGAAGTCGTTCGACGGGCTCGCGAGAACGTTCTCCGGGGTGTCGTACTGCGCGACCTGGGCCCCCTCCTGGAGGATCAGGATCCGGTCGCCTAGCTTGATCGCCTCGTCGATGTCGTGGGTGACGCAGACGATCGTCTTGCGCAGCGTGCGCTGGATGCTGAGCAGCTCGTCCTGCAGGCGCTGGCGGGTGATCGGGTCCACCGCGCCGAACGGTTCGTCCATGAGCACGACCGGTGGGTCGGCCGCGAGTCCACGAGCGACGCCCACGCGCTGCTGCTGACCGCCGGAGAGTTCGCGCGGGTGGCGGCCGCGGTACTTCGAGGGGTCCAGGTTGACCATGTCGAGCAGCTCGTCGACCCGCCTGGCGATGCGGTCGCTCTCCCACCCGAGGAGCTTGGGGACGATCGCGATGTTCTTCGCGACCGTCATGTGCGGGAACAGGCTGCCGCCCTGGATGACGTACCCGACGTGACGGCGCAGCTCGTCGGCGCTCTGCTTCCGCACGTCGTTGTCGCCGATCATGATCGTTCCCGAGGTCGGCTCGATCAACCTGTTGATCATCTTCAGCGAGGTCGTCTTGCCACATCCCGAAGGACCCACGAACATCACGATCTCCCCTGCGGGGATCGTCAGGTTCAGACCGTCGACCGCCGCGGTGTTCTGCCCCGGGTAGCGCTTGGTGACGTCCTCCAGCCGGATCTCGGCGCCACTGATCGCAGCGCTGGCGTCCTGGGCACGCCCCTTCTCCCCAAGGTCTGACTCACTGCTGGTGCTGGTGGTTGCGTCCATCTCAGACACGGATTCCCTTCGAGGTGGTCACCCTGCCGAGGGCGAGGAGCAGTACATCGAGGACGAGAGCGATCAGGACGATTCCGAGGGTCCCGACGAGGGCCTCGTTGACGGCGTTCTTGCCGCCGATCTGGGCCAGGCCGATGAAGATGCCCACCCCGAGACCCGGCCCGAGGACGTAGGCCGCGATGGCGGCGATGCCCATGGACATCTGCATCGAGATCCTGATGCCGGCGAGGATCACCGGCCACGCCAGTGGCAACCGGATCCGGAACATCGAAGCCAGCTCGCTCATCCCCATGCCACGGGCGGACTCCACGAGGTTCGGATCGACGCCGGCCAGTCCGACGACGGCGTTGCGCAGGATCGGCAGCACCGCGTAGAACGTGACCGCGAGCAACGCGGTCGGCGCTCCCAGCCCGGTGAACGGCAGCAGCAGCCCGATCAGGGCGAACGAGGGGATCGTCAGACCAACGGCGCTCACGGCGTTGGCCGCTGGCTCGAGCTTCGGCAACCTGGTCACGATCATCGCCAGCGCGATGGCGATCACCGTCGCGAACAGGATCGCGAGGATCACCAGGTAGGCGTGGTTCCAGGCGTTGGTCAGGATCTGCACGCGCCGGTCTTCGATGAACTCCCACACAGGTCGAACCCTTCAGTGGTGCGATCTCGTCGACCGCCGGTCGTCAACGGTTACCACAGCGGAGGCCCAGAACCAGCGCATCGCGGCGTGTCAGGACGTCTGTTCACAGGCCGGACACGCTACGCCGGGGATCGGCTACCGGTGGGCCTCGCCGGGCTCGTGGTCGCGGTGGCGCTCCGGCTCGACCTGGAATGTGACGTGGTCGATCCCGAAGTGGCTCGCCACGCACTCACCGAGCTCATCGAGGATCTGGCCCACGCCGCGGTCCCGGAGCGCCTCCTCGGTCACGGTCACGTGGGCGGACAGGGCCGGCATCCCGCTGGTGATCGACCAGGCGTGCAGGTCGTGTACGTCGGTCACACCGTCCGCATCGACGAGGTGCTGACGGACGACCTCCACGTCGACTCCCGGCGGCGCCGCCTCGAGCAGCACCCCCAAGCAGTCGCGCAGCAGCGCCCCCGCCCGCGGGAGGATCAGCGCCGCGATGACGAGCGAGGCGATCGAGTCGGCGCGGTCGAAGCCGGTCGTCACGATGACCACGCCGGCGACGATCGCGGCCGCCGAGCCGAACGCATCCCCGAGGACTTCGAGGAAGGCCCCGCGCATGTTCAGCGACTCTCCGCGTCGGGACGCAAGCAACGCCATGGAGATCAGGTTGGCGACCAGCCCGACCGCCGCGAACACGAGCATCTGCGGCGCCTCCACCTCGACCGGCTCGAGCAGGCGCACCACGCCGGCGTACCCGAGGTAGCCGCAGACGCCCAACAGCACGACGGCGTTGATCAGGGCGGCGAGGATCTCGGCGCGGTGGTAGCCGAATGTCCGGCGCGGCGTGGCGGGCAGGGTGGCGACGTACGACGCGGACAGGACCACCACGATCGCCGCGGTGTCGGTGAACATGTGCCCGGCGTCCGCGAGCAGGGCCAGCGAGCCCGACAGGAAGGCGCCGACCAGCTCGACGACGGCGACGGTCGAGGTGACCAGCAACACGATCCAGAGCCGCGACCGGTCCTGCGCACGGCCGGAGCCGTGCGAGTGGTCGTGTCCAGATGGCATGAGGAAAGGGTAGGGCTCACTAGGATTCGCCCATGAGACGGCCGATCCTGAGCAACCAGTCGCAGATGCTGCTCACCGGCGTGCTGGTCGTGTGCATCGTCGCGTCGTACTTCGTGGCCACCCTGCTGACCGGTGGTATCGCCCTGGTCCTGGCCGTCCTGCTCCTCCTCGCCCGAACCCCTCCGTCGGAAGATCCGGACCGGTGACCGTCGACGCGTCAGACGGCCTCACCCGGTTGGTGATCCCCGTCCAGGAGGTGTCCGACGCGGTCGCCGGCGCGTACATCGCGCTCCTCGACCCGTTCCTGTCTGCATCCCAGGTCGATGACGGCCTCCTGGGGGAGCTGCGCGAGATCTTCTCCGAGCTGGTGCCGTTCGCGTTCGTCCTCGGCGAGCCGGCTCGCTTCCCCAGCGGTGCGGCGTACCTCCCGCCCCGGCCCGTGGGCGTCTTCCGCCGGATCAGCCAGAACCTGCGGCACGCCTTCCCCGAAGTCGTGGGCCACCCGACCTCCCTGCACGGGTCCATCCCCCATCTGGCGCTCGACGACGACGCGGCCGACGTCGTACCGACGCCGCTGGAGGTGCACGCCCGCGAGGCGATCCTGCTCGGCTCTGGCGGGGCGGTGCTGGCGAGGTTCCAGTTCGGGACGTCGGCCGCCTGAGCCTCGGGTCGGGTGGGCGAGCGAGGCCAGGTCCCCGGGAGGCTGGCCGAGGGAGGGCCGGCGGGCTCGGGGATGGTCACTGGCCGGACTCGCGGGTGGCGCGGATCAGGTCGGCGTACCAGCCGAACGAGCGCTTCGGGGTGCGGACCAGGGTGTCGTAGTCCACGTGCACCAGCCCGAACCGCTGGGCGTAGCCCTCGGCCCACTCGAAGTTGTCCATCAGCGACCAGCAGTAGTAGCCGCGCACGTCAGCGCCCTCGGTGATGGCATTCGCCACGGCACCGAGATGGCCGGCGAGGTAGTCGATGCGCGGCTGGTCGTCGACCACCCCGTGCTCGTCGGGACCCATCCCGTAGGAGGCGCCGTTCTCGGTGACGTAGAGAGGTGCGATGTCGGGGTAGCGCTCGCGCAGCTGCCGGATCACGTCGCGCAGACCCTCCGGCACGACCGGCCAGCCGAAGTCGGTCGTCGGGTACCCGGTGATCTGCCGCTGCTCGAACGGGATCTCCGCGCCAACCGCGGCGGCGGCGATGCTCGTCGGGTAGTAGTAGTTGACGCCGTAGAAGTCGAGCGGCTGCCGGATCGTATGCAGGTCTTTTGCGATGTCCTCGGAGTCCGGCCCCCGCATCATCTCGGCGAAGCCCTCCGGATAGCTGCCGAGTAAAACGGGGTCGGCGAACAACCGGTTCCACAGGGAGTCGAAGAGGTCGGCGGCGTCCGCGTCACCCCTGCTGTCGGAGGCCGGCTGCACGACGGTGTGGTTGTTCGCCGTGCCGACTGCCATGGCACCACCGGCTCGGAGCGCCTGCACCGCCAGGCCGTGCGCGAGGTTGAGGTGGTGCGCGACCGGCACTGCCCCGAAGCCGAGCGCCCTGCCGGGAGCGTGCTCGCCGATGCCATGGCCGGCCAGCGTCACCACGTTGGGCTCGTTGACCGGGACCCACTTCGCGACCCGGTCGCCGAGGCGGGCGACGCAGAGGGCGGCGTACTCGGCGAACCGCTCGGCGGTGTCCCTGGCCTCCCAGCCACCGACGTCTTGCAGCGCCTGCGGCAGGTCCCAGTGGTAGAGCGTCGCCATCGGCTCAACGCCCGCCCCGACCAGCTCGTCGACGAGGCGGTCGTAGAAGTCGAGGCCCCGGTTGCCCGCCTGACCGTCGCTGACAGGGCCGCGACCGTCCGGCTGGACGCGCGGCCAGGAGATCGAGAACCGGTAGCTCCCGAGTCCCAGCTGCTTCATCAGGCCGACATCCTCGACGTGGCGGTGGTAGTGGTCGCAGGCCACCTGCCCGCTGCTGCCGTCCTTGATCCGGCCAGGCTCGGTGGTGAACGTGTCCCAGATGCTCGGACCTTTGCCGTCCTCGTCCCAGGCGCCCTCGATCTGGTACGACGCGGTGCTGGCGCCGAACAGGAACCCGGCCGGCAGCTGCGGAAAGTTCTCTCCCATGGGAGGTCAGTAAACAAGCGAACCGCGATCCCGGATAGTCCTGGGTGGCAGCATGGGGCCGGTGATCGAGTACCGGGCGGCGAGGGAGCGGTTCCGCACCGAGGCCGAGGGGCGGACGACGTGGCACTCGTTCTCGTTCGGGACACATTACGACCCCACGAATGTGGGGTTCGGCAGCCTGGTCGCGCACAACGACGAGCTGCTGCCGTCGGGCACGGGGTACGCCGACCACCCGCACGCCGACCTCGAGATCGTCAGCTGGGTGCTGAGCGGAGCGCTGCGGCACTCGTCGTCCGTCGGGTCGGGGGTGATCGGGCCCGGACAGGTGCAGCGGCTCTCTGCGGGCAGCGGGGTGGTGCACTCCGAGGTCGCCGACGGGTCCGATGAGACGCGGTTCCTGCAGGCCTGGGTGCGACCCGACGACTCCGATCTGGTCCCGGACTACCTGAGCGCCGACATCACGGCCGGCGACGGGTGGACCTGCGTGGCGGACGGTGACGGCCGGGGCGCCGTACCCATCGCGACGGGGGGCGCCTCGCTCCATGCTTGCGACCTCGCCGCCGGGCAGCGGCTGGCGCTGCCGGACGCGCAGCGGCTGCACCTGTTCGTCGCGCGCGGAAGGGTGCTGCTCGGGGAGCGGCTGCTCCAGCCCGGCGACGCCGGCCGGCTCGTCGGCGAGGGCGAGCGTCCGGTCACCGCCGAGAAGGACGCCCACCTGGTCGTGTGGGGCTTCAAGGAATCAAGACTCCCGGGTTGAGCACCCCGCTCGGGTCGAGGTCGGACTTGAGCGCGCGGAGCATCCGGACGCCGACCGGCCCGATCTCGCGGGCCAGCCACGGCTTGTGGTCCTGGCCGACGGCGTGGTGGTGGGTGATCGAGGCGCCGTTTTCGATCATCGCGTCGGAGGCGGCCGCCTTGGCCCGCAGCCACTGCGCGATCGGGTCGTCTGCCTGCTTGGTGGCGACGGTGAAGTACAGCGAGGCGCCGGTCTCGTAGACGTGCGAGATGTGGCAGAGCACCAGCGTGCCCTCTCCGAGTGAGACGGTGAGCGCGGCCTTCACCTCGTCGTAGACCTGGTGCAGGCGGGACCAGAAGGTCACCGTCTCGAGGGCCTCCACCAGTACGCCGAGGTCGAGCAACGAGTCGCGCAGGTAGGGGCCTTTGAACCTGCCTGACGACCAGCCGACGTCCTCGCCGAGCGAGGCGCCGCCGAGACCGGTGAGCAGTGCGGAGCAGGCGGCGCGCCTGGCGTCGACCGCATCCTGGGTGCCCTCGTATCCGGTGACCATCAGGCAGCCCCCTGCGGACTCGCCGCCGACCTCGGCGGGCTTGGCGAGGTTGATCGAGGTCTCGGCCTCGTCGGAGAGCCGGAGCACCGTGGGGAGCACGCCGGCCTGGACGAGCAAGCGCATCGCGGCCGCGCCGTTGGCGAAGGAGTCCCAGCGCCAGGCCTCGTAGACCTTCACGTCGGGGACCTTGCGCACCCGGACGGTGACGGCGGTGACCACGCCGAATGCACCCTCGGACCCCATCACCACCTCGCGGAGGTCGGGGCCGGCGGCGTTGGCCGGCGATCCGCCGAGGACCAGCTCGCCACGTGGGGTGGCGACCCGGAGACCCACCACGAGCGCGTCGAACCGACCATAGCCCGCAGAGGACTGGCCCGACGACCGGGTGACGGCGAAGCCGCCGATGGAGGCGTACTCGAAGGACTGCGGGAAGTGCCCGACGGTGAGTCCGTGCTCGGCCAGCAGCGCCTCGGCCCGCGGTCCGCGCAGGCCCGGCTCGAGGGTGGCGGTCATCGAGTCGGTGTCGACGTCGAGCAGCTTGTCGAAGCGGATCAGGTCGAGCGAGATCACTCCGGCATAGCCCTCGCGCCGGGCGACCAGGCCACCGACGACCGAGGTGCCCCCACCGAACGGGACCAGGGCCACGTGGCGCTCCACGCACCACTCGATCACCGCGGCCACCTCCTCAGGGGTGCCTGGCCGCACGACGGCGTCGGGTGAGTCGGACCCGTCTCCCCCGCGGAGCTTGAGCAGGTCGGGGGTCGACTTGCCGCGGGTGCGGTGCAGCCGGGTCTCGTGGTCGGTGAGCACGTGTTCGACGCCCACCAGGCCGGCGAGGTCGGCGAGCAGGTTCTCCGCGAGCGGGTCGGAGAGGCGTACGTCGGCGGGGTCGACGGCGGGCGTCTGAGACGTGCCGATGAAGGCGTCGACCAGGCCGAAGG
>Ga0136634_10000420_pt1 | contig 19486 bp, 16 predicted proteins | sample AntDrymUQ8332106_2_FD_104654 | JGI IMG/M metagenome (GOLD analysis project Ga0136634, IMG submission 104654) | Polar desert sand microbial communities from Dry Valleys, Antarctica - metaG UQ833 (21.06) | ecosystem: Environmental > Terrestrial > Soil > Desert | place: Antarctica: Dry Valley... | reverse complement strand
CATTCCTTCCCATTAATGTTTTACTTGCAAAATCATTACTTAATAAATATTTTAAATCAGATTACGAAAATAGTGACTTTGAAGAATATCTTAAAACCATACATAAAGCTGGCCCAAATAATATTTCTTCGGTTTCCGGAGCCGCGATCCCCTGGAAAATTTTAGGGGAATTTACGGGGAAAGAACTTGAAGGAATGTATTATGAACAGCTTTTACGGGGTGGTGCAAGTTCCCTCGAAAAGATCAATGAAATTACCCCTGGAGCAGATCCGTTTAAAGTGATTACCGGCGATTTTGTTACTACGGAAGATGGAACAGGCATTGTTCATACGTCACCGGCTTTTGGAGCAGACGATTTTAAAGCAGGACAAAAAAATAATTTAGGTATTCTCACGCTGGTGGATAAAGAAGGAAAATTTGTTGAAGGCGTTGGTGAATTTAGCGGCCGCTTTATTAAAAATTATAAGGATCAGGATGATTTTTCAGATGTAAACGTAGATATTTCCATTAAACTTAAAAAAGAAAACAGGGCTTTTAAAGTTGAAAAATATGAACACAGTTACCCGCATTGCTGGCGTACGGATAAACCTATCATTTATTATCCGCTTGATGCCTGGTTCATTAAAACAACAGCGGTTAAACAAAGAATGATCGAGTTAAATAAAACAATTAACTGGAAACCTGCTGCAACAGGTACAGGCCGTTTTGGCAACTGGCTGGAGAACATGGTTGACTGGAACCTTAGCCGTAGCCGTTATTGGGGCACACCTCTTCCTATCTGGAAAACAGAGAATGAAGAGGAGTTAAAATGTATAGGGAGTATTGCTGAATTAAATTCAGAAATCAGTAAGGCTAATAAAGTATTGGGTGATAATGTAAATTCTCATTATCTGCATGAGGGCTTCCTGGACCTGCATAAACCTTATATTGATGATATAATATTGGTTAGTGAAAAAGGAAGACCGATGAAACGCGTTCCTGATTTAGTGGATGTTTGGTTTGATAGTGGTGCAATGCCATATGCCCAATGGGGGCTACCGGATACTTCTTCAGATCGCTATGGCAAATTATCAACCGATAATTTCTGGAAATACCATTCTGACTCTAAAATTTTCCCTATAAATGGAATACAAAGGAATGGTAAACAAAGCCTTTCAGGGGCTTTTCCAGCGGATTTTATAGCTGAAGGAGTTGACCAGACCCGGGGATGGTTTTATACACTTCATGCACTCGCTGTTCTATTATTTGACAATGTTGCCTATAAAACAGTAGTAAGTAATGGATTGGTACTGGATAAGAAAGGCAATAAGATGAGTAAGAGGCTGGGCAATGTTGTAGATCCATTTGAAGCCATTGAACTATATGGTGCTGACGCCACACGATGGTATTTAATTACCAATGCCTCTCCATGGGATAGTTTAAAATTCGATGAGGACGGTATTAAAGAAGTTCAAAGAAAATTTTTTGGTACCCTATACAATACCTACCAGTTTTTTGCACTGTATGCCAACCTGGATGATTTTAATTTTAAAGAGTCTTATATCCCCCTGGATAAAAGACCGGAAATAGATCAATGGATAATTTCTTCCTTAAACAGCCTTATCAAAACAGTTCAGGAGAATTTTGATGCATATGAGCCAACCCAGTCGGGACGCGCAATTGAAGAGTTTGTTGATGCGCACCTGAGTAACTGGTATGTGCGCTTATGCCGCAGACGTTTTTGGAAAGGAGAATATGAACATGATAAAATCTGTGCATATCAGACCTTATATGAATGCCTGGAAACCATTAGCAGGCTAATAGCACCCATAGCTCCATTTTTTGCAGACTGGTTATTCAATAATCTCAATGGATTTACCGGTCGTTTTAAAGCTGAATCTATACACCATACTGATTTTCCGGTGAGTAACAATTCTTTGATTGATAAAAGCCTGGAAAACAGAATGCGACTTGCACAGGATGCGTCTTCTTTAATATTATCACTCCGGAAAAAAGTAAATATAAAAGTAAGACAACCGCTTCAGAAAGTATTTATTCCTGCTATAGATAGCCAGATGGCTGCCAATATAAAGCTCGTAGAAGATATTATCAAAGCAGAAACAAATATAAAAGAAGTGGATTTGCTGAATGCAGATAATGATTTTATACGTAAAAAAGCAAAAGCCAATTTTAAAACCCTAGGCAAGAAACTGGGTTCAAAAATGAAATGGGCAGCCGCAACCATAGAAAAATTTGATAATGATACAATTGATAAGGTACAGCAAAATGATTTTCTATTAAATGAAATAGCCGTTTCAAATGGGGAAGATCCTATTATAATTACTGCCGATGACCTGGAAATAATTACTGATGAGATCCCCGGATATGAAATAGCCAGTAATGGCGCACTTACTGTTGCATTGGATATCACAATTACGGAAATACTTAAAAATGAAGGCAATGCCAGGGAGTTTGTGAACAGGATACAGAATGCACGGAAAGAAAAAAACTTTGAGCTAACTGACCGGATAAATGTGAAGATTGAATCCGATGAAATTTTACAACCTTCTTTAATTCAATTTAAAGATTATATTTGCCGCGAAATTTTGGCAGATAAACTTGAATTTGTACCCCAAACTATTAATGGGATCCTCATTGAAGTGAATAATGCTTCTTTAACAGTGAACATAACTAAAACGAGTAATTAGTATGGCAATCAAAAAAAAGGCAGTAAAAACTGCTGCAAAAAAACCGGTACCCAAAAAAAAGGTACCTGCTAAATCTGCAAAAAAGGCAGTACCGTCGAAAAAAGCCATAGTGTCTAAGAAAGCAGGTATTCCTACGGGTAAATTTTTGAAGCCTGTTGCTAAAGGCAAGGTCGTACCATCAAAAAATACTGGTAAACCACTTCTAAAAAATACTTCAACTAAAAAAATAGTTCCAACTGTTAAATCCGTAACTGTAAAAAGACCTTTGCCAAAATCAAATAAATCCATATCACCAGCGACAAAAAAACCGATAGCTGTTCACAAACCGGTACAAAACCTCATGGTAAAAAAGACAGAAGAAAAAAAAAAAACAAATAAAGTAACTGTTAAACCGACGGCAATTATTAAAGCTGCTCCAAAAAATGTTAAGGATATTAAAGTTATTCCACTTAAACCTGTTATTCTTCCAAAAATAAATACAAAAACATCACGCACTTATCAGCCGGATTTTACAAAATCCGTTTTGGATCAGCCACGACATGATCCCGGTGCACCCATTGTCAGATATAATGATACAGACCTTGCAGAGTTCCGTGAGCTTATTGGAAGAAAACTTGATGCAGCCCGCAAAGAATTAAATTACCTGCAGGGCCTCATCACAAGAAAAGATGAAATGGGGGGCGATGAAAGCGATAACCGTTATATGACAATGGAGGATGGCAGTCTAAGTATGGAAAGAGAACAGCTTAGCCAGATGGCCAGCCGCCAGATCACTTTTATAGATCACCTGGAAAAGGCACTTATGCGTATCGAAAATAAAACATACGGCATTTGCAGGGTAACCGGGAAGCTTATTGATAAGGCAAGATTAAGAGCAGTACCACATGCAACTCTTTCTATTGAGGCAAAGATGGGAATGAAGTAATCGGTGGAACTCATAAATAAACATATGACTTAAGTGAATTTTTTGATTGAATCTAAATTCACTTTTCTGTTACTTTACTTCCTGCATATTAACCAATCTTTTATAAAATCCATTTTGATTCATAAGGCTATCATGAGTACCCCTTTCTACAATCTCTCCCTTTTGTAAAACAATGATCTCATCTGCATGGCGAATTGTACTTAGCCGGTGCGCTATTACAAGTGAAGTACGGTTAGTCATTAAATTATTAATAGCATCCTGCACCAGGCGCTCACTTTCTGTATCCAGGGAAGAAGTAGCTTCATCTAAAATAAGAATAGGTGGATTTTTTAAAACCGCCCTGGCAATGGTCATTCTTTGCCTCTCACCTCCACTTAATTTCATACCCCTGTCCCCTATATTTGTTTCATACCCATTTTCCTTTTTTTCTATAAATTCAGCAGCATTTGCAATTTTTGCTGCGCTATAGATCTCTTCTGCAGAAGCATTATCTTTTCCCAATGCGATGTTATTTGCAATGGTATCATTAAACAATATTGCTTCCTGTGTAACTATCCCCATCTGGTGACGAACAGAATGAAGGGTGTATTCTTTAATATTATTACCATCTATCAATACCTCGCCGGTGGTAGCATCAATAAACCTCGGTAAAAGATCTGCAAGTGTACTTTTGCCTGCACCGCTACTCCCTACTAAAGCAATTGTTTTACCTTTTTGAACAATGAGGTTAATATTTTTAAGTATGATATTATCCTCGTGGCTAAAACTTACATTTCTTAATTCAATTGAATGGGAAAAATCACGAAGAATTTTCGGATTTTCAGGATCTTTGATTATTACATTTTCATTTATTAAGTTTTCGATACGTTCAATGCTTGCAGCTCCTTTCTGAATATTATATGAAGCATTCGATAAAGCTTTAAGCGGTTGAATAAGTTGGGAGAAAATGGCAATATATGCAAGGAAATTTGCAGCATTTAATGTAAATGATGGATCCCCGTTTAATACAAGCCTGCCCCCATAATATAGAATTACTAAAACAGAAGTAACACCTAAAGCCTCTGAAACCGGTGTTGCCAGATCTCTTCTTCTGTTTGCTTTATTTTTAAAATGAAACATAGCCTCATTTTCCTGTTCAAATTTCTGTGAGATCTTTTTTTCTGCATTAAATGCTTTAATAATCCGGATGCCGCCTATCGTTTCTTCGATAGTAGAAAATATACGACCGAACTGCTGCAAAACATTTGTGCTTTCTTTTTTTAGTGACCGGCCAATCCTCCCCAATACAAATCCGGAAATTGGTAAAAATATCAACAGAAATAATGTTAACTGAGGGCTTAGGTAAACCATATAAGCCAGAGATAAAATAATAACTACAGGTTCCCTGAAAATACTTTCCAATACACTGATAGTAGAACTTTCTACATCATTCAGATCATTGGATAGTTTACTCATTATATCCCCTTTGCGCTGTTCATTAAAAAAACCTATCGGCAATTGCAGTATTTTATGATACATATTGCTTCGCATGTCGTTCAATATCCTGTTACGAATGGGATTCAAAAAATACATGCTGAGATAAGAAAAAAAAGTTTTTAAAAGGATTGAGCAAAATATTACAAGGCAGATCATCATTAAAGCTTTATTCGTGCCCCCGGGAGTATTGAGTAATCCAGTAAACCATTCACTGAAGCGGTTAACAGGATTCCATCCATCAGGGTTGGCTCTTGTTTGTGTTTTTAATAAATCTCCCTGTTTAAAAAGCAACATAAGAAATGGCCCAAGCAGGCCTAATGAAAAAACGCTGAAGATCGCAGATAAAATATTAAATCCAAAGTAGGTAGCAACCAGGCCGGGGTATTTTTTTAAATACCTGTAAATCGTTTTTAAGCTCTTCATACAATTGGTAAAATATTAATGCTGTTGTAAACGCCACAAAGTAACTAATTTTACAAGGATTAAATGGTTCATATGTTAGAAGGCAAAAGACAAAAACAAGTAGCAGCAGTGCTGGAAAAAGAACTGAATGATATATTTCAGCGATTGGGCATTTCAATGCTGGATGGAGGAATGGTATCTATTTCATCAGTTAAAATTACACCCGATCTGTTTGATGCAAGAGTATATTTAAGTTTTTTTAAAGTAAATGATGCGAATGCAGCACTTAAACTCATTGAAGAAAAAAGCTGGGAAATAAAAAAAGCATTAACAGCAAGGGTAAGGCACCAGCTCAGAAGTATGCCCCAGCTTAGTTTTTATATTGATGATACGCTGGAATATGTTGATAAAATTGAGCAGCTGTTTAAAGAAATAAAAATTAATGACAATAAAAATCTGCCAGGATCTTAATAACTTTTAAAAGGAGTTTTTAACAGTAAGGGATATACGCATAAATACCTGTGCCTTTTTCTAACATGCCATTGCTGTTAAATTATTTACCTTAAACCATTAAGAATGTACTTTGATTTTGCATGGCGTTATTTCAGAGCGAAAAAATCTGCCAATGCTATCAATATCATCGCATGGGTAACAACATGTGTTATTGCATTTGCAACATGTTGCCAGGTTTTGGTTTTAAGTGTTTTCAATGGATTTGAAGACCTGGTTAAATCACTCTATTCTTCTTTTTATGCAGATATAAAAATAGTACCATCAAAAGGGAAATCTTTTATACTCACTCCCCGCCAGCTCACAGATATCAATCAGCAACCTTACATACAAAAATCTTCTTTGATTGTGGAAGAACGTGCTCTTTTACAAAACGGAGAATTCCAGTCAGTAGTTGTACTAAAAGGAGTTGATGAAAATTACACTCAGGTCACAGGCATTGCATCAAAGATCTCAAGGGGAGAATTTTATACAGGCAACATCGATGACCCTCATATAATAATTGGCACAGGTATCCAGAATGCCACGGGGATAACAGTTAATGAGTCTTTCGCACCTGATATAATTTCGGTAATTCTTTCAAAAAAAACATCCAGTATTGATCCACTTGAGTCCATCAGCCAGGGTAATGTTACAGCAAGCGGGATATTTGCTATTCAACAGGACTTTGATAATCTTTACGCTCTCACAAATATTGATTTTGTAAAACAACAAATGGCTTATAGCCAGGATGAATATACCGGCCTCGAAATTCGTTTAAAAAATAAAGCTGTAATTGAATCAAGTAAACAGGCAATTGCAACTTTACTCGGCCCCGGATACATTGTACAAACTAAATATGAACAAAACACCAATCTATATAATACAATGAGATTGGAGAAGTGGGCCATTTATGCTGTACTCACTTTAATACTCATCATTGCCGCATTTAATATGATAAGTGCACTTACCATGCTTGTTTTAGAAAAGAAACAAGATATTGCTATTCTGCAAAGTATGGGAAGTACAACAACAACAATTAAAAAAATATTCTTAAGTGAGGGCGTATTACTGGGAGTGGTGGGTGCTGCAAGCGGCATCATACTTGCCATTATCATTTGCATTTTACAGTTAAAATTTAAGCTGATAAAATTGCAGGGAGGATCATTCCTCATTGATTATTTTCCGGTAAAACTTATTGCAACAGATTTTTTATTAGTTAGTGCTACTGCATTATTAATAGCCTTTATTGCTTCCTGGTTCCCGGCTCATAAGGCATCACATCAACCCCTTGAATTAAAGTGATAATTTATTTAATAATAAAAGGTTACTGAAATTAAAATCTAAATATCAATAATCTTTAAATGTTCTGGGTATAGGTAATTGTTCAAGTGCTTTTGATAATTGCTCATCATTAGGTGCAATACCATGCCATTCATGACTGCCTACCATAAAATCTATTCCAAAACCCATCCCTGTTTTCATTAAAATCACGACAGGTTTTCCTTTACCCAAAAGCCCTTTCGCTTTTGTCAATCCCGCAATAACAAGATCAAGATCATTTCCTTCCATTTCCATTACTTCCCATCCAAAAGCTTCAAACTTTGCATGTAAATTACCCAGGTTCATAACTATTTTAGTCGGCCCGTCTATCTGCTGTCCGTTCCAGTCTATTGTTGAAATTAAATTATCCACTTTTTTATGGGCTGCAAACATGATTGCTTCCCAATTTTGTCCTTCATCCAATTCTCCATCTCCATGAAGGGAATACACAGTGGATTTATCATTGTTATACTTTTTGGCAAGGGCAGCACCAATTGCCACACTCATTCCCTGTCCAAGTGATCCGCTGGCAATCCTGACTCCGGGTAAATTCTCGTGGGTTGTAGGATGACCTTGAAGGCGGCTGTTCAGTTTTCTGAAAGTAGTCAGTTCTTCCAGTGGAAAGTATCCGCTTCTAGCCAAGGCACTATAAAAAACGGGTGATATATGTCCATTACTTAGGAAAAAAATGTCTTCTCCCTTGCCATCCATATTAAAATTGGGATCGTGGTTCATTATTTCAAAATAAAGAGCAGTAAAAAACTCGGTGCACCCCAGGGATCCGCCCGGGTGGCCACTTTGAACTGCATGAACCATTCTAACAATATCTCGTCTTATCTGTATGGCAATCTCTTTAAGGTCACTTCTTTTTGTTATCGGCATAGTTTTTACTAAATTATATTAACTTTGTGCAAACCTAAATTAATTCGTACAAATTCAGTCTAAAAACAGCATTTATAAGACACTTAATACTAAGTTTACATAAATACCGTTAATTAGCTTCTGAAAGTGTATATCAGTAGTACTTTTTAGCCCTTATTAAATTCGATCTGGAAAGCATAAAAAATTTTGGGATCAATTTATCAACAATCTCTGAATGGATAATATATTACTTAGTGCGGCACTGGCTTTTCTGATTACGTTTTTTGCAATACCCGTTATTATCCAGGTTGCAAAAGAAAAAAAATTGTTTGATGAGCCGGATGAAAGAAAAGTACATAAAGTTGTAATACCTACTCTTGGTGGCCTGGGAATATTTGCCGGTTTTATCATTGGTATGCTGATGGGAGTCCCATCAAATCTTGCTAATGAAATACAATATTTTGCAGCTGCTTCTGTAGTCGTTTTTTTCCTTGGTATGAAAGATGATATCCTCGTTTTATCTGCAAGCAAAAAATTTATTGGTCAGTTACTTGCGGCAGGTATCCTTATTAAATTTGGTGGAGTTCAGATCACGAATATGCATGGTTTCCTGGGTATATATGAATTACCTCACATAGCCAGTATTGTTATAACTGTATTTACAATTGTAGTTATTACAAATTCTTTTAACCTTATTGATGGAATTGACGGGCTTGCTGGAAGCCTGGGTTTTTTAACAGCCATCATATTCGGCACTTATTTTTATGCCAACGGCCAACTGGCTTATGCCGTAATTGCTTATGCCCTTGCGGGCAGCCTTATCAGCTTCCTGATTTATAATTTCTCTCCCGCAAAAATATTTATGGGCGATACCGGATCTCTTTTGCTCGGTCTGATTAACTCGATTCTGGTTATAAAATTTATCAAGTTTGCCGGAACAGCAGATGTGGCTTATCCCCTGGAATCATCACCGGCTATCGGATTTGCTATTCTAATGTTACCCCTCTTTGATACTCTAAGGGTATTCGGTCTTCGTTTACTTGATCGCAGGTCTCCATTTAGCCCTGACCGCACCCATATTCATCATTTTTTACTGGATCTTGGTTTAACACATAAACAAATCACCCTTACATGTGTCTTCACTAATATGTTGTTTATTGGTATTGCATTTACATTAAGAAACCTGGGACCAACACTTGTGATTGTAATATTATTAATACTAGCGTGGACTTTAACGGGCATAGTATATTATCTCCGTCAAAAAATGATCAATAAAAATATTCTGGATACTGCTACAGAAAATGATGTAATTAAATCCCACAAGGTAATCTCACTGGTTTCGGATACTGTAGACGCAGATTGATCTGTTTTTAACCTCATTTTATATTAACCAAAATCTAACTGAATTTTCCCTTCAGTTTTTTTAGCTTTGCACGAATTTTATATGTTATGTCAGACGATTTAAATTCAATTTTAAGTGATGCTTCTAAAAGCATGAATAAAGCTATTGATCACCTGGAAGCAGAATTGATAAAGATCCGGGCAGGGAAAGCCCAGCCAACAATGCTTGACGGTATCATGGTAGATTATTATGGAAATCCAACGCTTGTTAACCAGGTTGCAAACATATCTGTTTTGGATGCCCGCACAATTTCTGTTCAGCCCTGGGAGAAAAATATGCTGCAAAATATTGAAAGAGCCATTATAGCTGCAAATATTGGCATAAATCCACAGAATGATGGAAACATTATCCGTCTTTTTCTGCCGCCCCTTACTGAAGAAAGAAGAAAAGAATTGGTTAAGCGTTCAAATGCAGAAGGTGAAAATGGAAAAATTTCTATCCGCAATATCCGCAGGGATGCAATAGAAAATATTAAAAAATTACAAAAGGAAGGCATGAGTGAAGATCAGTGTAAAGATGCTGAAAAAGAAGCACAGGAGATGACTGATAAATTTATCTTACAGGTTGAAAAGCATCTTTCATCAAAAGAAAAAGAGATCATGGCCGTATAAATTTCAAAAATTGCGGTAAGCATAATTCATTCGTTCTCCATTCCTTTATATGCAATCTTGTATAAATGCAGATTTTTTCATTAACATCAGAACCTGTAAATGCAGGTCTTTTTTTAAAAGTCCCGGTTATACTTTATAAAAATGATCCCAATTGGATCAGGCCTCTTGATAAAGATATAAATGAGGTTTTTGACCAGGCAAAAAATAAAGCATTTCGTTTTGGTAAAGCAGAGCGCTGGATCTTAAAAGATAACAGCAATAACTTAATAGGCAGAATTGCGGCATTTGTCAATGCAAAATATAAAAATAAGGGTGATGATATGGCTGTGGGTGGAATTGGTTTTTTTGAAACCATCAACAACCAAGAAGCCGCAAATATTTTGCTTGATACTGCCAGGCAATGGCTTTTAAAAAATGAAATGGAGGCTATGGATGGGCCCATCAATTTTGGCGAACGCGATAAATGGTGGGGGCTTTTAACAAAGGGATATACTGAACCCTTATACTGTATGAACTATAATCCACCCTATTATAAAATACTACTTGAAGATTACGGATTCAAACCCTTTTATCAACAGATATGCCTTGGCATGCATCCAAAAGGGCAATTTCCCCCCAAAGTATGGGAAAGGCATAATCATATTTTCCAGGATAAAAACTTCCGTGCAGAACACATCAAAATAAATATGCTTGAAAAATATGCAGAAGATTTTACCATTGTATATAATAAGGCCTGGGCTGGTCATGGCGGACTTAAACAGTTAAGCAAAGAACAGGTGGTTTTAATGTTCAAAAAAATGAAGCCGGTGATGGATATTAATATCATCTGGTTTGCATATTATAAAAATGAACCTATAGCCATCTTTGTAAACCTGCCGGATCTGAACCAATGGTTTAAATTTTTAAATGGAAAATTTGACCTGCTGCATAAGCTGTATTTTCTATGGCTCAGGAAATTTGGGAAAAATAAAAAATTTACAGGGTTGGTTTTTGGTGTCGTTCCGGAATGGCATGGAAAAGGAGTTGATTCATTTATAATCGGGGAATCTGCAAAGATTATTCAAACTGATAAGGTTCACTATACCGAATATGAGATGCAATGGATAGGTGATTTCAATCCTAAGATGATTAATATAGCGGAAGGGTTGGGTGATGTTTACAGAAGCCGCAATCTTACAACATATCGTTACATATTTGACCGCACAAAAGAATTTAAAAGACATCCTGTTTTAACTTAATAAGTATAGATTAAAGAAAGAATCTGCAACAGAATGTGGAGAATATTATAAGTATCTGCTCATTCACACCTCCGGGAATAACTGTATAATTTGTAATTTGCATTAATGGATAAGTTTGTTGTTTCTGCAAGAAAATACCGGCCTCAAAACTTTAATACAGTTGTGGGCCAGTCTCACATTACCACAACACTGAAAAATGCAATTAATAATAACCAACTTGCACATGCATTTCTTTTTTGCGGGCCAAGGGGTGTTGGAAAAACAACCTGTGCGCGCATCCTCGCAAAAACAATCAATTGTGAAAACAAAACTCCAGATGGAGAAGCTTGCAATACCTGTAACAGTTGTGTATCATTTGACAACGGCACATCATTAAATATTCATGAGCTGGATGCTGCCAGCAATAACTCAGTAGATGATATTCGCACATTAGTTGAACAGGTGCGGTTTGCACCCCAGGCAGGAGCTTACAAAGTTTATATCGTAGATGAGGTGCATATGCTAAGTGCTTCCGCTTTTAATGCTTTTTTGAAAACACTCGAAGAACCTCCGCCTTATGCTATATTCATTTTAGCAACAACAGAAAAACATAAGATCATACCAACGATATTAAGCCGTTGCCAGATATTTGATTTTAAAAGGATCACAGTGAATGATACGATAGAACACCTACAGGAGATTTGTAAAAAAGAAGGGATAGAAGCAGAAAAAACCGCTCTGCATGTTATTGCTCAGAAAAGTGAAGGCTGTCTGCGTGATGCCCTGAGTATTATGGATAAGATCGTAAGCTTTACCAATGGCCACCTGGATTATTTCAATACTTTAGAACACCTGAATATACTTGACGAGGATTATTATTTTAAACTGCTTGACTTTATGCAACAGCAACAATTAGCTGATGTAATGTTGCTGTTTGATGAAATTAATCAAAAAGGTTTTGAAGCTGATACATTGCTGGAGGGCTTTGCGGAATTTATAAGAAATATTTTAGTTTGTAAAGATATTAAGGCCTCGGTATTATTAGAAGTGTCAGGAGATTTTAAACAGAAATATTTAGATGCTGCTCAACTGATTTCTACGGGTTGGCTAATTGCTTCTCTTAATATATTAAATGATTGCATAATTACATTTAAACAGGCCCGAAACAAAAGATTGCACCTGGAGATGGCCATCATAAAGCTCACTTACCTGCATCAGGCGGTTGAATTGATAGATAATGAAATGATCATTAAAAAAAAAGTAGCTGATAATTCAAAAGTACTGGCTTTCCGGAACTTGCCGGTATTAGAAATAAAAGAAATAAAAGTTGCTGAAAAAGTTCAAATAAGTACTGATTTCAAACAAGAAGCAAAGCTGATAATTGATAAGCCGGCTCCTGATATAAATAAAAAAATTGAAACAGAAATTATTGAACCGGAAAAAAGTACCTCTCAAACAAATGGCTCTTTTGGTTCACTTAATAAAATACGGCAGCAACTTGCTGAAAAAAATATTGGAAAGGGCGGCAGTTTAAAACCCTGTACCGATGAGGAACTACGAATTGCATGGAATGAATATATTAATACGCTTGAGATCAGGAAGAATCATTCTGCAGTTACACATTTTAAAAGTGCCACTCTAAGAGCAATTGATACTAACTGCGCCGAGATTATTGTGGATACTCCTTTTCATCAGAAATTCATCGAAGCTGAAAGATCTGACCTGATACACCACTTTCGTAATTTTTTTAATAACAAACTCTTTACTTACCACGTAAGAATTATTAAGAAGGAACTGGAGCAATCAGATTTAGAAAAGCCATTAAGTACAAAAGAACAATATTTGAAAGTGGCGGAACAGTATCCCCTTATAAAGGAATTAAGAGATCGTTTAAAACTGGAACTTGATATAAATACTTATAAAGTTCCTTAAAAAAGGGATGAATACTATTCCCGTTTTACACTAATTTCGGTAAATAATTTTTTTAAAAGTTATAATGATATGGCAGAAGTGATACGCATGCCCAGGCTGAGTGATACCATGACAGAAGGAATTATATCTGAATGGCATAAAAAGGTTGGAGATAAAATCAAGCCGGGAGATGTATTGGCAGACGTAGAAACGGATAAGGCTACCATGGAGCTGGAAAGTTATAATGAAGGTATATTATTGTATATCGGTATAGATAAAGGAAAAGGGGTTGCTGTAGATGGTATATTGGCAGTGGTGGGGAAAGAAGGTGAAGATTATAAAGATCTGATTAAGGATAATAAATCAATTGAAGACAAAGGAAAAATGGCACCAAAAAATTCAGCAGGAAATGAAAATGAAGGTACATCTAAAGTAGTTGCTGCAAAAAAAGAAGCTACTGCCCCTGCAATTGAAAAAGCAAGTTTACCTGAGGGTGCGAAGGAAATCCGTATGCCCCTTTTAAGCGATACGATGACAGAAGGAAAGATTGTAACATGGAATAAAAAACTGGGGGACAAAGTAAAAGCAGATGATGTACTTGCGGAAGTGGAAACAGATAAAGCTACTATGGAAGTGGTGGGTTATGAAGAAGGAACTTTATTATATATGGGTGTTGAAGCAGGCAAGGCTGCAAAAGTTAATGAGATAATAGCGATTGTTGGTAAACCCGGTACAGATGTAAGGGCATATGTAGAATCTGAAAAAAACAACACAAAAATACCTTCAACTGCAAAGGCAACAGCAGATAAACCGGAAGAAAAAAATCCACAACCTGTTGATCAGAAATTGGCACAAAATGAGCAAATCTCCCCGGCAATTTCAAATGATAACAGCAATGGAAGAATTAAAGCATCACCTCTTGCAAAAAAACTTGCAGTAGATAAGGGAGTTGACCTTGCCAAAATTACAGGCAGTGGTGATGGAGGCAGGATAACCAAAAAAGATGTAGATAACTACAAGCAACAACCCGTTGAGATGTCTGCACCCCAATCTATTGCTTCCGTTACTGAATTTACAGAACATAGCAAGGAAGGTTTTACCGATATCCCTAATAGCCAGATGCGTAAAACCATCGCACGCAGGTTGGGTGAAAGTATGTTTACTGCACCTCATTTTTACCTCACTATGGAGATAAATATGGATAATGCCATTGTTTCCAGGAACACGATGAATGAAGTAAGCCCGGTAAAAATATCTTTTAATGATCTAGTAATAAAAGCAAGTGCCACATCGCTGCGTTTACACCCTGCCGTTAATAGCAGCTGGATGGGTGATTTCATACGACAAAATCATCATATTCATATTGGTTCTGCAGTAGCAATGCCAGAAGGCTTGATCGTACCTGTTATCAGGTTTGCCGATCAGAAATCACTTTCGCAGATCGCAGCTGATGCAAAGCAATTGTATGCCAGGGCAAAAGATAAAAAGCTTCAGCCGGATGAATTCAGTGGAAATACATTCACCATATCAAACCTGGGTATGATGGATATTGAAGACTTTACTGCAATAATAAATCCCCCCGATAGCTGCATACTTGCTGTGGGCAGAATAAAAGAAATTGTTGTAAAAAAAGAAAACGACTTTGTGGTTACTAATGTAATGAAGGTTACATTAAGTTGTGATCACAGAAGCGTTGACGGCGCTTTGGGTGCTGCTTTTTTACAAACATTAAAAAAGTTCATGGAGAATCCTGTAACCATGCTTGTTTAAATTCAAAAAAATCTTAAGGGCATAGTTAATCTCAGGGTTGTCGTAGCAAAACGCCAGTTATAATCATAAAATAATACTTTCAATATTTCTTGAAAGTTCAATAAACAAATTATTTTTGCTTTATGAAACTTGATAAAGCCAAAAAGCAATTCATTAATAGCTGGGGTGCTTTTGGAACCCAATGGGGGATAAACCGTACGATGGCCCAGATACATGCTTTGCTTCTTATAAATCCCGGGCCACTTACCCAGGATGATGTTATGCAACAGCTAAGTATTAGCCGGGGAAATGTAAATATGAACATAAGAGAACTGATCAGCTGGGGCTTGGTAGAAAGGATCATTGTTTCAGGCGAACGTAAAGAGTTTTTTAATGCGGATAAAGATATATGGAAAGTAGCTACTCATATTATAAGGGAAAGAAAAAAAAGAGAGCTGGAGCCTATGATGAAATTACTCGGGCAACTAGAAAATATTGAAGGCGATAAAAAAGATAAGGAAATTAAACATTTTACCGATGTAATTGGAAATATCAAAAAGCTGGGAAAGCAGGCAGAAAATATGCTGGATGTAATTATAAAAGGGGAAGAGAACTGGTTTAGCAGAAGTATATTGCAAATGCTTAAATAATCCTGGTTGAGAATTCTAATATGCTCTACATATTGATTAACTGTCTCCATGCCTGATCACCCGGTTATATTATTCGATGGTATTTGTAATCTCTGTAATGCCTCGGTGCAATTTGTAATAAAACATGATCCCCGTGCCATTTTCAAGTTTACCACCCAGCAAAGTGAAACAGGCAGGATGTTAATGAAAGAGCATGGAATTACTTTTTCCGAAATGAATACTTTTATTTTAATAAAAGACAAAAAAGTTTTTAGCCGGTCAACCGCGGCATTAATGGTTGCAAAACAATTAAATGGGATAATAAAAATTTTATATGGCTTTATTCTTGTACCACCATTTATCAGGAATAGTGTATATAATTTTATTTCTAAAAACAGGTATAGTTGGTTCGGAAAAAAAAATAGTTGTATGATACCTGCCCCGGGAATAAAAGACAGATTTTTAAATTAAACAAAATGCAAACAAAGAAAACCCTGGTCGTGGGAGCTTCAGAAAACCCCCAGCGGTATAGTTACCTGGCTGTACAGAAATTACTCTCGCGTAATCATCCTGTTTTAGCGCTGGGAAAAAAAGCGGGAGTTGTACACGGTACTAAAATATCAAATGAAAAAGAAATTTATACCGGAATTGATACTGTAACACTTTATTTAAATCCCGCAAATCAAAAACAGTATTATGATTATATCTTAAGCCTTAATCCAAAAAGAATAATTTTTAATCCAGGCACTGAAAATCGTGAACTTGCCTCACTTGCCCGCAATAATGGCGTTGAAACCATAGAAGCCTGTACACTTGTTATGCTTAGCACAGGGCAATATTAAGGATTCAATAACTAAAATTTTACTTTAAAAACATACTAAGTAAAATGATATTGCGTTTAAAGTAAGAATATCCAAATATCCCTGACAAAAGCCTACCCTATGAAATCATGTAGTAAATTACTATTTGTGCTACTGCTTTGTTTTACCTCTGCAGTAAGCTTTTCCCAGGTTACTAAACCCCGTATTTTTTCTCAATTTCCTGAAACAATTGATTGTTCTGTAACTCAATTCATTACGGCATTTTCATCAAAAGAAGGCGAAACGGTTACATTCAGTTTTTCTGATAATTTGAAAATTACGGGAAAGGTTTTAAGTAATGTACAGAAATATTATAACCTGCAAAGCATGACAGTTCAGGTTCCCGGTTATTTAAATGCGGTATTCCATTTATCTAAACAAACCAACCAGGATAACAGCATATCCTATGTGGGCCGGATACTTAGCACAGGATCACAGGACGGGTATGAAATAAGAAAAGGGGCAGCGGGAAATTATACTTTGAAAAAAATAGAAGAAAATAGAATAAGACAGATTTGCAGTCTTTAAAAAATACCGATCTACCACCCTAACTGAAACCTATCAAATGAAAAACTACACCCCATTACTAATACTGTTTTTACTTTTGTTTACTTCTAAAACATACAGTATACCCAAATTGAGTAGTTTTCCATCTGCTATTGCAACCATCTATATTGATTTTGATGGCCACACCGTTATAAGTTCAGGATGGAGCGGGGGCACTACCATGTTTTGTGCTGCAGCTCCATTGACAGATCTTCAGATGACTGAAATCTTTAACCGTGTTTCCGAAGATTACAGGCCTTTTAATGTTAATATTACAACTGATTCAACACAGTTTTTAAGTGCCCCTTTAAACAGGAGGATAAGGATAATAGTAACCCCTACAAGCGCATGGTGCCCGGGTGTAGGAGGCATTGCTTATATCGGCTCATTTGTATGGGGAGATGATACACCTGCTTTTGTTTTTACTGACAGGCTTGCAAACAGTCCGAAATATATCGGTGAATGTGTTTCCCATGAAAGCGGACATGCAGTGGGGTTAGCACACCAGTCTTCCTATAATGCAAGCTGTATTTTAACTGAGCAATATGCAACAGGTACAGGAGCCGGGGAAACAAGCTGGGCACCGATTATGGGTAACAGCTATTATAAAAATATGACAGGCTGGAACTTTGGTCCTACCCCGTACGGTTGTGCCAATGTTCAGGATAACCTAACAATCATAACATCCCAGAATGGTTTTACTTACAGAGCTGATGATTATACAGAGACACAAAATGCAAGCACAACTTCTTTAAACACTTCCTTTTCAATCAATGGAATAATAGCAACTAACAATGACAAGGATGCTTTTAAATATGTAATAACACAAAATTCTAATATTCATATTGAGGCCACACCTTTTAGATTGAATGCCAGCAACACGGGGGCTAACCTTGATGTAGAAGTGGATCTGTATAATTCTTCAAATGTTTTAATAAGAAGCTATGCTCCAACAGACAAAATGAATGTTATTATCGATACCACCCTCAATGCCGGAACTTATTATTTTGTTGTTTTAGGTATAGGTAATTTAAATACTGCCGATTATGGCAGCCTTGGATCTTATACACTCACCGGCTTCGGGGGAGCATTACCGATACATGATATCAGCCTAAAAGGCAATAATGATAACAGCAATCATACATTTAACTGGAATATAATTGCAGATGAACCCATAAAAATTCAGGTAATTGAAGTTTCATCAAACGGAATTGATTTTAAGCCATTAATAAATGTTAATGCAATAAATAAAACGTATGAATATGTTCCTGTGTTATCCGGCATGCTATACTATCGTTTAAAAGTGACATCTGTAATAGACCAGGTAGCTTATTCTAATATCATTGCTTTAAGATCTACGGGAAAAATTGTTAACCCCTACAAGGTTTCAACAATAATACAACATGAAATTACAGTGGATGCACCAGGCCAATATGAATATATTGTAACTGATGCAAATGGAAGAGTGATTAAAAAAGGTACAGGTATAACAGGGATAAACAGGATAAACATGAATAATTATACAGCAGGTTTATATATTATCCAGTTAATAAATCAATGGTCGAAACAATCAGAACGAATTATAAAACAGTAAGGTAGATTCATGTGTAAGTTGGGGGTCAGCGTTAGGGGCTGGCCCCTTTTTTTATTTTATTAAACCATAATAAATTAATGTGAAGTTGTCTTCTGATTAAAAAACGGGAAACAATTTTTCCGTAACTTTAAAAAACCCCCTCATTATGTTATGGAGAAAATTTAACGGAGATCCCATCGTACTTCCTATAAAAGATGCAGTTGAAATTGCTATTAAACGTGAAACAGGCTGTGGTTTTAAATTAAAGGTTTGCATAGGTACAGACAGCCAGGTTAAAGGACGGGAAACAGAATTTGCCACAGTCATTGTTTTTTTGCGCGAAGGCCATGGAGGGTTTATGTTCATTCATAATGAAAAGTCTATGCACAATTACAGCATAAAAGAAAGAATGCTCGTAGAAGTTGCAAAAAGTATTGAAATAGCATATGAGCTTTGCAATCTTTTCACCCAATATGATGTTGATATGGAAGTGCACGCAGATATAAATACTAATCCACAGTTTAAAAGCAATGAAGCATTACGGGAAGCTATGGGATATATTCTCGGGATGGGATTTGCATTTAAAGCCAAGCCGGAAGCCTTTGCCAGCAGCAGTTGTGCCAATAAGGCATGTAATTAATTGAGTTAGTGAAAAGTGAATAGTGAATAGTCCCGATAGTTATCAGGAGTAAAATGCCTATCTGTAAATCCCTGAATAGTGTTGACAGGTTTATACTAATTCATTATTAAAAATATTGACAGTTTTTCTATATTCTTTTTTCTGTTTTTCCCAATTTTGAATGAACATTGTAGGCTTCATTCTAT
>Ga0136634_10000418_pt1 | contig 19536 bp, 18 predicted proteins | sample AntDrymUQ8332106_2_FD_104654 | JGI IMG/M metagenome (GOLD analysis project Ga0136634, IMG submission 104654) | Polar desert sand microbial communities from Dry Valleys, Antarctica - metaG UQ833 (21.06) | ecosystem: Environmental > Terrestrial > Soil > Desert | place: Antarctica: Dry Valley... | reverse complement strand
TGTTACGGCGCGCGATGAAGCGTGCGCGTTGCGGCTCGCCTTTCTCAACGAAATACTGACGCGCCAATTTCAGCGCAGCTTCCATCGCTTCCGACCCGCCCGAGACGAGATATACGTTCGAAATGCCATCCGGTGCAGAGTCGATCAGGGTGTCGGCAAGCTGCTCGGCGACATCGGTGGAGAAAAAGCTGGTGTGTGCGTACGCGATGCGGTCAATTTGCGCATGCATTGCCGCCAGCACGTCGGGGTGCCCATGTCCCAGGCACGACACAGCAGCGCCGCCGGAGCCATCCAGATACCGTCGTCCCGCGCTATCCGTGATCCAACATCCCTCGCCCGCCACTGCGATTGGATACGTGGCGCGCAACTGACGGTGTACTAGACGCGAATCACGCTGCATGTTCAGGCGGAGTAGGCATACGGCTTGGTGTCGATTGTAGGTGCGCGCCCCGCGATGACATCACACAGGAGCCGTGCGCTTCCGGCGGCCAGCGTCCAGCCCAATGCGCCATGGCCAACGTTCAGATACAGATGCTCGACGGGTGTGCGGCCAAGAATCGGGCGGCCACTCGGGGTCGCCGGGCGCTGGCCCGCCCAGGGCCGGACGTCACCGTCGATCACCGAATAGCCCAACACTTCGCGCATCGCATTGAGCAGTGCGCTGGTGCGCGCGGGCGGAATCGCATCATCGAGTGAGCCGATCTCGACAAACCCGGCGATACGCACACGATCGCCCAACGGCGCAAATACAACCTTGCGTTTGGCATCGGTAATAGAGACCGTCAGGGGCACGACATCGCCCACCGGCTGCACCGTAATCGAATAGCCCTTCAACGGATAAATCGGCAATGCCAATCCAGCCGTGGCGGCCAGCGGACATGCACCGACTCCAGCCGCCAGCAGATAGGCGTCGGCGCGAATCGGCTCCTGAGTGGTAAGCAAGGCACGCACGCGGGCTCCTTCGCAATCAAAACCCGTCGCGGTTCGATTCAGCTGCAGGTCACCGCCGCGTTGCACGATTCGTTGTGCCAGTTGAACGCAGAATTCGCCACAGTCCGCTGCGGCGTCCGTTGGAGTCCATACACCTCCGGCGATTCGTTGTTGGTAAGCATGCAGTGCCGGTTCGCGCTCGATGCATTCGGCGCGTGTCAGCACCGTCTGCCGGCTGCCCAGCCCAGCCTGATACAGCACTTGCGCCCGCGCCGCTGCAAGCGAAGCGGCGTCCGGATAAATGACAAGCTTGCCGCTTCGCGTGAGATGGCAATTGATGCCTTCGCCTTCGATCAAGGCCTCAATGAATTCGCGCGACAGCTCGGCAAGTCGCAACAGTCCTTCCGTGGTCGCACGCGCATCGCGAGTATTCGCATGACGCAGAAATTGAAGCGCCCAACGCCATTGCACCGGATCAAAACGAAAATGCAATTTCAGTGGCGAGTCGCGCGTCAGAAATAGACTTGGCAGCCGCGGAGGAAGCGACGCGTCCGCCAACGGAGCAACGAAGGCGTAAGAAAGCTGCGCCCCATTGGCGGCGCTTGCGCCTTGGCCCGCTGCAGCCTCACGATCGACCACCGTTACCGTATGGCCTTCGCTCTGCAGAAAATAGGCCGAGGTCAGCCCGATCACGCCGGCACCGATGACACAGATGTGCATCGGCCAAGTTTAGAGAACGTGCGAAGAAAAGCCTGCCCGCAAATCGGAGGCCAAAAAAAGAGCGCGAAATTTCGCGCTCTGCTGCTGCGTTGACCTGTTATCTAACGGGTGGGGGCGTGGTCGTTACCGTGCGGTTGACTGTGCCGTCCGAGTTGACGCTTCGATCCACTGTGGAGGTTCCACCGCGCGGCCCGACAACTGTCTTGTCGAGGGCGCCGTCAGCACCACGCGAGCGGTCGACTGTCGTCACACCCCCTCGGCGACCGACACGCGTTGCGTCGATTGCACCGTCGGCGCCGCGCGAGCGGTCAACGGTGGAGACCTTTCCGCGAGGCCCGGTGACTGTTTTGTCGATTGCACCATCGGCACCGCGTGAGCGGTCCACCGTCGTAACGCCGCCACGCGGGCCGGTAATCGTCGCGTCGGTAGCGCCACTGCCATCCTTGTACCGATCAATCGTCGTCACCCCACCTTTGCGATTCGTCCGCGTGGCATCGATTGCTCCATCTGCGCCACGACTGCGCTGCACACTGGTAGTGCCCGCGGCGCTGGCTTTAGCCCGCGTGTCGCGCGGCTGCGCGTCGGCGTTCATGGCTGTGATCGCAAGCGTGCCCGCGACCGCTACGGTGATCAAGCGAAAATCCGTGATCTGCTTAAGAACATTGTTCATCTCTCACTCCGGTTCGGTTAGTTTTCGGGGCGTCGCCATCGATGCCCTGTCTGTTAATGGCAGCGTAGGCGATGGTGCCGACTGTTGTCTCTTTCCGAACTGCGAGGAATGTTGCTGGATGTAAGCGTGGGGCTAACGTGCGATAAGCGGCCGGAAACGCCGCGCCAAAAGCGTGGAAGCGAGAATCGCCGTCAGGATTGCAAACCATATCAGCGACCAGCCGGCAATGGTCAGCCCAAGCAGCGTCCAGCTGGCGTCCGAGCAGTCACCGCTGCCGCGGAACACTTTCGGAAAAACCTCGGTCAATGGAAAATTTTCCAGCATCGTCTGCAGACCCGGGCCGCAGGAAAGCCCCTGTGGATTCATCTCCAGCCACACGTGTCGCCCAGCGATGCCGGCCCCCGCAATGGCACACGCAAGTGCGAGGAATCCAAAGAATTGACCACTTACTCGCGGCTCCCGCCACGCAGCCACGGTTGCGAACAATGCGACCGCGAGATAGGCGATCCGCTGAAATATGCATAGAGGGCATGGTGCGAGACCGACCGTATGCTGCAGCACCAGCGCTACACCGACCAAGCCCACCGAAACCAGGGCGACGACGACATACCGCATGCGTGGACCAATTGCGGTGAAAGAATTCATTGTCGATCCATCATGACTGCACCGTCGTACGCCTACCTTACTTCAAAGCTCAGCGCGGTCGAATCGCTTTCCCACTCAATGGACGCCTTCTTCGAGCCGCGCAATTCTGTTCCACGCAGCAGCCAATGGCCGCTGCGCGTCAGCTTGAAGACCGCACGCCCGGCTGCATCCGTCTGTTTTATTGCGCGACCGGTGCTGCCTTCATGCACGATGCCCAATGGGAAATCGGCAACCGGCGACCCATTCTTTAGCACGCGCACCGGAAAGTCATCGCCAGCTCTCAGTGCGGTTGGATCCCTTTCAGGTACGACCTCGAGCGCCAGTCCCACCGGCTGGCTCCATGAGCGGTCGTCTTTCGGTCGCCCGACTCGAACGAAAGTCTTTAGATGGCGTGTGTGAACTTCACGCCATGGACGCGGGCCCTTTGAAGACTCCCACGCTTGCCTGACCGACACAGGCGCACTGATTTCCTCGAGGTAGGATTTGACCTGCTTCGCGCGCAGCTCCAACGATCTTGGCGCTAGCGAAAGCCACAGCGTGGCGATGCCAGGCTCCGACAGTGGAGCCCTATATTCAAGAGACTTCTTGTCTACAGAAGGCTCGGCGAGGTCGAACGTCTTACCGTTGAGGCGCGCACGCGCCACGCCGACGCGATCCTGCTTGACCAAGTCGTCGCGCGACGAAAATTTTGTTCCGATAGCAAGGTCGATCTGCGCAATCGTTCCGGGCAGCACCGAAGTTCGCCGCGGCTGCAGCCAGGCATCGCCCGCAACCGCGGCCGGCGCAATCGACAACAGGATCGCGCACGCAAGCGCATGCCCCGCCTTGAATGCGTCAGACCAGTTCGCTTTGTAGTCGATTGCGCTTTGCATGCGTGAATGTACGGTGTGCGTTGCGGCGGCGGATTGCAGGGGTGCAGGCACTATCCCCCGCTTAGCCAGCTTTCGCCTGACTTCAAGTCCATGAACGATCAGCCTGTTATAGACCCCCACTTACAACTCCGCGAGTTCCTGGCGCAGTCGGACTTCATGAGAAACGGCGGCGTGATGACCGACCTGGATGGAACGGCGCTACACGAGGAAAACGGCCGTGTTTCCGTTTCGCTGCCGATGGAAACCGGCTTGAAGCGCATGCACGATCTGGGCCGGGCCGTTGTAATCAACTCGCTGCGGTTTCCGTTGTCGGTGATTCGGACGTTCGGCAAGGCCTGGTATCAGATTGCGGGTGTGCCTGTGCCGGTGGTCACGATGCGAGGCAGTTTGTGCGGCAACATGGTGCTGCAGCCAACGGGCGAGATTGGGTTCCGAGAAATCGAAGCGGTCTGCCTGGAGCCCTCTGACATTCAGCAGATTCTGACGAGCGCTTCAACGCTGGTCGACGCCGGTGCTACTGAGGTACTGATTTTCTTCTACCCGCGCGACTGGACGCGCGGCGAGATCATCTGGACCCCCGATCCCGGCCGTGTGCAAAACGTCAGCGAGAAGTATCGCAGCGCTTCGCAGGTAATCAGCGGCGATGTGCGAGTTCTGGAAAAAGCGCTGACATCCGAGGAAGTCTGCATGGTTTTTCGATTGCTCGACCTGCCGCAGGACCGGGCAATGGCCTATCAGCACACGCAACGCAGCAGCTTCTTTACACGTGCCGGAGTCGACAAACTATACGGCGCGCGCAGGATGGCTCAGCACCTTGGAATTGACTTGCTGCACTCGATTGGCGCGGGGGATACCCCGATGGATGATTTCCTGGCCGGTGTCGGATTTGCCGTAATTGTCGGCAACATGCAACTTGAGTACAAAGGACTGTTGCACACGGTCCGCGTACGCGACTCGCTGGCGCTGGGCAACCTGCTGTACGCAATTGGCGAGCTCGGGTCGAAGGTCGGGGCGCAGGAATAGATGACGGTGAGCGGGCTTTCCGCGCGCGCGGCACGCGGCTATGTTGAACATTTGGTCAAGACCGTCGTGCGTCGTGAACCGCAGACGATACGGCGCCGAGGCGGCGGGCTCACCAACTTTGTTTATCAGGTCGATTTCGGCGACGAAAGTCTGATCCTTAGATTTCATCCCGACCCGCAGAAGCTTCCGCTGTTCAAACGGGAGCGCCGCGCGATGATGCTGGCGCACGACATTGAATTGCCGGTTGCGGAGGTGTTGCACATTGGAGCAGACCCGCATCCGTTCATGCTGATGCGAAACGTGCGCGGCACAGTAGGAACGCACGTCCGCGATCGACTCGGCACACTGCGCCAGATGGGTGAAATTACTTCTCGTATTCACCGAATCCGGATGCGCAGTTATGGGCGCGCGTCGCTTGATGAGGCTCCCTCGCGAGCCGCACGCCACCAGTCGTGGGGAGCGCATCTGGAAAACGACGTCCAGGCGAGCAGGCGCATCACGCAGCTCGAGCAACTCGGAATGTTATTGCCGGATAACGCAAAGAAAATGCGACGCACGCTGTCGCACATGTGCACGTGGCGACGTAATCCAGTGTTACACCACGGCGACATGCGACTGAAGAACGTCATCGTCAACCACGCGGCAAAGATTGTCGCCGTTATCGATTGGGAAAACTGCATCTCAAGCGTCCCGGCGCTATGGGATCTTTCGATCGCGCTGCACGATCTGTCAATCGATGAAAAGCAGGCGTTCCTCCAAGGCTATGGCTACGGGGCGCGCGAGCTGACCAAGTCGATTCCGTACCTGCGGCTTTTCAATGCATTGAACTACGCGCCATTTATCGTCGCCGCGGCGCAACGCGGCGAGAAAGCGGCATTGGGTTGGCATCGCGCCCGAATGGCGGGAGATTTCAACCTTTATCCTTAAATAGGTCATTTGTGTTATTCTTCGCCATCCAGATAGATGGTCTGTGGATGGTGTGGATGGTGAATATGGCGCGCGACCTGGCGAAGATTTCGGATTCAGAAAAGATCACGATCAATGTCGGTTATGTTGATCTGGGCCACATCGATCTGCTGGTGCGCGAAGGTTTCTATTCGAACCGCACCGACCTGATTCGCACTGCATTGCGCAACCAGATCGCTTCGCACGCCGAAACATTGCGGCAGACGGTGAGCCGACGCAGCCTGGTGCTCGGTATCCACCACTATTCGCGGGCGGACCTCGAAGCAGCGCGCGAGCGCGGCGAGCAACTTCAAATTCAGGTGCTGGGACTCGCAAGCATCGCCGATGACGTGTCACCAGCGCTTGCAATAAAGACGATCGAATCGATCGTGGTACTGGGCGTGCTACATGCAAGCGCGGGAGTCAAGCGCGCGCTTGCTTCTCGCATCAAGTAAGTGGAAAACAAATGAAAGCAGATCGACATTTCTTCAACGCCATTCGCCAGGCGACAAAACTTATACGTTCGCGCGGGCCAATGGCGGCGACTCGCTTTATCCAGCAACTGCTGCGGGAACCGCAACAGAGAGCGGAGGCTCCCGCGCCATTTACGCAGCCGAATCGAACCCGCACTGAAGAAGCGGGGACCTTGCCTGAAGCATCAGGTGAATTTCTGAGCAAGCGCTTCACCAGCGCCGCGGGCGCGCGCGATTTCAAACTCTACGTTCCGTCACGTTACGACGGCAAGCCCCTGCCGCTTGTCATCATGTTGCATGGCTGTACCCAGGATCCGGATGACTTCGCGCTCGGCACCCGCGCCAATCGGTGGGCTGAAACTACGCCGTGCCTGATTGCCTATCCAAAGCAGGTGCAACGCGCCAACGCGCATCGTTGCTGGAACTGGTTCAACCCTTCCGATCAATACGCCGGGGCCGGCGAGCCAGCCATCATCGCCGGCATCGCGAAGAAGATCGCTGCGGAGTACGCGGTCGATGAGCAGCGCGTGTACGTGGCCGGTCTTTCAGCAGGGGGGGCGATGGCAGCGGTCATGGGTGAGGCGTATCCGCACCTGTTCGCGGCTATCGGCGTGCACTCAGGTCTTCCGGCGAGATCTGCGCAGAGCGTTCCGGCGGCGCTGTCAGTGATGAAGACCGGCCGCTCGCTGCCAGCGTCGACGCTGTTTCAAAACGCCCCTAAACCGCCCGCATCCGGTCGAGTGGTTCCACTGATCGTGATTCACGGCGATGCTGATCGAACGGTCAATCCGGTCAATGCAAGACAGATTGTCCAAGACGCGCTTGAGGCGCGACGCGTGAGCAATGGCGAACGATTGTTGGAACCGCAAGCACAAACGATTGAAGCAACCGCGAACGAGCGCGCATACCGTGTAACCAACTATCTTGATGCAACGGGTGTCAGCCAGATTCAGCAGTGGGAAATACGCGACGCGGGGCACACGTGGGTGGGCGGCAATGCCGCGGGCACCTATACCGACGCGCGCGGCCCCGACGCAATGCGCGCGATGCTGGACTTCTTCGCCCACCATATCGCGTCGAAAGAAAATCCCACTGCTGGCGTCACGGACTCTGCAGTTCCGTCGTGACTTTCGCGCCCGAGCCTTCGGCGCCAACCGCCGATATGTGACCGGTTTCTTCGAGTACGGCTGACTTAACCGCCTCAGGCGAGTCGTACCCGAGTTTGCGCAAACCCGCCAACAGTTCTTCGCGGCTCATGCTTTCGCGCTTAAGTGCCGCGTCGATAACACGTCCGTCGCGTACCAGCACGCGCGGCTTGCCGCGCACAAGGTGCCGTATCCACGTCGAATTCGCGCAGAGCGCAGCCAGACCGCGATGGGCCGCAAAAACAGTGATCACGAATACGATCGCATTGGGCCAACCCGCCTGCAAGGCCGTACTCTGGATCACGACCCCGAGCGTGATCAGCACAATCAAGTCGAACGTCGTGGTCTGTCCGGCAAGCCGCTTACCAGCCAGTCGCATGATCACGATCAACGAGGCGTAATAAGCGAGCGCCTTGACGGCCTGCAAAAGCAATTCTTCAAGCATCAGCTAGACCCGATCACGCTTGCGGTCTGCGGCGCGCCGCATCTTCATCGTCCACGGAAGGGTGTTCGACGCGCTTAACGCCGGTGGCGCGTTGATCGAAATCTTCCCGCGTCAGCGATCGATTGATACCGAAAGCAGCCCGCGCGCCTTCGGCTGCAGCCACGATTGCAAGCTGCACATCCTTAATGATATTGCCGGCGACAAACACACCTGGAACACTCGTCGCCTCATATTTCCCGCAGCGCACGCCTCCGCTTCTATTGAACTGACAGCCCAACTTCCGTGCGAGCTGCGAATGCAGCACGACCGGCGTATCAAAGAACAAGGCGTTGCGCGCGAGCCTGCGACCACTTTTAAAAACGACGGCCTGCAGCTGGCCGTCACTTCCGTCGAGTTCCGCGATTCGGTCTTCGATCAGCTCCACGCCGTTTCGCGTCAGGCTTTCTCTGTCATTTTCCGCAAGCCCGGAACGACCGTCACTACAGAGTGCGATGTCCGACGTCCATGCGGTCATCGCGCGCGCCATTTCCAGTCCTCGCCTTCCCTTGCCATATACGGCGATCGGCGCGCCGCGCAATTCCCAGCCATCGCAATAAGGACACTGATGAACACTGGTGCCCCAAAACTCATCAATGCGCGGCAGATTGGGCAACTGATCCTTTACGCCGGTCGCAATCAAAAGCTTTCTCGCGAGTTCAGAACGATGGTCATCGAGCTTTACCCGGAACGTCTTTTCAGGCGTTCGCACGGCGTCGGTAACTTCGCCCTCCCAAAAGTGCACGTTGCCGTATTGGGCTAATTCCTGCCGCGCGAACTCCTTGAACTCAGCGGGCGGAACCCCGTCGCGCGTCAGGTAACTGTGCATATGGTGCGCTGCCCAGTTTCGCGGCGCTCCCGCATCGCACACAAGAACTTTCCGACAACAGCGGCCCAGCACAAGTGCTGCGGACAACCCGGCCGGCCCACCGCCGATGATGATGGTGTCCCACTGTTCAAGCGCCACGCAATGACTCCGTCGTGAAGTTCATCCCCGGCAAATAAATTGGGCACGGTCTTTGCAACACCGTTTGTGCTTTATTCAAACACACTGACTGAGGAAAGGGGTTCAGCATGAATTTCATTATTTGGATCGTCGTTGGCGGATTGGTTGGCTGGGTCGCAAGCATGATTATGAAAACCGACGCACAGCAAGGCATCTTCCTGAACATCGTGGTCGGCATTGTGGGCGCACTGTTAGGTGGCTGGTTAATCAGCCCGCTTGTGGGTGTCCCGACAATCAACCAAGACGCGTTCAGTATCGGCGCGCTGGTTGTTTCGTTAATTGGTGCCGTCATCCTGTTGGCGATCGTTAACCTGTTTCGCCGCGGCAAGGTACGTTAAGCAAGGTACGTTAATAACCTATTCCTATTACAAGGGAGATCAATATGACTCGCGACACAATCGACACAACTCCTGATGCCAACCGTGATCCATTGAGCGGCGCGCCGGGTTCGCACCCGGTCGGCACTGGACTTGGCGCAGCTGCTGGCGGCATTGCCGCAGGCGCCGCGGCAGGCACGTTAGCAGCAGGGCCTGTAGGCACCGTGGTCGGTGCGGCCATCGGCGCAGTAGCCGGCGGCTTTGCGGGTAAGGCAGTTGCCGAAAGCATCGATCCAACCGTGGTCGATTCCCACTGGCGTGGCCGCTATGACCGCGAACCTTATTTTGAGAGTGGCATGACGTACGACGACTACGCGCCGAGCTATCGGCTCGGGGCCGATGCTCGTCGGCGCAATGAAGGGTCTTCCTTCGAATCCGTTGAGCATTCGCTTGCAAGCGATTATGAAACGGTGAAGGGCAAGTCTCGCCTTGGTTGGGAAAAAGCCAAGCGCGCAACACGCGCTGGCTGGGACACAAAGTACTGATCGTTAAGGTCTCAAACCAGCCCCGCTACGGCGGGGCTTCTCATTTGTAATTCATACGGAGTCGACATGGTCACCAAGAAGTCATCAAAATCATCGGCCAAATCGGCCGGAAAGAAGTCCGCTTCAAAGAAGTCGGCTTCGAGCAGGGCGCCTGCGAGCAAGGCATCCAAGAATGAGGCGATCGCTCAGCTCACCGCGGATCACGCGCGCGTCAAGAAAATGTTTAAGCAGTACGAGAAGCTAGCCAAGGCCGAGGCCGACGATAGCGAGAAGCAGAAATTGGCGACGACGATCTGCGCCGAATTGACGGCACACGCCACAGCCGAAGAAGAAATTTTTTATCCCGCCGCTCGCTCTGCGTTGCCTGAACCGGATCTCGTCGACGAAGCTGACGTCGAGCATGCCAGCGCGAAAGATTTGATCGCGCAGATCGAGTCGTCATCGCCGTCGGATGATCACTACGACGCAAAGGTCAAAGTGCTCGGCGAATACATCGATCATCACGTCGAGGAAGAAGAAGGCGAGATGTTCCCCAAGGTTCGCCGGGCGAAGGTCGATACCGTTGCACTCGGCGAACAAATCGCCGCGCGCAAGGCGGAAATCATGCAAGGCAAATCCCGGTAACTGTTTGACCGGCACGGGGCCTGCTACGCGGGCCCTCTACTTCTCCTAATCCTAGGCAACAATGGCAACGAAACGATCGGGCGCAAAGGCGCCCCCGGCTACGGCTCGGCAGGTCAAAAGCCCCGCAGCAGGCGGGTCTGATAAACAAACTGTCAGCGGACCATCCGCGCGGACACCGGCCCGTGTTGCCAAGGGCGCCGTCTCGCGCGCGGCTTCCGCGAAGCTCGGTGGCATCGATAGCAGCAGTCCGGACGTTCGAGCAGAGGCCGCAGCTGGCCGGCTTGCCGACAAAATGGCGGGCACCGAGCAAGTGGCGCGCTCCTTTCCGTTCAACGCCGCCAAGCCTGCAGAATTTGGGCGTCGGGGTGCACTCAACCCCCCGCAGGGTCAGAACGAACCGCCACCGTCGGACGACGTCGCTGCCAGCACCATCACCGAAACCAACATCAGCGACAAGACCGGCAACGCGGCCACTGCCGGCCTGAATCCAAACAATGCGCCACTCGAAAGAGTGCGCGTCGATTCTGCAGGCCGAGCGCTGACGACCAATCATGGCGTCCCGATTGCAGACAACCAGAACTCGCTGAAAGCAGGTTTGCGCGGGCCAACGCTGCTCGAAGATTTTGTCCTGCGCGAAAAGATCACGCACTTCGATCATGAGCGCATTCCAGAGCGCATCGTGCATGCACGCGGTTCGGCCGCGCATGGTTACTTTGAAAGCTATGAGGCGTTGACCGGCCTGACGATGGCTGCGCCGTTTGCCGAAGCAGGTAAACGCACGCCGGTATTCGTACGCTTTTCGACCGTAGCCGGCGAACGCGGCTCGTTTGACCTCGCGCGCGATGTGCGCGGCTTTGCCGTCAAGTTTTATACCGATCAGGGTAACTGGGACCTGGTGGGTAACAACATTCCGGTGTTCTTCATTCAGGATGCGATGAAGTTCCCGGACCTCGTGCACGCGGTGAAGCCTGAACCCCATCATGCGATGCCACAGGCAGCGAGCGCACACGACACCTTCTGGGACTTTGCCAGCTTGATGCCCGAGATCACGCACATGTTGATGTGGGTGATGTCGGACCGGGCGATACCGCGCAGCTACCGAATGATGCAAGGCTTCGGCGTACATACGTTCCGAATGGTCAATGCGGAGCGAGAGTCGGTATTCGTCAAGTTTCATTGGATCCCGCTGTTGGGTACGCACTCGGTCGTGTGGGACGAGGCGGTCAGGATCAATGGTGCCGACCCCGACTTTCATCGCCGCGATTTGTGGGAGGCGATCGAGGGCGGTGCTTATCCCGAATACGAGCTCGCTTTGCAAGTCTTTACCGAACAGCAGGCAGAAGAGTTCAGCTTCGATGTGCTGGACTCGACCAAGATCGTTCCCGAAGAGCTGGTGCCGCTGCGTCCGGTCGGCAAACTGGTGCTGAACCGCAACCCTGATAACTTTTTTGCCGAAACCGAGCAGGTGGCGTTTGCGACCCATCACATCATTCCCGGCATCGACTTCAGCAATGACCCCTTGCTGCAGGGACGCAACCATTCCTACCTCGACACGCAGCTGAGCCGGCTCGGGGGACCTAACTTTCACGAATTGCCGATCAATGCTTCTGTAGCCGAGGTTCACAACAATCAGCGCGACGGCATCCACCGTCAGGCGATTCCGCGCGGACGCGTTGCCTATGAGCCGAATTCGCTTGGGGGCGGATGTCCGTTCCAGGCCGGCACAATGGGATTCAGGTCTTTTCCCGAGCCAATACGTGATGACAAGCTCCGGGGCAAACCTGAGAAGTTCGCCGACCATTACACACAAGCCACTTTATTCTTCAACAGCCAGACAGCAGTCGAGCAGAATCACATCATCGAGGCGTTTCGGTTCGAGTTGACCAAAGTTCAGACGCCTGCCATCCGCGCACGGATGGTTGCGGGCCTTGTCAACGTTGATCGCGACCTCGCATCGCGGGTTGCACAGGGTCTTGGGATCGACTTGCCGGCGCCGTTGCCGCGCGCGCTGACAAAACCGGCTCGACCGGAAGTCACGAGCTCGGGCTCCCTGTCCCTTTTTGCCCGACCCGGAGATGGTTCGATTCGCACTCGCCGCATCGCACTGTTGGTAGCCGATGGTATCGATGCGGACGGCCTGCAGACAATTTATGACGCTCTGGCCGAGCAGGGCGCGGTCCCCAACTATGTGGGCCATCGGCTCGGTGCGGTCAAGTCAATGTCGAACGCGCAGGTCGAAGTGGAAGTCACCATGGAAACGGCGCCTGCGGTGGTGTTCGACGCCGTGGTGTTGCCGAGTGGCGAAAACGCGATAGATGCGCTGGCCAAGAGCGGCCAGGCGATGGAGTTTTTGAAGCTCCAGTACCGGCATTGCAAGCCGATCCTGGTGCTTAACGGCGCGACCACGTTACTTGCGGGTGCGGGCATTGCACCGCGGTTGCCCGACGGCAGCGCTGATCCCGGGCTGCTGGTGGTCGATGGCCAGATTGATGCAACCGTAACGGACGCTTTCGTTCGGGCGATCGCGCGTCATCGGCACTTCGAGCGGCAAATGGATCCGCCGCGAGTCTAGGCATGGGCCAGCTTCTGTCCGGTCCGGATACGTAACCGCACGAATCGCCTCATGATCCTGCTTGAACCTGGCCTATACGTGCGCGTGCAGCAATTCCCGCTGAAGCCGCATCCGCTGCCGTTGGAAAGCGGCTTCTCTGTAAACGTTGCCTATCGAGCTTTAGGCATCCACAGCCCATCTGAGACGAGCGAGTGCTATTTCATCCTTGCTAATGATCGCGAAGAAACGTGGTTTATCTCGAACCGACATTTGCGTGTCGTTGGCTTGTTTCCGCAGCGGGGTGACCTGCGGTTTGAGCTACCGGTCGCCGCGATCCGCAGTGTCGCTTGATACCGCACTGCAGGTCAGTGCCGCGCCCGCCGCAAAGCAAGACACGCAGCTTTCCCGCCGCGTATGCAGTAAGGAGCGAGAGCTGTTCTAGCTAGCGAACGATGGAGCTCTGGCTAGCGAACGACGGCAGCGGGTGAGTTGCTGCCCTGCACTTGCGAATCCGGTGGCTTAGTAGCGTTAAGCAGCGCGGCTGCCGGGAGCTTTTCAATCGCTCCCTTCAACGTCGTGACAACTTCGGATGCGCCAGCGGCTAGCAATCGGTTACGCCCCTTTTCAAGGTCACCGTGCGCGTGCCATAGTGCAACGACAATTTTCAAATCCGGGAACCGGGCTCGCAGTCGCTTGCAAAAAAACGTCGCGTGCAGCACAGCGGCGGGCGGCAGGGCAGAGATATAAACCGCTTTGGCATCAAGCTCAGCCACTCGTCCGAGCGCCTCGCTCTTGAGTAACCCAGTGGTCGCCAGATCGGCCCCGATATTGCGGGCTTCCAGACATCGCACCAGCATTGCGCCGACAATTTCATCAGCTTCATCGCGCGCAGGCATTATGGACACCGTCACGGGTGATGCAGGCACTTCGGACCTGGATTCGGGCTGCAGTTCCTTACCCGACTCGGAGGTGTTGGCCGCGGCCTCGCTGCGTTCGGACAGGTCTTCCACCAGTGTCCGCATGCTGTCGAACACAAATTTCGAACGGTCGTCGGAAAGAGCCTCGTCGTGCCGGTCCCGCTCCGCCAGGTTTAGTACCGGTATCAGCACGTCTTCGTAAAGTGCTTCAAGACCGTGCTCGTCGACATACGCTTCGGCAAGTTCCGCGGTTTCATCCTGATCGCGCGCGAGCAGCCGCTGATACATGCGGTCCTGAACGGACAGGACTTGCTCATCGCCAAGCATGATACTGAGAAAAGCGAGCTGAGGCACGTAGCGCCCCATCACCACCAGGCACACCGTCAACGGGACCGCGAGTAGCAAGCCGACGGCACCCCACAGCCAAGTCCAAAAGATCGCGGAGACCATGATTGCAATCGCCGACAGGCCGGTGCTGGCACCGTACGCCCACGGCTCGATGATATTGTTGCTGACGAGCTCGAGCAGCAGGAAAATGCCGACGGTCCATAACACCAGCGACCAGTCATCCGAAATTGCAAACGCCAATGCGATTGGCATCGCGGCTGCGATCCACGCGCCGATGTAGGGTATGAACCGCAGCAGCGTTGCGAGCAAACCCCACAACGCGGCGTTGGGCACGCCCAGCGCGTAGAGCCCAATGCCCACCGGCAGACCGTAGGTGACGTTGACGATCAGTTGCATGCGCAGATAACGGCTCACTCGGCCTGCAGCTTCTTCCAACACCTGTGTGGTGATGTTCAGCTGGCGATGACCGACCAGACGGATCACGCGATCGCGCAAATCTTCTCGCCGCAACAGCATGATGAACGTGAAAAGGATCACGGCAGCCGCCGTAGCCAGCGGCACGACGAGCGGGGTCACCATCGACTTCAAGAAGTCGAATGGAGTCTGCGGTGCCGCATCGACGATCACATGCGCCGGACGTTCGGTTGCCGCAGCACGTCCCGACCGCTGGCGCCTTGCCTCGGCTTCTGTCTCGGCCGCCTGCTGCTTCGCCATTTCGGTCCCGATCTCATCGATCGTCCGACGCGCCCGTCCTAGGCTGCCATCGGGATCCGACTGCAAGACTGCGACCTTGCTTTGAATATTGCTTTTGTATTCAGGCAGACGCGCCGCCAGATTCAGCATCTGAACCGCCGATATCCACACCACGCCAGCGATGACACAGCACGACAAGGCGACCATCACGGTGGTAGCGGCGACGCGCGGCAGTCGGGCCTTTTCGAGACGACGTACCGCTGGAGCCAGCAGAAAACTCAACAGCACTGACAACGCCACCGGGATCAGCACCTCGCGGCCGAAATGGAGAATGCCGGTAATCACGACGAACATTGCAATCGCGGTCAGCTGCGATCCACGCGACCGTGGCGGCGCCTTTATCGGAGAGCCAATTAACGGGAGCAAAGCAGATCTCCGAGGCAACGAAGCGCGAGAATCATAGCGCTGCAATATTGATGCAATAACGATTGCGTTTCGACGAACAAGACGCGATCACTGGCGCAATTCGACACACGGCGCGGCTCATTCGAAATGCAGCCCGTTCACTGTCAAAATCCCTGCCTCGAGCCTCGCGTTCATCACCACAATAAACGCCGTTCAGACATCCACAATCTATTGCTCCCAATGCCATGTGACTATCATCAGCGCATGCCAGTGCCCGCGATCGATGCCAGTCATCCGGGTCTCAGACCCGCACTCGATGCCGGCCTGCAGCCCCGCGCCGCCGAGCACCTGCTTGCGTTTTACGACGAGCCACACCGTTACTACCACAACCGGGCGCATATTCGAGAGATGTTCGACGTTGCGCTGCAACGAGAACTGAACCTGTCGGCGGCGCAGGTACTTGCCGTGCTGGTGCACGATGCGGTCTACGTGCCCGGCGCGCTGCGCGGCGACAACGAAACGCTATCAGCACAGTTGATGCGTGTGTACGCGCCGCGCGTTGCTACCGAGGTGCTCGATGCGGCATTTGCGATCGTGACCGACACGACCGATCACGTGCCGCGCCATTTGCAATCAGCTGCGGTGCTCGACCTCGATCTGATGCGGCTTGGCGCTGCACCCGAAGACTTCGAGCGCTATTCGTGGCAAGTGTTTGGCGAGCAGCGCCCGTTGATCGCGCTCGATGACGATCTCGCCGCGTGGCATTTTTTCGATGACAAGCGCGCACAGTTTTTTCAGACACTGATGCAGCGGCCGGCGATTTATCACCTTGCGCCGATGCGTGCCGCGTATGAACGCGCGTGCCACATCAATCTGGGGCAAACGATTGCCGGTGCGATGCGCGACCGGCCGCCATCCGAGAACTATTTTCGCGAGTCGCCCGCGTAATCGAGAAATCGTTCCGGGGAGACGCGTAGCGCCGCGCCGGTCGGGCACGCGCGAACGCAGGCCGGCCCACCTGATAGCTCGCGACACATATCGCACTTGACGGCACGCTTGGCGGCGCTCTTGTCCTTGCTCTGGACTTCGGTGCCCGGCTCTCGTCCAACACCCAGCAGCCACATCAGAACCCCGGCGCCGGCGCGCCTGCCATCCGCGGGCGCCATCTGGATCACTCCATATGGACAGTTGCGAACACAATTGCCGCAGCCGATGCAGGTGTCGGCGATAAACACTTCGCCGTTGGGGGACCGATGAATCGCGTCCGGCGGGCACTCCTTCATGCAGTGCGGATGCTCGCAATGGCGGCACGACGTCGGCACGTGCACGTTGGCGAACGTCGGGCCGGCTTCGCGGTTCAGCCGCGATGTTCCCCTGTGCGTATCGGCGCACGCCTTTTCGCAGTTGTTGCAGCGGATGCACAAACTCTCGTCGATCAGCAACACATCGGTCGCTTCACCCAATCCTTGCTGCATCAGGTAGCTGACGAGGCTGCCTGACGACGTGTCTGCTTCCATCGCAACGTTTTTCTTCATGCGCGACATCGACAGCGCCTGCAGCTTTGCTCGCAGAGCCGCGTCACGCGCAATGACTTGCTTGAAAGCATCCGGCGCGAGAACGATCGCTTCGGTATTGACTGCTGCGCGCACTGTTGCCATACGCGGAGCGGTATTCAGCAATGCCATTTCACCCACGACATTGCCGGCAGCCACGTAGGCAAGAACGATTTCCTTGCCTCCGATCATGCGCGACACGGTCACCGAGCCACGTCGAATCAAATACAGACCGTCGGCCACGTCGCTTTCCCGGAAAAGATCCACGCCGGTCGTAAACTTTTTAACCTGAGCCGACGCCGCAAGCACTTCGAGATCGGCGTCAGCGAGATCCTGCGACAGATACGCACGCAACGCGCGTTTGAGCGCTTCCTGATCCAGCAGCTTTCGCACGCTTTCAACCGATGCAATCAATTTGAGCATTGCACGGCGCGGCGTTTCGATCAGCACGCAATCTCGGCCGGCGCGCACCGTTGCCGCACGACGTCTTCCAGATATCAGGCCCAGCTCCCCAAAAAACTGACCGGGAGCCAATTGAACCTTCTGCCCTGCGCGGTCGCCGGCAGGAATCTCGACCTCGACGCTTCCTTCAGCTACCGAGAAGAAACTGTTCGAGTAGTCATTGCGCCCAAAGATCAACTCGCCAATCGACGGCGTTCGAATTTCGCTGTCGAGCATGAATTCGCGCAACTGCAGCGTGGTGATGCCGGCGAGCAACGGCACGTTCGCCTGAATCAGAGCCAGTGCATCATTGACCGTGCGCGCACTGCGCAGCCGCTCAAACTTTTTGCGCAACAACGGCTCGTCGGCGGGCTCGACCACGCGACCGAGGATGCTCTCGACCACCTCGTAGCCCTGATTCATCGCCTGCTTGATCAGCGGATATCCGCCGAGCGCGCCAACGACATAGATCCCCTTCACGTTCGACTCGTAGGTCGATGAAAGTTGCGGCACCGCAGCCGGATCGCTGTTGGGAAACGCGATGCCGAAAGATTCGACCATCTTGCGTGGCGGAATCGCACCCAGACGCGCAATCACGCGATCGCACGGAATGGGTTCGAGCCCTGCCGGCGTCTTTGCATTGAACACGCCTGGCTTGCCGCTTGCGCATGCGTCGACGCTGACGGGTGCGGCTCCGAAGCGGCAATCGATCTGCCCGGATTCAATCGCAGCGAGCACCGCTTTCAGGTTGCCTTCCTTGCAGCGCGCAAACTCTTCGTTGCGGTTGATCATGACGACGCGGTTCTGCGCGGCCAACGCAAGCGCGTTTTCAATCGCCGCGTCGCCGGCACCGACGATGATGATCGTCTCGCCTTCGTATTCATCCGGGTCATCAAGCTGATACTGGACGAACGGCAGGTCGTCGCCGGCCACGCCAAGTTTGCGCAGGTTGCCCTGCAATCCGATCCCAAGCACGATCGACTCGGCGCGTACCGTGTCGCCGCCAGCGATTGCAATTTCGAACGCAGGGGCTTCACCGGTGATTGCAGTCACGGTGGCGCGGTGTCGCACATTGGCACCGAGCTTCGCAATTGTCTGCTCCCAGCCACCCAGGATCACTTCACGCGTGCTCGCTGAAAATGGCAACGAGCTGCGCAGCGGCAGCACGCCGGGTTCCGCCATTACATGCTTGCGCTTTTGATACTTGTAGATCGTATCGGCGAGATGATTGCTCGCCTCTAGAAGAACGTGCGGGACCTTCAACTCGGCCGCGCGCGCGGCCGCCGACAGGCCGCCGGGGCCCGCACCAATAATTGCGATGCGAACGGTGTCACTCATTGTTTTGTTCCGAGCGCATGCAAAACCTCATCCACCTGTTTCAGCGCCGCCTGGAACTGATCGGGTTTGAAATTCTCATCGTCCGCCACCGAGGCCTGCAACCTCGCGAGCGCCCGATTCGCCGGCGCTGCAGACTTCAGCATGCCGCGCTGAAACATGAAGTTGCTGAGCGAACCCATGGCGAGCGTCGCCTGTTCTGCGCCGGAATAGTCGCGATAAGCCCCGGCGCGTCCGTCGTCGATCAACCCTTGCATAATCGCGCGGAGATCCGCCGCATTGAACGTGCGCTGTGCAAGGCGGGTGATCAGTGCGTTCATCAACTCGCGCAGTTGCCCGGCCGCATGCATCGGATCGCCGCTTTTCTGGCTGACAGACTGATGCAACTGCGTCGTTGCCGAACCAATGCGGGCGGCGAGATCGGGCGCGGCGACCTTCGCGATCTGCCGGACCATCAGCAGATTTGAATCGTTCAACCGCGGCACGCCGGGTCCCAGACCGTCGGCGCGCGGAGACCAGCGCCCGCTCTTCATCGATCGATGGCATGCATGGCAATCGAAGAACACCAGCTCGGGAAAGAATCCATCGCGTCCTATCTTCGGATCGCCCAACAACTCGAGCGTTTGGGATACGGCCATCGCCTGCCCTATCGCCCACACCTGGACCCCGTCCCACAGCCGCTTGCGCTTCGCGTAGTCGGTGTCGACGTTGAAGTGGGCGGGTTCAACCGTGGTAAACGTATCGAGCTCAAAACTTAGACGCGGATGTCCGGCACCCATCAGCCGGTGCGTCACCAAGCGATCGCGATTGCCAAGGTGACACGACAGACAAAGTCGCGCGCGCTGCACGGCGTCGTCTGCGGGAAACAGGCCGTGCTCGATGTTGCGCGCGTGGGTG
>Ga0136634_10000417_pt1 | contig 19570 bp, 17 predicted proteins | sample AntDrymUQ8332106_2_FD_104654 | JGI IMG/M metagenome (GOLD analysis project Ga0136634, IMG submission 104654) | Polar desert sand microbial communities from Dry Valleys, Antarctica - metaG UQ833 (21.06) | ecosystem: Environmental > Terrestrial > Soil > Desert | place: Antarctica: Dry Valley... | reverse complement strand
GGAAACCATCCTTCGGCTGCAGAAGTACTGGAGCGATCAGGGCTGCGCGCTGTTGCAGCCGCTCGACCTTGAAGTTGGCGCCGGTACCTCGCACCCCGCAACGTTTCTGCGCGCGATCGGGCCTGAGCCGTGGCGCGCGGCGTACGTGCAGCCGTCGCGCAGGCCCAAGGATGCGCGCTACGGTGAAAATCCCAACCGGTTGCATCAGCATCATCAGTATCAAGTCGTACTGAAGCCATCACCGATCGACATCGTCGATGTTTACGTCGGCTCGCTTGTCGCGCTGGGAATCGACCCGCTGGTCAATGACATCCGGTTTGTCGAAGACAACTGGGAGAAACCGACGCTGGGAGCGTGGGGCCTGGGATGGGAAGTGTGGATGAACGGAATGGAAATTACACAGTTCACCTACTTCCAGCAGGTTGGTGGGCTCGAATGCAAGCCGATAACCGGCGAAATTACCTACGGCCTCGAGCGGCTGGCGATGTACCTGCAGAACGTCGACAATGTGTTTGACCTCGTCTATGCCACCTGGCAAGACCGCGGGGCTGCGCGAGTGTTGAAGTACGGCGACGTGTTTCATCAGAACGAGGTCGAGCAGAGCCGTTACAACTTCGAGGCGAGCGATCCTCAGGTTCTGCTGACCGAATTCAACCTGTTTGAAAGCGAAGCGCAACGGCTGATGGACGCCAAGCTGGCGCTGCCCGCGTACGAAATGGTTCTGAAGTGCAGCCACGCGTTCAACCTGCTCGATGCGCGCGGTGCAATCAGCGTAACCGAGCGTGCTGGCTACATTGGGCGCATCAGGACGCTATCGCGTGCAGTCGCGCAAAGTTATTTCGATGCGCGAGCGAGGCTGGGATTTCCGATGGTCGCTGAATCGACGCAGCTGGAAGTAGCATGAGTGCGCCGTTGCTGGTTGAGATTCAGACCGAGGAGCTGCCACCGAAAGCGCTGAAGACGCTTGCCGACGCGTTTGCTGCGGGCATCGAAAATGGCCTGCGCACGCGACAGTTCATCAACCCCAACAGTGTGACCACCGTGTATGGGTCGCCGCGCAGGCTAGCGGTGCATATAAGCCACGTCGCGAAGCGTGCCGCCGATACGAATTTTCGCCAGAAACTGCTTCCTGTCGCAATCGGGCTTGATGAAGCGGGCCATGCGACGCCCGCATTGCGAAAAAAACTTGCAGCGCTTGGCGTCAACACCGACGTGGCAAAGCTGCAGCAGGAAAGCGACGGCAAGCAGCAGATACTGATTTACGAAGGTGTGCGGCATGGCGAGCCGCTGATCACGGCACTGCAGGCAGTCGTCGAGGAAGCTGTCGCTGCGCTGCCCATTCCAAAGATGATGAGTTATCAGCTCGCCGATGGCACGACGACCACTCGCTTTGTGCGGCCCGCGCATCGGCTGATCGCGATGCACGGACACGCGGTGGTTCCAATCCATGTGCTGGGCTTGCAGGCCGGCACGAAGACCTTCGGACATCGCTTTCTCGCGCCTGGCGTACTAGCCGTTCTTTCACCGGACATGTACGCGGAGCAGATGCTTGAGGAAGGGTTCGTCATCGCGTCATTCGCGCAGCGGCGCGCGAAAATCGAGACGCTGCTCCGCGCTGAGGCTGCGAAGCATGGAGCTAAGGTGGTGATTCCCGATGAGCTGCTGGACGAAGTGACGGCGCTGGTTGAGTGGCCGATCGTTTACGACTCTACCTTCGACGCGGCGTTTCTCGAGGTGCCGTCTGAATGCCTGTTGCTGACGATGCAGCAGAATCAAAAATACTTCGCGTTGACCGATGAATCCGGGCGCCTGACCGATCGCTTCCTGCTGGTCTCGAACATCGAGGCGACTGATGGCGGCGCGGCGATTCGAGCCGGCAATGCGCGCGTTGTGCGGGCCAGGCTGGCGGACGCAAAGTTTTTCTACGACCAGGACCGCAGGCAAACCCTCGATAGCCGGGTCGCTAGCCTGGCGAATGTTGTCTATCACGGCAAGTTGGGCTCGCAACTGCAACGCGTCGAGCGCGTCGTTGCCATCGCAATCGGAATCGCCGGCGAGTTGAGCGTTGACTCCACTCTTGTCGAGCGCGCGGCCAGGTTGTCGAAAGCGGATTTGCGCACCCTGATGGTGGGCGAGTTTCCGGATCTGCAGGGTGTGATGGGCGAGTATTACGCACGGCACGATGGAGAGAAGGCCGAAGTCTCGCGTGCGATCCGCATGCACTATTACCCGCGTTTTTCGGGCGACGCACTTCCAGACGGAATGGTGGGTACGTGTGTCGCGCTCGCCGACAAGCTGGAAATGCTGACGGGCTTGTTCGGCGTGGGCGAGAAGCCGACCGGGGAGAAGGATCCGTTTGCGCTGCGCCGCCACGTACTCGGCATTTTGCGCATCTTTATTGAGAAGCAGCTCGCTCTGTCACTCGATCGACTGCTCGAGATTTCTGAACAAGCGTTCGCCAGCGCATCTGCCTTTAAAGCCGCGGGCGAAGACATCAGAGACTTTGTATATGAGCGTCTGCGCGGAATGTTGCGCGAGCAGGGGTACTCGGCGCAGCAGGTCGAGTCTGTGATCGCTCAGCGTCCGTCGCGCATCGACCAGGTTCCGCAACAATTGGCTGCGGTGCGTGCATTCATGGCACTGCCCGAGGCCGAGAGCCTGGCAGCTGCCAACAAGCGCATCGGAAACATTCTGAAAAAAGCCGATGCGGTTCCGATCGCTTTCGATCGCGCGTTGTTGCTCGAGCCCGCCGAACGATCGCTTGGTGATGCCTACATCGCGGTTCAGCCGTGGGCTGAGCAGCTGTTTGCGTCGGGCGATTATTCAGCGATGCTCAAATCGCTCGCTCCTCTGAAGCTTCCGGTCGATCGGTTCTTCAACGAAGTGATGGTTAACGTTGACGACGCCACGCTACGCGCAAATCGCCTCGGTCTGCTGGCCGCGCTGCGCACGACGATGAATCGCGTTGCCGACATTTCAAAACTCAGCGCGTAACCTCGATGCTCTGGCTGCGTTCGTTGATTTACCTGGTGTATCTGTTTGTCACAGTTACTCCATGGGCTTTTGTAGTGCTCTCGGGCTGGCTGTTTCCGGTCGCCACCCGTTACAGACTGGCCGCGTGCTGGACTGGCATGGCGGTGTGGGGTGCACGCACTATCTGTGGGATTCACTACAAGGTGGAGGGCTGGGACAACCTGCCCGATGGTCCCGCGATCCTGTTGCCGAAGCATCAATCAACGTGGGAAACGTTCTGGCTGCAGTGTTCGATGCCGCGCATGGTCGCCTTCGTCTATAAGCGTGAACTCAACTGGGTGCCCTTTTTTGGATGGGGCATTGCGTCCACGCAGATGATCAGCATCGATCGCAGCAAGGGTCAGGAGGCGTTCGAACAGGTGGTTGAGCAGGGCAAGGATCGGCTTCAGCGCGGCTGGTGGATCGTGATCTTCCCCGAGGGCACGCGGACCAAGCCCGGCGCGAGCCGGCGCTACAAGACAGGTGGCGCACGGCTTGCGATGCGCACCGGTGCAATGGCGGTGCCGATTGCCGTGAACTCCGGTGAGTTTTGGCCGAAAGGAAAATTTGTGAAGACGCCAGGCACCGTCACCGTATCGATTGGGCCGCCGATCGACCCGGCCGGCAAGAGCGCTGAAGAAGTGTCGGCAGCCGTAGAAGCCTGGATCGAATCGGAGATGCGTCGCATTGCGCCGCATCGATACAGCGCGCCTTACGTGCCGCCCGGCCGTACCCGGACGCGCGATATTGCTGCCGACGCTGCGTGAGGCGTCCCCGGAAATTTTCCACGCCCACGCCGCGCGAACCGGCCGGCAATCAGTTGCTGCTGGCTTTCGATTCATACGCGGCGCAGCAGGCGCCTGACGTCCTTCCGCTGCGGCGTGTTGTGACCGCCAATGGGACTATCGATTACGTTCTGCAGCGCGTACGCCGCCGCACGGTTGGATTTCAGATTAACGATGGCGGCCTGACGGTGCGCGCGCTGCGATGGAGCACGCTGCGCGAGATCGAAGCAGCAATCCTCGACAACCAGCGATGGATTCGCAGCAAGCAGGTCGCGTGGCGTGCCTGGCGCGAGAAGCAACAAGGGTTGGCGACGCGCGTTGCGGACGGTGGCCAGGTGCAGTATCTCGGAAGGACGGCCACGCTGCGATGGGTGCCCGGGTTTGATGAAGACGTGCCGCACTTCGAGGCGGATACCTATGAAATCTGGATGCCGTCGTTGCCTGCCTCCACGCCACTGACGCTCGATGGCGCAGCCCATGACTGCCTGCGGCGCTGGTTGCAGTCACAAGCGGCAATGGTCATTGGCGCACGTCTGGATCAATTTGCGGGCCGCGCTGATGCTCGCTTCAAAGGCTGGCGATTGTCGACTGCGCGCACGCAGTGGGGCTCCTGTTCGCACGATGGACGGATCCGTCTCAACTGGCGCCTTGTGCACTTCTCGCTGCCGGTCATTGACTACGTTGTCGCGCACGAGCTTGCGCACCTGCGCGAGTTGAACCACAGCGTTCGCTTCTGGAAAGTGGTGGCGCAACTGCTGCCCGGATTTGAAGCGGCGCGGGATCAGATCAAGCGAGTCGACATTCGGGCATTGACGTTTTAGCCGCAGCGCGACGCGATAGCTCGACGAAGCTGTCAACGCTCAACGTTTCGGCGCGCGCCTGTGAATCGACGCCGGCGTCGCGAATCTCATCTGCACTGAGGACATCCGCCAGCGCATTGCGTAGCGTCTTGCGCCGCTGGCCAAACGCGGCCGACACGACGCGCGCAAACGCCAGCGCGTCAATCTCGGGCAGTTCATGCAACGGGCGAGGATGCATCCGAACCACGCTCGAGGTCACTTTTGGAGCGGGCTTGAACGCCTCCGATGGTACGTCGAACAACTTGCTCAAGCGATAACGGTACTGCAGCATCACCGATAGTCGCCCGTAGACCTTGCTTCCGGGCGGCGCGACCATGCGTTCGACGACTTCTCGCTGCAGCATGAAGTGCTGGTCAATCACGCGTTCGGCAATCGGCCACAGTGCAAACAGCAGCGGGGTCGAAATGTTGTAAGGCAGGTTGCCGACGAGCCGTAGTGGCGCCGCCGCAATTTCGCGCCAGTCGATTTTAAGTACATCTGCTTCAATCAACGTCAGCTGAGCCGGGCTGAAACGCCGACGCAGAACCGTGGCGAGATCGCGGTCAATTTCGACGGCCTGAATGTGACGCGCACGCTTGATCAGCGCGCCGGTCAGCGCCGCCTGGCCGGGGCCGATCTCGACAATCGTCTGGCCGGGCATCGGGTCGATTGCGTCGATGATTCGCGCGACCACATCGGCATCGTGCAGAAAATTCTGCCCAAACCGCTTGCGCGCGCGATGCGACCCCGCGTCCGCAGTCATGCTGTGCGGTGTTCGCGTGCGCGCTGTGCCAACTCGATCGCAAGTTTCAGCGCTGCCCGCATGCTGCCTGGGTCGGCCCGGCCGGTGCCTGCCAGGTCGAGCGCAGTGCCGTGGTCCACCGATGTGCGAATGAACGGCAAGCCCAGCGTGACATTGACGCCATGGCCAAAGGTCGCATATTTCAGCACAGGAAGCCCCTGGTCATGAAACATCGCGAGCACCGCGTCATAGCGTTGCACCAGCGATGGCACGAAAACTGTGTCGGCTGGCCATGGCCCGTCGACATGGTGACCTTCGGCGCGCACGCGCGACACCGCGGGTGCAATCACATCGATTTCCTCACGGCCCAGGTGTCCGCTTTCGCCGGCGTGCGGGTTCAGACCGGTTACGACAACACGCGGGGACGCAATGCCGAAGCGCGATTTCAAATCCTTAATCAGGATTCTCAGTACGTTCGCAATGCTGTCAGCGCTAAGTGAGGGCGCCACCGCAGCAATCGGCAGATGTGTCGTTGCCAGCGCGACACGCAGCGGGCCGTGTGGCGTCTCACCCGCCAGCATCATCACGACTTGCGGCGTCGAGGTTCGGTCTGCGAAATACTCGGTGTGACCGGTAAACGAAATGCGCGCGTCGTTGATCACGCTCTTCTGCACAGGCGCCGTGACGATTGCGTCGTAATCACCCGACAGTGCGCCGCTGATCGCGCGGTCAAGCGTCGCTAACACGTAATGTGCATTGCGCGAGTCACGCCGGCCGGCAAAGGCGGGAGTGCGCAGCGGCACGTGCTCGACTGTGGCAGCAAGCGGCCACGCTGCGCCGATTTGAAGCGCGCGCTCCTTGAGCAACGGGGCATCGCCGATCAACGCGATGTGTAGCTCGGTTGCGCTTGCGCCTTCAAATACCGCGTCGTGAAGCGCGGCGATCGAGATTTCCGGCCCGATGCCTGCAGGCTCGCCGGTGGTGATCGCAATGCGGAGTGCGCGGGCTCCGCTACGAACGATCGTCGAGCCGGTACTCGACATAGGTCTTGTCGCGCAGTTGCCGAATCCAGTCCTGATACGCCTCGTCGCCTTTTCGGTCGCGCAATGCCTGCCGCGCCTGCAAACGTGTGCGTTCCGAGGACGCCTGTTCGGTGCGCCGCTCGAGCACCTGAATCAAATGCCAGCCAAACGGTGACTGCACAGGCGCGCTGACCTGGTTGATCTTCAACGCGTTCATCGATTTTTCAAACTCCGGCACGGTGTCACCGGGGTACAACCAACCCAGATCGCCTCCGCGGCTGCCGCTCGGGTCAAGCGAATGCAATCGAGCCAACGTTCCGAATTCAATTTGATTTGCTTCGATCCGCTGCTTCATCTCTTCGAGCCTGCGCCGCACCTCGGGCTCGGGTGTCAGGTCTGACACGCGCAGCAAGATGTGGCGCGCATGCGTCTGCTGCACGGGGCCGGTCGACAGTTTGCTGTCGACGCCACTGCGACGGCCCAGCACTTTCAGAATATGAAAGCCATTGGGGCTGCGTATGACAGGACTGACATCGCCAATCTGCAGCCCTTTGATGGCGTCGAGGAACAGGGTGGGCAAACGATCAGCGTTGCGCCATCCAAGCTCGCCACCTTGCAGAGCTTCCGGCGCGTTGGAAAAACTTGCCGCCACACGAGCGAAGTCAGCTCCGCCCTTCAGTTGCGCCGCAAGCTCATCGGCGCGACTACGTGTCGCATCGACTCGATCTGTGGGCGAATTCTCCGGAACGCGCAGCAGAATTTGCCCAATGTTGACTTCCTCTGATCCGATTGCGACGCCTGCCTGCGCAGCAACAAAGTTCTCAAGCTCGCTGTCGGAAATCTGAATGCGCGAATCGACTTCCCGCTCGCGCAGCCGGTTCAAGATGATGTCCTGCCGAATGTCGTCGCGAAATTGCGCGAACGAAACGCCGTCAGACTCCAGCCGCTGACGCAGTGCCTGCACGGTCAAGCCATTCGATTCAGCCACCCGCCCCAGCGCGGCATTTACGGTTGCGTCATCGACCCTCACGCCAGTTTCACGCGCGAGCTGCAACTGTGCTCGGTCCACGATCAGCCGCTCGAGCACCTGCCGCTCGAGCACATCGGCGGCCGGTGGCTGAATCTTCTGGCGGCGCAACTGCGCTTCGGCGATGCGTGCTCGGGCGCGTAATTCATTTGCGGTCACAACTTCGTCGTTGACTACTGCCACGATGCGATCGACGGGACGCTGCGCGGGCCGCTGTGCCGCTGGCGCAGCGGCAGGCGGGGGCGCCTGCGCAAAAGCGGCATGTGCAGCAAACAGGCTGGCAATCAAGCAAAGGTGATGGGTCATCGATCTAATCAGCACGGTCTGTTCTCGTAGAAGTCATTGGTTGCGCTTCGCGTATAAGACACTGCACGCGCCGACCGAATGCGGTCACTCGTAGTAATCGAAACGACCCGGCTCGCGGGGCACCGGATTCAGCAGCTGGTAACCGGGAATATTACGCTGCAGCAGATTGGCGGCGCTTGATCCGACACTCGTCAGACCGTTGAGTTCCAGTTGTACATAGAAGTTCGTGGTTGTAGTTAATGCGGTCGTTGCAAAGCGCTGTACGACGAAGCGAAGCAGCCAGCAATCCTGCTGGTACTCGAGCCCGGCGACCGTATCGATCAAGCGCTTGTCCTCGAGCGAATAGTTGAAGCGTCCAACTGCGTACCAGTTTTTAGACAAAGGCCATTGCGCCGACAAATCCACTTGCCGAATGCCGTTGCTCTGATAACGGTAATACGCGCTGAGCACCGAAGCGCGGCGGGGTTGCCAGCGCGTTCCGGCGGTGGCCCGCACGAATTCACTGCGCTCCGCTGCGTACTGCGCGGCGAGATCGATCGCCCACGATCGCCCCAGTTGCGCGCTGAGCGACGCCAGGACATCGGTGGCCTTGTTTGTGCGCGGCGTTTCGCCCGGCAGTGTGACGCGCTGCTCGGTGAAGTAGTAGCGCTGCCCGATTGAGGCACGCAGCCGCTCAGCGCCGGTTTCATTGTCCAAAATCCGCGTCGTAAGGGCCGCTGTCAACTGATTGGCTTCCGAGATGCGATCCGAACCCGAGTAGATGTTCTCGTTGAACAATTGCGCGTAATTGATATCGGCCAACGCACTGTCGAAGTTAGGCAAGTTACTTTGATCGCGATAGGGGATGTACGCATAGAACAGGCGCGGTTCCAGCGTCTGTTGCGAGGCGCGGCCAAACCATCCAACGTCGCGCTCAAAAATCAATCCAGTGTCAACGCTTGCGATGGGTAGCGTGCGCGTCTGCGATGCATCGGCGTGAAAGCGAGGGTCGAGGTCGTACGAGGTCGAGGAAAGCCTCGCACGTGGCACGATGAACCAACCTGGAGCAAGGATTGGATAAGAGGCCCGTAAATCCGCAAGGTATCGGTTTCCCGTTTCCAGCGTCGGATGCTGAAATCGGGTGCCTTCTAACGTTGCGCCGGCTTCAAAGCCCTGCCAGTCCGCAATGTAGCCATTCACCGTGATCTGGGGCACGCGCTCGTAGGGCTTGGCGACCCGTTGCGTTGGATCAGGATCCTGCAGCGTCTGATTCTTGGTTACGCGTACCGCGGTGTTCCAGTACGGCTGGTTGTACCCAAGATACCCATCCTGCGGAAGCACCTTTTGCGATGTATCAACGATTGTCGTGCCGAAGTCGACGAAGTAGCGATCGTCCGAAGCGCGGTTGTAGTTGATACCTGCAGCGAATCCGCTCGGCGACGCAAACTCGTACCTGACTGCTGAAAAATCGCGCGACTCTCCGAATTGCTGATCCTTCGGAATGGTTTGATAGACCAATGTGCCGCGCTGCAAAGGGTCCAGGTAGCGCAGTTCATTTTCGATGAGCACACCGCGCTTAGTCATCACACGCGGTGTGAGTGTGTAGTCATAGTTAGGCGCAAGGTTGAAGTAATACGGCGTTCGGATATCGCTGCCGAGCGTGGAGCTCAGGCCGAAACTCGGCGTCAGAAAGCCGGACTTGCGGCGGTCACTGGTTGGAAAGCTGAGGTATGGCGACGCAAGGATTGGAACGCCCTTGAAGAACAGCGTCGCCGAACGCGCCGTGGCTGTTTCGTCGAGGCTGTCGAAATCGATGCGTTCGGCCTGCACCCACCATGCGTTGTCGTCGGGCCCGCAGGTTGTGAATCGAGCGTTCTCCATCCGCGCGCGCTCGCTGCCGAAAAACTCGATCAACGTTGCTTCACCTCGACCGCTGCGTGGTGCATAGAAAAAATTCGCGTCGGGCATCTTGCCGGTTTGCGCATCAATCTGGTACTCCATGCGCGGGCCCATGAACACTGCCCCGTCGCGAAACGCACGCGCTTGCCCTTCGATGTTGACTGTGTCGGTCACGTGCGTATAGGTGATGGTGTCACCACGAAGCACGGTGCCACCGCGCCGGATCTCGGCTTCTCCGCGAAGTACCAGGCGTTCGTCCACACTGCCTTCGATATTGCCAGCGCGCACAAAGGTCGGAGCTCCCGCCCGAGTCGCCTCACGGTTCTCATCGAGTTGTCTTTCAAGCTTGAGTTGAAGACGACTCGAAACGTTTGCGCTCGGCTGGGCAGCTTCCTGTGCGAGCGCGGTTCCGCCAGTCACGATGCAGCCCGCGACCAGCAAAGGCATCAATGAACTAATGCGATTAGAGACAGCGATGACCGGCAAGCGTGGCATTTAGAATCTGGAAGGCGTTTCTGGCCAGCGATGTGCCCGGGCGGAGCGAGCGGATTATGGCACCGCCATTAAAGCTACTCTTACGCGCTGCCGTCGACCACAAACAAACCCCCGCTCGAGCAAACATTGCAATGCAGGACATTCGCCTGATCGCGCTGACCGCGTGGCTCAGTTCACTCTCGCCAGACCTCGGGCTGATCACGTCGTCGCTGCGCCCTGCATCGATGGACGCCAGTTCACGTCGCTATTTCAGAGTCGACAGAGAAGCTGGCACGTTCATCGTCATGGATGCACCGCCCATCGCTGAGGATTCGCGACCCTTTGTGCGCGTCGCGGAGATGATGAGAAGTGCCGGGTTAAATGTCCCCGAGGTCGTCCGGAGCGACCTGTCGCAGGGATTCTTATTGCTCACCGATCTCGGCGACGCCACCTATTTGAGTGTGCTCAATGAAAAAAACGCGCCCGATCTATTCAGTGACGCCATCGACGCACTCGTTCGTTGGCAGCTTGCGACATCGATCGATCAGTTGCCTCGCTACGACGATGCGCTGCTGCGGCGCGAACTGCAATTGTTCCCTGATTGGTACGTTGCGCGCCACCTTCAGCGGTCGCTGACCCCGGCGCAGTCTGACGCACTCGACGATGTTTTCTCTCGGCTGGTGGCATCCAGCCTTGCACAGCCGACCGTGTTCGTACATCGCGACTACATGCCGCGCAATCTGATGCTGTCATCTCCGAATCCGGGGGTGCTCGATTTCCAGGACGCTGTGATTGGGCCCGTGACGTATGACATCGTTTCGCTGCTGCGTGATGCGTTCATCAGCTGGGACGCGGCGCGAGTGTGCGAGTGGGCGCAACTGTATTTCGATCGCGCTCGCGCTGCAGGGTTGCCGTTGCAGTCTGACTTCGACAGCTTCTGGCGCGACTTTGAATGGATGGGTATGCAGCGGCACCTGAAAGTACTTGGGATATTTGCCCGCATCCGACATCGCGATGGAAAGCCGCGCTATCTGGAGGACGCACCGCGCTTCGTCGGCTACGTTAGAGCTGTCGCTCAGCGTTACGGTGAGCTTGCACCACTGACTCGATTGTTCGATCAATTGGAAATGCAGTGAGGGAGATGCAGTGAGTCAGGGTCCGACCCACGCCCTGATTCTCGCGGCGGGCCGGGGAGAGCGCATGCGCCCGCTGACCGACAGCACGCCCAAGCCGCTGCTCAAGGCAGGTGGCAAGCGTCTGATCGAGTGGCAGATCGAGGCGCTCGTTGCGGCGGGTGTGCGAAACGTTGTTGTCAACGTTGCACACTTGCCGGATCAGTTTGAGGCTGCACTCGGTGATGGCGATCGATATGGAGTTGCACTGCATTACTCGCACGAAGGCAATGACGCGGCAGACGCACTCGAAACGCTTGGCGGAATTGTCAAAGCGCTGCCATTTCTTGGCCCAGCGCCATTTATCGTCACCAGTGGCGACATTGTCACCGACTATCCGTACAGCAAGCTGGCGGAGGCAAGCGCAGCCTTGCAGCGTGGAACGTTCGATGCTCACCTTGTATTGGTAGAGAATCCCGCGTTTCATCCCGATGGAGATATGGCACTGGTCGATCACGGCGCGGGGCCGTACATCGATCCTGATGGGGCACCCCGGATGACCTACGCGAACATCGGAATTTTTGCGCCGCGCCTTTTTACGCCCGTCGCGCGCGAGTTGCACGGTCGCCGCGCTCCGTTGTTTCCGTGGATTTACACGGCAGCGCGCGCGCGACGCGTCGGCGGAGAGTTGTATGGAGGGCGTTGGTGGAACGCGGGGACGCCGGAAGATCTCGCAGGACTCGACGCCGACCTGAGGCGTGCATTGCACCGCAGCTCAATCGACCAACCGCAACAATGACGGGAGTCGGTAGTGCGGTCCCGCCATCGATCCTGCAGCCGCTGGCGATACTTGGCGGTGGCCCGGTGGGCCTTACCCTAGCGCTGCTTCTCGCAAAGCAATCAGTACCCAGCATTGTGTTGGATGCGAGAACTCTTGAGCAGGCTCGCACCGACCAACGCGTGCTTGCGCTATCGCTTGGCTCGTTGCAGACGCTGCGTGCATTTGTCGAGCTTCCATCAGCCGCTGTCGCCCCTATTCGCAGCGTAGTTGTTTCTTCGGTCGGCGATTTTGGCCGTGCCATTTTGAATGATGATGAGCTCGGCGCCGAAATCCTCGGCGCGACGATTCGCTACGGCGATCTTGTTAAAGCTCTCTCTGCAGCCGCGGAGAACAATGGGTTGATTACGCTTCAACGCCCACACAAAGTGGTGGCGGTGCGGCAGTCACCGTCGTCCGTCGAGATCGAGCTAGAAAACCAGCAGCGTTTTGGCGCGCCGCTTGCAATCAGCGCAGAGGGGTTTGGCCACAGCGTCCACGCCTCGGCGATCCACGCCGCGGTGGTCGCCGATATTGAGGTGACCGGTATCGAAAGCGGGCGCGCATTCGAGCGCTTTACTCGTGAGGGCCCGTTAGCGCTGTTGCCCTTACCGTCTCACCCATCGTCGGGAACGCAGCGCAGAGCGCTGGTCTGGTGCATGAAGAACGCGCAAGCTGAGCGCCGCATGGGTTTGAATGACACCGCCTTCATCGATGAATTGATCTCGCATTTCAGCGAGAACGCGTTAAGTGTCGTGTTGCTGCACACGCGGCGCCGCTATCCGCTGCACGAACAGGCTCGCGACCAGCTGGTCGAACACCGCATGGTGTACCTGGGCAATGCTGCACAGACGCTGCACCCCGTCGCCGGCCAGGGCCTTAATCTGGGGCTCCGCGACAGTGTCGCGCTCGCTGAAAGAATTGGCTCGGCTTATCTCGGCTCGCAGGATCCGGTCCACGCGTTGCATTCGTACGCGCAATCGCGGCGCGTGGATCGAGCGGCGATTGTTGCGCTGACGCGCTTTGCCCCGGCGTTTTTCTCTACACGCTTTTCACCGATAGCACTGGTGCGGTCGATCGGCCTTACCGCATTGGCGGTTGTGCCGAATTTACGACGCGACTTCGCACGACTCCTGATGTTCGGTGTACGTTTCTGATCACAGCGCTGATAAATTTTTATCCGCCGTTTCGTATTCGCTAAGATGGGCGCTCCGTTTTAAATCACCGCACCGAACACACCTGCTTTTCCGATTCCGTCGCCATGCGCATTGGTACCTACGAGTTGCCCAACAACGTGTTTGTCGCGCCGATGGCGGGTGTGACCGATCGGCCGTACCGGCGCTTGTGCAAGGCATTGGGGGCCGGCTACGCCGTGTCCGAAATGGCGGCATCAAATCCGCGTCTATGGGCCAGCGAGAAGACGGCGCGTCGCCTTAATCACGATGGCGAGCGTGCCCCAGTTGCCGTGCAACTGGCCGGTTCTGATCCGTCCATGCTCGCGGAGGCGGCGCGTTACAACGTCGATCGCGGCGCGCAGATCATCGACATCAACATGGGCTGCCCTGCCAAAAAAGTATGCAATGTGGCCTGCGGCTCTGCACTACTCAAGGATGTCGCTAAGGTTGCTCGCATCCTGGATGCCGTGGTGCGTGCGGTTGATGTGCCAGTGACACTGAAGTTTCGAACCGGGTGGGATTTATCGAATCGCAATGCGGTCGAGATCGCGCAACTTGCGGAGGCCAGCGGAGTCGCCGCTTTGACGTTGCACGGCCGCACGCGCGCGTGTGGGTTCAAAGGCCATGCTGAGTACGACACGATCCGCGCTGTTAAACGGGCGGTGAATGTTCCGGTCATCGCCAATGGAGACATCGCTACTCCGCAAATGGCCCGGCTGGTTCTCGACGAAACGGGTTCGGACGCGGTGATGATCGGACGCGCCGCGCAGGGACGGCCGTGGATTTTTCGCGAGGTCGCTCACTATCTAGCGACCGGTACACATTTGCCGTCGCCGCGCGTGGCGGAAGTTCGTGACTTGCTGCGCGATCACCTTGACGACCATTACCGATTTTATGGTGACCAAGGTGTGCGCACCGCCCGCAAACACATCATCTGGTACACGACGTCATTAGCGGGTGGAAAACAGTTTCGCGAGCGCATGAATGCAATCGATAGCTGCTCGGAACAAGCCGCTGCTGTGGACGAATATCTGAATGCTCTGGGCGAAGTGTCCGAGCGGCTTGTTTACGCTGCGGATGATCGCCCACTGCACTGAAAATGCAATCAGGGATCCGGTGATGCCGAAAGTGGTAGCCAAATCGACGGCGAGGGTTGCGAGCCGCCCAGGATCATCCGCGACCCGGTTTGCGTATCCCACCAGTGAGCGGGTCAGTCGAGCGCGCAGTGGTGAAACACTCGAGCAATGCGTGCTGCGCAGCCTTGACCAGTATTTCGCCGATCTCGACGGGTCGCGCCCGCATGCGCTGCTTGAGATGGTGACCACCGCGGTGGAGCGGCCGCTGCTGCAGTTTGCGATGGCCAAGTGCGATGGCAATCAGTGCGCTGCCTCCGAGCTGCTTGGAATCAATCGAAACACTTTGCGCAAGAAGCTGCAGCACTATCGCCTGTTATGAGCGGACCGACACGTCGGTGGGCGCTAATCAGCGTTTCCGACAAGACAGGGATCGTCGAGTTCGCGCGGCAGCTTTGTGCGCTCGGTTTCCAGGTGCTGTCCACCGGTGGCACCGCGAAGCTGCTTGCCGCAGAAGGCATGCCGGTTACCGAGGTGGCCAGTTACACAGGATTTCCCGAGATCCTCGACGGCCGCGTCAAGACTTTAAATCCGCGTATTCATGCTGGCTTGCTCGCACGGCAATCGGACGCCGAGCACATGCGTACGCTAGTCGAACATCAGATCGATCCGATTGAGCTGCTGATCGTCAACCTGTATCCGTTCGAGCAGACGGTGGCCAGGGGTGATTGTTCTTTCGACGATGCGATCGAGAATATTGACATCGGCGGTCCCGCGATGTTGCGTGCCGCCGCAAAGAATCATCAGAGTGTCGCTGTGATTGTGGATCCTCTGGACTACGCAAGTGTGCGTAGCGAATTGCAGCGCACTGGCACGGTCGCACAGACGACACGATTGACCTTGGCGAAGAAAGTTTTTGCTCACACAGCGCGGTACGACGGCGCGATCGCAAACTATCTGACCTCCCTTGGAGATGACGGCGCGCGCGGCGCGTTTCCGGAAGTGCTTTCGAAGCAGTGGTCGAAAGCGCAGCAGATGCGCTATGGCGAGAACCCGCATCAGCAAGCCGCTTTTTATCGCGATCTGAACGCCAGTGGTGGACTGCTGGCAAGCTTTGCGCAGTTACATGGCAAAGAACTTTCGTATAACAACATCGCAGATGCTGACGCGGCGTGGGAATGCGCGCGATCGTTCGACGAAACCGCGTGCGTGATCGTCAAGCATGCAAACCCAAGCGGGGTCGCAATCGCGCCCAGCGCTCTGAAGGCGTACGAGAAGGCGTTTCGTACCGACCCGACCTCGGCGTTTGGAGGAGTCATTGCGCTCAATCGGGAATGCGATTCCGACGTTGCCGAGGCAATCCAGCGCCAGTTTGTCGAAGTCATCATCGCGCCGAGTTTCAGCGCCGAGGCGCGTTCCAAGTTGGGTTCCAAACCCAACGTGCGTCTGTTGGCGGTTCCGCCGGGGAACGCTCACAATGATTTCGACTTCAAGCGTGTCGGAGGCGGCTTGCTGGTGCAAACGCCGGACGTTCATTCGCTGAGTCGATCAGAGCTTCGCGTCGTCACGGCGCGTCAGCCGACAGAGCTGCAGATCAGCGATTCGCTGTTTGCGTGGACGGTGGCCAAGTTTGTCAAGTCCAACGCGATCGTGTTTGCGCACGATGGAGCGACCGTCGGCGTCGGGGCAGGTCAGATGTCGCGCCTCGATTCGGCTCGCATCGCTTCGATCAAGGCCGAGTCCGCGGGGCTTTCGCTTGCGGGCTCGGTCGCAGCCTCCGATGCATTTTTTCCGTTTCGCGATGGGCTTGATGTTGTCGTGGACGCGGGCGCGACGTGCGTGATTCAACCCGGCGGCAGCGTGCGCGACGAGGAAGTGATTGCGGCAGCCAACGAGCGGGGTGTTTCAATGATCTTTACTGGAATCAGGCATTTCCGACACTGATTGCGCCTCGGCACCGAGATGTGGTTGCCGCTTGACAGTCAGTGGCACAATCCTTCGGTGCCTCTCCCACTGATCCGAGTCCTCGGCATCGATCCCGGTCTTAACAGGACGGGCTACGGCGTCATCGAGGTCAGTGGCTCGAAGCTTGGCTACCTTGCCGCCGGCGTTATTCGCGTTCCCGCGGGTGACCTGCACGAGCGACTTGGAACGATTTTGCGTGCGCTGTCAGCTGTGATTCGCGACACGCAGCCGCACGTCGTGACGATTGAGAAGGTTTTCGTCAACGTTAATCCGCAATCGACGCTGCTATTGGGCCAGGCGCGGGGTGCTGCAATCTGCGCAGCCGTGAATGAGGGACTGGTGGTACACGAGTACGCCGCGTTGCGAATCAAGCAGGCCGTGGTCGGCTTTGGCCGCGCCGACAAGCGCCAGGTGCAGCTCATGGTGCAGCGGCTGCTGTCGCTCGCACACGTTCCGGCGAGCGATGCTGCCGATGCGCTTGCATGCGCTATCTGTCATGCGCACTCATCAAGTCTTTCGATAGCGCTGAAAACGAAAACTCAAACGGCTCCGCGCGGCCGCTCTGCGGGCAGCGCGCGTCGCGCGTGGACCTCGCATGTCCAGGGTGCGGAGTAGAGCGGCCCGATGATTGGTCGCATCGAAGGTCGGCTGCTCGAGAAAAATCCACCGGCGATCCTGGTCGACGCCAACGGCGTGGGCTACGAAATCGACGTTCCGATGAGTACGTTCTATCAACTGCCGCCCGTTGCCGAGCGCGTTGTCCTGCTGACCCATCTGGCCGTGCGCGAAGATGCTCATCAGCTGTATGGATTCTCGACGCATGGCGAGCGAGCTGCTTTCCGGGAGCTGATCAAGATTTCCGGCGTCGGCGCGCGTACTGCGTTGGCCGTGCTGTCGGGATTGTCGGTGACCGAACTGGCGCAAACGATCACGTTGCAGGAAAGCGGTCGTCTGACGCGCGTGCCGGGCATCGGCAAGAAAACCGCCGAGCGTTTGCTGCTGGAGTTAAAGGGCAAGCTCGGTGCTGACCTCGGCTCCTCACACTCGAGCGCGGCGGGTGACGCTGCGGCCGATGTAATTCACGCACTGCTCGCGCTGGGCTACAACGAGCGAGAGGCTAACGCTGCCGTTCGAAGCTTGCCTGCAGACGCCAGTGTTTCGGACGGCATTCGTCTTGCATTGAAGTCGCTTGCCAAATGAGGCGCGACTGATGGACGAGATTGAACGCGTGGTTGCCGCTGGTGCAGCGTCGCCGAATGAAGAGGCGATCGAGCGCGCGCTGCGGCCGACTTCGCTCGCAGAGTATGTCGGGCAACCCAAGGTCCGTGAACAGCTTGGTATTTTTATCGAAGCGGCGCGCAATCGTGCCGAGTCGCTCGACCATGTGCTGCTCTTCGGGCCACCGGGGCTCGGCAAGACAACGCTTGCACACATCGTTGCGCGCGAAATGGGCGTCAATCTGCGCCAGACTTCGGGGCCGGTGCTCGAAAGGCCGGGCGATCTCGCAGCGATTCTGACGAACCTCGAGAAGAACGATGTCTTGTTCATCGACGAGATTCATCGACTCAGCGCAGTGGTCGAGGAGATTCTTTACCCGGCGCTCGAAGACTTCAAGATCGACATCATGATCGGCGAAGGGCCTGCGGCGCGTTCGATCAAGCTCGACCTGCAACCGTTCACGCTGGTCGGAGCCACGACCCGCGCGGGGATGCTGACCAATCCGCTGCGCGACCGCTTCGGCATCGTGGCGCGGCTCGAGTTTTATTCGGCCGACGAGCTCGCAGCGATCGTGCGGCGCTCGGCGCGGCTGCTGAAAGCGCAGTTGACCGACGAAGGGGCGCGCGAGATTGCGCATCGCTCACGCGGAACGCCGCGCGTTGCCAATCGATTGCTGCGGCGCGTTCGCGACTATGCCGAGGTCAAGGGAACCGGGCAGATTTCGCAGTCGGTCGCTGATGCGGCGCTCGCGATGCTCGAAGTCGATCGGCTTGGCCTGGACATCATGGACAGAAAGCTTTTGCTCGCCGTGATCGAGAAGTTTGCCGGCGGGCCGGTCGGTATCGATAATCTGGCAGCGGCGGTAGGTGAAGAGCGGGACACGCTGGAGGATGTTGTCGAGCCTTACCTGATACAGCAGGGCTTGCTGCAACGGACTCCGCGCGGACGCGTTGCTGCTATGGCGGCCTATCGGCACTTTGGAATCGTTGAGCCGCGCGGCGCGCGCGGCGGTGACGAGCTGTTCTGAGCGGCGCGTCCAGCACCGCTGCTGCGTTGCGCCATCGATGGCACTAACATTGCATGGTGCATCTCGGCAAACTGGCTAGAATCGCGCGCTTTGCAGGGTAAGTGGGAATCTTCATTGACAGGGCTGACTAACGTGATGGTGCGAAGGGGGATTTAACGTGGACTTCTCACGAACACAACGCGACCCCACCCGCAAATTCGCAGGTTTAGGGGCCGTCATCGTCTTTCACATCATCATTATTTACGCGCTTGTTTCCGGCCTGGCGCGTAAAGTGGTCGAAGTCGTGAAGGGTCCGATCGAAGTGAAGGTCATCGAAGAGGTGATCAAGAAGCCGCCGCCCCCGCCGGAATTGCTGCCGCCACCGCCCAAGGTTGTTGCGCCGCCGCCGCCGTTTATTCCGCCGCCGGAAATCAATATTCAACCGCCGCCTACGCCGGCGCCCACGATCACAGCAGTGACGCCAGAGCCGCCGCCCGCCCCACAGGCGCCGGTTATCGCGCCACCCCCTCCGGTTGCAGCGCCAACGGCGCCGGCGGTACAAAGTGCAACGGTTGTATGTCCGAACTATCGCGAGGCGCTTCAGGTTGCGTACCCGCGCGAAGCGGCACTCGACAACATTCAGGGCGAGGTTCTGACCGAGTTCACGGTGGGCGCCAACGGCCAGATACGCGACATCGTGATCAAGAGTTCATCGAATCGCGTCTTCAATCGTCCGGTGACGCAAGCCGTGCAAACGCGTCTGACCTGCAAGGGCCAGGGCCAGGACATTCGAGTGCAGTTACCGTTCACCTTTAAACTCAATTAAGCGGTAGTCGGCCCACTCATAAGGCAAGCCGTCTACCAAACAGTCTTCTACAAGGAGAATTCAATGAACGGGTTTTTTCGTCGCCCCCTGGCAATGCTCGCGGCGCTCTTGCTGCTGGCGGGACTGGCTCCAAGTGTCTCGATGGCGCAGCAGGATGCCGCGAAGTCGGCGCCTCCCGCGCTGATTCCACCGGCAGAGCCACAAGCTCCCGCCGCTGCAGCTGCTCCTGCGCCTGCTGTTTCTGCTGCGCCGGTGCCTCGCGCGCCGGCCAAGGCGGTAGTTGAGACTGAATC
>Ga0136634_10000416_pt1 | contig 19572 bp, 16 predicted proteins | sample AntDrymUQ8332106_2_FD_104654 | JGI IMG/M metagenome (GOLD analysis project Ga0136634, IMG submission 104654) | Polar desert sand microbial communities from Dry Valleys, Antarctica - metaG UQ833 (21.06) | ecosystem: Environmental > Terrestrial > Soil > Desert | place: Antarctica: Dry Valley... | reverse complement strand
CCGCCGTGGCACGAAGGCCATGAACGCAGCCGGTGTCCTGCCCGCGTTCACCGGGGTCGCGGTCCACGACGCCTGGCGACCGTATGACACTTACACCCGCGCCACCCACGCTCTGTGTGGTGCTCATGTCCTGCGTGAGCTGCAAGGGGTCACCGACCGCGCCGACGAAGGCCAGTGGTGGGGGGCCACCCAGACCGCCGAGTGAGGGCCTGGTGGACATGGAGGCGTGGGCAGTGAGAACAGCTGGGGTGACGGGCGTGACGAGCTGGGGGTTCCTCGTCACGCCCGTCACGTGCCCGGTCCCTCGGTCGGGGGTTGAAGGAGAGACCGGAAGTCTGGCCCGTTACGGTAAGATCAGCAACGGCGCCACCAGCGGAGACTGCTCGTCGGCGGCAGCGACGGCAGAGGAGCGGCGTCTGCCCCAACGGCATTAGCTCGATTCCCCGTCGGCATACTCGGCACCGTGACCTCACGTGCACGGCGACCACCGCCAGGACATCTTCTCTCGATCTCCACGCATCTTCTGCCTTATTGGAACCGGATTCTCGTCAGTGGGTGATGAGCGGAGCGACACAGACACGAGCTACCGGTGCCGTTGTGGCGTCATCGTGATCGCCCGAACATGGGAGATGATCATCAAATCCATGACAGCTGCGCTCCTTGCAGAATCAACTTGCGGACCATGCACACCCGGACGAGCGTGCATATCCACGATGCAGTGATCCTGCTGTCATCGGTATCTCTTTTGAATCTCACATGAGATCATCTGACCCCTCCTGTATATCGTCTTTGTATCGTTCTCTGGTACTCTTGGCCCATGAACGCCAAGACAACCTGCGACGGAGAGTCCACACTCCTCCGGGCACTGCTCAAATCACGGCACTGGCAGAAGCATTCAACTTTCACCAGGGAGTGGGATAAGGCTGCCCGAAGTATTGATCCGAAACTAGTCGGAGCATGGCCTCGTCATGCTCAGTTTTATCGGTGGCTCCGTGGCGAAATTCGTGAACTGCCGTATCCGGATGCATGTAGGGTGCTTGAAGTGATGTTCCCCGAGCACGATGTCAAGGAGCTGTTCAGGCCTGTTCTAGCACAGGTTGAACAGCAAGAGTCGGGGAGGGTCTCCGCGCGCTCGGCGCCCACGGTTAGCACTCGTGAGCTAACCGGAAGAACTAGCCAAGATATCGGGCTTTCTAACGCATGGCCACAAACAAACTCTGACGTACTCGATGACTTGATTGCACGTGTTGAAGCCGCGAGTGAGGAGGTAACTGTTTTTGGGCTCACTCGGAACTTCTATGCCAAAGACGAGATGCTTCCAATCTTCGAGTCCAAGGCGATCGAGGTGCCCGTTACATTCTATGTTATGGAACCTAATTGTGAGTCACGTAGAGATCGCTACAGACTCGAACCGGCCGAAGCTGCGATGGAGGACCCAGCGCGTTATACGCGTGAGATACTGCGCCCACTTTTTCTCGCGAGTCAACGCGTTTCTTTAATCAGTTCACCAGTGGCGGGTATGCGAATCTTTACCTACAATTTCCCTTGCTCGTTCGCCATCGAAAAGATTGACGACAGTTGTCGAGTTATGTTGTACGGGCATGGAAAACGAGGCACTGAGAGCCCGCTGTTCGTGTTCGACAAGGGCACGTCATATTGGGATTATTTCAATGGTCAAATTAGTTGGCTTGAGAGGCTCGCCACAGATCCGTGGGAACCGTGGACAAGCAAGGGGCTTGTAGTACGCCCGCTACGGGAGGACGACCTTGCCTCTCGATGACACCGTCGTGTCGATCGTTGATCACGACGGTCAACGATTTCTAGCTATTGCAAAGCAGGCGACAGCTCTAGCCGGCGACATAATCCGTTCGAATGCTGCAATCGCAACAACGATTAAAGGCGAACGAGATTATGTTTCGGATGTTGACGAAACTGTTGAGAAAACAGTCCGCAACTTTCTGTGCAATCATCTGCCCGAGGCTGGCTTTCTGGGTGAAGAGGAGGGAGGCGATAATATTAATGAGAATCTCAACTGGTACTGGACCCCATCGACGGTACAGTGAACTTCCTCCATGGGCTGCCGTTTTACGCTGTGTCTCTCAGTCTCGTCTACAACGGGTGTACTATCGCGGGTATATTGTTGATGCGCCATTCCTTGGGACTTGATACAACGGACCCGTCTCAACCGGTTAGACACAGCAGTAACCCCCAGGTCACCGAGCCTCCGCACACTAACGGTAGCAACCCGGGCACGCAGACCACCTGCTCGTGCTCAACGCTAGCCGCCCCTCCCGATTCTTGCGGAACCTGCGCGCGGGCGAGTTGATGCGGCTACGCCACCGCCTATATCACCACCAAGCGGGTGCGAGTGTCACGCTGTGTTGGGTGGCGTAGGCCCCGGGCGTGGTGGCCCGCCCGCCATCCCGCCGACGGAAGTACCGCCGCATCTATACCGACGTCCACCTGGCATAGGAGAGTGACTGCCCGGACCCGGACCAGGTCCGACACCACCCGTGCCGATCGTCACCGTGTCCGCGGCTGGCGGATGCACGGCCAGCGCGCAGAGCCAGTGTCCAGAGCGGCCCGGCGCTGTCGGACCTGGTCCGGGGCGCCGGGACGGTGTACGCCCGCGTGGTCTTGATCTCGTGCTGGGCGCGGCGCTTGGTTGGAAAGCCGGAGAATTGGCGCCTTACTCGGTATCTGTGTCGGGATTCTCCGGTAGTCGCTCTAGTACCCGCCCCACCATCTGGGTCAGTGACCGAAGCTGCCCGTCGATTGAGTCGAAACGGGCGGTGTGCTCGGTCTGAACGGCCTGGACAGCGCTCAAATCGTCCCGGATCTCTTGACGTCGTCGTCGAGACGCAGCGCGAGCCATCGCGTCTCGGCATGCTCGATGGCGAGCTTGCGCACCCTGCGCTCCAGGTCGTCCTCGTCGGGCATGCCGCTGATCCTCCCACCGGCTGGACATGATCGGGGGTCGGGGTCCGGCCGCCGCGCCAGCGGCAGGCTTGACCTCGTGGCCAACCCTGGTTGCCGACGACGGCACCCAGGTCGAGTTCCCGGACGAGCTCTACGAGGTCCTCAAGGACGGCGTGACGGCGTTGTCGCAGGGCTTGGCGATCACGGTTGCGCCGCAGCACACGGTGCTCACGACGAGTCAGGCCGAGGACCTGTTGGGGTCTCCCGCCCGACACTGGTCCGGTTGCTCGAAACGGGGGAGATCTCATTCGACAAGCTCGCTCGTCATCGGCGCATCAGGTTGAGCGACGTCCTGGCCTACCAGGAACGATCCCGGCGGTCCCGTACTGCAGGTCTTGACGAGATGGTGCGGGCCTCGGAGGACGCGAGGATCTACGATCTTCCGCACGATGCGGCCTTCGAGCGTGCTGGCTTGCGCTCAGAGGTCGAATCCACCTGATGTTCCGCGCTCTGATCGACACGTGCGTGCTGTTCAAGCTGCTGCTCTGCGACACCCTGCTCTGTGTCGCGGAGGAGGAGCTGTTTCAGCCGCAGTGGTCCGCGGCAGGTACATCTGATCCGCACGTCAATGAGAGCGGCGCTGTTGGTCAGGCCGACGTTGCTGGTCAGCGGCCCGCAACTGGTAGAGGGCATGCGGGACTGGTGCACCCGGACCTATCCGGATCGAGCTGCTGCTGACCGATCGTCGTCTGCCACACGGCCATGGCGGCGGCAGTTGTCCCGCCGAGATGGAATCGTGTCGGTTGTGAAACCGACCGGTCGAGTCGAGGCGCTTGAGGCGGAACTGGCGCGGCTGCTGGCGGAGAACCACCGTTTGCTTCGCCTGCTGGAGATGTCGCCGGAGCAGGCGCGGGCGCCCGAGGCGACGCAGACCGGGTTGTTCCTCGATCGGCCTGGTCCGGTGACGGCGTCGTCGTCCGGGCGAGACAAGGTGCGGTTCTTCCGAAGTCTGTTCGCGGCGCGGCGCGATGTGTACGCGACCCGGTGGGAGAACGCCCGAACTGGACGGTCGGGCTGGGTGCCGGCGGTCGCCGGTGGCTGGCGGAAGGGTTCGAACCGGCCCTACCTGCCCCTGACGGACGAGGCCGTCGCCGCCCACCTCACGGGTGACGTTCATGTCGGGCTCTATCCGCTGCTCGACGGCGACTCGTGCCACTGGCTCGCGGCGGACTTCGACGGGCCTGGAGCCATGCTCGACGCGCTGTCCTACCTGAAGGCAGCTCGGGCGATCGCCGTGCCGGCGGCACTGGAGGTCTCCCGATCGGGGATCGGCGCGCACGTGTGGATCTTCTTTACGGGGCCGGTGCCGGCGGCGACGGCGCGCACGCTCGGAACCGGTCTGTTGCGGGAGGCCATCGCCATGCGGGGCCACATGGATCTGTCCACCTACGACCGGCTGTTCCCCTCGCAGGACGTGCTCCCGGCGTCCGGAAGTGTCGGCAACCTGATCGCGGCGCCGCTGCAGGGGCGCTCGCGCAGGGAGGGCGCGACGGTCTTCCTCGACCTGGGGACTCTGGAGCCCTACGAGGATCAGTGGGCGTATCTGTCCAGCCTGCATCGGTTGTCGCCACGCGAGGTCGGCCGGCTCGCCGATCGGGTGGGCCCGTTGCGGGTGGGCACTTCGGTTGATCGGCTGAGCCCGGCAACCGCGACGCGCACACGACCGCAACCGGCGCTTGCGGTGCGCGCCACGCTCGGCGCCGGGACACTCGTCGAGATGGCGGACCTGACTCCCGCCACCCTGGCCACGCTCAAGCACGCGGCGTCGATGCCGAATCCGGCGTTCTACGATCGGCAGCGGCGCCGGTTCTCCACATGGGGGATCCCGAGGTTCCTCCATAGCTACGACGAGACCCTCGACGGCAAGCTCGTGCTGCCCCGAGGCCTGGCCGACCTGGTGTCGACCATCGTTGAGCAGGCCGGAAGCCGGCTGGAGGTCTCCGACGAGCGGGTGATCGGGGAGCCGCAGCGGTTCAGCTTCGCGGCGAGGCTGCGTGACGACCAGGCAGCGGCGGTCGCTGATCTCGCCGATCACGATCTCGGCGTCCTGGTGGCGCCGCCCGGAGCAGGCAAGACGGTGATCGCCTGCGCCTTGATCACCCACCACGCGAGGTCGACGCTCGTCCTGGTGGACCGCAAGACGCTGGCCGACCAGTGGCGGGCCCGCCTGCAGGAACACCTCGGCATCACGGCTGGCCAGCTCGGCGGCGGTCGCACGAAGATGCGTGGCACCGTGGACGTCGCCATGCTCCAGACCCTGGCGCGGCGCGACGACCTGGCCGAGCTGACCGCGGGATACGGACTCGCGGTCGTCGACGAGTGCCACCACATCCCGGCCGCGGCGTTCGAGAACGCGGTGCGCCAGATCCGCGCGAAGCGGTGGCTGGGTCTCACCGCAACTCCCTACCGGCGTGACGAGCTGGACGATCTGATCGCGCTGCAGCTCGGACCGGTGCGGCACACCATGTCGGAGCCGATCCCCGGCACTCTCGCCTCCGCGGCTGCCGGCGGGACACCGGAACGGCTGCTCACGGTCCACACGACCGCGTTCGCCTACCACGGCGATGCTGATCCGTCGGCGCCCGGCGGGATGGCGGCGATCTACCGCGACCTCGTCGCCGACGATCACCACAACCGGCAGCTGGTCACCGACGTCATTGTCGCCTTGGCCCGCGGCCGCCATTGCATGGTGTTGACCCAGTGGACGGCGCACGTCGACGCCCTGGCCGAGAAGCTGTGCGCCGCTGGGCGCAATCCGGTCGTGCTCCGGGGTGGCATGAGCGCTCGCAACCGGGTCGCCGCGCTTGACCGGTTGAATCCCGACGACGGCCCGCTGTTGGTGGTCGCCACCGGTCCTTACGTCGGTGAGGGATTCGACTGTGCGGCACTCGACACCGTGTTCCTCGCCGCCCCGATCGCCTTCAAGGGGCGGCTGGTCCAGTACGTCGGACGGATCCTGCGGCCGTTCCCAGGCAAGGAGTTCGTCGAGGTGCACGACTACCACGATGTCAGCACCGGCGTGCTCGCCTCGTCGTTGACCAAACGTGCGCCCGGCTATGTCAGTCTCGGCTTCCCGGATCCGCGCAAGCTGCGACACTCTGCACCAGGTCAATTCTGAGCGCGCCGCGGACGACGGCTCGGCTGCGCTTGTCGGCCGGGATCGTCATTCTCGCCGCAGCCCGATGAACGGACAGCCCGCCGCCAGACATCTTGGCCGCAGTTGCTAGCTGTTGCGGGACCTGCCGATGAGGCCTCAAATCTGCTACGTTGACACCCCGAAAAATGCTCGGTTAGGACCCCGAAAAATGCCATCGGACGGACTGGTGCCGCGTCGAGCGCGGCGCGAGCTCGAGGAGACCCTGCAGGTCCTGCGCGTCGCCGTGCTCAACGGTCCGCGCCAGGCGGACAAGACCACGTTGGCCCGGCAGCTCGTGGACGCCGCAGGCGGATCCTTCGTCACGCTCGACGACCCGGCGACGCTGCAGGCCTGCCTCGGGGATCCGAGGACGTTTCTCACCGCGTATCGCAAGCCGCTGGTCGTCGACGAGTTCCAGCTGGCCGGCGACGTGCTGCTCCGATCGGTCAAGAGCATCGTCGACACAGATCTCGATCGTGGGCAGTATCTGCTCACCGGCTCGACGAGGTTCCTCACGGTGCCCTCGATCTCGGAGTCGCTGGCCGGTCGGGCTGGCATCGTCGACCTCTGGCCGTACACCCAGGGGGAGGCGGAGCGCCGTGGCGAGGCTGCCGACAGTTTCCTCGCACAGCTCCTGGATCCGGGCCTGCCGGTCCGGCAGCTCCCCGAGTCGCCACCGGGCCGCGCGTCCTACCTGTCGAGGATCTGCGTCGGTGGCTTCCCGGAGGTCCAAGGGCTCAGCGGGCCCGCGCAGCGCCGGCGTTGGTTCGACGCCTACGTCAAGACGGTGACCAGCCGAGACGTGCCGGGCATCAGTCGTGTCCAGCACGTCGCGGAGCTACCCAAGTTACTCGCGGCGCTCGTGGCCAGGACCGGGCAGCAGTTGGTGGTCGCGCGCCTCGCCGAGAGGGTCGCGCTCTCCCGCCAGACGATCGACGCGACCTACCTCCCGCTCCTGGAGACCGTGTTCCTGGCGGTGCGGCTCCCGGCGTGGTCACGCAACCTGCTGTCGCGCATCGCCCGCCATCCCAAGTCCTATGTGGCCGACACCGGTGTCGCGGCGCATCTGCTCCGCGTCGACGAGGAGGCGCTGGCCGATCCGATGTGCGCGGCGACCGGTCCGCTTGTGGAGACGTTCGTAGTCAACGAGCTGATCCGGCAGCAGTCGTTCGGCGGTGATCCGGTGCAGCTGTCGCATTACCGCACGCACGACGGTGTCGAGGTCGACGTGGTCGCCGAGGCTCCGGACGGACGAGTCGGCGGAATCGAGGTCACGTCGTCGGCAACGGTGTCGCTGGCCGACTTTCGTCATCTCGCGCGATTCCGGGACCTGCTCGACGCTTCGGGCGGACGGTTCGTCCGTGGGGTGGTGCTCTACACCGGCGACCAGGTGCTGCCGTTCGGTGATCAGCTGGTTGCGATGCCACTCGCGGCACTATGGATGCCACGCGCATGAGGCCCAGTTATCCTATGAGTCTTGTCAGGCTTATGAGCGGCTGGGTCGTGGCGAGGGTCAGTCCATTGCCTGGTAGAAGTCGCGGCGCTCGATGATCCGGGCGCGGCGCGCGGAGGTCAGGTACTCCGTTGACCCCAGGTCCACCGTGTTGTACTGAGGACTGACGCCGATTGCGCGCAGCAGTGGAACGCTGCGCTGAGAGATGCCGCTCTGGCCGACGCCGAAGTACTCCGCGAGATCCTTGACCAGCATCTTGCGTCCGCCGATGTCGGGGTCGAAGAGCATGTTGGCCTTGCCGATCACCCAGCAGACGGCGGCCGCGGCGGTGGCGGGCTTGCTGCGGCGGCGGAAGATCTCGGGGTCGCCTGCGGCGGCGCGGGCGAGGAACCGTCGGCAGGCCGTCCGGTACTCGGTGTCGAGAAACTCGTCGCAGAACCGGTCGACGAGAGCGAGCACCTCGGCCACCCGGTCGTGCACGTCGGCCGGAATCGCGTCTGTGGCGAACGGCTCGTCGGGTAGCGGCGTCGCGTCGAGCTTGTTCAGGGCGTCCTCGCCGCCAACGGCACGGCGCAGCGTGTCGAGCATGATCTCGTGAGATCTACCCAGCCCGTCGGCCAGCGGCGCGCCGGTCGGGGGCCACGGGCCGTTCGGGCCCATCGGACCCAGCCCACCCATCGCGGCCAGCAGGGCCGCTGGTCCCTGCGGGCGTGCGGAGCGGATGACCCGTTGGTAGTCGGGTTCGTGCTCGTCGACGGCGTCGAGGGTCTGCGTGGTCAGCTCGGCCCGGATGCCGCGCTCGTGATGGCAGAAGCCGATGAACGCACGCAGCAGGTCCGGAGCCTTGGCCAGGTAGGCGGCATCGCCGAGGATCTTGCGGGGGAGCCAGTCGCCCAGCAGGATCTTCACCGTGGTCGGGCTCCAGCGCAGCGGGTCGCCGGGGCCGTAGTCGGTGCCGAACCACAGCAGCGCCTCGAGCAGGCTGCGGTGGTCGGCGTCGTCGAGACCGGCTCCGAACGGCGAGGTGAGAAAGTCCGCGGTCAGCACGGCCAGCGCGGTGTCGTCCCATTCCGGGCGCTGGTAGCCGGTGCCGCCGGGGGGCAGCATGGCCGCGGCCCACTCGAGGAGGGGGCGGCAGGCCGGCCAGGTGTCGGACTCGAATTCTGGGTACGTCATCGTGCTTCGTGTGATCGCCTCGATGATCCGGGCGCGGGCGTCGGCCGGGTCGAGGTCGCGGGCCTGGGTGTCGGGGTCGTCGGTCAGGTCCAGCATCCGCTCGACCAGCTCGTCCACCGGCTCCGGGACGACGAAGGCGTCCTTGACCAGGGTGCCCAGGTTGCGGTCGATGTAGATCACCGCGGTGAGCTCGTACCCGTCGGGTAGGTGAACGCCGATGATGACGTTCTCGCCGTCGCCGAGGACGTGCACCACCTCGACTACCCGGTCGGCGGGCTTGGCGCGAGGCAGCTCGGCGAGCCAGTGGGGCAGGGCGTGAACCCGGGAGATGATCTCGCGGCGGATCCGGTGCTGGAGCATCTCCTCATCGAGGAACTCGGCGACCACCGCCAGCATCGCTGAGGTCTCGGGCAGGTCAATCTCGAGCAGGGTCTGCACGAACTCGTCGTGGGACGGGAGGTCCGGCTCGGGCGGGCCGTGGGGAGGTGCGTCGAACGCCTCCACAAAGGAACTGACCAGAGCCAGCAGGGCAAGCGGATGACCCTCGGCCAGGGCGGCGGCGACATTGCTCACCAGAGCGGGCTCCTCGTCGCGGGATGGGCGCTCCAGCCGCGTGCGGCGCTTGACCGGCCTCTTCATGGCGGGGCGTCGGGCCTTCTGGTGACGATCTCGCTTGGACACGCGAACAGGCTAGTCCCGCTGCCAGGACGGCCCGGATACACGTCCATCTCGGAGAAGTGGGACGCCAGGCCCGCATCGGAACGTCGGGCCGATCGCTCCGGATGAATCGGAGCGACGATCCGGCCGTCCACACATGGGTGTCACGTAGATGTTGTCATGGCCCGGAACCGGCTGTGCGTTACTTTACGCGGCCGGATCGGGTGTGCGGGGGGCCGGAGGTGGGCCCAGGACGTCCACGCCGTAGTCCGCCAGTGCGGCGATCAGGGCGTCGAGGTCCGGCGGTTCGTCGGTGGGCGGGGGCACGGTGAGCGCTCCGGCGGGCTCGCCGGTGTCGACGAAGAACTGCTCCAATCCGGCGGGCGTGGAGACGGTCAGCAGCCGTGCCTGCGCAGACTCGACGCACAACGCGTGCGGCACCTCGCGCGGGGCCCACAGGAAGCTGCCGACCGTAGCCTGCACGATGTCGTCGCCGACGTGGACACTGATCTCCCCGTCGAGCACGTAGAACGCCTCGTCCTCGTGAGTGTGTCGATGCACGGGCGTGGCCATGCCCCGCTCGGCGAGCAGCTCGTTCGCCCAGAGTCGCCCGCCCGTCAGCTCGGTCGTGGCCTTGAACGTGAGCAGCGCACCCAGATGCCAATGCGCGGCGCCGTCCCCGGCAGGCAGGTGGTAAGGGTCCGTGATCAATTGGCTGGTCATGTGACGTACCTCCGCGTCCGGTGGCCGCCACGATGCGGTCGGTCACCGCATCAGACTCTTGCAGACTCCGAGAGCGGCGCTCAGGCGGCGACGGGTAGCTCGGCCACGCGCCATTCGAGTATCCCTCCGGCGAGTCGGACGGCTCGCCGATTGTGTGCGGTGAGGAACCGGACCGCGTCGTGGGCGAAGACGCAGTAGGCGCCGCGGCAGTAGGCCACCACCTCCAGGCCTGCGGGGAGCTCGTCCAGCCGCGCCGGAAGCTCGTCGACGGGAATGCAGACCGCGCCGGGGATGTGGCCTGCCGCGTACTCGGACGCCGGGCGGACGTCGAGGACGACGACCTCTCCGGCGCGGGCGCGGCGAAGCAGCTCGACGCGGCCGATCTCAGCGGTGTCGTCGCCGCCGGTGGTGCCGAGGTAGCCGCGGGAGGCGACCTCGACGTCGGGTAGGTGGGTGGCTGCGACGGTGCGCAGCTGCAGGTAGAGGGCCGCGACGTCGGTGCCGGCGAGCCGGTAGCGGATGGTGGTGCCTTCACGGTCTGCGGCGACCAGTCCGGCCCGCTTGAGGACCTGCAGGTGCGACGAGGCGGTGGTCATCCCGAGCCGGCTGGTCATCGCCAGCTCGGTGACGCTGCGCGGACCCTGCACCAGCAGGTCCAGCAGCTCCAGGCGTTTTCCGCTGCCCATGGCCTTGCCGACCTGCGCCAGCCGTTCGAAGAGCTCGGCCTTGGCTGCCGCATCGCCCATCATTCCTCCAATGTTCTGTGGAATACTGTACAATCTGACCGGTGTGGGTGCCGAGCGCGGGAATGGCCGGGGACGGTCGGGCCCGGCACTGGGACGGTGTCTACACGCGCACGGACGCCACGCAGGTCAGCTGGTTCGAGCCGGACCCGGTGTGCTCCCTGGAGCTGCTGGATATCGGGGGAGCGAACCCGGACGTGGGGCTGATCGACGTCGGGGCCGGAGCCTCCCGGCTGGTCGACGCGCTGCTGGCCCGCGGGTTCACCGACCTGACCGCGCTGGACGTGTCCGACGACGGGTTGGCGCTGTCTCGGCAGCGGCTGGGCGCCGACGCCGCCCGGGTGCGGTGGGTGGTGGCCGACCTGCTGGACTGGGTACCTGACCGCCGGTTCGGGGCCTGGCACGACCGGGCGGTGTTCCATTTCCTGACCGACCCGGCCGACCGGGCGCGCTATCGCGAGCTGGTCGCCGCCGCACTCGCCCCCGGCGCGCTGATGGTGATCGCGACGTTCGCCGGCGACGGTCCGCAGCAGTGCTCGGGGCTTCCGACGGCCCGGTACTCGGCCGCGGAGCTCGCCGCGGAACTGGGCGGCGCGCTGGAGGTGGTGGCCGACCGTCGTGAGCAGCACCGCACCCCGTGGGGAGCGGTGCAGCCGTTCACCTGGCTGGCCGTGCGCCGCTGGTGACGGTCATCGCACGGTGCGGCGCAGCACGGCACTGGCCACGTCGACCAGCACGGTCAGCACGAGCAGCGAGCCGATCGTGGTGAGCGCACCGCCGTAGTCGAACAGCGCGAGCTGGGTCTGCAACAGCATCCCCAGCCCACCCGCGCCGACGACCCCGACGATCACCGTCTCGCGGATGGTGACCTCCCAGCGGTAGCATCCGTAGCCGACGAACCGTGGCGCGGCGGCGGGCAGCACGCCGTAGGCGAACACCTGTGCCGCCGACGCGCCCTGCGCGCGCAGCGCGAGCAGGGGGCGGCGGTCGAGGTTCTCGATCGACTCGGCCATCAGCCTGCCGAGCACGCCCGCGGTGTACACCCCCAGTGCCACCGCGCCCGGGAGGATGCCGGGCACCAGCACGAACAGCGCGACCAGCGCCCACACCGGGGGTGGGATCGCGCGCAGGACCACCAGCAGCAGCCGGACCATCGCCGAGCCGACCCGCCGCGCCCACCGCCCGGATCGCCCGAGCCCGGGTCCGCTCGGCCGGGCGGCGGGCCCGGCGAGCAGCAGACCGCCGGTGAACGCCAGCGCGATGGCCAGCACCGACATCGCCAGCGTCTGCAGCGACAGCGTGACCAGCCCCAGCACGCCACCGGCCCCGGACCCGCCGGGGCCCGCCGGGCCGGCCCCCAGCGTGGGCGGCAGGGACGCGGCCAGCAGCTCGCCGGCCAGCGACCAGGATCGGGAGTCCACCAACGGGCCCAGATCGAGCTCGACCCACCAGGCGCTGACCGGGAGCGCGGCGAGCGCCACGGCGAGCGATCCGACGAGCACCCGGTCGCGCCTCGGCTGGGTCGCCCCGGTCCGCGCCGCCAGCCGGGAGCGGACCGCCGCGCCCCAGCTGTCCGCGACCAGGCTCAGCGCGACCAGCGCGTAGAGCAGCGTCCAGATCTCCGGGTAGCGCAGCGCGGTGAAGCTGAGCTGCAGCTGGAAACCCAGGCCACCCGCGCCGATCAGCCCGAGGATCGCCGCGCTGCGGATCGCGCAGTCCAGGCGGTAGAACGCATACGACACCAGCTCACCCGCGGCGGCGGGCGCGATCCCGTAGCAGAACGCCGCCGCCCGGCTCGCGCCGGCGGCGAGCAGCGTGTCCGCGGGTCGCCGGTCGGTGTCGTCGATGATCTCGGAGAACACCTTCGCGGTGATCGCGCCGAACGGGATCGCGATGGCCAGCACGGCCACCACGGGCTCGACGCCCAGCACGCTGAGCAGCAACAGCCCCCAGACGACCTCATGGATCCCCCGCGGCACCACGAGCGCTGCCCGCGTCCCGACCCACGCCAGGCGACCCCGCCGGGTCAGGCCGCCGCGCCGCCCGCCCATCCGCCACCAGGTCTGCGATCCGAGCACCCCGCCCGCGGCGCCGAGCACCAGGCTCAGCGCCGTGCCCAGCACCGCGTAACCCAGCGTGGTGAGCGCCGCCCGCCCGGTCAGCGCCAGGAACTCCGGCGCCAGCTCCGGGCGCACCGCCGCGGCGAAGAACTCCCCGACCAGGGCCAGGCCCGAGGCCCGCACGATCGGGCCCCCGCCGACCGTGCTCCCCCCGACGGCGGTACCCGCCGCCACCGCGACGGCGAGCAGCGTGACCGCGGTCCAGCGGCGACGGGCTCGAGATCCGGTTCGGTCTGGGAGCCGGCTCGCCTCCCGGACGGCGGGCTGGGTCAGCACCGGCTACCCGGTCGAGCGGTGCGGTGGCGGCACCGGGATGTGGGGCGTGGGTTCCAGCTCGTAGAGCGCGTCGATCATGGTTGCGGTCACCTGGGCGGGTGCGGTGTCGAACAGCAGCCTGCCGCCGCGGATCCCGAGCACCCGGTCGAATCCCCGCCGGGCCAGCTCGACGTCGTGCAGGCTGGCCAGCAGCGTCGCGCCCACGTCCCGGGTCACCTCGTGCAACAGGGCCACGATCTCCGCGCCCCGGGCCGGGTCGAGGCTGGCCACGGGCTCGTCGGCGAGCACCACGGCGGGGCGCTGCACGAGCACCCTGGCGATCGCGACCCGCTGTTGCTCCCCGCCGGACAGGGTCGAGGTCCGCTGGGTGAGCCGGTCGGCGAGCCCGACCCGGTCGAGTGCGGCGCGGGCGGTGGCGACCTCGCGGGGGCGCAGCAGTGAGGTCACCGAACGCCACAGCGACCACTCGCCGAGCCGCCCGGCGTTGACGTTGTGCACCACCCGGAGCTCACCGACCAGGTCGAACTGCTGGTTGACGGTGCCGATCCGGCGCTGGACCGCACGCAGTGCGCGCGGCGACGCGTCGGCGAGCTCGGCGCCCAGGACCCGGACGCTGCCGACCGAGGGGGCCGCGGTCCCGTTGAGCAGCCGGATCAGGGAGCTCTTGCCCGCGCCGCTGGGCCCGATCACCGCGACGTGCGCACCCGCGTCGACCGTCAGGTCGAGCCCGTCGACCGCGACGCGGTCCCCGTAGCGGACCTCGACCCCACGCAGCTCGACGGCCACCGGTTACTGGACGAGGCCGAGTTGACGGGCGATGGCCTCGATATCGGTGTAGTTCGCCGCCGTGGTCGGGACGAACGAGCCCGCCGTGAACAGCGCGAGGATGTCGGTCTCCCGCTGGTCGCTCCCGTCCAGGTCGAGCAGGGCGGCGCGGAGCCGTTCGGTGAACCCGGCGCCGAACTTCTCGTCGAGATCGGGGCGGCCCAGCCAGTGGTAGTCGTGGTAGGTCGGGGTCCGGAAGATCTCGGTCACGGTGGCCGGGTCCACCGAGCCGGCGGCGACCCGCGCGTCCCACACCGACGCGTTCAGCGCCCCGACCTGGTAGGTCCCGGCCTCGACGAGCTTGATGGTGGCGTCGTGGGAGCCGGAGAACCCCGGCGCACCGGCAAGATCGGCAGGCGTGACCCCGGCCTGGCCGAGGAAGAACTGGGGCATCAGCCGCCCCGAGGTGGACACCTCGCTGCCGAAGGTCAGCGACTTCCCGCGCAGCTCCGCCAGCCCGGCTACGTCGGGGACCGGCGCCAGAGCGGCGGTGGTGCCGGCGATGAACACGCTGCGGAAACGCTCGTCGATGTCGCGCTGGGCCAGCAGCACCGAGCCGGGTAGCTGCAGCCTGGCCTGCACGCCGCTGAGCCCGCCGAAGAACACCGCGTCGAGGTCGCCGCGCCGGAATGAGGTCACCGACGCGGTGTAGTCGGTGACCGGCTGGTAGGTCACGGTGACCCCGAGCTTCTCGCCGAGGTAGGAGCTGACCTGACCGTAGAGCCGTTGCAGCTTCTCCGGGTCCTGGTCGGGGATGGCGCTGATCGTGAGCACCGGGGCGGGGCCACCCGCGGCCTGGCTACCCGAGGAGCCGCACCCCACCAGCAGCAGCGCCACAACCGCGACCAACCCGACGAGAACGCTTCCCGTGCGCCGCTGGCCGTCGGTTCCCGGCGCCTTCACGTGCCCTCCTCGGTAAGACGATGATCCGATCCGGGGATCGGCGGGGGTGTTCGACGAGCCGGGTCCGGGCGGTTCAGAACGGGAAGCGACCGCCGAACCGGGCGGCGAGGCGGCCGTCGAAACCGGCGGTGCGACCGGCCGGCACGATGACCAGCAGCAGCAGCGGGAACAGGTCCTCCGCCGGGTAGGTCCACAGGTACATGCCGGTGTCCCACAGCATGACCCAGATCGGTGCGAGCAGCAGCAGCCCGCCGACCGCCGCGAACCTGCTGGCCACCCCGAAGATCAGCCCGAGGCCGATGGCGAGCTCGGCGATGGTGAGGAACGGCCCGAAGAGACCCCAGTTGGGCAGGACCACGTTCTGGTACAACGCGGCCAACGGGGTGATCGCGGTCTTGGCGGCGGCATCATCGGCGATGAACTGGGCCGACGGCAGGGTGACCAGGTTGAACGAGAAGAACCCCAGGTCGTAGTTGCCCACGCCGGTCAGCTTCGCCAGGCCGTTGCTCAACCACACCAGGCCGGTGAAGATCCGCAGGGCGGCGAACGCGCGGGCCATCAGCTGCGGTGACACACCGAGCGTCGCGGGCCGGTCGTTCGTGGTGTCGGTGCTGGTCACTGGTGGTCACCTGTCTGGATGGGCGGCGGGAGTCGGGAGTGCCCGGACCGGGCACGGTGGCATCACGCTCATCTGATGCCGAGCGTGGAGTCCGCCCCGCGGGGTTGACCCTCGACCAGCCGCAACAGCGCCTGAGCGGGTACCGCCAGCGGCGCGGTGGTGCGGGTGATCAGCAGGTCGGTGTCCAGGAGCCCACCGTGCACGGTCGGTCCGAACGGGCTCCAGAACGCCCCGTCGGCGGTGATGGTCAGTTCGGCGGGCAGATCCGACACGGCCGCGCTCACCCCGAGGCCGTGATCGACCGCTCGGCCCCTGGCCACGATGGGACGGATCACGTGGTCGGTGTCGGGCACCCCGAGGCCACGGTGCAGCGCGCACAACCGGTCGAGCTCGACGTCGTCGATCGAGGAGACGGTGGTGGCGATGCGCACCGCTATCCCGCGCGTGACCAGCTCCGGGATCGCGGCGACGACCTTGGCGAAGTTGTCCGGGGCCCGCATCGCGTCGTTGGTGTCCGGGTCGGGGCGGTCCAGCGAGATCTGCAGCGCCACCGGCAGCCCGGCCAGCACCTCGATGCGGTCGAGCAGGCGGCGGGCGAACAGGGTGGCGTTGGTCAGCGCGATCACCGGCAGGTAGGTCGACATCTCGGCGAGCAGCTCGGGCATCTCGGGGCGCAGGAAGATCTCTCCGCCGGTCACGCCGAGGTCGGTGAACCCGAGCTCCGCAGCCTGCCGGGCGACGTCGAGCATCGCCTGCGCGCCGAGCACCCGCGCCTCGGCCCGGGGGCCGGACTCGGTGAGGCAGTAGGTGCAGGCGATGTTGCAGTGGTAGTTGGCATACATCCACACCCGGCCCGGCAGCGTGCCCTCGGCCACGGCCGCGCCGATCGGCCCGTCCACGGTGGTGGCGGTCATGGGAGTCCCTCCGTGGCGAGTCGGGCCGCGGTGTCGGGCCCGGTGGGTAGCGCGAGCGCGGTGGCGAACCGGTTGAGCAGCAGGGTCGCGCCGACGAGCGTGGTCAGCTCGACCACCTCGTGGTCGGCCCAGAGCCTGCGCACGGCGGCCCGGGCGTCGTCGGGCACGGGTCCGGTGCCGGCGACGACGTCGACCCACTCCAGCAGGGCCAGCTCGCGGGGCTCGGCGAAGGCGTCCGCGACCGCGATGTCGGTGCGCAGCGCGCGCACCTCCTCGTGGCTCAGGCCGGCGTCCAGCGCAACCACGCTGTGGGCCTGCACGCAGTACCGGCAGCCGGCCAGCGCCGAAGTCCGGACGATCACGATCTCCTTGGTACGCCAGTCGATCCCCGACGGACCCAGCGCGGCACCCAGGAACGGCATCGCCGTCTCCAACAGCTCGGGCACCTGCGCGAGCGCGGCCACGATCGGTCCGGGATCGCCATCGGCGTAGTACGGACGTGCCAGTAACGGCACCTGGCCGGGACGGATCAACAGGTCACCGGCGCCCCCGACCATTGCGCTCATGAGACAGCACGCTATCTCACGGAGTGCCTTCCGTATGCGATTCGACCGGTGACGAAACGCTGACGGTGCTCACCGACAGGGCCCAGTCTGGGCCCGATCTCGCGCTGCGACAGGTCACCTGCCAGCAGTACGAGGATCTCGCGTTGAGCAGCACCGGCAGGACGTGCCGGCGGATGTCGACGCCAGGGCTCACCGTCGAGTCGCGCCCGCGGCGGGGTGCGCAGTGTGACGGTCACGGGCGGCTTGGCGGACCCGTCGCACCGACGCACACGCATCCCCGTTGGGCGCCGGCCGCGGTTGTGGCGGAGCAGTAGCGCATCCCGATCCGGTCGTGGGCGTCCCAGGGGTGGGGGCATGCGGCGCAGCCGCGACCCGGATCGGCGGCAGGTGTCGGTGTCGCGGAAGTCGTGGGCGTGTTCATGGGGTGTCCCGTCTGTGGTGCCTTGTGCGGTGGGGGATGGATCCGGTCGGTGGTCAGCGAGGGGCCGCCCGCAGCGGTGCGCGACCGCATGCAGGTGCCGGAGGACCGCACAGCCTGCACCGGCCATTGCCGATCCCGCGCTCCTCGCAGCGGCCTGCACGACCGACTGGGGGTGGCGGGAGGTGAGGACCTGTTTGCGCAGGTAACCAGCTTCTGCCCCTCCGACACCATGCGGGACCCCCGTCGCCGCGCCTCCTGGCGCACCGGGGTCTCGGGTGAAGTGAGGTCGCGATCGTCGCGACGAGCTGACTCTACCCCCGATGACCCCTGCGATGTTCTCCTCACCGAGGATGTCCCGTGCGCCCACTCCCTGCGCAGGTATGCGTCCGGTCGGAGCAACGCCACCACCCCGGCCTCTTCCTCGCCTTCACCACCTTGCCTGCCCTGATGAGGGCCTTCGTGGTGCTTGAGAACCATCGCCTCACCTGTGGCGTACCGGATCCGGCCGGCCCGGACGCGCTTCCGGTCACTGGTCGTCTCGGGCGGAGGTGCGGCGCGGCCCTGGACCGCGATGATCGACCCGGGCCGGGCCTCCCGCTGCGTGGCACCTCTGTCCCGGCGCTCGGCCTCGCTTCGGCCGCCCCAGACACCCGTACCTTGGCCGGTCGCCAATGACCAGTTCAAGCAGGCGGTGGTCACGGGGCAGCGGGAGCAGACGGCCTTTGCCCTGACGAGCTGCGCAGCTGCTGGCCCACTGGTTCCGACAGGGAAGAACAACTCCGGATCCTCGTCGAGGCAGGCCAAACGGTGGCGCCAGTCCGTTCCGATCTCGCTGGTCCGCGGTCCGGTGAAGCTGCCACTGCCGTTCACATCGGCCACGCGTGTCGCTCAGGAGTGGCCGCGATCTCCCACGCCGCAGGGACTCGGCAGCCGGGCGCGGCGCTCCGCATAAGGGGATCCCCGGCACCTGACGCCGCATTGGCCGCGCTCCGGAGCGCTGCCCGCCTGCACAGGTCGAGTTCGCCCTCGGCCCACCGCACCAGGATCTCCCCGGTCGGTGACGGGAGCAACTGCGGGTCACAGGAGCACCATGAGGCGAGGATTCTGTCCGGACCGAAGCGAGACGCAGCCGACTGACCAGCAGCGACACTGGCTGGAGCTGCGTGCAAGGACAACTTCGACATGAGACGCACCTTCCGGCGGCCGATCACGTGGTGTGGCTCATCACGTGGTGTCGCCAGAGGCCCAGAGCAACGTTCTCACTGTACAGGTTCACACGACCCGTGCTGCGAGGTGGCGACACCCATGACAGATCCGGAGTCCGTACATGCTGATGGCGTGTTCACGATCATCCACGCCGAGCGGGTCCGAGTCCGCCGTCGCCGGGTCCGCACGGACGGCCTTGCCGGCACCGTGCTGTGACTGCCGGTCCGTAGCGCGTTGGTAGTTGTCAAGGAGGACCTCGACCGCTTCTGTGCGGTTGCGGGCGCGCCTGTTCACAGGGTCGAGGTTGTGGGTGGTGGCGGTCCACCGGCCGGTGGACCGGTTGCCGTGGTTGCGGACCGTCGAGCGACCGGAGAAGTCGACGAGTGATGCGTAGCGGCTACTGTGTCCGGCAGATTGGCTAGGGCCGTTCGCGCTGTCGTGGAGCGCAGCACGGTTGAGCGCACCGGTGATGCGCGCTGCCCAGCGCTAGCGCGGCAAGAAACTCATCCTGTCCAACTGCGGGAGATTCTAGAAACTGGCCACTGCCTGAACGAACGTATCTAATCGTCCATGCCGACAAGTATGACCATGGTGATGAGCGTGGGTATCACGACAACTGCGATGATGTTCAGCACCCATGGCGGTGGCTTTGGTCTATTGCATGGTGATGTGCGGGGAGGTAGCGGATGATTGGTGTAAAGGCTGTGTCGGCCGCGCATGTCCGGCGGGTCTGGCCCCAATGCCACTGCCTTTAGTGATCAGGTTGGGGTGTAGTCTGATCTTCGTGGCTGGGATGACGCGTGCGGCGAGGGCGGCGGGTGGGCGGTTGCCGGATCGGGTCTCGATCGGGGTGCT
>Ga0136634_10000414_pt1 | contig 19617 bp, 19 predicted proteins | sample AntDrymUQ8332106_2_FD_104654 | JGI IMG/M metagenome (GOLD analysis project Ga0136634, IMG submission 104654) | Polar desert sand microbial communities from Dry Valleys, Antarctica - metaG UQ833 (21.06) | ecosystem: Environmental > Terrestrial > Soil > Desert | place: Antarctica: Dry Valley... | reverse complement strand
GGGCGTAGACGGTGGCCTTGTCGGCCAGCTCGGCCTCCGCGCCGGCCCACACCTGAGGTGACAGCCGCCCCGCGGCGTCGGACGCCAGGACCTTCGTGATCGTCTCCACATGCCGCAGCCCGATCTGCCCGGTGGTGAAGACCTGCGCGGTGGCCGGCAGCCGCGCCGGCAGGGGTTGCCCGTCGAGCCCGACCCGCCCGCACACCTGCTCGGCCGCGCAGACCCGGCGGCGGGCCTCGAACCGGTCCCACCCCAGCAGGTCGGCGACCGCCGCGGTCGGGTTGCGGTAGCCCCGCTCGAGGAACGCCCCGCGCCGGTCGAGGTCCGCGATCACCCCGACCGCGAGGCGGTCGACGCGTCGGGTGATGCCCTCGCAGAGCGTCAACGCCGACAGCAGCTCCGTGTCGGAGGCACCCGGACCCACGGCCGCGGACAGCGCGTCCAGCCCCGCTGTCATGGCGGTGTGCGCGGAGGTCAGCGGGCTGTCGGTCACACCAGGATCATCCCCGCCGCCACCGACAGTTCCGGCCCCGTCAGCCGCAGCTCCGGGAACATCTTTTCAAGATTTTTCTGGAAGTCTGTCGGTGAACCACGGTGGACCCAGGTGGTCTGGGCGATCGGGGTAAGGCGGTTGAGGGTCACCGTGGTCACACGCACCGACGACACCCCCAGGTCCGTGATGCCACCCACCGATGGTGGAACCGACATCTCGGGTGGGGCGGCGCCCGTCCCCCACGCCCACCCCACCGAGACCGGACAGATCAGCCGCCTGAAGACGTCTACCAACAGGCTCTGAAAGCGGGCTGCACGTCCGTGACACCCTGGTGCCCGGCATGAACAGGATAGGAATCGGGCTGGCCGCCGTCGCCCGGCCCGCCTACATCACCTCGGGGCGGGCGGCCGACCTCGGCGGGCGCCGTGGCGTCGAGGACCTGCGGGCCCGCACCCACGCGGTGCTCGACGCCGCGTATGCCGCGGGGGTGCGCTATCTCGACGCCGCCCGCTCCTACGGTCGCGCCGAGGAGTTCCTCGCCGGCTGGCTGGCCGCGCACCCCGAGGTCGACGACGTCGAGATCGGCTCGAAGTGGGGCTACCGCTACGTCGGCGACTGGCGGCTCGACGCGGACGTGCACGAGGTGAAGGACCACTCGCTCGCCGCGTTCACCGCCCAGCTCGCCGAGACCTCGGCGCTGCTCGGGCCCCGGCTCGGGGTCTACCACGTGCACTCGGCCACCCTCGACACCGGCGTGCTCGACGACGCCGCGCTGCATCGCGCGCTGGCCGGGCTGGCCGAGCGCGGCGTGCGGGTGGGCGTGTCCACCTCGGGCCCCGCGCAGGCCGAGACAGTCCGTCGCGCCCTGGAGGTGCGAGTGGCCGGGACACCGCTGTTCACCTCGATCCAGGCGACGTGGAACGTGCTCGAACCCTCCGCGGGTCCCGCGCTCGCCGAGGCGGCCGCGGCCGGTGCCCGGGTGATCGTCAAGGAGGCGGTGGCGAACGGGCGGCTCACCCCCGGCGGGGCCGACACCCCCGCCGCCCGGCAGGCGGGCGCGCTCGCCGCCGAGCTGGGCGTCCCGACCGACCAGCTCGCGATCGCGGCCGCGCTCGCCCAGCCGTGGGCGTGGTGCGTGCTCTCCGGCGCCGTCGACGCCAGGCAGGTGGCGAGCAACGTAGCCGCGGCGCGGTGGTCACTGCCCGCCCACGCGGCCGACGCGCTCGGCGCGCTCGCCGAGGACCCCGCTGCCTACTGGTCGGCCCGCTCCGTCCGCGCCTGGAGCTGACGGGCCGCATCGTTATTCATCTTTTGTTGAGATTCTCGTCAACCGGCGTTACCGTGGGTCATGAACACGACCCCGGCCGCCGTTATCGGCCTCGACCGCCCCGACGCCCGGTGGCTGCCCCTGGTGGGTGGCAAGGCGGCGAGTCTCAGCGAGCTCATTGCGGCGGGGTTCGCGGTGCCCGGCGGGTTCTGTGTCACCACCCCGGCCTACACGCAGGCCGCGACCGCCGCTGGGCTGGACCAGATCCTCCGCGGAAGCACCGCAGCGGATCCCACGATGCTCGGCGAACGCGCCCGCGCAGTACTACTCGCCGCGCCCGTGCCGGCCGAGGTCTCAGCCGCGGTGGCGTCGGCCTACGCGGACCTGGGAGCCAACCTGCCCGTCGCCGTCCGGTCGTCGGCGACGGCCGAGGACCTGCCCTGGGCCAGCTTCGCCGGACAGCAGGACACCTACCTCAACATCGTCGGCGTCGACGCGGTGCTCGACGCGGTCCGCCGCTGCTGGGCCTCGCTCTGGACCGACCGGGCCGTGAGCTACCGCTCGAGCGCGGGGATCGACCACCGCACCGTCGCGCTCGCGGTCGTGGTGCAGCGGATGGTCGACGCGCAGGTCGCCGGCGTGCTCTTCACCGCCGACCCGGTCACCGGCAGGCGCACCCGCACCGTCATCGACGCCAGCCCCGGCCTGGGCGAGGCCGTCGTGTCCGGCGCGGTGAACCCCGACCACGTGGTCGTCGAGGGCAACGGCACGATCGCCGAGCACCGGCTGGGTGACAAGGCCGTGCAGGTGCGGGCGCTGCCGGGTGGGGGCACGGAGCAGGTCGCCGGAGCCACCGGCTCCGGGCAGCCGTGCCTGTCCGAGCCGCAGATCCGCGGGCTCGTCGCGCTCGGGCGGCGCGTCGAGGCCCACTGCGGCACCCCGCAGGACATCGAGTGGGCGCTCGACGGCGCCGGCGCGCTGTGGCTGACCCAGTCCCGGCCGATCACGACACTGCACCCGCTGCCACCCCCGACCGGCGACGGGCTGCGCGTGTACCTCTGCGTCAGCCTCGCTCAGGGGCTGACGCGGCCGATGACCCCGATGGGGATCTCGGCGTTCCGGGTGATCGCCTCGATCGGGGCCCGGAAGGGGTTCGGGGTGCCGGTCACCGACCCGGTCGCCGGGCCGCCCGCGCTGACCGTCGCCGGCGGGCGGGTCTTCGTCGACATCACCCCCGTGCTCCGCAGCAGCGTGGGTCGGACCGTGGTCCCCCGGATACTCGACGTCATGGAGGCACGCTCGGCGGTCGTGCTCCGAGCGCTGTTCGACGAACCGGCGCTCGCCGTGCGCACGACGTCACGGTGGCCAGCCGCCCGGCGCGTGCTGCGGGTGCTGGTGCGCTACCGGGTGCCGCTGCTGCTGGCCCAGGCGTTGCTGCGCCCCGCCGCCGCCCGGCGACGTGTCGACCGGATCGGTGACCGGCTGCGCACCCTCACCGAGGTGCCCGCCGACGCCGACGGCAGGCAGCGGCTGCGGCACGTCGAGCGGGTGCTGAGCGCGATCTTCCCGATCATGCCGACCGTCGCCCCGGTCGCCGGCGCCGGGCTCGCGATGCTCGCGCTGGCGCGGAAACTGGCCGATGCCGACCTCGACGAGGCGGCCTCGCACGAGGTGCTGCGCTCGCTCCCGCACAACACCACCACCGAGATGGACCTGGAGCTGTGGGCCCTGGCCACGCGGGTGCGCGCCGACGCCGAGGCCGCCGCAGCCCTGGGCGAGGTCCCGCCCGCGGAGCTCGCCGCCCGCTACGCCCGGGCCGCGCTGCCGCCGGTCCTGCAGCATGGTCTCGGGGAGTTCCTGCGCCGCCACGGCCACCGCGCCGTCGCCGAGATCGACCTCGGCATGCCGCGCTGGTCCGACGACCCGACCCACGTGCTCGGCGTGCTGGCCAACTACCTGCGCCTGGACGACCCGGCCCTCGCCCCGGACGCCCAGTTCGCCCGCGGCGCGCTGGCCGCCAAGACCGCCATCACCGCGACCGTCGCCCGCGTCCGCCGCCGCTCACGGCTGCGGGCGCTGGCCGTGGCCAGCACGCTGCGGCGGGTCCGGCAGCTGGCGGGCATGCGCGAGACACATAAGGACTTCCTGGTACGGCTGCTCGCGCACGCCCGCGCCGAGCTCGCGACGGTCGGGACGGAGCTCGCCGGGCGGGGGCTGCTCGCCGACGCCGACGACGTGTTCTTCCTCGACCTCACCGAGGCGCGCTCCGCACTCGCGGGCGCCGACCACCGGGTCACCGTCGCGGCCCGCCGCGAGAGCTACCGCCAGGAGCTGCGCCGCCGACACGTGCCGCGAATCCTGCTCTCCGACGGCACCGAGCCCGAAGCCCTGGCCACCCCGGACCGCGCGGCGGCCGCAGGTGCGTTGACCGGAACCCCGGCGTCGGCAGGCACGGTCACCGCCGCCGCACGAGTGGTGCTCGATCCAGTCGGGGCACACCTGGAACCGGGCGAGATCCTCGTCGCCCCGTCCACCGACCCCGGCTGGACCCCGCTGTTCCTCACCGCCGGCGGGCTGGTCATGGAGATGGGCGGCCCCAACTCCCACGGCGCCGTGGTCGCCCGCGAGTACGGCATCCCCGCCGTCGTCGGCGTCCCCGACGCAACAGTGCGCATCACCACCGGAACGCTGATCACCGTAGACGGCGCCGCCGGCCTGGTACGCCCCGCCAACCCACTCGCCACGCCCAGCGCCGACGGAGCTCGCATCACCACCGCGGCGGGCTGACCGGGCGAACCGGAGCGTCGCAGAGTTTCTGATAGTGGCACGAAACAATGATCAAGGTTACGATGATCCAGATTGATGAGTCATCCGACTGGCTGGTCAGGCCGTCACCTACCAGCGCCTGGACGACGCCACCGAACGCGAGGCGCTACGCTGGGTGGAGATCGAGAACCAGCTTACAGCGCAACAGTCTCTTAGTCCGTCCTCCCTAGCTCATCTGGCATGCTAGCAGGGGAGCTCAGCTTGGAGGTAACACATGAGCAAATCTAAGCGACCCGCTGATGACGTCGAAGTCGAGCTGCTGAGGTATGAGCCCAACCCGAAACACAAGCCGATCCCAACTCCTGGACGGCACGGTTCGATCTGCCCGAGACACGCAGACGGCTCATCATTGCTATCGAAAAGTACCCGCCATGCAGGAAAGCGCTACGCCACCGATGGCCAAGACGCGTACTGCGCACAACAACACGCACCCAACGCTTGGCACGGATATCCCGTTGACTGGCAGGAAGTGCCCCCAAGCGTTCGCGCCGCGTGGGTGGCGACTGGACAGATCGATCGAAGAACAATTCGCCGGGCCGCACGGAGGCGAAACACCAGATGACGGTAAAATGGGAGAGATTCGCGGGCGACACTGATGTCTTCGCCGTACGTTTGGCGTTTATGCCAGACCCCGACGATAGCAGCTTTGCCGATCCCGACGATGCAGCATCATGGGGATCTTTCCAGCTTTGGGTCAACGGGCAGAACCTCTGCTCGCACGTCGATCAGGGCGAGGTTCTCCAAAGTACACACTGGTACCTCCTCTCCTTGTTGGAGTGGCTTGCAAACAGCTGGAACGCATTACTCCATGAAGAGCGGCTACCTAATCTGCAAGCCCTGGACACCGGAGTAGCCGCCCTCGCCGCAACACATACCGCGCCCGCACTGGCAGGAGAGGCTGACACCATCACCTGGGACGAGGACCGCTTCGAATGGCGGTCAAGACACGCCATTCGTTCAGCTCGCGTCGGCGGTCTCTTCCCCAACGTCGTGATCCGTCGCCTTCGTGACTTAGTGGAGATAAGCTGGGATGATGAGCCCATCCCTGGCGAATCGCCCGGATTTCGTTACAACGCGTCAGCCGGTATGGCACTGATTAACCCGACCCAGGTCGCAGAACCACTCTTTGAGATTCTAAGCACCGCCGTTTCTTACCTGGCAAACACAGACACCACTAGTTATCGAATTTCAAATCTACTCTCTTCGGTGGCCAACCTCCGCGCAGACGCACAGCACGAAACTCGGTTGAGCTGGCTCGCCGGGCTCAGGGAGATCCCACCGATGCTAGGCCGGCTCCATGATTCGATCTCCGAGACTGAAATGCAGAACCGATGGTCTGAAATTGTCTCGTCCCTCCGAGAGATCGGCGGGGAAGATGCCGCAGCAGCAGCGCTCGAAGTCGACGAGTCGCCCTTGGTCATCGCGGGGTCCTGCCAAGCGGCTCTTCTGTTTAGTTCAGTTTCACCTACCGTGACCTACGCAGACGTCCGCACTCTCGCATCGGTACTCGTTGACCAGTATATTAATACTACCCAAACTTTTCCAATTAATGACCTTGCTGAAAATTTGCCGCTATTAGCTACAGCCCCGGCCTGGGAGCAAGGTTACGAGCTGGCGGAGGCCGTACACGCACGCTTAGGACTCGATTTCTCCCAAGGATGGGTAGACATCGCCAAGGTACTCGGCCAACTAGGCGTTACGACCCTTTCCCGCAAGATTGAAGATCATCGGATTCGGGCATGCTGCCTTGTCGGTCCTCACCACACGCCGACGGTCATCCATAACGAGAAAACCTTCTTCCAGAGTGAAAGCGCGCAACGCTTCAGTGCAGCCCATGAATTGTGCCATCTATTGTTTGATCGCTCACATGGACGACGAGTCTCGATCGCTAGCGGGCCATGGGCACCTAGAGGCATCGAACGCCGAGCGAATGCCTTCGCGGCAATGTTTCTTATGCCAACGGAATTGCTTCAAGAAACCGTTGCTGATGCCGCCGATCCAATCGGTGATCTTTCTGCAGTGACCTTGGTGGCCAACGGGATGAGGGTGAGTCGTCGCGCCGTCATTGAACACCTATACAACACCACTCTGATGAGCGAGGCAGACCGTGACGATCTACTGCGACAGATTAAAGAATAAGAAGCGACTACGGGCGCAACCTGCTCATACACGGTGTGAACCTCAGTGTGGGGTACCCGTTCAACCCAGAGTGGTTCGCCTGCGGCGGTAGCCCGATCTGCATGGTGGTCGACCGGCTCGTCCGGTCCGGCGTCGTGGTCGTGGTCGCGGCCGGCAACACCGGATACGGCTGGAACCAGGACTACCTCCGCAACGGCCCGGTGGCCGCCGGCCTGGACATGACGATCAACGATCCGGGCAACTCGGCGCTGGCCATCACCGTCGGATCGACGCACCGGGACATGCCACACCGCTACGGCGTCTCCTACTTCTCCTCCAAGGGCCCGACCGGCGACGGCCGCGCCAAGCCTGATCTGGTCGCGCCCGGAGAGCGAATCCTGTCCAGCGGCGCCGGCCTTAAGCTCACCGAAGCGCAGCAGCAGGTCCCCGGAGTGCAGTACATCGAGGACAGCGGCACGAGCATGGCCGCGCCGCACGTCGCCGGCTGCATCGCCGGGTTCCAGTCCATCCGCCGCGAGTTCATCGGCAGGCCCGAGCAGGTCAAGGACGTGTTCCTGAAGTCGGCGACCGACCTCGGGCGGGTCCCGGATTTCCAGGGCCACGGCCTGGTCGACGTCCTACGCGCGATCCAGTCGGTCTGAGGAGGTCACGATGGAGCTGTCCGGATTCCCCTACGTCGAGCTCGGTTTCGACGCCGACGGCACGATGCGGAACCCCGCCGACGTCGAGGCCGTCGCGGCCGCCACCGCACCGGCCGACGTCACCGACGCGCTCGTGCTCGTGCACGGCTGGAACACCGATGCGGCGTCGGCGCGAGCGCTCTACCGCAAGCTGGCCGAGCAGATCGCCGCGCTCGGACCGCTGCCCGGGACCGTGCTGGTCGGGGTGCTGTGGCCGTCGACGAGGTTCGCCGACGACACCCCAGCAGGCGGCGCTGCGTCGGCCGAACCGAGCAACACGGCCCTCGCCGACCGGCTCGCCGAGTTCACCGCCGCGCTCGACCACCCGGACGCAGCCGCCGAGCTGACCGCCGCGGCGGAGGCGATCGACACGCTCGACTCCGCGGAGAGCGCGCAGCGCCGGTTCGTCGATGCGGTACGCGAGGCACTGCGCGTCGCCACGGCGGGCGCCGTGGTCGCCGACGAGGACACCCCGGCCGCCCTGTTCACCCTGGACGGGGCAGAGCTGCTGGAGCGGCTCGCCCGACCGGCGCAGCTGTCCAGACCGACGGCGGACGAGCGGGGCGGCGCCGCCTCGATCGGTGGCACGCCGGCCGGTGCCGCCGCCGGCCTGGGCATCTTCGGCGGGGGCATCCGCAACGCCGCCCGCAACCTGCTCGACGCGACCACCTACTACCTGATGAAGGAACGGGCCGGCACGGTCGGCGTCCGTGGGCTGGCTCCGGTGCTGCCACAGCTGCGTGCCGCCCGTCCGGGGCTGCGGCTGCACCTGGTCGGTCACAGCTTCGGCGCCCGACTGGTGTCGGCGGCCGCCACCGGACCCGCCGGAGCCGCGCCCGTGCCCGTCGCGTCGATGACCCTGCTGCAGAGTGCCTTCTCCCACTTCAGCTTCGCGCAGAACTGGAAGCCCGGCGCCGACGGCGCGTTCCGCGGCTGCCTCACCGGACACCGCATCGACGGGCCGGTGCTGGTCACCCACACCGCCAACGACCGGGCTGTGGGCATCGCCTACGCGCTGGCCTCCCGGATCGCCGGGCAGGTCGCGAGCGCGGTCGGCGGGCCGGACGACCTCTACGGCGGCATCGGACGCAACGGCGCGCTGCGCACCCCGGAGGCCGGCACCGGGAGGCTGCTCGACATCGACGGGGTCTACACCCTGCGGCCAGGTAAGGTGCACAACCTGCTCGCCGACGCGTTCATCTCGGAACACTCCGACGTCACCGGCCCACAGGTGGCACACGCGCTGCGGTCAGCAGTCGCCGTCGGTGCGGGCGTGGGGTAACGGACACCTGCTCCGGTAGGCGCCGGCGATGATCGGCCGCGCGTCGGTGAACAAGTCCGCCGATGGTGTCGGGGTGCGGTGCCACACTGTCGCCATGACCGCCCTGCCGATCCCACACCCGGCGCAGCGCCTGCTGACGACCGGCCGAGTACGCCGCACTTCCCGAGGAGGGCGACGCCCGGTACGAACTCGCGGAAGGCATGCTCGTGATGTCGCCGCGGCCGACTCCCCGTCATCAGCGCTGCATCCGTGAACTCGAGTCCCGGCTCCTTCCCCAGCTGCCCGACGGCCTGGAGTCCTTCGTCGACGTCGATCTCGAGCTGGTGGCGCCGGACGAGCCGGGGTTCGTCCGCGCACCCGACCTCGTGGTCGTCACCGGCGAGGCCTACGAGCGGGTCGACCGGAAGGGAGAGTTGCTCCGCGCCGCCGATGTCGTCCTCGGCGTGGAGGTCATCTCACCTGGGTCGCAACGCAGGGACCATACCGTCAAGCGGGCGGAGTACGCCGACGCGGGCATCCCCCACTACTGGATCATCGATATCCACAACCGAGTCACGCTCACCGCGTGTCACCTGGCAGACGAGTTCGGCCATGCCGACGCGGGTCCGATCACCGGCACGTTCACCACCGACACCCCGTTCCCCGTCCGCCTGGAACTCGATCAACTGATCCAGCGATAAGTCACCCAGACGAAGACGGCGTGGTACTGATCGTGGTACGCTCGTCGGCGTGGACGATCGGATAGAGCGATTACTCGACCTGCTCGACCAGGACACGACCGAAACGGTGGGCACCTCGGTCCGGCTGCCCGTGCACCTGCGCGACGCGGCCGCGATTGCGGCCGAGTTGGGGCTCGCCTCCTCCACTACAGACCTGACCGCACACGGCCTGCGCGCCGCGCTGGAGGCCGTCGCCCAGCGAGCGGTGCTCGACGCGCACTACCTCGCCCATCCCGACGCACAACCGGACCTCGCCGAGATCGCCACGGCGACGGCGCAGATCGACGGTCATCCACTGGCCGATCGTCCCGAGCTCATCCGGCGGGCAGCTGCGGGGATCCGCGCAGTGCGGGCCAACCCGACACCCGACGATGTGCTTCTCTACGCTGCTGGCCTGGCCGAGGGCGCAGCGTGAGCAACACCCGGGCAGTAGTGCTGGACAACGAACCGGTGCAGGCCATCCTGGATACCAGGCATCGCAAGCACCGCCGCGCGTTGGCGATCATCGAGGCGGTTGCGGCCCGCAGCCAACGACGAGCGGGGCCAGCTCGGCTCCTGGTGCCCACGACCGTCCGAGTGGAGGCAGGTTGGAACCGGCGGACGCCTGCAGCTGCGGTGATCAACCGGCTACGCGCCGAGGACATCCCGCTGGACACCGACCTCGCCGACCGAGCTGCCGCACTCCGCTCCACGCTCGGCCTGTCCGTGGCCGATGCACACCTGGGCGCCGTCCTCGCCTCCACCGCTGGCCCGCACACCATCGTGACTAGCGACGTCGCCGACGTCCAGCGCATCGTGGACCACCTAGCGACCTCGACCGCACTACTGCCGTTCTAAGTCCGAGAACACCGCCTCGGGGACGTTGGCCGCGTGCGGGCACGGCGCTGGGTTCAGCCCGACGCACCAACGCTACTCGGGCGCCGCGCCCAGGCTGAACCACCCCGAGTTCGGTGAGGTCAGACGACCGAGGGGTGGGTACCCATCGCGTCGGACCTCGATCGCGTCATGACCGTGCCAGAAAAGTTTCTGATAGCAGCACGTCAGTTAACGGTAATGAGCGATGACGTACCCGTTGGGGCCGCAAAGCGGTTCGGTACGAACCGTGGGGTTGCCGAACATGTCGACGACGGTGAAGCCGCTGAGGGTGGCGTAGAGCTCCAACTCACGTGGCCAGAGGACACGGCGGCGGATGGTGTCCTGGTGTTCGGTGCTGTCGTCGAGCAGCCAGTGGCGGTACATCGTGTTGATCTGGGTGCGCAGGTCCCACTCGTAGTGGATGGTGACCTGGGCATGTAGGCCGAGGGTGTCGACTCGCGAGGTACGGGGTTCCGTCCGCTCGATGGGCGCGATCGGGGTGAGCAGGATCAGCACGGTGCCGGCGTGGGCATGGGCGGCGAGAGTGGCGAACGCGGCCTGGATGTCGTGGTTGTCGTGCAGGTAGGCCAGGGTGTTGCCGAGGCAGAGGATTGCGTCGACGGTACGCCCAAGCCGGAAGTCGCGCAGGTCCCCGACCCGGATATCAAGACCGGGCCGTACCTGCTTGGTATAGGCGACCATCCGAGGTGTCCGTTGCCCGATAGCGCCCTACCGGGTCGCGCTGCGAGCGGTGCTCGGGGTGGAGTCCGATGCCGAACTAGGATTCGTCCGGCCCACCCGGCAGGGACCGGGCAACGGCAGCCGGTGGACGCTTGCGACGATCGTCCACGACGCGACGACGGCGATGGAGTGGGACTTGCTGAACCGACGCAACGCCCTACAGAGCGCGGCAACCATCGGTGGAGCCGGTCTGCTCGAACCGCTGGCGGGGTGGCTGGAACCGATCGCCGAGGCGCCGTTGTCGGCGCGGGCCGGTGCGTTCTCCGTGGCCGAGGTGCAGGCGGTCGAACACCTGGTCGTGACGTTTCGCAGTTGACGCTCGGCCGGGTACGGGTTGGGCCGTACGGCCGTCGTCGGACAACTTGCCGACGTGTCCGAACGGTTGCGCGATGCCCCGGCCGGGCCGCTCACCGACCGCGTGTTCCTCGTGGCCGCCGAACTGGCGAAGATCGCCGGTTCGATGGCATTCGACGCCGGGATGTACTGGGTCGCCCAGCATCACTACGTGACCGCCGCCCGCATGGCGAAAGCGGGGAAGAACGCGTCGTTCGGGGCAGTCGCGCTCGCCGCGCTCGCCCGGCAGTCGTTCGACCTCGGGGCGCCGGAGGACGGATTGGCGATCGTGCAGCTTGCCCAGCGCGGCACCCGCGCCACGGCGACGCCACGGCTGCGGGCGATGCTCGCCACGCGCGAGGCATGGGCCTACGCCCAGATCGGGGACGTGGGCCGGTTCCGTACCGCGGTTGAGATCGCCGAGGACGCGTACGCGGACAGTGCGTCAGCGCATGAGCCGTGGTGGCTCGCCAGCCTCGATGACGCCGAGCTGGCGGGCACGATCGGCGCTCGGTATCGGGACATCGCCCGCCACGATCGGCGCCACGTCCAGCAGGCGGTGAGTTACCTGGGTCGAGCGTTGGAACTGCGCGACCCGGCCCGGGTGCGCAACCTGGGATTCGATCTTGTTTCGCTGGCCCGGGTGTATCTGCTGGTCGGCGAGCCGGACCGATCCGCCGCAACGGTGCTGGACGCGCTGCCCTACCTCGACGCGCAGCGGCCGGGGCGGTTGGGCCGCAAGGTTGCCGAGTGGCATCGTGAGGCAGCACCGTTCGCCGCGGTCCCGATGATCGCCGAGGCGCGCGAGCGGATGGTCACGAGGACGAGCTGACGGCGAGGAACACATCCATGCGGATCGGGATCACCGGGCATTCCAACCTCGCACCGGACGCGGTGCCGGTGGTCGCCGACGCGTTGCGGCACGTACTCGCCGAGCACGACGAGCCGGTGGTCGGAGTGACCTGTCTGGCGCGCGGGGCCGATCAGGTGTTCGCCCGCGTCGTGCTCGACACCGGCGGAACCGTGGAGGTCGTGCTCCCGGCCACCGACTACCGCGAGCGCAAGGTGAAACCGGACAATCGCGAAGATTTCGAGATGCTGATCGCGCAAGCCGCACAGGTGCGAGTGTTGCCGTTCGAGACCTCGAATCGCGAGGCGTACGCCGCCGCGAACGCGGCCGTCCTGGCAGACGTGGATGCTCTCGTCGCCGTCTGGGACGGCGCTCCGCCAGATGGTCGCGGCGGCACCGGCGACACGGTCCAGGCGGCCCGCGAGCGTGGCTTGCCGGTCACGGTCGTCTGGCCTGCCGGCTCACATCGCACCTGACCACCCAGGTTGGCAGAACGTTGTGCTGCGGTAGCGGTGGCAGCACGATGTGCCGTATGGGTGAACACGATAAACCAGACCCGCAACCGAACCCGGAGGCCGACGGCCAGCTCCCACCGGGCCAACCACCGCCCCCAGCGCCGGACCCCGGCCAGCACGGCAAGAAGTGACCGACGCCGAGACCCTGCGACAGCGGATGGTCGACGGGCTCGCCGCGCGCGGCGAGCTGGACCCGTGGTGGCGCACGGCGTTCACCGAGGTGCCTCGCCACGCGTTCCTCCCGGACACGGTGTGGTGCCAGAACGGCACCAGCTCAGGCAACGACCTGATTCCAATGCGCCGAGCCGACGACCCGGAACGTTGGCTGGAGCTGGCCTATGCGAATGCTCCGGTGAACACCCAGGTCGACGACGGCAACCCGGTCGGCGAGGACGGCAGCGGCTTCGAGGTCACCTCCTCGGCGTCCATGCCGGCGGTGATGGCGCAGATGCTCACCGCGCTCGACCTGCGGCCGGGGATGCGGGCGCTGGAGATCGGAACCGGTACCGGCTACAACGCCGCGCTGCTCGCCCACCGGCTCGGCGCAGACAACGTGGTGAGTGTCGAGGTCGACCCGGCGGTGGCCGCGCAGGCCCGGCGCGCGCTCGCCGACTCCGGCTACGGCGCGGTCACCGTGGTCACCGGCAACGGCGCGGACGGTTACCGGGACGGCGCCCCATACGACCGAGTGCTCGCCACCGTGGCAGCCACCGACGTCCCGTACCCGTGGGTGGCGCAGACCCGACCGGGTGGGCGGGTGCTGCTGCCGTGGACGAGCGTGTACCACCCGAGCGGGCTGCTGACACTCACCGTCGCGGCGGACGGATCGGCGACCGGTCGGATCGGCGACCCGGCGTCGTTCATGCGGCTGCGTGCCCAGCGGGTGCCCCGCCGCCGCGCCGGCGGCCTGGTCGCCGATCGCGACACCACGCTGGCCACGGTCTCGACAACCGAGGTGCACCCCTACCACGTCGCCGCGAACCGGGACGCCGCCACCGCGATCGGCCTGCGCGTCCCGAACTGCCAGTACACCTACAGCCCGCAGAGCTCCGAGGCAGGCACTCTGTGGCTGGTCGACCAGTGGAGCGGTTCGTGGGCCACCGTCGACCTCACCGCAGACCCGCCCTACGAGGTGCGCCAGGGCGGCGACCGGAAACTGTGGGACGAGGTGGACGCCGCCTACCGGTGGTGGCTCGACGTGGGTAAACCGGCGGTCGGCGTGTGGCGGTTCACCATCACACCATCGGGGCAGCGAGTGGAGCTGACTGAACCACTGGTATGAATACTCGTTTAGACATGACGCCACACCTGGCAGCTCTGCTTCGATCGTTCACTGGCGTTTTCCCGGACGGCGCGATCGAAACCGTGCAGGCGGTAGTCGCACAAAATCCTGCACCGGACCTGCCGGTCCATCTGATTTGTTCTACCCACCCGTAGGGGTGCGCCGCTCGTTCGCACAGCCGTCACATCGAGGTGGCCCGACCACAACCCAGATTCGTTGTCCGCAGTACACGCAGACCAACCGACGCATCCGCACCCGACCCTTGGTGACCAGCTCCGACTGCAACGGCGCCAACAACTTCCGCAAAACCCTCACGACACCATCCGAACGAGATCACGAACACGGTCCAACCGAATCTGACCGCCCGCCCGGAACAACGGACCATCTACTGTCAATACGTCACGAGTCATCACGTCACCTCTTTTTGATACATGCCGTCAACCGTCAGATATAACAAGCGTGTTGTTCAGTCGACTCCTCCCGAACTTTTCGCGTGGCGCCACGGACGCGGGTTGCTGGGGTCCGGTGAGGCTGCGCGCACGAGATCTGAGGGTTGCTGCAGGAAGAAACTCAACGCCGCGTGCACCGTGCAGGTGGACCGCTTCGGCCAGGGACGCCACCAGCGACGCGGCTCCGCCCAGCATCATCCACACCGGCCGTGCGCGTCGAGGCGATGCCGACCGTGCAGATGGGCCAACGCACCCACCGAACGCACCAGACGTTCGGCGACGGCCCGATCCGAGACGACCTCACCGGCCAACACCGTATCCAGCAGCTCGGACAGCTCATCGCCGAAGACCCGGGACACAGCCACGTGAACAGACCGGCTCATCACCACACCCCCGGGCCGTCGACAACACCGACGTCCGCACCCGCGCCGCTCTCGGACCTGAGCTCACGGTTCATACCTACGTTCTCCTGGTCGTTTCACGTGATCGTCCAGACACCCGTGCGCGCTGCGGCTCGTGCATCCGTTTACTGCCCGGGCCGATAACCCACCTCGGTAGGAGGCGAACCCATGCTCGGTGCGGTGACGCTCGGTGGTGAATCGGGGATCGGCCACGGTGGTGCGAGATCGCGCTCTGGGTCGGTGGCGCGGTCATGGAGGGCGGCGAGGATCGCGCGGCGCAGCGCCTCGGTGTGCTCGGCCCGGACACGGCGGTGGGCGTCCGCGGCGAGGCCGATGGTCAGGGTGTCGTCGTCACGCCAGACGGCGATGCTGCCGGGCAGCTTCGGCAGCTCAGGTGAGTCGTCCCAGCGACGGGGTGCGCACGGGTCCGGGTGCAGGCCGCAGCCGACGAGGGCGTCGGCGAGAGCACAGCGCAACGCGGACGTCTGATCGCGGGGAATGCACCAGAAGATGTCGTAGGGATGTCCGACGCTGAGGTCACCGTGGCCGCCTTCAGTGAGCAGCACGTAGACCGGCATCGTCGGATCGGCGCAGGTCATGACGCGGACGAGTCGTCGGTGCCGGGTGTGGCGGTCGAGCCCGTACTCTCGGCCTGTCGAGCGGACCGCAGAGCCAACCTGTGCAGACGACCAAGGGTGGGGTACAGGTCCGCGACCGCATACAGGAGAGCGACGGCCTCGTCCTCGCGCAGCGTCCCCCGATCCATGGTGTCGATGACAGCGAGCAACAGCGCGCCCGCGAGACGGGTAGCGTCCGCCCGACCGAAGTCGACTCGCTCCGCACACTCGACGACGATGCGTTGAAAGTCGACGTAATCGGCGAGGTCCGTCTCACCGGGCAGATCACTGCGGGCGGCCAGACACTCGCTGAACACGGGTGTCGTCGTCACCACGACCTGCCCGCGCGGCTTGTCATCGTCGAGGACGGACGCCGTGATGGTAGCCCGGTACGCAGGTCCGGCCGGTGAGGGCGGAGTTTCAGCTGGCATCGTGCATTTTCCTTTCGTCGACACAGAAAAGATCACTGGTTCATCTCAGGCTCGCCCACCAGCTCCAACACTCCGGACAGTCGCGACCGACAGGGCTGTCCGGAAGCGGTGAGGAGCGGCGAAAAGTTCCACACCACTCACTGACGGTGGTTCCGTTTGGCACCAGCCGGATGCGGGAGTACAGGCAGCCCTGTCAGCAAGGTCGAGTTCAGCGCTCAGGCGGCCCAGCTCGCCGAGGGTGACGACGACGGCCCTGCGTAGCTCAGCGGCTTCGGCGGGGCCCGCGGTGCGGTCGGCGCCGGGACCGGTGGTCTTTCTCATCGGAGGTCTCCTCGACGTGTCGCTATCGGGGGTGAGGGTCGTGGCACCGGTTGTGTACGAGGAGCCCGCGTAGACCGGCTCCCGGATGTGGAGGTACTCGAACTCAGTGGCCCAACCGGCGAGGGTCAGCTGGGTCGCGAGGGTGGTGACCCGTGCATCCGTACCTCCTGATAGCTTGATGTCCGCGCTGGCCAGCGTGGCGAGGCTGGCCGAGTTTGGCGTTCGCTCCTTCTCGCTGAGAGCATCCTGACGACCGCTAGCCGTTGTCGGGCAGGTCTGGCACTGTTTATTGACAATCGCTGACACGCCGAGCAGCGGGGAGGGAGGTGGCCGTGACCCTGGCGGTTAATCAGACGATCATCGGTGCGCGCCGGATGCTGGGGGCCACGCTTGCTCAGCGTCGTGAGGCACAGGGCCGCACGCAGGACGGGCTGGCGAGCAAGGTCAGGCTCTCACGTAGCAGCATCGCCAACATCGAGTCTGGCCGTCAGGCTGGGTCTCGAGACTTCTGGGCGACTTGTGACGCCCTGCTCGGAACAGGCGGCAGCTTGACCCGCGAGTACGACCGCATCGCCACGGCCATGCGTGACCTCAAGGCTCTGCGGCCCACCACGACCGTTGGAGCTTCCAGCACGGGTGGGCCGGGGATCGACCTGGCAGCGGGCGCTGCGCGTCGACAGGACGCAGCTGACATGATGGTCGACGTCGTGCACCGCGCGTTCATTGGTGTGTCCGGGAATAATGTCGGGGCCGACCAGTCTTCGAGTTCCCCCGACTTGGAGAACCGTGTGCTTGACGCCTGCCGTCTGATGGAGCAGCGCACCGCCGACCGTCCCGTGCTCACTCTGGTCGGTGGTTACGCCGGCAGCGGGAAGAGTGAGTTTGCCCGATTCGTCAGTGCAGTTACCGGATGGGCTTTCCTCGATAAGGACACCCTCACTCGACCCATGGTTGAATCCTTCTTACAGGAGATGGGGCACGACCCCGATGGCCGCGACGATAGTCCTTTTTATCAGGAGACAGTAAGGTCTCTGGAGTATCGGTGCCTGGTCAACGCTGCTCTTGAGAACCTCGACTGCAACGTGTCGACAGTTGCTGCGGCGCCGTTTGTCAAGGAGCTCGGCGACGTCTCGTGGTTGACGCGGATAAAGAACGGTTGTCGGTCACGCGGCGCTGACCTTGTTATCGTCTGGGTTCAGTGCGACGAGAGTTCCATGTTTGACTACCTGACTTACCGAAGTGCCTCTCGGGACAAGTTTAAGTTGCGGAACTGGGCGACTTGGTATTCCTCTGTTGATCCCGACTTTCGTCCGTCCGCTGAGCACTACGTGGTCGACAACAACCTCCAGGCGGCGGTCGGTATCGCGGACCAAGCGCGCGAGCTTGTGAAGCGCATGCGGCGTAGCTATGCCTAGCTCGCTGCTGGTGTTATTCGGAGCGCCCGCAGCGGGTAAGAATACTGTCACCGATTCTCTCGCCGGCATCGAACCACGGTTTGAACTATTCCGCAAACTAAAGGTCGGTGGCGGACGAACAAGCGGTTATCGTGTTGTCCGACTGCAAGAGGTCGCCGCACTTCGGTCTCGCGGTGCCATCCTTCAAGAGTCGGAACGGTACGGCAATCTCTACGTTGTCGACCGTGATGGTATTCGTGACGTCTTCGACCGAGGCGGCGTTCCAGTTGTACACATTACTGATCTTCCAGCTCTCCGGAGCCTTCAGGGCTACGGGCCCGCGGTTCTCCTCCGTTGCAGCCGGCGTACGGCAGAGGCTCGGCTGCAAGCCCGCGACCCGGGCGACGTGAAAGCCCGGCTGGAAGTGTGGGACTCCGCGATGATAGACGCCGACGAAGCCCTCCGGTTAGGTCTGTTCGACGCAGTCATCGATACCGACGTGACCAAGCCAGCCGCAGCTGCACGCCAGCTGGCGACCCTCGTCCTGCGATGACAACCGACCAGCTGAACATTATTGTTCCAGTTCTCTCACCGCGAGACAACTCAAATTCAATTGATGAGGTGCATCTTCGCGAATACGTCTCTCGGGCCGCAAGCTCTTGGATAGATCGATTTCTCATCTTCGGTTCGACTGATCAAGGCTGGACGCTCACATCGACTGCACGCACTGCACTCCTCGATGTTTGGCTGGATGCAGTTCCCCCGACCCGTCTTGTCGCATGCTGCTGGACCGACGCTGATGAGTTCACCGCGCTTGCCCGTGGCGTCCAAGTTTTGGCAACCGAAGCTGGTCACCCATCCGCCCGTCTTATCGATCTGCCTCAGTCAGCTATGGCGTACAGCCACCCTACACACAGCCCGCTGTCGGTAACGCCTAGTGCGATCCGTGATGCTCGCGCGGTACGACCGCTCATTCGAGGTGCGAAGCTCTCAAAGGTTTCTACCGATGAACTCGCTGCCGTCCGCGAGGCGGCCGGCCAAGACTTCATCTTGTGGGACGGAAGCTCGCGTCATCTCGCCGAGAGTTACCAGGCTGGCGCGGCGGGTGCCGTGTGTGCGCCGTTGGCTCCCCTTGTCCACCCGTTCTCGACGCGCCCCCCGCTCGATGAGCTTCAGGTGCACCTGGACCACGTCCAAGCCATCATTGCGGCTCGTGGACCGGACAGGAGCACTGCGTTGCGCGCCCTGGCCTTCCCGGGATCCTGATGATCTACCGTGTTCGCGGAGCCTCCCTTCTCACTGTGTCTCTGGAATGCCTAGGTGGTTGGTAGTCATTGTGCGCGATCGACAGCTTCCACACAGCTTCGAAGGCCGACCGGCAGAGTCGAATATCAGCAGGGTCGGTCGACGTCACCTTGTCCATACCCAGACCGTTGCCCGCGTAGATCAAGAAGACGACCAGGCGGTCATCGAACAGATAGAAGTCGTTTCCAGGAACAGCGATCGACGAGACACAGCGCCGAGGAACCCACCGGATATCCTCACCCGCGTCGACCATCGGATGAGCAATGCTGCCGGACCAGCACTGGTAGTCACTGAGCGGTTCGGAGACAATCCGGGCACGACGCACCGACTTACCGGCCTTAACGTGGCCGCGTAGCGTGGCGCACCAGCCTTGAAGCCATTCCAGATCATCTGGTTCCCCGGCTGCCCATTTGGCCATGTGCGGCAGCTCTACCACCGTCCCGTACGCGTCACGGGTTTCCAGGTGGACAGCTTCCCGTTCGAAGCCAGACAGGATTCCGTCGAACTCCGCATCCGTTATCGAGGCCATGATTTCCTGTCTGAAAACTGGATCATCCGGTCTGGGTTCAGCACAGCACGAAGCAGGCACGCAAAGAGGGTTATTCAGCCGGCCTTGTGACTATTTACATCCGAAAGTGTATGTCTCTGCTCGGCGTGTCGCCACGGGCGGCGGCCCGTTTGCTGCAAGAATACGGCTTGCCATAACCAACCTCACGT
>Ga0136634_10000413_pt1 | contig 19641 bp, 21 predicted proteins | sample AntDrymUQ8332106_2_FD_104654 | JGI IMG/M metagenome (GOLD analysis project Ga0136634, IMG submission 104654) | Polar desert sand microbial communities from Dry Valleys, Antarctica - metaG UQ833 (21.06) | ecosystem: Environmental > Terrestrial > Soil > Desert | place: Antarctica: Dry Valley... | reverse complement strand
TTCAATGCGCCAAAGGCTAACAGGCCGAGTGCGAGTAAGGCAAAGGTCGACGGCTCGGGCAAGCTCGAGGTAGGCTGCGAAATCGGCACGATGCCGGGGACCACCCCGCCGCTACCACCGCCGTTGCCGTTGCCGTTGCCCTGGTTGCCGTTGCCCTGGTTGCCGTTAATTTCCTGCCACGCTTGGAGGAACTGAGTCTTGCTCCACGGACCCTTTGCAGAGTGGCCCACGAAGACGGAGCCGTCTTCAGTGCGAAAGGACACGGAGGAGTTGTGCCCACCGTTGTGCCCCATGTGGGTAAAAAAGGCGCCCTCACCGGCTGCACCGCTGACGACAGGGGCAGCGCGTTGCTCCGGCGCAGCAAAGGCGTCACCGTCCAACATGATTGGCGCCGCACTCACTGTTGCCGAGAACAGCATGGCCGGCAAACAGAGCATCTTCAAAAAGCCTGTGAAACTTGAATGGTTCATGACGCAACCTCATCGATCGGTATGAATGAATGAAAGCATGCGCTAAGCGGTCAAAGAAATCATGCTTTCAGGTGAGTCTGACGAGCGGTAATTCCTTACTCCAATGCGCAGGATCCGAGGTTGGTTGACAGCGGCTGCCACGCCCTAACTACCCGGTGGTAATATTCGCCCGCGGGGTGGAGCAGTCTGGCAGCTCGTCGGGCTCATAACCCGAAGGTCACAGGTTCAAATCCTGTCCCCGCAACCAATGCAAAGGGCCTCTTTCGAAGCCCTTTTTACATCCCGCGCTGCCTTATCTCACTTTACGGCGTGGTTGGCAGTTGCTCGCCGCTCCACTCGGGCATGCCGCCCCGCAACCAATACACCGCTGTAAAGCCGGACTCGACCGCGACCTTGGACGCCTTGTACGACTTCCAGCACTCTGCGCCGTTGCAGAAAAAGATGATGGGCTGGGTCTTGTCGAGCTTCGCGATGCCACCGAAAGAATCCAGTTTTGAATCGAAGTCGAGCGCCTTTAGGCTCTTTTCACCGTAGGGAATCAGTACGGAATTTTTTGCATGCTTGACGTTGTATTCACGCTCTGTACGAACGTCAACGAGGCGAGCGCCTTTTTGGCTCATTTCATAGGCCTGGCGGGCGGTCACGCGCGTAACGCCCTTTAATTCAGGCGGCGTGAACAAGCCCAGGCCGGCGACATATTCATACGGAGTCTGGTTGGTCGCCGCGACAACGCGCCCTGCATTCGGGACCAGGTTGTCGGGCGAAGCGAGCCACGCCAGGATGGCACGCCGCACGGCCTCCGGTGTGTCCTTCTTGACCACCACCGATACGCCACTGGGCACATCACGCGAGGTTGCCAGCACGATGCCACTCTTAGGATGCTGCTGCGCCCATTCCTTCCATTCGCTTTCAAGCGCGATTGTCGCTTCGGCCGCACCGCCAGCGACAGATATCAATCCGGCGCCGCTAGTTTGGCCGTAAGTGACCTTCTTCAGTGAACGTGGCGTCATTTTCTCCTCTTGCAGCAGGCCCCGCGCCACATAACTGCGCATCGAATCCTGCGCTGGGAAATAGGCGCGCTTACCTTTCAGGTCCGCTAGCGATTTCACGCCGGGCGCACCGACCATTACGTACTTTGCCTGACCGGCAGTTGAGCCGATCAGCTCGTAGCCATAGACCAGCGCGGACGCTGCGACGTGAGCTGGACCGACAATGACGTCGTACTCGCCCGTTCGTGTTGCCCGCATGGCGTCAAACATGTCGCGCATGGGCACTACAACAACTCGACCACCCAGGGTCTTCTGCATCGGCGTGCCGGCGACCGCAACGGTCAGCAAATCGGAGCTTTCGTCCGACGTGTCTGCCACTACCATGACTCTCGTGATCGAAGGCGCGGTGGATGCCGGCGCGGCGGAAGCGATCGCGGGCCAAGTCAAGGCGGCAAGCAGCAGCGAATTTACAAAATTGTGCATGGTCATCCTCACAAGGTGGGCCGACTTTCACATCCGAACACGGCCTTTGCAATTTTGACCCGTTCCCGAAGGGAGCGTCTATCTTTTTTACCGTGTTCGCGGGTACCTTTTCGGGCGATCGGTCGCACTACTGTCACTGCCAGCGGGGGCCGGGAAGAGCCAGTTCGGCGCGTCATCGGCGTCGACGGCATGGCCCCAGGGCAACATGCATAGCGCCAGAACCAGCCTTTCGAACTCGGGTTCGAACCGATCGATGATCTGCTGGGGATCGGCGCACAGGTTGCGGTCCGTGATCAATCCAAACTGCACGCCCCCGTCATAAGACAGGATCGATACACCCACGCCGATACTCCCCGACTGCGGGACCCAGAACATCAACCGCTTGATCCGCGCGCCGGCGAGATAAAGAGCCTGCGATGGCCCGGGTACGTTGGTCATTACGGCGCTTGCCTTGCGCGACAAAAACCCGAGCGCCGGCGATTGCATGACACCGGGGGCGAGACCGACAATGCTCAGCAATCCCATCGATATCACGGCCGTATAACCGCTCTTGAGGGCCTGCATCCTGCGCTGCACTTCGAACACTCGCGCGATGGGGTTCTCCACTCCAACCGGCAACAGCACGGGCACGAGCCCGAATTTATTTCCCAGATCCTTCCACTGGTCCGGCTCACGCAGGTTCACCGGAACCATTGCGCGGAATTCGCAGCCTTCAACTTCTTCGCTGCGGCTTTCCAGATACGCCCGAATCGCCCCCGCGACACATGAAAGCAGCACATCGTTGACCGAACAACCCAGTGCCTTACCAACTGCCTTGACCTCGTCAACCGGGATCGGGGCGTTCCAAGCGACGACTTTCTCGCCACATGGCTGGCCTTTCAAACTGGTGGAGCTGTCCTGCGACATCAACGCGATTGCCGCGGCATCCGATGCGGCACGCGAAACAATGGTTGCGTAACGGACCGCAGTCTCAGCGAGTGCGCCTCGTGTATCGATCATCGCGCCGTAGCCGCGCAGCACATTGCTCGCCACATCACCGGTGGCACCGATCGCCTTGATGGTGGCCGAAGTCAGCGACACCAAGCGCGCGCCCCATACGCCGCCCAAGCGCGACTGCGCACGCGACGTTCGCGCAGTCTCAGCTTGACCAGTGGTCAATGCAAGCAACACGCCGATCAGCGCGATGCCATCTGCAATGCAATGATGAATTCGCACGATCAGGGCGTGGCCGGCGCCATAGTTATCGATCAACTGCATCTGCCACAGGGGTCTGGCCGGATCGAGCGGCTGCGACGCGAGCGCGCCGACCCGCTTCTTCAACTCGGTCGCGGTTCCGCGGCCCGGCAAGCGCGTCCTGATCAGATGATCGTTCAGGTTGAAATCGTCAAGCTCTTCCCAGTAGCAACCGCTCAGTTCACGCACGACGCGGCTGCGAAAACGACGATGCGTCAGCAGCCGCGACTCGATCGCCTGTCGTAGCCTTTTGAGATCGACTTCACCCTCGAACTCGTAGACACCGACAATCATCATCAGATTCTTGTCGGAATCCATGCGCAGCCACGCGGTATCGACAGCGGACATCCGTTCACGCGCGCCCATCGTGCCTCCACACCTTCAACGTTGGCCCGCTGCATAATAGTCGGACCAACTTCGACATCATTAACAGGGGGATGCGCATGAGCGACTTGAAGGCTCAGTTCGAAACCGCAGTTGCCGACTCTAAGAACCTCCCGGAGCGGCCGGACAATCAAACAATGTTGAAGATGTACGCCTTGTACAAACAAGCGACAGCGGGCGACGCAAGCGGTACCCGCCCTGGTTTCACCGACATGGTGGGCCGCGCCAAGTGGGACGCCTGGAACGAGGTGAAGGGAACAACGGCCGATGACGCGATGAAGCAGTATGTTTCGCTGATAGAAGATCTGAAGGACTGAGCTCGCCGCGGCTACGCGGACGCTATCGGCGCGGCGTCTTCTTCGTCGTTTTTTTAGCTGGTGTTTCCGCTTGCTTGGCAGGCAATAGCTGATCAAGCTCTCGCTCGATATAGTGCAGCAGCTTTCCCTTGAACGCTCGCAACAACAAGCCAAGCTTGACGTCGAGCTGAATTTCCGACGCGGTCACAAGCATCCTGCCATCTACGCCAGAGCGATGGAAGTGCAGCGAATTGCCATGCCACTCATGTGAGAGGTCGTACTCTGCCGCGAGTGCAGCTGCTGCTTTTTCGGCCAGCGCCCTGGCCTTGGCGATTGGCATGGAGTGCGTTCGGACGAGTTTGATGTCAGACATGGAGTCTCCGCCTTAGCGGCGTTGGCCGAATGCTTCAGGATTGAGCAGCGACGGCGGTCGTTCACCAGCTAGCGCTGCGCGCACATTCGCAATCGCTAGAAGAGCCATCGCGGTGCGCGTCGCTCGGGTGCTTGAAGCAATATGCGGAGTCAGCACCACGTTGTCGAGCTGCAGCAAGGCCGGATCAAGCTTCGGCTCATTCTCGAAGACGTCCAGTCCCGCCGCCGCAATCCGATGCGTACGGAGCGCTTCCGCTAGCGCGCTGTCATCGACCACACCTCCCCTGGCGATGTTCACCAGGGTTGCGCTGCGCTTCATCTGCGACAACTGCGCCGCACCAATGATGTGGTGCACAGTCGCCGAATAGGGCAGCACAAGCACCAGGTGGTCGGACTCGCCCAGCAGCGTTTGGAAATCCACAAACCGCGCGCCTCCCTCATCGTCCGGCGTCAGGCGCGAGCGATTGTGATAAATGACTTTCATCCCGAACCCGCTCGCCCGCCGCGCAATCGCGCGCCCGATTCGCCCCATCCCGAGGACACCCAGTGTGGAGCCGCTGATCTCCGCGCCTGCGAACATGTCAAAGGCCCAGCGTTGCCAATTCCCTGCGCGCAACCAACGCTCGGATTCGCCGACCCGGCGCGCTGCAGCGAGCAGCAGAGCCCATGCGTGGTCCGCAGTGGCCTCAGTCAAAACATCCGGCGTGTTCGTCGCGAGGACTCCATGTCGTGTACACGCCGGCACATCGATATTGTTGTAGCCAACCGCCACATTGGCGACAATCTTCAGCCGTTTACATTGCTCGAGCAACGCATCGTCAACCCGCTCGCCTGCGGTGATCAACGCGCCGTCAGCGTCCTTGAGCGCTGCTGCAAGTTCGTCCGCGTTCCATCCGACATCCTTGTCGTTGTCCACAACGTCAAATTCCTGCTTCAAGGCAGCGACAATTTCAGGATAGATGCGCCGCGTGACAACGACGCGTTTCGAAGAGACTGTCATCGGTTGTGCCCATTTAGTTCTGTAAGGTTCATCAACGCGCCTTCTGCATGAAAGCGGCGATTCGACCAACGCCGTCTTCGATAGCCGCGTCACTGGCGGCATAGGAAAATCGGATGTGCTGACCATCCTTTTCGACGCGCGGTCCGAAGTGGATATCCGAAAGCACCGCAACACCTGCCTCCTGCAGCAAACGGACGCGAAGCTCCTCCGAATCCGCAGCACCGACGATCTCGCACGCTTCGGTCACGTTGGGCCACACATAAAATGCGCCGCCTGGCGCTGCGCAGCGAAAACCAGGAACCTCATTCAGCAAGCGCACGATCAAGTCGCGCCGCTGGTGAAACTTCTGCCTCATTATTTCCGAATCCCGTTGCGAGCCCTCGAGTGCGGCCAGCGCAGCCCATTGACTGATCTGCGATGCACAAGACTCCGTGTTGGTTATCCAGCGCGTGAAGACCGGCGCGAGCTGCTGGTTCGCAACAAAGCCAATGCGCCAGCCGGTCATCGCATAGGTCTTGGAGGCACCATCCGAGATGATCGTGCGTTCGCGCATTCCGGGTAATGCCGCGATCGACGAAAACACGCCGTCGTAAACCAGCCGACTGTAGATCTCGTCGGCGTAAACCCAAACCTGCGGATGCGGTCGCAGAACATCGGCGATCTTCTCCAAGTCAGAGCGGGACAACAAACCGCCGGTTGGGTTGTGCGGCGTATTCAAGATCAGCAGGCGCGTCCTGGGACTGATGCGTGCCGCAAGTTCACCCGGGTCGAATGCAAAGCCGCGCGACTCCTGCAGCGGTAGCCGCACCGGTACTGCACCATTGGCAACAACCTGCGATTCATAAATTGGAAATCCAGGGACGGGAAATATGACCTCGTCGCCCGCGCCGTAATCAGTGACCGACGCAATCGTGTAGCCGATAAACGGCTTGGCGCCGGCACCCACGACGACTTCATCCGCAGTGATGTCCAACCCGCGCAAGGCGCCCATCGACTTGGCTGCAGCCGCCCGCAATTCATCAATGCCGGCAGACGGCGTGTAACCGTGCTTGCCGCCCTGTACGGCGGCGATCGCAGCATCCTGCACATGGATCGGAGTCGGAAAGTCGGGCTGACCGATGCAAAACGAAACGATGTTCCGTCCTTCGCTGATCAGTCGGTTGACCTGGGCCAGGACGACGAACGCATTTTCAGTGCCGAGCGCACTGGCGCGGCTTGACGTGCGCAGAACGCTCATTGCGTCACTCCGGGCGTTGCTGGAGTGCGGATGTCAAACACCTGACGTAAATAGGCCAGATATGCCACGTCGTCGCACAGATTCTTTTCGGGCGAATCCGACAGTTTGGCCACCGGCTGCCCGTTGCATCGAACCATCTTGATCACGATCTGCAGCGGCGTATGTCCCACATCATTGGTCAGGTTGGTGCCAACTCCAAAGGCACTGCGTGCGCGATGGCGAAAGCGCTGATACAACTCGATCACCTTTGGAATCGTAAGAGAGTCAGAGAAAACCAGGGTTTTGGTCTTCGGATCCACGCGGTTGCGTTCATAGTGCGCGATCAAACGCTCGCCCCATGCGATCGGCTCGCCAGAATCGTGTCGAGCCCCATCAAAGAGCTTGCAGAAGTACATGTCAAAGTCACGCAGAAATGCATCCATGCCATAGACATCCGACAGCGCAATCCCAAGGTCACCACGATACTCACGTGCCCACATCTCGAATCCGAATGTCTGTGAATCTCGCAGACGCGGACCCAGTGCCTGGCATGCCTGCAGATATTCGTGCGCCATCGTCCCCAGCGGAATCATTCCATGCATCGCCGCAAACATGACGTTGCTTGTGCCCGCGAGCTTGTCGCCGAGGTCATTCTTCAGCTGCAATAAGACTTCTTCGTGCCACTCGCGTGAGAAACGCCGCCGCGTCCCGTAATCGGCAATTCGTACGCCGCTAAGGCTCGCGTCAGCATTGAGCAGCGCGATCTTGTTTCGCAAGCGCCGCCGGCCCTCATCAAGGTCGCCGTCTTTACGGATTGCACGAAAGTACAGCTCGTTGACGATCGAAAGCACCGGAACTTCGAACAGGATCGTATGCAGCCATGGCCCGCGAATCACAATGTCGATCTCGCCGTTGCCTAGTACTGAGGGTTTCACAGAGATGTACTTGGTGTTGAGCTGAAATAGGCCAAGGAAGTCGACGTAGTCACTCTTGATGAAGCGCAATGCGCGCAAATACGCTAATTCGACCTCGCTGAATCGCAATGCGCACAGTGCTTCGATCTGCTCGTTGATTGCACCGATGTGCGGTACCAAATCGACGCCAGGGTTGCGGCACTTGAACCGGTACTCGACGTTCGCGCCCGGAAAGTGATGCAGCACGACCTGCATCATCGTGAATTTGTACAAATCGGTGTCAAGCAGTGACCTGATAATCATCGCGCGATTGTATGTGCACCGCTCGGCGCGACGTCTCGCGACGTCGAGCCGAGCGTCAGCACGTTTCGCACGGCTTCGCTTGGCACCGCAAGTTCGTCAACAGACGCCTTGCCGACGATACGTCCCTGTTCGATCAACAATGCACGATCGGCGACTGCCGCCACGAAACGCACGTTCTGTTCGGAGACAAGTGCAGCAACGCCCCGGGCCTTCATCGCAAGCACCGCGTCTCGCATTCTGGCGACGACCATCGGCGCGATGCCTTCAGAGGGCTCGTCAAGCAAAACGACGGTGGGGTTTGCCGCAAGCGTCCGCGCAACTGACAGCATCTGTTGCTCGCCTCCGCTCATCGCGCTGGCCGGACGTTCGAGCATTTCGGCCAGATTTGGAAATAGATCGAGCAGATCGCTCTCGGAGAAACCGCCAGGGGTGCGGCGCGAGGCGATTCGCAAATTTTCTGCAACCGTCAGATCGGTGAATATTCGGCGGTCTTCAGGCACGAAGCCCAGTCCGCGCTGAGCTCGGCGAAACGGCGGGAGTCGGCTGATGTCAATGCCATTGAGCAGCACCTGCCCCGTCGCCCGAGGCATCAGTCCCATTGCCGCCCGCAGCAACGACGTCTTCCCCGCCCCGTTGCGGCCAATCAGCGCCACCACTTCGCCTGGCGCAACATCCAGGCTGACATCGGCAATGACCTGGGCGCGGCCGTACCAGGCCGAGACGCTCGTGAGCCGCAGCGCGATACCCGCATCCGTCGCCATCGACGCGTTCAAACCACGTCTCCGAGGTATACGCGCTGCACTTCCGGGTCGGCACGCACTGCATCGGGCAATCCATCGGCAACCAGTCTCCCCTGCGACAAGACCAACACGCGGCGAGCAAAACTGAACACGACATCCATGCTGTGCTCAGTAAATAGCACGGCCATGTTGCTAGCGCCCGCGATCGCAACGATCAACTGCATCAGCGCAAGCCGCTCCTCCGGAGCCATGCCAGCGGTCGGCTCATCCATTAGCAGCAAACGCGGTTTTGCCGACAGAGCCAGCACCAATTCGAGGCGCTTCGCATCACCGTACGCCAGACTGGCGGCAGCGCTCGACGCATTCGACTGCAAACCTACTTGCGCGAGCAATGCATGCGCTGCGTCGGCGTGGAGGTTCCACAGCAGGTCCTTGATGCCCAATGTTCCGCCGGCCGCCGCGGCTAGTGCGAGCTGGACGTTCTGCAGCGCTGTCATCGTGCCGAAAATCTGAGCCACCTGAAACGTTCGCGCGATACCGCTGCGTGCCCGCCGATCGGGCGGGATTCCAAGAAGCGCTTTGCCGTCGAACAGCACGTGCCCGGCGTCGGGCACCAACTGTCCGTTAATCAAATTGAACAACGTCGACTTGCCGGCCCCGTTGGGACCGATTAACGCTGCAATCTCTCCAGCCGCAAGCTCAAACGACACGCTGTCGACGGCTTTGACACCGCCAAAGTTTTTCCGCAGCTGCTGCACACTCAATGCGCCGGAGCTTGCCGGTAACCCAGGCGGCGTTCCCATCATGCGCGAACGAACCGGCGACGGACAAACCCGACGATGCCCTCAGGAAACACGACGGCCAGCAGAACGATTGCAAGCCCGAGCAACAGCCGCCAGTGATCAGTCAATCGTGTCAGCTCGGTCGACAGCCCGTGGTAAGCGATAGCGCCGATCACCGGCCCGACCAGCGTCTGCACCCCTCCTAAAAGTACTGTGATCAATGCGTCCACCGACACCGGGACCGTCAATGTGGTCGGAAACACCGAGCCTTTGTGAAATGCGTGCAGTGCGCCCGCAATACCGGCGAACAGCGCGCCGGTACCGAATGCAAGCCAGCGGACTTGCCGTGCGGCAATGCCGATCGCCTCAGCGCGCAACTCGCTGTCGCGCGTAGCGCGCAGCGCGAAGCCAAAGGTTGACAGTGCAAGCCGGCGCAACGCCACGAGCGACACCACCACAACCGTCAGCGTAACCGCGTAGTACGGCAGCGGCGACGCCAATGATCCGGGAAGCACAGTCCACAGCCCGAGCACCCCGTTGTCGCCACCTGTCAGATCAACCCACTGAACCGCGGTCGACCACAGAACCTGCGCAAATGCCAGCGTCAGCATCGCTGCGTAAACGCCATGGGAACGCAATACGACTTTGCCGACCAGCAACGCAACAGCACCGGCTACGAGCGGAGCGAGCACCAGCGCCACCAGGAAGGTTGCAGCAAAGTATTTGACCGAAAGTGCAACGGCGTACGCACCAAGTCCGTAGAAGGCCGCATGACCGAACGAAACGATTCCACCAAGACCCATGCCGAAGTGGAGGCTCGCGGCAAGCAGTGCGGCAATCGCGATTTCAGTTGCAATCACCGCTGCGTAATCGCCGAGCAGCCACGGCAACGCCGCGGCACCAATCAACGCCGCCACGCCGATAGCACGCCAGTGATTCGATAACGCGACAAAGGGTGCATGCGCCCGCCCATGCGACGGGCTGATTGATGGCGCTCGCCCTAGCAGCCCATACGGGCGCACTATTAGAACGGCTGCCATCACAACGAAGATCAGAACCAACGTCGACTGTGGCAGCCACCATGTGCCCAGTGCATGCAGCATTCCAATCAGCATCGCCGCCCAGAACGCGCCACTCACGGAGCCAAGTCCGCCCACGACGACGACGACGAATGCCTCGATCAGAATCGCGAGATCCATTTGCAGATTCACCGTTTCACGCGGTATCTGCAATGCGCCCGCGAGCCCCGCCAGAAACGCGCCCAGCGCGAAGACCGACGTGAAGAGCAGCGGTTCGTTCAGACCCAGGGCCCCCGCCGTTTCACGATCCTGCGCCGCGGCCCGAACCCACGTGCCCCAGCCGGTGCGTGTCATCACGAACCACAGCAGCGCATATACGGCAGGCCCGACCGCCATCACGAATAATGAGTACTGAGGCACCATCGCACCAGCAACCTCGACGCTGCCTTTTAGCCCCGGCGCGCGGGGAGCAAAGAGCTCGTCGGGGCCCCAGATTGCAAGTGCGACATCCTGTGTAATCAACACCACGCCAAACGTTGCCAGCAACTGAAACACTTCTGACGATGCGTAGATACGACGAAGCACCACAACTTCGATCAGCGCTCCGACCAGCGCCACGGCCACGGCTGCGAGCAGCAAGCCACCGAAGAAATTAAGCGGGGTCGGGGCAAAGTAGGTAGTAATTGAATAGGCGACGTACGCACCGATCATGTACAGCGAACCGTGCGCGAAGTTGACGATGCGCGTAACGCCGAAGATCAACGTCAGGCCGGCGCTTACGAGGAAAAGTGTGGAGCCGTACGCCAGGCCCGTAGTGGCCTGCGCGAGAACTAGGTCCATGCGTGAGACGCGGCTTCGCCGCTTACGATGCGCGCGTCTGCAACAGGGCAGCGATGGACGCAACCCAGTGCGCGCCGGACAGTAGAACCAAAGTCGCAGTCATCGCAATCACGCAGCCATCACAGTCAATTACTTGCGCGCTTCAGTGGGTCGCATCTTCGTGACCTCGCTGTCGGCCGGCTGATACTTGGCGCCATCGGCATACTTCCAATCAACCATCACACCCTTGCCGTCGCGCACGTCCAGTTTTCCCACGTAGGCTCCCATCGTCGACTGATGATCGATGGCACGAAACTGCGCCAACCCGAACGGTGTCGACCATTGCAGCGTCCGGAACGAGCCAATCAACTTCTCGGTGTCGAGAGTTTTTGATTTCCTTATCGCCTCGAAGATCGCTGTGAATGTGGAGTAACCAACCACCGACCCCAACCGCGGGTAATCGCCGTACCGCTTGTAGTACGCGTTGAAGAACTTAGCGTGCTCCGGCGTGGAGATCTGGCTCCACGGATAACCCGTGACAATCCACCCCTTTGGTGTTTCGTCTTTCAACACATCAAGGTACTCGGGCTCGCCGGAAAGCAGGCTAACGACGGGTACCCGCGGAAACAGACCGCGCTGGTTACCCTCGCGTACCAACCGCGGCAAATCCGCGCCGAAAGTGACGTTGAATACAGCGTCCGGTCGCGCTGCAATGATCGCCTGCACAGTGCTTGCGGCTTCGAGCTTGCCTAGCGCCGGCCACTGCTCCGCGACGAATTCAACATCCGGTCGCTTAGCCTTCAACAGTCGCTTGAAATTTGCCACCGCCGATTGGCCGTACTCGTAGTTGGGCGCGATGATCGCCCAGCGTTTAGCGGGCAGCCGAATCGCTTCGTCCACCAACATGGCGCACTGCATATACGTGCTCGGGCGCAGTCGGAACGTGTAGCGGTTGCCCTTGTCCCAAACCAGCGCATCGGTCAGCGGTTCGGCGGCGACAAACAGCACACGGTTGCGCAGCGCAAAGTCAGAAACCGCCAGCCCGACATTGGAAAGGAACGTGCCCGCAAGCAACGCCACCTTTTCATTCGACACCAACTCCGTCGCATGGCGGGTCGCGTCCTCAGGCTTGCCGGCATCATCACGTGAGACAACCTCGATCTTGCGGCCAAGCAATCCACCGGCCGCATTGATCTCTTCGACCGCGAGTTGCCATCCCATCCGGTACGGCACCGTGAACTGCGGAATCGTCGAGTAACTGTTGATCTCGCCAAGGCGGATCGGAGCGTTCTGCGCGTAAAGCAGCGGCGAACGTGCGCCCCCGGCTCCGGCCACTGCGGAAGCAACTAAAAGCTGGCGGCGGGTCGTCATGGCGGCGGCTCTCTTGGGCGGTGGGGATGGATATTGCGACGCTAGAATAGCGGTTTGTGCGTTGCAAGCAACGCTGCTGCGGGGTCAATGGATGACGCACGTCGTCGTCGAATCATGCATCAAGTGCAAGTACACGGACTGCGTCGATGTTTGTCCGGTGGACTGCTTTAGGGAAGGCCCGAACATGCTCTCGATCGATCCGGACGAATGTATCGATTGCGCTGTCTGCATTCCCGAGTGTCCCGTCAACGCGATTTATGCTGAAGAAGACGTGCCGGAAGATCAGCGCGACTGGATACCACTGAATGTCGAGCTGTCGAAGAGCTGGCCGTCGATCACGCGAATGAAGCCGCATCCACCCGATGCGGACGACTGGAAAGACGTGCGCGAGAAGCGCCACTTGCTCGAGCGTTGAGCTTCTACTGTTGAAGGACACTGGTGCTTTATCACCTGCATGATCTGCATCGTCGCGTCTGGAACCCACTTTCTGCATGGGCCCATGCCGCTTCGCAGATGTTTTCGCATCCGTACAGTCCGTTGGCGTACACGCCGCTTTCCCGCCGGCTCGCCGCTGGATACGACCTTTTGCACCGACTCGGCAAGGACTACGCGAAGCCAGAATTTGGACTGACCTCCACGGCGATCGATGGGATCGAAGTGCCGGTGATCGAGGAAGTCGAGCTCGTCAAACCGTTTTGCCGTCTGCTGCATTTCAAACGCACGTCGGCAGCAAGCGCCAGAAAACGCGCGCCAGATCCTACTGTGCTGATCGTTGCACCGTTGTCGGGCCACCATGCCACGCTGCTGCGCGACACGGTCCGCACGCTGCTGCCCAACCATGACGTGTACATCACGGACTGGATCAATGCACGCATGGTGCCCGTTGCGGCAGGGCCGTTTCATCTGGACGACTATGTCGATTATGTGATCGAGTTTGTGCAGCTGCTCGGACCTGATGTGCACGTCATCTCCGTTTGCCAGCCCACAGTGCCGGTGCTTGCTGCGATTTCATTGATGGCGAGCAACAAGGATCCGAAGCTCCCAAAGACGATGACGATGATGGGCGGACCCATTGATCCGCGGCGCAATCCAACTCAGGTCAACGCACTGGCGATGCGAAAGAGCCTGAAGTGGTTTGAAGGCAATGTCATCTTCAAGGTGCCGGCGGCGCACCCGGGTTACCTGCGGAGCGTCTACCCCGGCTTTCTTCAACACGCGGGGTTTGTCGCAATGAATCCCGACAGGCATTTGAAGTCGCACTGGGATTACTACCTTGACCTTGTCAAGGGCGATCAGATCGGCGACGTCGAGGATCATCGCGAGTTCTACGACGAATACAACGCAGTCATTGATCTGCCTGCCGAGTACTACCTCGACACGATTCGGATTGTTTTCAAAGAGCACCTGCTGCCGGACGGTAAGTGGCGCGTTCGCGGACAGCTGGTAAAGCCTCAGGAGATCCGATCCGTTGCGCTGTTTACCATCGAAGGCGAGCTCGATGATATTTCAGGCAGCGGTCAGACACAGGCCGCGCACGACCTCTGCACCCAAATTCCGAAGTCGAAAAAGCGGCACTTGACGGCTGAGCGTGCGGGCCACTACGGCATCTTCAGTGGACGCCGCTGGCGCGAGAAAATTGCGCCTGAGATTGCAAAGTTCATTCGAGCCAACGCTTAGTCTGGTCGATGCAAGGCTTCCTGGACTCACGCCGCGGCAACCTCGCAGCAGCCACAAGCTCCGTGTCGCTGGCCGACCGCATCGATGCGCTGTTGCCACAAACTCAGTGCACCAAGTGTGGTTACCCTGGATGCCGGCCGTACGCCGATGCGATTGCCATCGGTGAAGCCGATATCAATCAATGTCCGCCCGGTGGGGACACCGGCGTGGAAAAATTGGCGCAGCTCCTGGGCCGCGCGCCGCACCCACTCAATCCGGCCAACGGCTGCGAGCGGCCGCTAAGCGTTGCGGTTATTGACGAAGCCCGATGCATTGGGTGCGCCCTGTGCATCACTGCGTGCCCGGTCGATGCGATTGTCGGAGCAGCAAAGCGGATGCATTCGATCATCGCATCGCACTGCACAGGCTGCGAGCTGTGTCTGCCGCCCTGCCCGATGGATTGCATTGCAATGGTGCCCGTGGCTCCGCCGCGATCATGGACAGTGCGCGATGCTGAAGGAGCGCGCCAGCGGTATGAATCGCAACGCGCGCGGCGCGCGCCACCCGAAACTTCAAGCGCCGCAGAAAACAGCCACTCTAAAACGACTGTTTCGCTCGTTGCAACGGCGGTACAGCGCGCGAGAGAGCGCCGCGCCTCGACCGCGCGATGAATCCGGCAAAGCGCCGGGCGATTTACGAAAGACTGAAATCGCTTAATCCAAACCCGACCACCGAGCTCGCCTACTCGACGCCTTTCGAATTGCTGGTCGCAGTGGTTCTGTCGGCGCAGGCCACCGACAAAAGCGTCAATCTAGCGACCGAAGGGCTGTTCAAAATTGCGAACACGCCCCGCGCAATCGTCAAGCTGGGCGTGGACAAACTTACCCAAGCCATTCGAACCATCGGCCTGTTTCGAACCAAGGCGGCCAATGTGACGCGGCTCTCGCAGATTCTGGTCGAGCAGCACGCCGGCGAGGTTCCGCGCAATCGCGAGGCGCTCGAGGCGTTGCCCGGTGTTGGCCGAAAAACGGCGAACGTCGTACTCAACACCGCGTTCGGAGAGTCAACGATCGCGGTCGACACGCATATCTTCAGAGTCGCCAATCGCACAAACCTGGCGCCGGGCGGTGATGTTGAAGAGGTTGAGCGGCGATTGATTCGGTTCACGCCGGACGAATTCAAAAAGAACGCGCACCATTGGCTGATTCTGCACGGCCGGTACATTTGCAAGGCTCGCGTGCCTGAGTGCTGGCACTGCCCGATCGCCGAGTGGTGCGAATATCGCAAGAAGACCCTGGCGCCGCCCTCGCCCTCCTCGCAAAAATCTCGTGTTTAATCCATCGAAGGATGACGTCCGCAGGTTTTTCTGCGACGTGTGGCGCAAGCACCTGGACGGCGACTTGGTCTCACCGCTCGAGGCAACAGCGCTTGACTGGATGGTGCGTCATCCGGAGTACGAAAAGGAATTTGCTGACGTTGAAGTTGCGCTGACCCGGCAGTACGCCGTCGACCAGGGCCACTCCAATCCGTTTCTTCACATGTCGATGCACCTGGCCATCGCCGAGCAACTCTCGATCGACCAACCGCCCGGCGTCCGTGCTCTCTTTCAGAAACTCGTTACCCGATGCGGTGACGAGCATCACGCTATTCACGAAATGATGGAATGCCTCGGCGAAGTCGTCTGGAGTTCACAGCGCGCCGGCCAAACAGAAGGCGCCGACGCAATGACCACGCGATATTTAGAGTGCTTGAAAACCCGCGCGAGCAAGGCCTAGCGCTTCTGATTACTCAGTGGCCCCGGTAGCGATGAGAGATACGCCGACACGTTACGAATGTCTTCGCGCGTCAGCTGCTTCGCGATGCCATTCATGATCGCGTTGTTGCGCGCTCCGGTTTTATAGTCGCGCAGCGCTTTATCAAGGTAGTCGGAGTACTGGCCGGCTAGCTTTGGATAGGTCGGATCGATGGGCGTCAAATAATCCTTGCCATGGCAGGCAGCGCACTGCTTCTGCGCAAGCTCCTCGCCTTCTTTTGCATCCTGCGCCAAACCAATGAGCGGGCAGGTCAACAAGAACACCATAACCGATGCAGAAATTACTTTGTGCGGCGCCACCGACATCTCCGAAATGTTCGTCTTCAACAAGGTCATTTCGCGGCCGCTAGCTCGTTGCCACGCGACGCGTAGTACTCAGCGAGACTTGTGATTTGTTGATCCGACAGTCCCCGTGCCACCGCGGTCATCGATGGATGATTACGCGCGCCCTGCCGATAGGCTTTCAGCGCGGCCTCGATGTACGCCTGTCCCTGGCCTCCGATCTTCGGCACGCGATACACGGTTGGAAACGACGCCTGGTAACCCGGGATCGCGTGGCAACCAATGCACATCGACACGGGCGCAGCGCTGTTCGCAGGCACTTGTGTTCCCTGAGCCTGAGCGGGTTTGGCAACGGCGAGACCAACGCCTGCCAGTAACAACGCGAAAAGAAGCTTCATCCGGGAAAATCCTATGGCGAACAGCGCGGGATTGTAGCCGCAGTGACACCGCGGTAAACAGGCATTGCGATACCCGTGGGTATACTCGATTTACCCCTACGGCTCTCGACATTCTGCTGCCGATGTTGCGTTTTGAAGGCTCAAAAACTTACGTTGCGACTGATGATCTGAAGCTGGCGGTCAATGCAGCGCTGACGTTGCAGCGACCTTTGTTGATCAAGGGCGAGCCCGGCACGGGCAAGACGATGCTGGCAGAAGAAGTCGCGCGTGCGCTCGGCATGCCGTTGCTGGCGTGGCACATCAAGTCAACTACCAAGGCGCAGCAGGGCCTGTACGAGTACGACGCCGTGTCGCGCTTGCGCGACTCGCAGCTGGGCGATGCGCGCGTGCAGGACATCCAGAACTACATCGTCAAAGGCGTGCTGTGGCAGGCGTTTGAAGCCGAGCAGCAGACCGTGCTGCTGATCGATGAGATTGACAAAGCCGATATAGAATTTCCGAACGATCTGCTGCGCGAGCTCGATCGAATGGAGTTTTTTGTTTACGAAACCCGGCAGACAGTTCAGGCTAAACACCGGCCGTTAGTGGTCATCACGTCCAACAACGAAAAAGAGCTTCCCGACGCTTTTCTGCGCCGCTGCTTTTTTCACTACATCAAGTTTCCCGACAAGGAGACGATGCAGACGATCGTCGATGTTCACTTCCCGAAGTTGCGCAAGGAGCTGCTTCAAAATGCACTCAGCGTTTTCTTTGGCACACGCGATCTTCCCGGCCTTAAGAAAAAACCTTCGACGTCCGAATTGCTTGACTGGCTCAAGCTGCTTGTCGCCGAGCAGATTCCTGCGGATGCCCTGCGCTCGAAAGACGACAAGCTCGTGGTGCCGCCGCTCGCAGGTGCGCTGCTTAAGAACGAGCAGGATATGCATCTGTTCGAACGACTCGTCTTCATGGCGCGCCAGAATCGCTGATGCTCGTTGTCCGGCCGATCACGCTGGAGGGTTACGGCGTTCGGCTTGAGCCGCTGCAGGTAGCGCATGAACCCGCTCTTGCGGCCGCCGCTGCTGATGGTGAACTGTGGAACCTGTGGTTCACTTCTGTACCCGAGCCAGCCGGCATGCGCGCTTACATCGACGGAGCACTCGAGGGGCAACGCGCCGGACACATGCTCGCGTGGGCCGTGCGCGAGCTATCCGATAGCCGGGTCGTGGGCAGCACGCGCTACCACGACATCGTGGTAGCCGCCGACCGCGTCGAGATCGGCTACACCTGGTATTCGCGCAGCCGCCAGCGCAGTCATGTCAACACCGCCTGCAAACTTGTGTTGATGACGCACGCTTTCGATACGCTCAATTGCGCGGTCGTCGGTTTACGCACCGACAACTTCAACTTTGTTTCGCAGCGCGCCATCGAAGCGCTGGGCGCGAAAAAGGACGGCGTCATTCGGCATCATCATCCGCGCCGGGACGGCAGCGTGCGGGACACGGTGCTCTACAGCATTGTTGCGAGCGAGTGGCCCGATGTGCGGCGTCACCTTCAGCAGCGTCTTGACCGCCATGCTGATTGATTTCTTCTTTCACCTGCGCCAGGCGAAGCTCAAGGTTTCGATCGGTGAGCTGCTGACGCTTCTTGAAGCGCTTAAGCGCGGCGTTATCGGACCCCAGAGCGCGCAGGGCGGCTCGCCCCCTCTCGACGATTTTTATTACCTGTCGCGCTCAGCGCTGGTCAAAGACGAAACACAGTTCGACCGATTTGATCGCGCCTTTGGCGAGTACTTCCGCGGCGTACAGACGGCTATCGATTTCACAAAGGACATTCCGGACGCGTGGTTCAATGATCTGCTTGAACGCACTTTTTCTCCGGAAGAAATCGCAAGACTTGAGAAGCTTGGGTGGGACAAATTGATGGCTGAGTTTCGCAAGCGGCTTGATGAGCAGGATGGCGCGCACCACGGCGGCAACAAATGGATCGGCTCGGGAGGCACGTCGCCATTTGGACACGGCGGCGCGCACCCCGAAGGGATCCGCGTTGGTGGCCCCTCCAAAGGTGGCAAGTCAGCAGTCAAAGTGTGGGAAATGCGCGGCTATCGTGACTATGACGATTCGGTCGAAATCGGCACGCGCAACGTCAAGGTTGCATTGCGTCGACTGCGCCGCTTTGCTCGCGAAGGCGCCGAGCTTGAACTCGACATGCCCGACACGATCGCATCCACCGCCAAGAACGCCGGCTGGCTCGACCTTAAGCTCGTGCCCGAGCGCCATAACACGGTCAAGGTGTTGATGCTGCTCGATGTCGGTGGCACGATGGATGAGCACGTTCGCCGCACCGAAGAACTTTTCAGCGCTGCGAAGAGCGAGTTCAAGCATCTGGAGTTCTATTACTTTCACAACTGCGTTTATGAATACCTGTGGCGCAACAACCGGCGCCGGTATACCGAGCGCTTTGCAACATGGGATGTGCTGCGCAAATATCCGCACGACTGGAAGCTGATCGTCGTCGGTGACGCGACGATGAGCCCGTATGAAGTACTGCAGCCTGGGGGCTCAGTCGAGTACAACAGCGAAGAGGCCGGCGCAGTGTGGCTGCAGCGGCTGTTCGCGACTTATCCGAAGTCGGTGTGGCTTAACCCCGAGCCTGAACAGCTCTGGCAGTACCGGCAATCGATTTCTTTGATTCGGCAGATTGCCGGCGGAAAGATGTTTCCAATGACGCTGGACGGTTTGACGCGGGCAATGCGGCAGCTGACAAAGTAAAACGGATTTTTCTAGACAACTGATTGTGTTGGACCGATGATCTGGACCGGAAGCGTTGCAGCGGCTAACCACAGAGGACGCATGATCAATACAACGATAAATCGAATTGCAACCCTGGCCTCAATCGCATTCGTTTGCACAGGGTGTTCCACCGCTGGCCGCAGCAGCGGCGAGTCTGCACCGTCGAGTGCGTCCAGCGTCCCGGCCGCAACGTCAGCAGCCACACCGGCTCGCACAGCCGCTACCAAGAGCAACGCGCGGGTTGTTCCGTCGCGCGACGGCAGATACACCGGAGAAATGATTAGCACGCCTGCTGCGAACAGCAAATTCGCAAAGCTGCAGATTGGCATG
>Ga0136634_10000412_pt1 | contig 19661 bp, 13 predicted proteins | sample AntDrymUQ8332106_2_FD_104654 | JGI IMG/M metagenome (GOLD analysis project Ga0136634, IMG submission 104654) | Polar desert sand microbial communities from Dry Valleys, Antarctica - metaG UQ833 (21.06) | ecosystem: Environmental > Terrestrial > Soil > Desert | place: Antarctica: Dry Valley... | reverse complement strand
GCCACTTTCGGCGCGACTCTGCTCTGAGCCTCTGCTCTGAGCCTCGGACCGTCCGAGATGGCGCGAGAGGTATCAGGCCGAGCGCTGGGCGCTCCAAGAGGTTGACTCTCGCCACGAGGAGACCCGATGACCTACACCGTCCAGCTCTGCACCGGCGCAGCCGTCCTGCTGGTCTACCTCGCGATCATGCTGCTAGCCGCCACCAAGTACATCCGGCTGGCCAACACTCGATGGCTCGAAGCGCACGAGGCAGGCTTCCGGGCCCGGCTGCGCTGCCAGGGTCGCGGCGACACCGGCGAGCTCGATGCCGCGATCAAGCGGCTTCTCCATGACGATCGAAAGGTGGCGAAGGGCGTTCCGGGCCGCCTGAGCGACTGGGTCGGCGACTGGGTGGGATCTCGTGAGATCGGCCGCTGGGTGCGCCTGCACGAGGCGCAGCGCCTCGAGATCCTGAGGTTGCCCGACGATGTCGTGAGGGCGCGCTTCGCGCGGGCGATGGGCCAGATCGACGAGCTCTCGGTGGTGCGCCAGAGTGCCTGGCTGCGCCGGTGGAACGACCTCGAGAAGCGCACCCAGGCCCAGCAGGCCGAACGCGCGGCGCAGGAGCAGATCCTGCAGGGTCAGATCCTCCAGGGCCAGGTCGCTCAGGGCCAGGTCGCTCAGGGCCAGGTGGTCCAGGGCCACGCGGCCGGGTCGGTGCCGCTGAGGTCGGCGCCGAGCGCGTCAGGTCCTGTCCGGTCCGTGCGCGACCAGTCGGCGAACGACCGGTGGCGCGCCGAGCTCTCCCAGCTCATGGCAGAGCTCTACAACGCGCGGGACTCGACGTACAACCAGCTCGTCAGCCTCTACGGCAAGGCCGGGCTGCTGGTGTTCGCCGCATACCTTCCCGTCGCTGCGCTGTTGGTCGCGGGGTACGGCCCGGTGCTGCTCGCCGGCTTCCTCGGCGGCTTGGTGAGCCGGATGCAGCGGCTGGTGTACGCGCAGGGCCGCCCCACCGCGTACGGCACCTCCTGGGTGCCGCTGTTCCTCGCGCCGCTGCTCGGTGCGCTCGCGGCGTGGGCCGGGCTGCACCTGCTGGCGCTGCTGCAGGGCCTCGGTGTCGTGAGCCTGACCAATGTGCTGACCGCCGGCGAGGACTTCCGGCTGCTGCCGGCCACACCCCTGCTGGGTGTGGCGGTGCTGCTCGGCTTCAGCGAGCGGTTCCTGAACCGGCTCGGCGAGCACGCGGACAAGCTGATCCACGACGATCAAAGCGGCCAGTCCGCGGCGGCAGCGGGCAGCCCGGCCGCGATGGCGGACATTGACACCGGCCCGACCGCAGCGCCCGCTCCGCCGGTCGGGCACAGAACGCCTGCGGACGTCATCCACCGCGAAGCGGTTGCAGCTGACGATTCAAGTGTGCGGCAGCCGAATCACGAATCCAAAGAGGCCGCATAAATCAGCTTGCTTCAGCACTGTCAATCGCTAGGCTCGGGAATCCCCACCCTTTAGGAGGAGTGCTCGGATGACTGACGATTCTGAAGACCGGCTGCAGCTCGCCGCGTTGGTGACGGAGCTTCGCCGGGAGATCCTGACGGCTCAATCCGAGCTTCAACCGGGCGACGCAACGTTTCGAGTCCAGACAATCGAGCTCGAGGCGGCCGTTGAGATTCAGAAGATTCGAGGTGGCAGCGGTGGCGTGAAGTTCTACGTCATCGAAGTCGGCGCAACAGGAAGCAACGCCACTTCGTCGGCACATCGCATCAAGCTGACTCTGACACCGACACGGGAGACGGCAATCAACCGCACCGGCAGGCGGCAGTGACGGGATTGGACCAGCACCGGGTGGTGTCCGTCTACTCCCCGGGTAGCGACACCGGAGGGTCCGGCTACATCGTGAAACCCGGCGTCGTCGTCACGGCTGCGCATGTCGTCGGGCCGGTGGGCAGTGGCGTCGAAGTGAGTCGTCTGGAGAGGTCAGACCACGGCTACTCGCTTGGTTCAGCAGCGAAGTTCGTAGTCCATGCACTTGACCCCGAAGGCAGCGTCGACATCGCACTGCTCACCGCCGACGGGGAACCGCCCTCCAGCTGGCAACACGAGCCAGCGGATCCGAGCGATTGGTCCCTGCCGAGGCTCGGTCGACCGATCGGCGACCTCGAGCTGCCTGCCGAGGCCATGGGATTTCCCGCGCTGCAGGACCGGGATCGCCGGCTGAACACAGAGCTGGCACGAGGAACGATAGAACCACGATCCCGGAAACTCACCGAGGACGGTGTGCGTTCGTACGAGTTCCAGGTCCGCAGCGGCACGCCGGCAGTGCACGTCAGCGAACAATCCCTCTGGGCCGGAGCGTCGGGCTCGGCTCTGTTCAGCGGAGAACACCTCATCGGAATCTTGACCGAAGATGAGGCCAAAGTCACTGGTCGACTCGAAGCCGTAGCCATTCGCTGCCTCCTCGACGCGGCCAGATTCCCTACAGTCGGAAGTCGTCTCAGCCCGACGGATCACGATCGCCTAAACGTGGAGCCAGTGTGGGCGGGCGGCGACATCCTCCAGTCAGCCTTCGAGCAGCTCCCCCGCGATTGGTCGGCCGCCGACTTGTTGCAGCCTCGCTATCGAGTTGTGCCTCTGGACGACGGTGCGTTGCCACCCGAGGTCGCCGAGATCATCGACTGGTGTTGTGAGGGTGCAAACGGGACCCTCGTGAAGCTGCTCACCGGAGGGGCAGCCGCCGGTAAGACTCGACTCGCACGCGAGTCGTGTTGGGAGCTTCGACGTCGTGGCTGGGTCACCGGCATCCTCGCGCCCGACGCGCGTGACATGGAGGCGCTGAGATATCTGCGGGCCGAGCACCAGCTCATCGTCGTCGACGACGCCGACCTCAGGAGCGGGCAGATCGACGCGCTGCTCAAGAGCTGTGCCTCGGAACCCGGGGCCGGCCGGACGCGCATCCTCGCGGTCGCTCGCACTGAGGGCTCCTGGTGGCGGGCGATCAGGCGGCGATATGACGAGGCGGTAGACGAGAAAGTGCTGGTCGTTCGGCCGTCTACGCCGAACGAACGAGTCAAGACCTACCGGCGGGCACTCACCGCGTTTCAACGCGAACATCGGCTCAAGGACGAGTGGCTGAAGAACCGGACTGTCACGGGCCGTGCAGTTCAGCGGGCGGAAGCCGTCGATCCCGTCGAAACGGGCGACCTCGCAAAGGTTGCCGGCGCGGCCGAGACCTCGTTCGCCGACGACGATTTTGCCAGCTACCTGTTGGTTCTCGTTCAGGCGCTCGCCGATATAAGGCGCCACCGGCAGCTCGATCCGGCAGCCGTGCTGTGGCCGGGTCAACCGGTTGACGCCGGTCGGACCGCCGAACTTCTGGACTTCGTGCTCGATCTCGAGCGCACCGACTGGGTCGAATCGGCCGGTGCGGCGGGCGTTCCCGATGACCCGACTCTCCTCGAGCGAGTCGTCGCCGTGGCGAGTCTTGCATTCGCCGGAGGCGTGAGCGACGGAGACGGTGAAACCGAGGCAGCGAGTCGACTCAGGCTCGTTCCTGACCTCGCGGATGAGAGGCAGCTCGTGCTTCGACGGATCGCTCGGTGGCAGCATGAACGAGACGTCGGGCCGGGCTATCTACAACCACTTCGTCCCCAACGGCTTGCCGAGCATCTGATCGCGCGGGTCGTACGAGACTTCCCAGACCTCCCAGTCCGTCTCCTCCATATGAACTCGCGCGGACCGGAGATTCCCCTGCGAGCCGAAGACAAAGCACGGCAAGGCGTGAATACGCTGCGCCTCTTGACCGACGCCGTCGCGGCCGAAGGACTGACATACGTCTCGATGCGCGACACTGAATGGGCGTACATCGACCCCGGTGCCGAGCCAGGGCGCGTTGGCGCCGGCGCGCCAGGTCGACCCGTGGTCGAGATCTTGGACAAGGCGCTCCTGCTCCACAGCGCAGCGCTCGTGCGTCTCGCGCACGACGTCGGCGACAATCCGGCGTCACCCACCGACACCACTGGCAAAGCGTTGGCGACTGCCCTTGAGGTCGCGTTCCAGCACGTGCGGATAGAGCTCCGCCACATCCCATTGGACGAGGCGGCAGCGGTCGCGGTCCGCCAGATCACGGACGACTGCCCCGACTTCCTCTTGGGCGTCGCTGTCTGCATAGCCAAACGCGCGGCACGGCACTACCATAACCAACCGCGCCTCCCGGAGAACCGTGCCGCAGAAGGCGACGCCCTCAAGAGGCTCTCGCACTATCTCGCCGATAGCGGTCAAAGGCAGGAAGCGCTCACCTACGCGTGGGACGCGGTCGAACATTTTCGATCCCTCGTTCGCAATCCCGCGGCGCCCGATCACCGGCATCAGCTGGCTCATTCCCTGGCGAATCTCTCCGTCCGTCAGTACGAGGTTGGACGGGCCGACGGTGCGTTCGGCGCCGCCAAGGAATCAGTCGACTTGTACGAGAAGCTGTCGAGACATATGCCCGATCGCTCGCATCACGTGTTCCTCGCCAACGGGCTGTGCAACCTCTCGAACTCGGCCGCATACCTCGGCCAGTGGCAAGAAGCACTTCAATCGGCACAGCTTGCGCACGATTTGATGGAGGAAAGTAGCCTGCCCCCCAGTAGCGCAGCCGACCCCGCCGATCCGACCGAGCAGCCGGCTGCTGTCGACGAGGACGTCATCCTCGCTGCCCAGCAGGTCCGGAATGAGCCAACGGCGGTCGCGGCGGCCCGAGCGCACGCGGCGCGGACGCTGGCGCGTCGACTTGCGTCGGCGGGTGACGAGGATAGGCGCCAACAAGCGGTGGGAATGGCCAAGAACGCGTGCGAGCGATACGCCGTGCTCGCGGCCGACGAACCGCGGCGATGGCAGCGCGATTACGCGGCCGCCCTCAACGTTCTTGGCCGACGCGAGGCCGATATCGGAGAATGGAAGTTGAGTATTGACGCGCACACGAGCGCTCTGCAGGTTTTCAACGGTCTCGAGGAAGAGTATCGAGAGGCCGTGCGACCGCAGCACGTGGACGGCCTGCGCGATCTCGCCGATGCCTATTTGGGCAAGGTCAAAGCATGTCTTGAGATCAAAACGTATGGCGCACCATTCCAGCTGGTGGACAAACTGCGCGCGCGTCCCGGTGGCTCCGACGACACAGTCTGGTCTGACCTCCTCGCAGGCGCCTTACGCATTCACGAGTCACTGGGCCAGCACGACAAGATGTCTTCGGAAGATATCTGGGCCCGCCGACAAAGGCGTGCTCACGCGCTGCGCCTTCAAGCCGAGCTGGCCATGTTCGTGGCGAAATACCTCGAGATACATCCACATGCTGATGCGACCAAGGCTCCAGTAGTCGATGCGGTGCGGACGGCAGCGGCGGCAGCAGAACTGTATGCGGAGGTTGATGACCGCACCGGGCAAGGTCGTCGCAAACTGGCTTGGGCGCAGGTGACCGAAGCAGACGCACTGATGCTGCGACGCGGACCAGGCGACGACGAGGAGGCACGCGTTCGCCTCCAGGACGCTTTGCAATCTCTCAACAAACTGGCGAACGAAGAACCAGGCCGACTCGTCCGACAGATCGCCGGCGTGAAGGAGCGGATCGACGGGGCGGTCGACGCCGTCCCCTGAGCGCGAAGAAGCAACCATGCCAATCTGGCCGCCGCACCGAAGACGCGCCCAGCGAGGTGAAGGGCGCGCGCAGACGGCAGGATTGACCGCATGACCGACGCGACGCCCGAGCCGCGTGCAGCGTCGGCGACAACCGACGCGACGCCCGAGATGCCTGTGCCGCGCACGCCGCCGGCACCGCCGCCGCTGAGCACGTACCGGCTGCAGCTCACGCCCGATTTCGGGTTCGACGACGTGGCCGCAGTTGCGCCCTATCTCGCGGACCTCGGCGTGAGCCATGCGTACCTCTCGCCGATCCTGGAGGCGGTCAGCGGCTCCACGCACGGGTACGACGTGGTGGACCACTCGCGGCTGCGATCAGAGCTCGGGGGGGCGGCGGCGTTCGAGCGGATGCGGGCGGCGCTGGGTGTGGCGGGCCTCGGCGTGATCGTCGACATCGTCCCCAACCACATGGCGGTCCCGACCCCGGCTTCGGCGAACGCCCAGCTGTGGTCGGTGCTCCGAGAGGGGCCCGCATCGCCGTACGCGCGGTGGTTCGACGTCGACTGGAGCATCGCCGAACGCGCGGTCATGATGCCGGTGCTCGGGGCGAGGATCGGCGACGCGGTCGCGGCCGGCGAGATCACCCTCGACCGCTCCGGACCCGAGCCGGTGGTGCGCTACTTCGACCACACCTTCCCGGTGCGCCCCGGCACGGTCGACCTGCCGCTGCCGCAGCTCCTCGACCGGCAGTGGTACCGCCTTGCGTACTGGCGCGTCGCCGACGAGGAGCTGAACTACCGGCGCTTCTTCGACATCGGCACGCTTGCCGCGATCCGGGTGGAGGACGAGGCCGTGTTCGCGGCGACGCACCGGCTGCTGCTGGGACTTCTCGCCGAGGGCGGCATCGACGGGCTGCGCATCGATCACCCGGACGGCCTCGCCGACCCCCGCGGCTACCTGCGCCGCCTGGCGACCGCGACGGGTGGCGCGTGGGTTGTCGTGGAGAAGATCCTGGAGGGCTCCGAGGAGCTGCCGGCCGACTGGGACTGCGCCGGGACGTCGGGGTACGACGCGCTGGCATGGGTGGGCGGCTTGTTCGTCGACCCGGAGGGCGCGGGGCCGCTGCGTTCGCTGTACGCCGGCATCTCCGACCAGCCCGCCGAGTTCGCCGCCGTCAGCGCCGAGACCAAGCGCCAGGTGGTGGAGGGCTCGCTGCGTGCGGAGGTCGCGCGGCTGGTGGACACATTGGTCACGATCTGCCACGGCGACCTCGCCTTGCGGGACCACACCTCGCGGTCTCTGGACGAGTGCCTCGTCGAGATGCTTGTCGCGTTCTCGGCCTACCGCGCGTACGTGGTGCCCGGTGAGGAGCCCGATCCGGCGGCGGTCCACCGTGTCGAGGAGGCGGTGGCGAGCGCTCGCGCCGTGCTGCCAGAGCATCGGCACCCGACCCTGGACGTCGTCCGAGACCTGGCTCTCGGGCGGCACGGCCGCAGTCCGGCCAAGGACGAGTTCGTCGTCCGGTTCCAGCAGACCACCGGGCCGGTGATGGCGAAAGGCGTCGAGGACACGGCGTTCTACCGCTGGCTCCGCCTCGCCGCGCTGAACGAGGTGGGCGGCGACCCCGAGCGCTTCGGCGTGATCCCGGCCGAGTTCCATGCGCGCAGCTCGCGCCTGCAGGAGACCCGGCCGACGTCGATGACGACCCTGTCGACGCACGACACCAAACGCTCGGAGGACGTACGCGCCCGCCTTTCTGTCCTCTCCGAGCTGCCGGACGAGTGGGCGCTCGCGCTCTCGGGCTGGCGCTCGGCCGCAGCGGCGTACCGCCCGAATCTCGTCGACGCCAACACGGAGTACCTGCTGTGGCAGACCCTCGTCGGCGCCTGGCCGATCGGCGGCGAGCGCCTCTGGCCGTACGTCGAGAAGGCCATCCGCGAGGCGAAGGTCCAGACCAGCTGGACCGCGCCCGATGTGGCGTACGAGTCGACGTTGCGCGAGTTCGTGGACGCAGTGCTGGCGGACGACGTGGTGATGACGGGGGTGCGGTCGTTCGTCGAGCAGATCGCACCGCACGCCCGTGTCAACATCCTCGGTCAGAAGCTCGTGCAGCTGACGATGCCCGGCGTGCCCGATGTCTACCAGGGCACCGAGCTGACGTCGTTCGTGCTGGTCGACCCGGACAACCGCCGGCCCGCCGACTACGACGTGCGCCGGCGGCTGCTCGCGCACGTCGGCGCAGGGCTGGACGATGCCTTGGACGACACCGGACCGCTCCCCACGGTGAACGACGCGGACGATCTCGAGACGAGCCTGCTTGCGGAGTCCATGGCGGCGCTCGATCGGGAGAAACTGCTGCTCACGACCACCGCATTGCGGCTGCGGCGCGAGCACCCGGACTGGTTCGGCCCGGCCGGTGCGTACGCGCCGGTGGAGGTGGGCACACCGCACGCCGTGGCATTCACCCGCGCGGGCGAGGTCGTGACGGTGGCGACCCGGCTTTCCGCAGGCCTCGCCGCGTCGGGCGGCTTCGGGGACGTGACCATCCAGCTCCCCCCCGGTGCCTGGACCGACCGCCTCACGGGACGCACGTACGCGGGTGGTGAGGTCGGATTGGCTGACGTGCTCCAGGTGCTGCCGGTCGCCCTGCTTACTCGTCCCTAGGCCGTCCGTCCACCGGGCGGCGGCAGGAGCGTGGTTGGTGACCCGCGCTGCGCCACACCACCTCGCGCTGGGGCGGCCGGGCCATCCTCGGCCCTTGCCTTCGCCCGGGGAGCAAGGGGCACCCAGCACCACGACACGCCGTACGACCAGGTGCCCCGTGCCCCCTGCTCCTGCTCGACAATCGAGCCGTAGGCAAGGTGAGTCTCACCAGCCCGCGGACGGGATGTGCTGCCGGATAGTGGAGTCCTTCGTGATGAGCGTCGCTCCCGCCGCGAGCGCATCGCCGACGATGAGTCGATCGAAGGGGTCACGGGTCCAGCTCAGGGGGCTCGCGGCGTTGACCACTGCCGAGAGCGCGATGGATGACGCAGTGAGGCCGATCCGCTCGCGCAGGTCGGCGACAATGTGTGCGGCAGGAACAGTGATGCGCTCGATTTCGTGCAGGTAGGCGAGCTCCAACTCGACGATCGGTGACACGACGCGGTCGTTGTGCTCGATGAGATCGCGCGCACTGTCGGAGAGCCGATCCACCGCCCCGGCGAAGAGCCACAGCACGACATGTGTGTCGAGGCGGATCACGGGTTCCACTCAGCGGACCAGTCGAGGTGCACAAGATCCTCTGGGTCACCGGTGATGGCCTCAGGCCGGCGAGGCAACCGGTCGAGCACCGATCTCTCGTCGACCGGGACGATCCGCAATCGGGCGGAGCCGCGGGCAACCTCGAGCGGGACGCCCGTCGCGAGCACTCGGTCGAGGAGTTGGTAGACGTTAGCGCGGAGCTCCGACGCGGTGATGGCCACGTACGTACTCTAGCGTGATCAACGTACGTACGTCCTCGGGACTCAGCTGGCCAGCACGCGCTTTCGCTCTTCCGCGACGTCGTACGACGCGGTCGGCCAGGTCAGGTCAAGCGCGTCGAAGGCCTCGAGCAGCAGGCGCATGACGGCCCAGTTGCGGTACCACTTCTTGTCCGCCGGGACGAGATGCCACGGCGCCGCGTCGCTCGCGCACCGCTCGAGCGCGTCCTCGAACGCATCCTGGTAGTCCGTCCACCGCGCCCGCACGTCGACATCGCGCGGGTTGTACTTCCAGTGCTTCGTCGGGTCGTCGAGTCGTGCCAGCAGCCGCGCCTTCTGCTCCTCGGGCGAGATGTGCAGGAACACCTTGATCAGGTGGCAGTCGGCAGCGACGAGCCTCTCCTCGAACCGGTTGATGCTGGCGTAGCGCCGCGACCAGACCCGTCGCTCGACCAGCTCGTGCACCCGTACGGCCACCACGTCCTCGTAGTGCGAACGGTCGAAGACCCCCAGCATCCCCGCGGCGGGCACCGCCCGCCGGATCCGCCAGAGGAAGTCGTGCGAGAGCTCCTCCGCCGTCGGCGCCTTGAACGACCGGATCGACACGCCCTGCGGGTCGACCTGCCCGACCACGTGCGAGATCGCGCCGCCCTTGCCAGACGTGTCCATCCCCTGCAGGACGAGCAGCACCCGCTTTGAGCCGCCCGTACGGCCGTGGGCGAACAGGCGCTCCTGCAGGTCGGCGAGCTGCGGCCCGAGCGGCTCGAGCGCGGCCTTGCCCGCCGTCTTGTCGCCGGTGAAGCCGGGTGTCGACCCGGTGTCGTACGCCGCCAGGTCCACCGATCCAGAGGGCACGCGGAGCAGGTCGCTCACGCGTTGCGGCGCGCTCTGCGCCTTCTTCACCATGCCAATGCACTGCCTCCTGCATCCTCTTCCTCGACGCGTTGAATCGCGCAGAGTATCGATCGCGTACACATCGTAGCCAAACCCGCCACCCCCTGCCGTGCGGCCCATACCGGCCATCCTCCGCCTCAACCGAGGAAGAATATGCACAGTCGAGCAGCGCCGCTCCAGACAATTGCGGGCAGCTGGCGGGCGGCCAGCAACTGGCGCTTAAATCGACTTCACAGGGCGTGGACAGAGTGCTTAGCTATTGAGGGGTGGAGCGGCTCCCGGCCGGGCCGCATCCTCGGCGAGATCCGCCGAAAACCGCCTACGGCTCGAGCACGGACTACGCACGACGAAAGGTCCACCACCTACAGCCACGCAATTCTCGGCAACAATTCACCGGTTTGTTCCTACGCACGAGACGAACCGGCTCGTTGCAGGAGTCCGCCGCCGGGTCGAGCGCGCGTGCTGCTAACACGTCGCCAGGAGAGAAAATGAGAAGATCGCAACGCCGGCTCGCGGCCGGCAGCGCCGCAGCCGCGTTTCTTGCCCTCGCCATGAACGCTCCGCACTCCGCCGCGTCAACTGAATCCGGCGCGACACTTCCAACCACCAGCGCGCAGATCCAGCCCGTAGACCGCCGAACAGTGACCGAGCAACCAGCTCTTTCCGAAGCTCAACGCACCGAGCTCGTCCTTCACCATCTCGACATCCGCGAGCAGGCCTCGGCAGCGGAGTCAGTACCAGTGGAGGCAGTGCCCGCAGCTCCCGACGCGGCGCCCGGTCAGCGAGGCGGGGAGACGGTGCTGCAGGGAGTCGGCACGGACGCAATGCAGATCGGCCGTAATAAGCGCAACGACCACGCCACGACGGTGGCGAGCACACTCGCGGAACCGGCTGCCGCGAACAAGGGAAAAAAGGTGCACTACACCGGCAACACCTTCGCGTCATCGTCGAAGAACCGCGGCAAGACTTGGACCAGTGAAGCGTTGCCCGGCGGTCCGGCCGATGCGCCGACCGCGTGCTGCGACCTGGATGTGGTCCGCGCGCATGCTCAGGACAGATTCTTCTCATCCTTGCTTTACACCAACGGCGCAGTGACCAACGGGGTCGTTCGCATCTTTGTCCGCACCAATCCTCGAGTAGCCGAGACGTGCTTTTACGACATCGACCCGGGCGGCGCCGCGGACAACATCCTGCCCGATTACCCCCACCTCGCCGTGAGCAACAACTTCCTGTACCTCAGCACCAACGACCTGACAGACGGCGCCTGGACGGGGGCGCAGGTCTACCGCTTCGACGTAGCACAGATGGCGGCGTGCACCACGACGAACTACAACCTGCTCACCTGGACCGGCTCCGTCGGGCAGCGAATTCTTACGCCCGTCGAGGGTGCGACTGACGTGATGTACCTCGGCTCCACCGAGTCGGCGACAACGTTCCGCGCGTTCAGTTGGCCGGAGAGCAGCACCAGCGTGACGTCGTTCACCTACACCGTCGACTCGTCGACCTTCACAAACCCGGACTGCCGCGGCGGGGTGGACAACTTCGACTTCATCGAGCGTGACACAGCGTGGAGCATCACCGGATTCCGCTTGCGTGGCGCCACCGGCGGTGGTCAGACGACGTTCTGGTGGCCGGTCGCCCCGGACGTCAACCACCCGCAGGCACACCTGCACGGAGCGACGATCCGGACCAGTGACATGGCACTGATCGACCAACCCCCGGTCTGGAACAGCACGACGTGCTTCGGTTACCCGGCGGTGTCGTCCAACGTCTTCGGCGAGTACGGCATGTCGATGGCGGCAGGGGGCCAAGCGGGCGGCGGCGGCACCTCTGCTCAGGGAGTGGTCCTCGTCGACGACACCGAGAGCGCGGGCATCTTCTTCCCCTTGTACAGCGTGACCGCGACCGGGACTCACAACCGTACAGATGGTCGGTTCGGTGACTACTTCACCGTCCGTACGAACGCGCGGTGCACCTCCGCGTGGGTTGCGACCAACTACGCGCTCTTGGACGGCAACACGACCTCGGCGCATGTCAACGCCCGGTACGTCGAGTTCCAGAGCACTCTCGATCCGCCCTGCTGAGTGCTACGAGGACGTCGAAGGCCGGCTCTGACGAGGGCCGGCCTCCGGCCGCCGACCATCGGCCTAGTCGATCTGGAAGGCGGCGGAGTGCACCGACTCTTCAACGACACCCGCCGGCTGCGCGGCGCTGCGCCATCCCACGGACAGGCGATAGGTGCCGGCTGTCAGCGCGAAGCCGGCAGCGTCGAGGATGGCTGGATCGATGCTGACAGTCCGGCCTCTGCCTGCACCGACCGCCAGGACGAGGGGCAGCCGCTCCGCCCCGCAGTACGCCAGCGGCTCCCAGGTGTCCCCCGCCTGCTGACGTTCGAGAACGGCGATGGAGCACGCCGTGTGCATGTCCTCCACGTACACGGTATGCGCCGTCCCGTTGGCAACCACCGCGACGATGACGTCTGCGCTGTCGAGGCTGGTGCCGCTTGGTGTGACGCTGACCGATCCGGGCTTCGTGGCTGCGGCGTGTCCGAGCGGTTCGTCCTCGTCCTGCACTGTCGTCGGCGTGGATGTACCTGCCGTTGGTGGCACGGGGGTCTGCGGAGCTACTGATCCGCTGCTCGCGTCCAGCGGGCTTGCCTGGCCCTGCTCAACGGTCCCGGAGCCGCACGCGGCGGAGAGCATGCCCACAGCGAAGATCGCGGTAACCCTCCGCACCTCAGCGCCCTCTCCCGACATCCAGCAGGTGGAGGCCCAGCGCTGCGGCGATGGGCCAAGCAGTTCGATGGTGCCTCTCTGCGCACGTTAGCGCTTGGCCGCCCGTGACGTCTCGGCATGCTCCCGCGTCGACAGGCATTGGACGGGGTCGAGTCATGAGCAGGGCTGTGCGAGGCTCCTGGCGATGCGTATCGAGGTGTGGGCCCCGCGGGCACGATCGGTGGCGCTCGAGGCTGACGGCGTACGCCAGGCGATGCACGCCGACGAAGCCCGCAGGGGCTGGTGGGTTGCCGAGGTGCCGGACGCCGCCCACGGGTCCGACTACGGCTTCCGCCTCGACGGCGGCGTCCCTCGGCCTGACCCGCGCTCGCGCTGGCAGCCGTACGGCGTGCACGGGCCGAGCCGCGTGTACGACCACGGCCGCTTCAGCTGGACAGACAGCGGGTGGCACGGGCGGCCGCTCGCAGGGTCGGTCGTGTACGAGCTGCACATCGGGACATTCACCGCTCAAGGCACCTTCGACGCGGCGATCGAGCACCTCGACGACCTCGTCGACCTCGGCGTCGGACATGTCGAGGTCATGCCGGTCGCGGCGTTCGACGGCACGCACGGCTGGGGGTACGACGGGGTCGCGGTCTACGCCGTCCACGAGCCGTACGGCGGACCGGACGGGCTCAAGCGCTTCGTCGACGCGGCCCACGCCCGTGGGCTGGCGGTGCTGCTGGACGTCGTCTACAACCACCTGGGGCCGAGCGGCAACTACCTGGCCGAGTTCGGGCCGTACTTCACCGACACCTACAGGACGCCCTGGGGCGACGCCGTCAATCTCGACGGACCCGGCTCGGACGAGGTCCGCGCGTACGTCCTCGACAACGCCCGCTCCTGGCTCGTCGACTTCCACCTCGACGGCTTACGCATCGACGCGACGCACGAGCTGCACGACAAGCGGGCGGTGCCGCTGCTGGAGGAGCTCGCGGCCGAGGCCGACGTGCTCGCGGCTCGACTGGGTCGGCCGATCACGCTGATCGCGGAGTCCGACCGCAACGACCCGCGGACCGTGACGCCGCGGGCGGGCGGGGGGCTCGGGCTGACCGCGCAGTGGGACGACGACGTCCACCACGCGCTGCATGCCACGCTGACGGGCGAGCGGGACGGCTACTACTGCGACTTCGGCTCGCTCGAGACACTGGCCAAAGCGCTCACGTCGACGTTCGTCCACGACGGGACCCTCTCGACGTTCCGCGGCCGGCACCATGGGCGGCCGGTGGATCGGGAGCGGATCCCGGGCTCGGCGTTCGTCGTGTCGCTGCAGACCCACGACCAGGTGGGCAACCGCGCCACCGGTGACCGGCTCGCCGCGACGCTGACCCGGTCGCACCTGGCGATCAGCGCGGCGCTGCTCCTCACCTCGCCGTACACCCCGATGCTGTTCATGGGCGAGGAATGGGCGGCGGGCACGCCATGGCAGTACTTCACCAGCTTCTCCGACCCCGATCTCAGCGCAGCGGTACGCGATGGCCGGCGGGCCGAGTTCGCGACGCACGACTGGCGCCCGGTCGACGTGCCGGACCCTGGCGACATCGCGACGTACCACCGCTCGAAGCTGGACTGGACCGAGCCGGGGCGCTCGCCGCACAAGGAGATCCTCGAGTGGTACCGCACGCTGCTGGCTTTGCGCCGCGATCGGCCGGAGCTCCGCGACCCTCGCCTGGGCCGCGTCGCCGTGACGTACGACGAGGAAGCCCGCTGGCTCGTCGTGCACCGCGGCTCGTTGCGCGTCGTGGTCAACCTCGGCGCAGACGCCCAGCAGGTCCCGCTGGACAGTCCGGTCGAGCGGGTCCTGGTCGCGTCCAAGCGGACGTATCCGGTGAGCGTGGGCCTCGAACTCGACGCGGAGGCCGTTGCGATCGTCCAGGTCTGAAGTCTCTGGCGCTGTGCACGGCGGGCCTCCGATCGGAATCCGCACCCCGCGCGTCCCTATCGCTGGAACTAGGCCTGACGGCCTGGTGTGGCCTCGTCGAACACGGTCGATGACCGCTCGGTTCAGAGCCACTTCGGTCGAACGTCACCTCGGCTCGACAAATCGCATTGTGGCGGTGCGAGGTAAGGCTATCCTTCGGACGTGGTTGTCTGTCATTGCGCGGTGGTCACCGACCGTCAGGTGATCGAGTCGATCAGCGCTGGCGCGCGAAACGTGGCAGAGATCTGCCGCACCACCTCCGCCGGTCGGGCCTGCGGGGGGTGCGCTCCGACGCTGCGCGCGCTCGCGTGCGAGCATTGCCCGCTGGCACGCCGAGCAACCGAGGAGATGGCCCTTGCAACCGCTTAGCCCTCGCGTCGTGGAGCTGTTGAACGATGCATTGACCTTCGAGCTGACCGTCACCAACACGTATTTCCTGCACGCACGCATGCTCGACAACTGGGGACTGAACAAGCTCGGCAAGGTCTTCTACGACCTGTCCATCGACGAGATGCGCGACGCCGACGCGATCATCCAACGCATCCTGCTGTTCGACGGACACCCGAATGTGCAGCGCTTGGGCGGGATCGTCGTCGGGGAGAGCGCCGGGGAGATGCTCAGTCTCGCTCTCGCGAGTGAGAAAGCGGCTGTCGCGCAGTTCAACGCCGCCGCGGACGAGTGTCACAGCTTCGGTGACCACGGCACGGCCGCGGTGTTCGAGGAGATGGTCCGCGACGAGGAGCGCCACGCCGACTGGTTCGAGTCACAGCTCGGCGCGATCGAGCGCGTCGGCCTGGCGCAGTACCTCGCCCAACACGTCGACGCCGGCCAAGCTCCCTGACACCGGCCTGTCCACACTCTGAGACTGTTTTGCACCGTTTTCCGGAGTGATCTGTACCCTGAACATATGGCATCTGCCGCGACCATCGTGTTCCTGGTGACTCGACGTCACCTCGACCTCGGTCGCATGCGCAGCATGACCTGTATGCCTCGCTGATAGCGCCCGCCCCCAGAGCCGGACGCGTGTCAGCGTCGGCCGTCTCGTCTCTCTCGCCCTAGCTCGGCGTTGCAGCGGGTTCCAGTCGTCACTGGTCGCGTCCTCGACGACGAGGTCCTCCCGTGACTGCACCAACTGTCAGCCCGCCGCCGACGACGGCCCCCGCGCCGCGTGCCGCCGCCCAAAAGGCGCGGCATCGTGACGAAGGCCAATGGGCGCAGGGCGATCGCACCCCGCTCAACCACAACGAGGCGCTGAAGGCTGACGACGACGGCCTCAACGTCCGGCACCGGATCGAGACCATCTACGCGCAAGCTGGCTTCGACAGCATCGACCCCGACGACCTGCGCGGGCGGTTCCGATGGTGGGGGCTCTACACGCAGCGCAAGCCCGGCATCGACGGCGGCAAGACCGCGACGCTCGAGCCGGAGGAGCTCGAGGACTCGCACTTCATGCTCCGCATCCGCATCGACGGCGGAGCGCTCACGACGGAGCAGCTGCGGGTCATCGGCGCGATCTCCACCGACTTCGGGCAGGAGAGCGCCGACCTCACGGACCGCCAGAACATTCAGCTGCACTGGATCCGCATCGAGGACATGCCCGAGATCTGGCGCCGGCTCGAGGCCGTCGGGCTGTCCACGACGGAGGCCTGCGGAGATGTACCGCGCGTCATGCTCGGCAGCCCCCTGGCCGGCATCGCCGCCGACGAGCTGCACGACCCGACCGCGCTGATCCATGAGATCGCGGAGCGCTACATCGGCAGCCCGGAGTTCTCCAACCTCCCGCGCAAGTTCAAGACCGCGATCACCGGCCACCCGAGCCTCGACGTCGTGCACGAGGCGAACGACGTTTCCTTTGTGGGCGTGCGCCATCCTGAGCTCGGCATCGGGTACGACGTCTGGGTGGGCGGCGGCCTGTCCACCAACCCGCGGCTGGCCGAGCGCCTCGGCGCCTGGGTGGCGCCGGCCGACGTCCCCGCCGTGTGGGCCGGCATTGTCGGTGTCTTCCGCGACTACGGCTACCGCCGGCTGCGGCACCGGGCGCGGCTGAAGTTCCTGCTCGCCGAGTGGGGCCCGGCGAAGTTCCGCGACGTGTTGGAGACCGAATACCTACACCGGCGCCTCGTTGACGGCCCGCCGCCGCCACCGCCGTCCGGGCCGAGCGACCACGTGGGCGTGCACCGGCAAAAGGACGGCCGCTTCTACATCGGCGTGGCGCCGGTCGTCGGGCGCGTCTCAGGCACCACGCTCACGCGGCTCGCGGACCTGCTCGAGACGTACGGCTCGCACCGCGTCCGCACGACGCCGCACCAGAAACTGGTCGTCCTGGACATCGCCGAGAGCGACGTCGAAGCCGTCGTGGCGGCTCTCGACAAGCTCGGGCTGTCCGCACGGCCCAGCCCGTTCCGGCGCTCGACGATCGCCTGCACCGGCATCGAGTACTGCAAGCTCGCCATCGTCGAGACCAAGGCGAACGCCGCGCGGACCGTCGCGGCGCTCGAGACGCGGCTCGCAGACGTCGCTCTCGACCGCCCGCTGAGCCTGCACGTCAACGGTTGTCCCAACTCCTGCGCTCGCATCCAGACCGCGGACATCGGTTTGAAGGGACAGCTTGTGCTGGATGAGAATGGCCAACAGGTGGAAGGTTTCCAGGTCCACCTCGGTGGCGGGCTGGCATCCGAGGACCGCGAGGAGCCGGGGCTCGGTCGTACGGTGCGTGGCCTCAAGGTCGTCGCCGCGGACCTGCCGGACTTCGTCGAGCGCATCGTGCGCAGGTACGCCGCCGACCGCCTCGAAGGCGAGACCTTCGCCGTCTGGGCGCACCGAGCACCCGAGGCGGTGCTGCAGTGAGCACCGCTGTCGAGATCCAGGTCGAGCGGGTTGAGCGTTTCTTGCGCGGTCGCGACGAGCTGCACGCCCTGGCGATGCGGGCACGCGCCGACCTCGCGGATGCGCCGGCGGCCGAGGTCGTCGGCTGGGCCGCGGAGACCTTCGGCTCCGGGCTCGCGGTGGCGTCCAGCATGACGGACGGTGTCCTGCCGCACCTCGTGTCAGCGCAGCTCCCAGGCGTGGACGTGCTGTTCCTCGACAGCGGCTACCACTTCGCGGCGACGCTGCGGACGCGCCGTGAGGTGGCGACGACCATGCCGGTGACTGTGATCAACATCAGGTCGAGGCTGAGCGTGGCCGAGCAGGACGCGGCGTACGGGCCGCAGCTTCACGACCGCGACCCGGGCTCCTGCTGCAGGATGCGCAAGGTCGAGCCGCTCGACGAGCAACTGCGCGGGTACGAGGCGTGGGCCAGCGGGCTGCGGCGCGCCGACGGCCCGGGCCGGGCCGGGACCCACACCGTGGACTGGGACGACCGGCACGGCCTGGTCAAGATCAACCCGATCGCGGCATGGACGCAGGAGGACGTCGACGCCTACATCGAGAAGCACGACATCGTCGTGAATCCGCTGGTGTCACAGGGATATCCGTCCATCGGCTGCTTCCCCTGCACCCAGCGGCCGGCTTCGCTCGACGACCTGCGCTCGGGCCGATGGGCGGGCAGGGACCAGACCGAGTGCGGCATCCATGTCTGAGCGGGGGGGGTCATCGAACAGCACGGGCTACCCACTCACGCTGGATGTGACCGGTCGCCGGGTGCTGCTCGTCGGCGGCGGTCCGGTCGCCGCGCGCCGGGCCGCGGCGCTGGTCGACAGCGGCGCCGACGTCGTGGTGGTCGCGCCGTGGCTGTGCGAGGACCTGCGGGAGCTCGTCGAAACGGGTCTTGCCAGGTGGCGCGAGCGCGACTACGCAGGCGGCGACCTCGACGGCGCCTGGCTGGTGCACACGGCGACCGGCGACCGTACCGTCGATGCCAGCGTCGCCGCCCATGCGGCGGCTGCCCGGGTGTGGTGCGTCCACGCCTCCGACGCGTCAGCGTCATCCGCCTGGACCCCCGCGGTGGCTCGTGTCGACGACGTCACTGTCGCGGTGTCGGGAGGCGGCGACCCGCGCCGGGCGATGCGACTCCGTGATGCGGTGGTCGCGGCCATGGACGCGGGTGACCTGCCGCTGCGACGACAGCGCCGGGATCGCACGCCGGGCAACGGTTCCGTCGCATTGGTCGGTGGCGGGCCGGGCGACGCCGGCCTCATCACGACGTACGGGCGGCGGCTCCTCGCCGACGCCGACGTCGTCGTCGTGGACCGGCTGGCGCCCCGCGCCCTGCTGGCCGAGCTCCCGGACGACGTCGTCGTGATCGACGTCGGCAAGACTTCGGGTAACCATCCGGTGCCCCAGCACGAGATCAACGCGATCTTGGTGCGACATGCCCTCGACGGGCAGCGGGTCGTCCGGCTAAAAGGCGGCGACCCGTACGTCCTCGGACGTGGCGGCGAGGAGCTCGCCGCGTGCGAGGCCGCGGGTGTGCCGGTCGAGGTGGTTCCGGGCGTGACGAGCGCGGTGGCTGCCCCTGCGGCCGTCGGCATCCCGGTGACGCACCGCGGCGTCGCGCGCGGGTTCACCGTCGTGACCGGCCACGACCAGCTGTTCGAGGTGCCCACCGGCGATCAGCACACGCTGGTGCTGCTGATGGGCGTCGAACGGCTCCCGGCGATCGCAGCCGCGCTGATGCAGCGTGGTCTCGGCTCGACCACGCCGGTCGGGATCGTCGAGGACGCGTACGGGCCGCGGCAACGCGCGACCTTCGGAACCCTGGCAACCATCGCCGAGATCGCCGCGGACTATGCCGACGTGCCGCTTGTTGCCTACATGCCCAATCTTTCCTGGTGGGATGAAGGCCAGATCGATCTGTACCTCGATGCCTTTCGCGAGCTCTTGTTACCGCAGACAACCGTGTTGGTAGGAAACCACAGCACGCTGTGGCGCTGGCTGCTGCCCGATTGGGGTTCGCAGCGCAGCCCGACAGCGCGCGACATCGCCAAGGCGGCCGGCGAGATGGGGGTTCCCTACGTCCTGGTCACCGGCATTCCGCTGCCCGACCAGCATGTCGAGAACGTGCTGGCCACCGCCCAG
>Ga0136634_10000411_pt1 | contig 19677 bp, 16 predicted proteins | sample AntDrymUQ8332106_2_FD_104654 | JGI IMG/M metagenome (GOLD analysis project Ga0136634, IMG submission 104654) | Polar desert sand microbial communities from Dry Valleys, Antarctica - metaG UQ833 (21.06) | ecosystem: Environmental > Terrestrial > Soil > Desert | place: Antarctica: Dry Valley... | reverse complement strand
TGCAATAATATCTGCATAGTATGATTGCTCCAATACTCCTCTCTCTTTTTCTATGCCCAATAATTCAGCAGCATTGATTGTCATTGTTTGTAGGATAAAAGCAGGCGGAACTGCTGCCGCTTTCCAGGTATTTAAAACTTTTAGATTGGACTGGAGGCGATTTAATCCAGGAAGATCAATGACTATATCTGTTCCAAAAGCCATTTTAGTTCCGATTTTATACGCTCTTTTCAGTCTATCCAGAACCATATTAGCCAGTGATGCAGCTCTTGTAGAATCGAACCCATATGCATACCAGTTATCAAATGAAAAATCTGTACCCACTAAGAAAGTACCCTTGTCCTTCATCAACTGGAGTTGGGTGTTATCTAATTCAAAGCCATGTTCAATACCTGCTGCACCGCCTAAGATCACATTTGTTCCCGATGCTGCATCATTACGTACATGCACAGTAACTTTTAAGCCATATTTTTTTGCTTCATCAACGGCTGCTTTTATGTCTTCCATATTATAAATGCCATTGTCACCAGTCACCATTTTAATGACCGTAGCTCCATAATAAATATTTTTCCTGATGGCTTTTTTTATCTCTTCAGGTGTATCTGCATCAATGTATTCCCATTCCCAGAAATGTTCGTGTTCTGGATTAATGTTACTGGATTGTCCTCCGTAGGGTGCAATAATTTTCCCGGCATAGATGATTGTGGGTCCTTGTATCCATCCCTTTTTAATTGCTTTGATTATATCTGCGGTTACATAATTTGCATCATTGCCAATTTCTTTGATAGTTGTAAACCCATTGTCTAAAAATTGTTTAGCTACTATCGAACCCCTGATTGCACGCAGGGAATTACTTTCAATAATGTTTACATCATTCCAGTTTTCCATTCTGTATGAAAGATTACTTGTTATATGAACATGGCAATCCATCAACCCGGGTAAAACCCATGAGTTAGACAGGTCAATTACCTTATCTGTTTTATTGATTATCAGATTTACTCCTACTTCTTTTATTTTTCCATTTCGTATTACTATGATCTGGTTGTCCAGCATCTTACCACTTCGGGCATCAAAAAAGTGTCCTGCTTTAATTACAGTATTTTGCGCATTGACTGATATAGTTGTTATAAGAAGAATTAGAGCAACCTTGATTTTTATTGTCATTCTGATATTTTAAAATATGATTGTCTGCTGTTGTTAAGGTATCACTCTATAATTACGCACAACGTTCGGGTATTTGCGAAGGCTGATGTTTTATTCCCAAGCCCTGCTTTTACAAATACTTTTGTTGGTGGCTGCCTTTATATGTCACACAAATTATTCTTCAATTTCAAGAAACCTTTTTGCGTTATCATAAAAAATCTTTTGCTTTTCTTTCTTAGTCAAAAAATCCAAAGTGTTTAAGAAATTTATTGAACCAGTAATCGCTTCGGGCCAAACCATCTGGTCGGAGCCAAACATAACTCTGTCTAAAAAGCCATATTCTTTTGCAGACTTTAAAAATTTTACTGCAAAATCTTTTGTCATAGGGTGTAACCACATTTCCACTCCTAAGTCTGCATATAGATTTGGATATCCATCCATCATCCTAAGTGTGTTTTCATAAAAATTTTCTCCTGCATGCATTAGATACACTTTCAACTTTGGATATTTCACTAAAACATCTTCAATTAGAAAAGGGTCGCCAAATTTAATTCTGTACTTTGGCCAACCTAAGTTTTGTGCATTAGGAAAACTACCTCCTGAATGATATCCAACAGGAATTCCATATTTTTCACAAATCGCTAAATAAGGTTGATAACTTGAGTCAGCAAGTGTTTTCCCTTTGTAGACAGCCATAACTTCTCCAAAAATTTTTATTTTTCCAGATTTTACATAATCTTCAAATTGTTTTATTGTAATGAGCGTGTCTTCACTGTCCTGATAACCTGGAATAAATCGTTTGTCTGCTTTAGTATAAATTTCCAGGCTTTCAATTGGTCCGCTAACAACCGCATACTTAATATTATGCTGGTTCATTTTTTTAATAGTTTCTTCAAGTGTTTCTTTGGCCGTTTTACTTGATGCATACCCATTCCTGGCTGTCCCAACCCAAAAGTTTTTCTCTATATAGCTGTGCATATGAACATCAATTATTTGTCCGATAGATGTTTTGGCAACCGCTGTACATAAGACCAAAAGAAAAATTGTTTTTCTCATTTAAAGTTAATTTGATGCTTAAGCCTTTCTGTCCTGAATAATGGTGAGTGTCGCAGTATGGTTGCAGGCAACCGACAGGTATTGCTGCCTGCCTGCTTTTCCTCTGGATATCAGGTTGCCATAAATTTGCTTAGGGATATTTTTTATATCTCCCATAAATCGGCTGTCCCGGAAAAACATTGTCAACTATCTTACCATTCTTCAAAGCAACCACACCATTTACGATTACGTGTTCAATGCCTTCAGAAAAGGCCAATCCTTTTTCAAATGTTGCCTTGTCAATAACCGTGTTGGGATTAAAAATTGTTATGTCAGCATCGGCGCCAATTTGTATTCTTCCTTTAAAGCGCATCACCGGGGCAATTTGTTCCAATCGTTTTGCGGGAAGCAATGTCATCTTTTCAAGGGCGGCCATTAAATCTATTACTTTGTCTTCTCTCACATATTTGCCCAACACTCTTGAAAATGTTCCTGCGGTACGTGGATGCGCCAGAGGTGCATAGGGCATCCCATCCGATGCAATAATAACACCCGGTGCTGCAATACCCAACTTTATCCATTCTGGTTTCATTACATGCAAGATCACTACGCCGCCACTTTTCCGATAAGTCTCAAAAGTTTCTTTGGTTAACCGTTCACCGGTAGCCTCCCATTGTAAGTCGTGATAACTGATACCTAACCTTTCTTGCCATCCATCCGAAAACATAGCGCTTTGCAGGGTTGTAGAACCTGCGGTATAGGGATATAGTTCGGTAGTAACATCAAAACCTTTTTTCTTTGCAGCATTCAACATATCAAGGGATAGCTGGATATTGCCCAGCGACATACTGTTAATATGAACAATATGCAGCGGTGCATTGGTGAGTACAGCATTGGTTATTACTTCCTGTATAGAAATAATATTGGGGTCTCTTACATGTGTAAATACAAGTGCATTCAATTCTCCCGCCAATTGGAATACCCTGTACATTTCATTCGGATTTGTTTTAGGTAAGTATCCTATGGGAACGCCAATGCCAATGCCCCCTTCGCTCAATGAAGTTTTAATGTTGTTTAATGTTTGAGTGATCTGTTCAGGTGATAACACTTCATCTTTGGCTGGCAAGATGGTATTTGTCATCTCCCCGATCGTGGATTCTCCTTTACTGCTTAGCTGGTATAATTTGTTTACCCCCTTTTTGTATTTATCAATTGCCTTAAATCGTTCGTATGGCCAGCATACACTGGCACCATAGTTTATTAATGCCTTTGTCTTCCGTGTACTATACCATTCTTTTAAATTTTCAATGCCCCACTCGAGCTCTAATGCAGTAGTAAGCCCATCGTGTAATTGATATTCCTGTTCCTTATTTGTTCTGCCATGAATATGTAAGTCAATAAACCCGGGAGCAACCACCAACCCACTTACATTAATTTCCAGTTTTCCTTTTAGAGGTTCAGTTGAAATTTGTTCAATCCGGTTGTTAGCTATGCCTACATTTCGGATGGCATCAAATTTGGTTTCCGGATCAATTACTCTTCCACCAGTTAATACAATGTCATATTCTTTATTTATTTGGCCACTTGCAAACTGGCAAAAACATATCGTCAAAGTAAATATGAAAAATGCTGATTTAAACAATCTTATCATAATGATGTTTTTTGAAGGCATTGAGTTGTCGTAATAAAATTGCCACTAATGTGAAGTGTAAATTGAATTTATGCATCAGGAATTTCCGGCTCAACTAATTTTGCCAACTTTTCCAGCGACTCTTGCCAACCTAAATAACACATTTCTGCCGGGATCATAGAAGGAATATCCTGTTGTAAAATTTTTATTTCAGTGCCAACAGAAACTTTTTTAAACTCGACAGAAGTAGTCATTTCACCTGGAAGGTTAGGATCGTCAAATTTATCAGTGTACTTTAAAAATTCATTAGGTTTAATATCGATGTATTTACCTCCAAATGAATGACCATTTCCGGTAGAAAAATTGTGAAATGACATCCTGAAAGTTCCTTCGGCTTTCACATTCATTTCATGAACGGTACAAAGGAAACCATAAGGAGGTAACCAGGAAGCAATTGCATTAGCTTCAGTAAATGCACGATAAACCTTTTCAGGAGACGCTTTAATAACCCTATGTAACGATACGCTGTTGTTAGCCATAAAAAATATTTAATTGATTTTTAATTGTTTGTTTTTATTGGTCAACTTTTACAAAGTTGAAGATATGAACTAAAGTCAAATTACTAATGACAAGCCGGAACTGCTGCCGATAGCGATTTGCGGCCGATTACTCCAGCGTCCTGCCTAACAACGCTGTGGTAGCAATCAAATTACTTTTTAAAAATTCTTTCCTTAAGATAAACCAGTTAGTTGTTGTAAGTAATTGTACTTTGCGTTTGATAAAATTATTCTATTACAAAAAACGGGATGTTGGCCGTAGCCACTTTTTTGTTACCATCAGTTACATAAACGAATAACCGATAAGCACCTTTTTTAGTCGGAGCTTTAAGGGTTGCAACTCCATTGCTTGCATTCGTTAACATGTTCTCTATTTTTTTTGGCTTGTCCTCATGGTCACCACCTTCTCCTACCTTTGTCGCTTCATCAAGCAATTCCCAACGATAGTTAAGTTTATCGCCATTGGGATCAAAAGCTGTCGCGAGTACATTGTAGGTATTCCCCGCCCTCAACATAATATTATCGGTTACTTTTTTATTGTCTATCTGGAATGAATAGATATGTGGGGCCTGGTTTGACGGCCATTTTCCGCTCCATAAAAATTGCATTACATCTACTACTTCGGATTCTTCTCCGTTTTCTGTAAACAAGCCATACCAGGTAGGCGTACGTTCCTGCTTTTGTCCCCAGAGAAAAACATAAGAGCCAACACATCTCTCTTTATCTCTTTCTACGGAATACGCATACCTGCTTTTGTATACGGCTGCTTTTTCACTGCTTGTTTCCTCTATAGGCGCTTTCCAGGAAGTTCGCAGACCTTCCCAGTGTCCGGTAGGCCCCCATTCAGTTACCATGTAAGGACCTTCCCAACCCGCATTATGCAGCTGTTCCGGTAAACTTGCCAGGCCTCCATACACTTGCACAGAAAGCAGATCAAGCTCGGGGCAGTGAGCCTTTATGTAGTCAATTTCTTTTTTGTTCACACCGGCTAACATCGTAGTAACGGGGTGATTCGGGTCTTCCTGGTGGATCATCTTTGCAATGTCGTTTACTGCATCCCACACCTTTAGGTTTGTGTAATGCAGGTTCAGTTCATTACCGATACCCCAGATCAGCAAAGCCGGAAAGTTTTTGTACTTGCGTACTTCCAGGCGCAATTTTTCCAGCTGCTGTTTCACCGCTGTTGCATCATCGTAATTAAATCCATGTCGCTCGGCTGTTACGTTTAAACCCATACTAACGGTTAAACCTAGACGCTGTGCTTTCTGTAAGACATCCTCGCCATCACCGGTACCCCACGTGCGAATTGAATTACCTCCGTATTGAGCCAGCCGGTCAGAATAATCCGTGCCGCCTGCACCTTTGATGAAATAAGGCTGACCGGCACGATATAATCTGAAGCTACTATCCAACTTTCTCAACTCCACTTTTACAGGGCCTGATTGTTGGGCATGGAGCATTTGGACGGTATTCGAAAATCCGATAAGCGTCAAGCTTAAAGCAATGAGTCTTTTCTGCAAATGATGATTCACAATAAAATAATTTTTATAGAAAGGAAAATTTGTTTTCTCATTATTCAAGATAGATAAATCCTGTTATAGAAGTTGAGGTTTATAGCTAAGCCCACAAATAGTTGAAACTGGTAACTTGCCTGCTACGTATCGCGCTTTACAATGTAGATCGTGAAGGGTAGTGGGGGTGGCATTCTATGTTCCTCTATACACAACCGATGCTGAACCAAATCCCGGATTTACTAAATGAAAAATGGAACACAAGTTTTCTTATCAAATGTTAAGTATAGCAGGGATAAAAGTTTAGTTAGCTTCTTTCTTTTAAGTATGAATTATGTTATACAATTAGTAGTGATTATTACATAATTCATACTATTGAATCCATGTGAAAAATAATAACGTACTTACATCTGGTTTTTCATAGGATATCGGATATAACACAGGCGGTGGTTTCTACTACAGCCTCTTTTTTTATGGATAGAGAGAAAAATATTTAATTCATCCAATGCATGATAAACACAAAGAAGTTAAAATAAGCAGATAAGTACCCACAATATCAAACATGGCGGGCTTTGTGTTGATACCACAATAGTAGTCATAAACTTCCCAGTTAAATTGAAGCCTTCAGCAAGTTTTAATATTTTTTTTAACATATATCATGATGGAATGGTATTTGGCTAATCATTTTAAAGAATAAAAAATAATATTCAATAAAAATCATAATAGTCAAATGACAACTTCTGTTAAAAGGGTTTTTGAAGAAGCAGGAAACCAGGTTTCTTTTATGTCTGGGTTTTTTGGAAATATTTTTTCCAGGGGTTTTGAAGGGAATGAGTTTATCCGTCAGTGTTTTATTATCGGTTATAAATCTTTGTCCTTGGTTGGCATAACAGGTTTTATACTGGGATTTGTAATGACACTGCAATCAGAGCCTACAATGGAAGAATTTGGTGCAGGAAGTTTTGTACCCGGCATGGTGGCGATTTCTATTATCAGAGAAATAGGACCTGTTATAATAGCCCTGATATGTGCCGGAAAAATTTCATCCAGTATAGGTGCAGAACTTGGTAGTATGAAAGTGAGTGAACAAATTGATGCAATGGAAGTATCAGGTGCTAATCCCATCCAATACCTGGTTGTAACCCGCATACTGGCTTGTACTATAATGATACCTCTTCTTACATTGATGGCAGATGCTTTGGCACTTTTGGGTGGGTTTGCTGCTTCCAACATTGGCGGCCAATATAGTTTCTTTCTTTACTTTAATAAAGCGTTTAGTCCACTAACTTTTGTAGATCTGATTCCGGCATTTATAAAAACCATTTTCTTTGGATTTGCAATTGGCTTTGTGGGTTGTTATAAAGGATATAATTCAAACCGGGGAACTGAAAGTGTAGGTGTTGCTGCCAATTCTGCAGTTGTAAATGCATCTTTATGGATAATCCTTCTTGATGCAATTGCAGTGCAGTTAACATCTGTTTTTGCATACAATTGATATGATAAAAATTAAAAAATTTGAATAACACGGAAAATAATACAGAGAAGCCAAAATCAGTGATACAATTGCGCAATGTAAAAAAATCATTTGGCGCAAAAGATGTTCTGGTTGATATTAATATGGATTTATATAATGGTGAAAACCTTGTGGTATTGGGTAAATCTGGTACAGGTAAATCTGTAACCATAAAATGTATGGTGGGCTTACTGGTACAGGATGAAGGCAACGTTACAGTTTTAGAAGAAGATGTAAATGACCTGAAAAGCAATGAACTGAAAGAATTAAGAACTAAAGTGGGTTTTCTGTTTCAAAGTGCTGCGTTGTATGATTCAATGACCGTAAGAGAAAATTTAGAATTTCCGCTTACACGTGTTTTGAAGATCAAAGACCAGAATGAAATCAATGAACGAATAGAAGAAGTACTGGAAGCTGTGGGGTTATTAAGTGCCATCGATTCTATGCCTTCTGATTTATCAGGTGGAATGAGAAAACGGATCGGGCTTGCACGTACCCTTATTTTAAAGCCGGCAATTATGTTATATGATGAGCCAACAACAGGACTTGATCCGATCACTTCAAGGGAAATCAGTGAACTGATCCTGGAAATGCAGAAGAAATATAAAACATCTTCTATAATCATTACCCATGATATGGCCTGTGCAGAGATAACAGCAGACAGGATACTTGTGATGAATGATGGAAGAATTGTTGCAGAAGGCAGTTTTGATGAACTGAAAAATTCACAGGATAAGCTTGTGAGTTCATTTTTTAAATAATATTATAATTCAGGCTGACAAGTTTAAAATAAAAAATTAATAAAACAAAGACAATGAAAGTTACCGCATCACAAAAAATACGCATAGGGATATTTACCATCGTAGGAATTCTGATTTTAGTTATTGGTATTTTCCTTATTGGGAAAAATAAAAATATGTTTGGAGATACCTTTACAATTTATGGAACCTTCAACACAGTGGGTGGTCTGCAGGTTGGCAATAACATCAGGTTTGCTGGCATAGACGTTGGCACAGTAGAAAATATATCTCTCGTATCTGATACAATAGTAAGGGTTGATATGCTATTGCAATCCAAGATCAAACAATTCCTGAAAACCAGTTCTGTTGCAAGTATTGGTTCAGATGGATTGATGGGCGATAAATTGGTTTTGATTGCTGTCGGTGGCCCAACCGCAACACTGTTGAAAGATGGAGGAAGAATCAACACAACCAACCCCCTTGACTTTGATAAAACAATTGCCAAGATGACGAAAGTTGCAGAAAATGCACAAGTATTATCAGGATCATTGGCAGATATTTCTGTTCAGCTTAGTCAGGGTAAAGGAAGCATAGGAAGATTGTTATACACGGATAACCTGGCAGTTTCTATGGAAGGAGCGGTTAATAATGTAAAAAATATCACAGGTTCTTTAGCAGGTGTTAGTTCGGAGATTAAAGCTGGCCGTGGTTCTATTGGAAGATTAATTTACAGTGATGAACTGGCAAAAAGCCTGGAAGGCACAGCAGCAAATGCCAAAACTACCATGTCAACCGTAAACGACGCAGCTTTTGGTTTCAGTGAAAATATGAAAGCATTGCAGGGAAATATTTTATTCAGGGGATATTTTAAAAGGCAGGCCAAAGCAAAGGAGAAAGAAAAATTGATCTCATTACAGAATGCAACAGACAGTACAGAAGTTGAACTGGATGAAGAAGACCTGAAAGAAATTGAAGCAGCAGCTGAAAAAGCGGAACAGGAAATTTTAAAAAGGAAAAAGAAAGTTATACTTCAGTAGAATTCTGTAGAAAAAAGGTTAATAATTTAATAATTAAAGTCTTTTAAAAAGCATTATTTATTACTGCCTTAAAGGTTTCTTTATAAGACTTATAAATATTATGCTGATGCCTATAAATAAAATCAGGGCCGTAATAAATAGCATGAGATTTATATAAGGAATGGTATTATAATTCAAACCTGCCACACCCTGTACCATAAGCAATATTTCATTTATAATTATGCCAGATACAAGTATAAAAATTCCTGTTATTAATTTTATTGTAACAGGAACCAGATTGAAAGAAACAATATAACCAATGATAAAAATACTCGTTACTGCCAATAGAACAAGGTGAAGATAACCGATTATTATTGGCCTGAAGCCATATGACAACTGGCTTAAAACAGGATGGATTGATCCGGACTGCAATAAAAGCTTTATCGTAAATGCAATTGCAGAAAGAAGTAAAAGTATCCTTCCATATTTGGAAAATTGCTCTATAATAAAAAATTTATTTTTAATAATTTCTTTTATAGTTAAAGCCCACCCAACAAGTTGCGCTATAACTGCTGTTAACATAATGAAGTACATAACGGGTGGAAACGGAAACCATAATATGCTTAAACAATAAGCCGGAATGCAAGCGTAACAAAAAAGAAGAAAAGCAATTTTCAGAGGCTTAATGGCTTTTTCAATATTTTCTAATTTTGAAATCAATAAGCCCATACATGCAAAAAAGAACCATCCATTGTATTGAAAATGCAGGAAGAAATAGGTGGAAGCCAGGTACCAGTTTTGCTCCACTATTTTATTTGTAATAATATACCCAAGTCCAAAAGCTCCTATTGATGAAACAACATTAAATACAAGAGCTGCCTTAAACCACGAATTGCTTATATTTTTACTTTTTATCTTTTCAAGATCTTTCCAATAATTGACAGCAAAGAAATACGAAACGATTATAGATAAAACAGTTAAACTGATAGAAACGGGAGAATAACCTTGTATAAAGAAACTAATAAGCAAACCATATGATGTAATAAGATTTGCATACAATATCCTGACATATTTTTTTAAAATCCATTCACCATATTTTAAACTGAGATTGTGAACCAGCAATACCATTATTGTTTGTGTGACCCAACCCGTAAAAGCAAAATTTGAATGACTGTGCAGAACATATTTTTGCTGAATAAAGGGTAAATAAAACGTAATTTTATAACGCATAATCACACCCAGGCTGGCGACCAATAAAAAATTGAAAAAAGAAATTGTAAGCCATTTGCGTAGAAAAATATTCATGGTATTAAACTAATTAAAAACCGAAATATTTTTAGCAATATAAATTTCTGATAAAGAAAACTTACATAATAAACCACTCATTCCGGCTATTCGTTCCTGATAAACTTAAAATATTTTAAATTAAAAATTTTATGTATGAATAAATGTAGTATTTTGTTTAAGTATTAATCATCATTATAAAACTTATATTTTCTATTTTTTATAAGGTATAAAATTTCATTTTTAAATATAAAGCAATATGAAAAAATTTATCATACTTAGCGCAATTGTGGCCTTCATTATTTCCTGTGGAGACGATAAAAGTTCCGGGGAAACTAAAGTGGAAACTACAACAGATAATACTGCTACACCTTCTGAAGAAAAAAAACCGAATGATGTTGCTACATATGATCCTCATAGAGGGGAAGGAAAATTTACCAAAGTAGACGTTGGGACAACAGTAGATGTAGCTAAGGCAGAGACAGGTAAAAAAGTTTATGAAGTGAAATGTGGTGGATGTCATAAACTTACAGATGAAAGACTTGTAGGGCCGGGTTGGGCCGGAGTTACCAATCGCCAGGCACCTGAATGGATAATGAATTTTATTACCAATACAGATGCAATGATTGATAAAGATCCGGCGGTGCAGGCACAACTTGAAATATGTCTTGTGCGTATGCCCAATCAAAATTTAACTGATGCTGATGCACGCAATCTCCTGGAATTCATGCGTAAAAATGATGGCGTAAAATAATATTTCTTTAAAAAATATGAGGAATACTATTTTTTGTAAATAACCAAAGAAGATTACTATAAATCAATTTTCTCGATGTACAAGTAAATTGCTATCTAAGCTTTCTTTTAATTTAATAACTATGATAATAAAAAGCAATGCAGTAAGGGTGGTTGTGTTTGCAATATTATTGAGCATTAATGCATGCAAACCAAAAAATGTTGGAACCGCTGTTAGTGGAGATGCTGCAGCTAAAACGTATGTTGCCCCAGGCAAATATGATGAGTATTATAATTTTGTTTCAGGTGGGTTTAATGGTCAGCTTGCTGTGTATGGAATTCCAAGTGGCAGGTTGCTTCGTGTAATTCCTGTTTTTTCTGTAGATCCCGAAAAAGGTTGGGGCTATAGTGAAGAAACAAAGCCAATGTTGAACACATCACATGGAGAAGTGCCATGGGATGATCTGCATCACGTAGCTATGTCTCAAACAAATGGTGAAATCGATGGTCGCTGGGTTTTTGGCAATGGCAATAATACGCCGCGTGTTGCCCGTATAGATCTTACAACTTTTCGTACAACAGAAATATTAGAACTGCCTAACAGTGGTGGTAATCATTCATCACCTTTTATTACTGAAAATACAGAATACATTATTGCAGGCACAAGGTTTAGTGTTCCACCGGATGATAAAAATGGGGATGTTCCAATTAATACGTACAAACAGAATTTTAAAGGAACAATCAGTTTTATCAGTGTAGATAAAAATAATGGTAATATGGATATTGCTTTTCAATTGCAATGCCCGGGTGTAAATTTTGATTTAAGTCATGCAGGAAAAGGTAAATCACATGGTTGGTTTTTCTTTAGTTGCTATAATACAGAACAAGCCAATACATTACTGGAAGTAAATGCGTCTAAGCGTGATAAGGATTTTATCATGGCTGTAAACTGGAAAAAAGCAGAAGAATTAATTAAAGCAGGCAAGGGACGTAAACAAGCAGTCAAGTATGCAAGCAACCGCTTTGATGAAAACACACACACAGCTACTTCAACTATCAAGACAGAAGTTACAGTTATAGATGTTAAAGATTTTCCCGATTTGGTTTATATGATACCATGTCCTAAATCTCCACATGGCTGTGATGTAGATCCGTCCGGCGAATACATTGTAGGAAGCGGAAAATTAGCAGCTTTAATTCCTGTATTTAGTTTTGATAAAATTCAAAAAGCTATTGCTGATAAAGCCTTTGAGGGAGAGTATGAAGGGATTAAAGTAATTAAATATGAAGCTGCTTTGTATGGTGAAGTTAAAAAGCCTGGCCTTGGGCCGTTACATACAGAATTTGATGATAAAGGAAATGCGTATACTTCTATGTTTGTTTCAAGCGAAGTTGTTAAATGGAATATTAAAGATTTAAAAGTACTGGATAGAGTGCCTACTTATTATTCTGTAGGTCACTTGATGATACCCGGTGGAGATTCAAAAAAACCGACAGGCAAATATTTAATTGCTTATAATAAAATTACAAAGGACCGGTTTTTACCAACAGGTCCTGAATTATCTCAAAGTGCACAATTATATGATATAAGCGGTGATAAAATGCAATTGTTACTGGACTATCCTACCATTGGAGAGCCACATTATGCGCAGGCAGTTGCAGCCGGTGTTATTCGTGAAAAATCAGTTAAGTTTTTTAAAATTGAAGCCAATAACCATCCTTATGCAGCTAAAGGTGAAGGCGCAACTAAAGTTGTGCGGGAAGGGAATAAGGTGCATGTATACATGAGTCTTATTCGTTCTCATCTTACACCAGATAATATTGAAGGTGTGAAGATGGGGGATGAAGTATATTTCCATACAACTAACCTGGAACAGGATTGGGATGTGCCTCATGGGTTCGCTATTAAAGGAGCCATTAATGCAGAGTTATTGGTTATGCCTGGTGAAACCACTACTTTAAAATGGATTCCCGACCGTGTAGGGATATTTCCTATGTATTGTACAGATTTTTGTAGTGCTTTACACCAGGAAATGTCAGGTTATGTTAGAGTATCTCCTGCAGGCAGCAATGTGCCAATAACTTTTAGTACCGGAACGAATCTTCCTAAAACAGATAGTTCAGGCATTGATACGGCAAGCATATCTAAGAGATAATATTTAAAGGAATAGAGGTTTAAAATGAGGCAATAGAGTATTGTATATTTTATATTCTCCTTTTTTATTTTCACATTTTTATGGAAAAGAATAAGATTACTTTATTAACCAGGATATTACTTTTTATATCGGGGCTTGGTTTAATTGCTGTATTATTTACACCCATGTGGCGGATAGATTTAATGGCACCCCAATATCCGGAAGGTCTGAGGATGCTGATTTATGCAAATAGATTATCCGGCAACATTGATATTATTAATGGATTAAATCATTATATCGGTATGAAAACACTGCATACGAATGATTTTATTGAATTTAAAATACTACCTGTTATTATCGTTTTTTTCTCTGTTTGTTTTATGATCGTTGCCATTTCTGCAAAAAGAAAATGGATGAATATTTTATGTATTCTATTTGTGGCATTTGGTGTAATAGCAATGGTTGATTTCTGGCGATGGGAATACAATTATGGCCATAATTTAAATCCCGATGCTGCGATAATAGTGCCCGGTATGTCTTATCAGCCCCCATTAATTGGCTTTAAACAATTGTTGAATTTTGGAGCATGGTCAGTACCAGATATTGGGGGATGGATTTTTGTAACTGTGGGGGCCCTGCTTCTTGGCCTTGTAATATATGAGTGGAGAAGGAAAAATAAACGTAATGAAAAAATCAATATCATTTCTTTAATGGCAGCCTGGCTAACCTTAACGCTTAGTAGCTGCAATACAAGTCCTCAGCCTATACGCATCGGTCAGGATAATTGTGATTTTTGTAAAATGACAATTAGTGATAATAAGTTTGGCGCAGAAATAGTAAGCAAAAAAAGTAAAGTTTATAAGTTTGATGATACACACTGTATTGTTGCTTTTATTAATTCATCCAAAATTGATAAGAAGGAAATTGCAGAAATATATTTCACAGATTTTATCCCTCCACATAAACTTATAAATGTAAAAGATGCATATTTTTTGCAAAGTCCCAGCTTAAAAAGCCCTATGAATGGAAACATAGCAGCTTTTAATCACGAAGATAGCCTGACCAGCATGTTACCGAAATTTTATGGTAACAAAATTACCTGGGAGGATATGCAGAAATGAGGCTATTCAGTATTATACCCGTCTTATTATTTTATGGTGCATCGGCAAAAACTATACATGTTGGGCCGGGCCATGTATATAATAATGTCACAGCAGGTGTCCAGGCTGCTGTCGATGGCGATACAGTGCAGGTAGAATGGGGTCATTATAAAGAAAAAAATCTCGTTATTCAAAAGAGTATTGTTCTGTTAGGAGTTAATTATCCCATATTTGACGGAGAAAGTAAATATGAAATTATATCTGTAAAATCAGATGAAGTTGAAGTAAATGGATTCCGGCTAACACATTCAGGTATTTCCAGCATGGAAGATTTAAGTGGAATTAAAATTTACGACAGCAAAAACGTATTAATTAAAAACAATATTCTGGAAGACACTTTTTTTGGTATTTATGTGCAAAATGGCATCAACTGTACCATTATAAATAATACCCTTACTGCCTTCAGTAAAGAAGAACAACAGAGTGGTAATGGTATTCATTGCTGGAAGAGTGACAGCTTGCTTATTATCGGAAATAAAATAACCGGCCACCGGGATGGAATTTATTTTGAATTTGTAAAAAATTCTGTCATCTGGCGTAATTCATCAATAAATAACATCCGGTATGGCTTGCATTTTATGTTTTCCAATGATGATATGTACGTTAGTAACATTTTTAGTAATAATGGTTCCGGCGTATCGGTCATGTTTTCCAATCGTATAAAAATGTTCAGCAATTATTTTGAAGAAAACTGGGGTGATGCTGCACATGGCATTTTGCTTAAAGAAATATCAGATGGGTATATGCAGGGAAACCATTTTGCAAAAAATACCAGTGCTGTTTTTATGGAAGGTGCCAATAGGATTATTATGGAGCGCAATACATTTATAAATAATGGATGGGCATTAAAGATACAGGCCAGTTGCATGGATGTGGTATTACAATACAATAATTTTACAGGCAATACTTTTGATGTAGGTACAAATGGTTCACTGGTAAATAATACTTTTAAAAATAATTACTGGGATAAATACGAAGGTTATGATCTTAACAGGGATAAAATCGGGGATATTCCTTACAGGCCGGTGAGTATGTACTCCATGATAGTAGAAAAATATCCACCGGCAATGATATTGTTCAGAAGTTTTATAACGATATTATTGGATAAGACAGAAAAAATATTACCAAGCCTTACCCCGGAAAATTTGAAAGACAATTCTCCGATGATGAAGAAAGCTTTTTAATATTCATCTCCAATTTAAAGATTATAAATTATTTCTTCTTATTTCATAACCGGGGCTAACAAATATGACTTGCTTGTATTTTTAAATATAAAACCATGATCATTGCGTCTAATGTGACCAAAATGTTTGGGAAATTAAAGGCACTGGATAATGTTACTGCTACCTGTAGTAAGGGGGAATGTATTGCATTAATTGGGCCTAACGGTAGTGGTAAAACGACTTTAATAAAATCAATACTCGGAATGGTTGTGCCTGATAGTGGGTTCATTACATTTAAGGGTAATAATATTCTGCATCACTGGAAATACAGGGACGAAATAGGTTATATGCCACAGATAGGCAGGTACCCCGATAACATGACCATCGGCCAGATACTTGGTATGATGAAGGATATAAGAAATAAAAAAAGCGGCTTGGATGAAGATCTTACTAAATCTTTTTCGTTACCTAACCTGCTGAATAAAAGAATGAGAACTTTATCAGGAGGAACAAGGCAAAAAGTAAGTGCAGCCCTTGCTTTTTTATTTGATCCTGCCGTACTTATTCTGGATGAGCCCACTGCAGGGCTTGACCCGGTAGCTTCTGAGCAATTAAAAGAAAAAATTATTTCGGAAAAGGAAAAAGGAAAACTTGTACTTATCACTTCGCATGTATTAAGCGAGCTGGACGAACTGGTTACAAGAATTATGTATATGCAGGAAGGAAAATTGCTTTTTCATAAAAGTATTGAAGCATTAATGCTGGAGACCGGGGAAGTTAAACTTTCAAAAGCTATTGCCCGGGTAATGTCAAATTAAGAGTGAAGAAAATTATAAAATATGTAATTACTGATATACTCCGAAACAGGATTGTATTGGTATATACTTTGTTTTTGCTGGCAGCATCATTAAGTGTTTTCAGCCTGGAAGATAACAGCAGTAAAGGATTACTAAGCTTATTAAATATTATCCTGATAGTAGTGCCATTGGTAAGCATTATTTTTTCTACAATTTATGTTTACAATAGTGCTGAATTCATTGAACTTCTGGTAAGCCAACCTTTAAAAAGAAATGTTATATGGTTAAGTTTATTTACAGGTTTGGCCACTTCCCTTGCAATTTCCTTTTTAATAGGTGCCGGTATCCCGGTTTTGATTTTCCAGTCAAATTTGATAGGCTTTACAATGATAGCTACGGGATTATTGCTGAGTGTAATTTTTGTAGCAATCGCCCTGCTTGCCACAGTAAAAACCCGGGATAAAGCAAAAGGTATTGGTGCGGCTATCATGATATGGTTATACTTTTCATTGTTGTTTGATGGATTTGTATTGTTCCTTTTGTTTCAATTTGCGGATTATCCAATGGAAAAACCAATGATAGCATTAAGTGCTTTAAATCCTATTGACCTTACACGGATATTAATATTATTACAGTTGGATATTTCTGCAATGATGGGTTATAGCGGGGCAGTTTTTAAAGTTTTTTTTGGTGCTTATACCGGTATAATTTTTTCATTTATGATTTTAATCTTATGGATAGTATTACCTGTATGGTATTCTACACATAAGTTCAACACAAAAGATTTATGAAAAGACATCCATCCCTTGCACCTTTATCAAGAGAACATCATGGTGCATTAATACTTGCCAGGCTGCTGCAAAAAAATGCACCCGAATATAAAGACCTGCCATCAGACACCGCCGGAAAAGCCATATATGCCCTGAAATTTTATAATGAAGAGATTATAAAGCATTTTGAAGAAGAAGAGAAAATTTTAAAATTAGTTATAGGCATTAACAGTTCTCTTGATATACTGGCAGGTAATATTTTCAAGGAACACCAGGATTTAAAAGTATTGTTCCATTCAATAAACATTCCTGCAGGATCAGCAGATCATCTAAATAAGCTGGGAAAAGCTTTAGAAATTCATATCCGCAAAGAAGAGCGGGAATTATTTCCTATGATCCAGGAAATATGCAATGAAGAAATAATGGCAGAAATAGAAAATTCTTTGTCTTCAAAAAAATAATTAAAGGATTATATAAAGAGGGAGTTGAAACTCAACCTTTCAGCTTCAGATCTCCGACACTTATAGGTGTCCGACATCTATAAAATTCTACCCTAGATGTCCCACACCTATAGACGTGGGACATCTAATTGATTTTCAATGAACATGATTTCCCAATTCCAGATCTATATTTTATATACAAAAAATGGTTCTCGCACTTAACTCTTTATTCATCTTCACCTAAAACCTGATTTTACCGACAATATAAAACAGTTATGAAAATACCCGAATTCTTCTTATTATTATTCTTCTGTTTTTTTTATAACTATAAAATCATTTTATGCGAAACATTACCATTCTTCTTCGTGCATTACCACTAGCGATTGTTGCATTTTTTTCAATTGATGCGAGAAGCCAGGGGCTTACAACTCCCAGAAATCCCAGTCCGGCTGCAGAAATATCACAAACCATAGGCATATCAAAAGTGACAGTTAATTATTCCAGGCCATCGGTAAAAGAAAGAGAAGTATGGGGAGGCTTGGTTCCTTATGGCTGGAATAAACAATCATTTGGCCCGGGGAATTCTGCTCCATGGCGTGCAGGTGCGAATGAGAATAGTACCATTACCTTATCGCATGATGCAAAAATAGAGGGTCAGCCTGTACCCGCTGGTATTTATGGATTATTTTACGTGATTAATAAAGACAATACAGGTGAAGTGATCCTTTCAAAAGATAGCAGGTCCTGGGGAAGTTTCTTTTACGATTCCACAAAGGATCAATTAAAAACTGCTATAAAATTGCATACAATTCCCAACACGGAATTACTGACCTATGAATTTACAAATCTTACCAGGAACAGTGCTGACCTGGTTTTAAATTGGGAGAAAAAACAATTTCCTGTAAAGATCGAATTTGATGTTGACAAAATTGTACTGGCAAATGCTGATGAAGAATTGAAAGGCCCTGTAGGATTTATTTGGCAAAATTTTGCGATAGCAGCAGGCTATACTTTGCAAAATAAGACAAACCTGGATCAGGGATTAAAATGGATCGACAGGGGCATTGCTCAAAACAGTAATTTCAACACACTGAGTGTAAAATCCGGAATATTAAATGAGATGGGGAAAGTTGCTGAAGCTGATAAAATCATGAAAGATGCTCTTGCTATAGCTACCAATACAGAGTTGAATGCTTATGGCTATCGATTATTAGGTGAAGAAAAGCATGCAAAGGCAATTGAAATTTTCATTCTCAATACGAAAAGATCTCCAAAAGATCCGAACACATTTGACAGCCTGGGTGAGGCTTATTTTACCGCCGGGGATAAGAAGAATGCGATTGTAAACTTTAAGAAATCGTTGAGCATGAATCCTCCTGAAAATGTAAAAATAAATTCAGAGAAATTTTTGAAGCAATTGGGAGCATTATAAAGTATAGGCAGGATACGGTATACGGGATGCAGGAAACTGTATTCATCTGGTTATATTTTATATTTCTTATTTTATATTTCTTATTTTATATTTCTTATTTCTTATTTCTTATTGAATAACCATCTCTGAATACTTACTAAATAAATAATATCTTTTATAATACATTATTTACAACTTCATAAATACGATCAAATAAGATATATTTAATTTGCAATATTTTTATATCAATCTTATAAATTAAATAATAGCAGATGACTATTTTTAAAAGTTCATTTATTATCCGCTTTAGAAACTTTTTATCCATATTTATTCTTTTATCTTATGCGGGAGTTTCACAGGTTACACCTACACCTTCCTGGGCTTTACAAAGCAACATTTACGAAGTGAACCTGCGGCAATATTCCCAATCAGGATCAATAAAGGATTTTGAAAAACATCTTCCAAGGTTAAAAAATATGGGCATTGAAATATTATGGTTTATGCCCATTACACCCATTGGGATTGAAGGAAGAAAAATGACCGAAACTGAACTTGGGAGTTACTATGCTGTACGAAATTATAAGGAAGTGAACAAGGAATTTGGAAGCATGGAAGACTGGAAAGCTATGGTGAAAAATGC
>Ga0136634_10000409_pt1 | contig 19711 bp, 16 predicted proteins | sample AntDrymUQ8332106_2_FD_104654 | JGI IMG/M metagenome (GOLD analysis project Ga0136634, IMG submission 104654) | Polar desert sand microbial communities from Dry Valleys, Antarctica - metaG UQ833 (21.06) | ecosystem: Environmental > Terrestrial > Soil > Desert | place: Antarctica: Dry Valley... | reverse complement strand
CTTCCGACGGAAGCAGTGAGATCAAAAGAACTACCGGTTGCCTTGCATATCGGCACTAAAAAACAACCTCAATTAAACAATCCGACCACAGCTTACCTGCGAGTGCTTACCGGTGAAGCAGAACACAAACATTATACGATCACTGCGGACGCTGGCCGGATATGTATCGGAAGAGACCAGGAGGTACGAACAGAAGACGGTTTTTTCAGAATGAATACCATCGCTTTTCTGGTAAAAAGTTCATCAGACTCTAACAAATACATCAGCCGCCAGCATGCGCATATTGAATGGAACGAAGACAACGGTTGTTTTTTCTTATATGCAGATGAAGGAGGTATCCCTCCACGTAACAAGGTAAAAGTGCAGACGGTGAATGGTTCACTGATTAAATTACAAACCGTGCAAATCGGTCATCCCCTGAGAGAAGGCGATCAGATCATGCTGGGCGAGTCAACGCTTTTGCAATTTACCTATAGTAACAAAGAAAGAGGCGCGCTGAAATGAGCAAGGTATTTACCATAACAGAAGGCCTGGAAAACATGGGCGCTTTAAAAACAGGAGGACAGGGTTCTGTGTACAAAGCGCGGCGCATCGGAAAAATTCTGACTGCTGTAAAACTATTACCCACCCCCATTCACAGTGAAACGCTGCATGATAAACATTTTACGGATTTTCAAAATGAGGTACAAAAACTAAAGAAGGTCAATGAAAAACCCGATCCGAATGTTGTAAAAATCCTGAGCTCGGGAATCACAGAATCCGGTTCGTTTCCTTTTATAGAAATGGAATTTATTGAGGGACCGGACCTGGAAGAATTACTGAAACCGCCACATGAACCCGTTTTCACCATAAGGGAAGTTATAAAAGTTGCAGAGCATTTATCAAGTGCTCTCGCTCATTGCCATTCGGTGGACGTAAAACATGGCGACATTAAAAGTAATAACATCAAATTCAATATTCATACGGGAAATTATGTGTTGCTCGATTTTGGATTGGCTATTATGTCGGACGAACAGCGCCGTACCAGTCTGCGACATGCAGGTGCTATTGAATTCATGGCGCCTGAGCAGAATGAGGGCAAGATGTTGTTTCAAACAGACATCTATAGTTTCGGTATTGTTTTATTTGAATTATTAGCGGGTACCGTTCCTTTCCCGTTAAAAGATAAAGGCGAAACAGCACGCAATCTGGTTCGGGTAGCTCATATGGAATCTCCACCACCCGATTTGCATTCACTTCGCTCGGAAAATATGCCATCTGTTTGGAGTGATGAAAAAAAGGAACTGGAAAGAATGGTTCCAAAATGGTTGATCAGCATGATTTATAAATGCGTAGAAAAAAATCCTCAAAAGAGATTTTCAAATGGCGTTGAATTGCAGGAATACGTAAATCTGAATAGTTCCTTATCAAATCGTCAGAACGAGTGGAGTGAAGACCAGGTACGCCTGATTCAAAATCAAAACCAAAGGCTGCTGGAGGAAAAGGAACAGTTGCAGGAACTGGTGTTAAAATACCAGCAAATCGCTTCCACTCTTCGGCAGCCCGGAAGAAACATATTACCTGGTATCCTCATTGTTTTGTTTGTCATTGCCGGAGTGATTGCAGCTTTTAAATTCTTTCCCGTCAAAAAAAATGAACCCACTTCAGAGACATCGGGTATTGACAGCAACACGATCCAGGCAGAAAAATCCAGGCAGGCTATTGGACAATACAAGGTTTTGGCATCGAGAGCCTATTTTCATAATACAGCTGAAAAAGAGACCAGGAGAGTGTCTTACCTGATTCCTTCAAACGATGTCATTACTGCGTTGGAAGAGAAAAATGGTTTTGTGTACACAGAATTCACCAATAACCGGAATCAAACATCCAAGGGCTGGGTCCGGAAACAGGATCTGATTTCCTTGGAAAACTGGGCTAAAAGGAGAAACGAAAATAAAAATGAGGCAAAATTAAATCCTGCAGATGTAAGTCTTCAACTGCAGGATGCCAGGACTTTGATGCAATCAAATGACCTGCAGGAGGCGTTATATATTTACAATTACCTGGCAGATCAGCAGGTGCCGGAAGCGATGTACCACTATGGAAACCTGGCCTTACAAGGCTTAAATAAAGACATAACTTGTGAGCAGGGACTTCAGTTCATCAGAAAAGCAAGTGACAAAAATTATACAGCAGCAAAAAGAACCCTCGGATTTTTATACCTTTTTGCCGAGAATAGCGATATTCTGCAGATAAATGGATACAACCATTGTGATTACGAGAAAGATTATGTGAAAGGATCAAAATTGTTGATCCAGGCGATGGCTGAAGGAGATACCACGGCGAAACGTTTACTGGATGAAATTGATAGAAAGCTACCTGGTCGAAAACGAGAAGAATAAACCCCCAAGCGGGCCATGAATTTGTAATATCAACTTCTATTTATTGGAATGCCATTTGTGTATTGATATGCATGCAGATTGTTCTCAAGGTATTAATTGGTGCGATGGTAATCATTGCCGCTCTTGTTGGGTTTTCACCCAGGGAAGAAAAAATGTCCATCAGTAGCGACAGGCCACCTACCTCAAAAAGGGTATCCGTGGCACCCCATACTTATTATTATTACCCCAAAGCAAATTTTTACTACGACTCAACCAATGGCAATTATATTGGTTGGGACAGTACAGAGGCATCATGGAAAGAAACAGACAAACTCCCTGTACAGGTCGATATGGGAAAGACGGTAAGAATTGGCCCTTCTTCGGAACCTGTTTGGAAAGAAAACGAACAGCACCGCCTGATCTATTCTGTTTCATTGTACGGCGCTCCGGAGGATTTTAAAAAACCGGAAAAGATTCAACCCAGGCAAAAGCCCAAATCGGACAGTACCGTCAAGCCAGAAAAAAAGAAAACCGGGGTAGGAAAATTTTTTAACCGGATATTTTCTCCAAAAAAATAGGCATTCACTTAATCTTCTGATTTCTTGTTCTCCGGTTTGTCAGTGCTTACATTTTTCACAAACATCATAGCCGATCCAAAAATTAAAAATACGATCGCAGTGTATATATTCATTTTACTGCCTGAACTATTCAGTAAGGCATTAATGAATAATATCAGCGATACAATAAAGAAAAATAAACCGATCACAAAACTCAGTTGCGTGATTTTTTTGTACATATCAATATTTTAGAAGAAGATGATGTTTAACACAATTGTTATGGCTAGAAGCAATATCGCCAACGGAACGATTCGCTGGTACCATTTGCCCTGCGCATAGGTTGGCTTCTCGGTTAAAGAATAAACCAGGCCTTTTAATTCCGCTTCGGGTTTTGGATTAGTCACCAGGCTTACAAAGATGGTGGTGAAAAAATTGACGATCCAGGATATACCAGCTACAATAAATGCCTGTCCCATCCCACTTTTGATTTCGTATAACGGTGTAATCCAGCCGCCTTTTCCCTCTGCAACGGTTAGACCATGGGTTAGAGCCGCACCGAGAGTTCCCGCAACCAATCCCCAGAATGCACCATGCCCCGTGGTTCTTTTCCAGAACATGCCCAGCAGGAAGGTTGCAAAGAGGGGACCATTTACAAATCCAAATACCAATTGCAAAAAATCATTGATATTATTAAACCCTGTCGCGATATAGGCGGTTGCAATGGATATCAGAATTCCTGCCACTGTAATAAATTTCCCTACGACCAGGTAATGTTGATCTGATTTGTTTTTTACAAAATATGGCTGGTAAATATCATACGTGAATACTGCATTGAATGCAGTTACATTGCCTGCCATCCCACTCATGAAGGAAGCCATTAATGCGGTGATCCCGACACCCAACAATCCACTCGGATAATAATGTGCAATGAGTGAAGGGAGGGTCATGGTATAATTCAACTGGCCATTCGCATCAACCGGTATCGAATATCCTTTCGATTGCAATGCAGGTTGCATCAAAGCAATGGCAATGATACCGGGAAGTACCACAATCAAAGGCATCAGCATCTTGGGTATGGCCGCCACGATCGGCGTCCGCTGAGCATCTCGCATATTCTTTGCGATCATGGCCCGTTGCACAACAAGGAAATCAGTACACCAGTATCCGAAAGACATCACGAATCCAAGTCCGAATATCAGCGACATGAAATGCAAGCCCATGGGATTCGAATCCGGATCACCCATATACTTCCAGGCATGGGTCATATTCGGATTCAATTGCGTTTTGATATTATCCCAACCTCCGGCATCCTGCAGCGCCACAATGACCAATGGTGAAAGTCCTAATACGATCAGGAAAAACTGAAGCACTTCATTATACACCGCGCTGGTCAGTCCGCCCATAAAAGTATAGATCATCACTATGCCTGCAGCGATCCAGATAGAAACATCAAAATCCCATTTCAGCATAACTTCTAAAAGCTTGGCCAATGCATACAGAGAAATGCCAGATGAAAAAACAGTCATCACTGCAAAAGAAATGGCATTTAGCCCCCTGGTTTTTTCATCAAACCGCAACCGGAGGTATTCTGGAACACTGCGTGCACGGCTGCCATAATAAAACGGCATCATGTACACGCCCAGGAATACCATGGCGAAGATGGCTCCTACCCAATAAAAATGCACCGTAGCAATTCCATATTTGGCGCCTGACGCTACCATGCCGATCACTTCCTGCGCGCCCAGATTGGCGGAGATAAATGCAAGACTGGTTATCCACAGCGGGATAGATCTGCTGCTACCCAGAAAATCGTTACTCGATTTAATTTTGTTTTTAATAATAAATCCAACGCCGATAACAAACAGAAAATAAATAAAGATGATAAGATAGTCTACCAGTTGTAGGTTCATAGCAATCGTTTGGTAAATGTGGAAATTTGAAAATTGCCAATATGAAAATGTGAATCGATGATCTACTTAAAAGGTCGCTGTAATATAGTTTAAATAAGAAATGGGTGTAATTACAATAATTCTAATGTTATCAGAGCCATTCCTGGCCGTAACTTTTTTATGCCACTATAACTCAGCGGGCATTCTGTAATTATTTTCACAATTAATTTTACACTGTATTGTCTACTCTGTGGCCGTGGCTAAATCAATCCCAGCAACTACCACGAAATCAAGACCTCCATGGCCAAAAAATTTGTTTCCGCCTTTCCTTGTTTGGCAAAAAAATCGGAACTTTAGTGTTATCACTACATAAAACTGTTCGCCATGCCTGTATCAACGAAAGAGCAATTCACTGAAAAAGAAATAAATCCCCTGGTAAGTCTTGATGAATGGGAAGAGGCCGTACTGGAGCGTTATCCCGAGCCGGATGTTCCTGCAAAATCAAAAGAAGAATACAGGAATTATGAAGATCCTTCCAGGGATACCGTAAGAGAATTTTACAGGTTGAATCATACTTACCAGACGTACGATTTTGTACAGGAAAAAAGAGCAGACTACCTGAAGTTCGATAAGAAGCAAATGCCTGTATGGGAGGCATTTAATTTTTTAAATGAATTGGTGGATGATTCCGACCCGGATACTGATCTTGATCAGTTTCAGCACCTTCTGCAAACCTCTGAGGCCATCCGGGCTGATGGCCATCCTGACTGGATGGTTCTGACAGGATTGATGCATGATATGGGAAAGACACTTTGCCTGTTTGGCGAACCACAATGGGCCGTTGTCGGAGATACATTCCCGGTTGGATGCAGCTATTCTGATAAAATTGTATATCCTGAATATTTCAAGAACAATCCTGATTATAACAAACCGGAATACAATAGTGCCCTTGGTGTTTATGAAGAAGGCTGTGGATTGCGAAATGTTCATATGTCGTGGGGGCATGATGAATATGTTTACCAGATGATGAAAGAACATATTCCTGAAGAGGGTTTGTACATGTTGCGTTATCATTCCTTTTACTCATGGCACCGCGAAGGCGAATACAGTTACCTGCTCGATGACCACGATCGTAAAATGCTGAAATGGGTAAACCTCTTTAATCCGTATGATCTGTATTCAAAAAATCCCACACCTCCGGATTGGAAACAATTAAAAAGTTATTACGAAGATCTTGTGGCGAAGTATTTACCGCAGACCCTTAAATTTTGATTTAAATAATAAGCGATTTTGAGAAAGCTTGAAGCATTCTGCTTAAGCTTTTTTATTTTTGGACCGGGCTGTAGCAACGAAAAATCTCGGGGACTGTAAACTTCAATCAGCCTGACAATAATAAAAAGAAATAATCAAGTCTCGAAGATGCTTAGTACCTCTGCATGACAAACACTTTTTGTTTTACTTCTTCGCTTTTCATCGATCCATTTTCTTTTGCCATCCTCCATTTTGCTTTGTCATTCTCCTTTTGCTTTGTCATCCTGAGGCACGAAGGATCTCAGAGACTACGATCGGAAATAAGCCTGATAACAATTAACAGCATATATATTTAAGTCGTAAGATACTCGTACGCCATGTCAAACAGAGTTCAACTCCGAAACACGCTGGCATCTCCACAAATTATATTTTTGCTATCCAATAGATAGTCACAAAATATAAGCACTATGGAACTCGGCATTTACTCTTTCGTAGAAAACACACCCGACCCTATATCCGGACACACAATGCCCGCGCATGAACGCATTAGTAACCTGATGGAAGAAATTAAATTGGCAGAGCAAGTGGGCCTCGATGTATTTGCCATCGGTGAACATCACCGGCCCGACTATCTTGCTTCGTCGCCGGCGGTGCTTCTTGGTGCTGCTGCAGTAAGAACAAAAAAGATCAGGCTTTCAAGTGCAGTGACTGTTTTGAGTTCAGACGATCCGGTTCGTGTTTTCCAGGATTTTGCCATGGTTGATCTTTTATCACAGGGACGAGCGGAGATCATGGCAGGTCGCGGTTCTTTCATTGAATCATTTCCGCTGTTCGGCTATAATCTGAATGATTATGACGCGTTGTTCTCCGAAAAACTGGAGCTATTACTGGAGCTGAATAAAAATGAAAAAGTTAGTTGGACAGGAAAATTCCGTCCGGCCATCAACAACCTCGGCATATATCCCCGCCCCTTCAGTGACAAATTGCCAGTTTGGGTGGCTGTTGGAGGTACCACCGGATCAATCATCCGGGCAGGCACACTTGGATTACCCATGGCATTGGCGATCATTGGTGGTACTCCGTACCAATTTTCTACCTTGGTTCAATTGTACCGGGATACTTTTAAGAAAGCCGGGCATGATATGCGGTCGTTGCGATTAGGTATCAATTCTCATGCTTATATTTCAGATACTTCGCAGCAGGCTGCTGATGAATTCTATCCGGCGTATGCAGATGTGATGACAAAAATCGGCCAGGAACGGGGTTGGCCACCTACAAACCGCCAGCAATTTGAAGCGGCACGAAGCAGCCATGGGGCATTACTGGTAGGAAGTCCGCAGCAGGTCATCGATAAAATATTATACGAATACGAATTGTTTCACCATACCCGTTTTCTTGCACAGATGAGTGTGGGCACGATGCCCCATCACCAGATCATGCGTTCGATTGAATTGTTTGGAGACAAAGTAGCTCCCGAGGTGAGAAAACATATTCAACTTAAAAAACAAACTGTACAATGAATAAACCTGTAAGGTCTCTTAGACCTCACAGGTTTAATAATTTGCAGTTACATTATAACTGTTGGAATGGATTAATACTTCACAAACGGTACAGCCTTCGAAGCCATTTTACCCGAAGGAATTATTTGTATATAATGTGTACCAGTCCTCAATTGATCAACCGGCAAGGAGAGGATCGTATTTCCAATACCAGCCTTGTAATGCTTCTGTACTAGTTTTCTTCCCACCGCATCGGTGATCACTATTTGTATGTTTGTATTGATGGCTGAATAAAATTCCACCTGTAAAGAAGTATTGCGACTGCTATTTACAGGCTTGATCGATATGACCTCGAAACCGGTCTCTTTATTTGACACAAAAATGGTCTTACTGAAAGTAACAGCGCCGCTGGTTTCAATCATTCTTAACCTGTAATAATTTGTTCCGGATAATAGCTGATCGTCGGCATAGCTGTATTTTGCTTGTGCATTTACTCGAATGATGGCAATGCGTTGAAATTGAATCCCATCATTACTTCTCCATACTTCATAATCCTGTGCCTGTTCCAAAGGATCCATCTTCCAGGAAAGAAGTGCCTTACCCACTGCAATCTTTTTTACATCGAAGGAAGTTATTTTAACAGGCATCGCAGCGCTGATGCTATAGGAATTGAGTGTTCCCGGTGAAGTTCCGATATTGTTTACGTCAGCAGCAGATACTCCCGCGGGGTTGGACTGAACAATGGCGCCGGCTGTATTATCCTGCACTGCAAGGAAATAATACACCTGGTCGCCGACCGCAACGCCGCCCATCAATGTATTGTTGACCGTAAAATCCCAAGTACCACTCTGTGCCGTACCCGATGTGAGTGTACCTGCAGTACTGTTCCAGTTTCCATTCACACCTTTCTTAAAGTATATTCTTGGCAGTAAGGTTCCGCTGGTGGGTAACCCTACATTGTCGGTAATGGTTGAATTCAATGTTCTGTTTGTAGTCATTAAAGTAGAAGGTAAGGTGCTATAATTCACGGCAAGCGTTTGTGAACCACTGTATTCATAAGCGCCAATATCGAGAGTTCCGGAACGCACATAATTACGCTGATCCTTGGAAGGAATACTAACACCAGTTACCGGTGATGCACCATTGTCTATCAATGCACTTCCTGCATTGATCGCCATAGTACTGGTTAAACCGCCATTGTTTGCTAAGCTACCCGAAAAGTTTGCACCACTGTTGTAAGCGAATGTGGTTGAACCGGTAGTAAAACTGGCAGTGCCCACATAATTTTTTTGATTGGTTGATAACGTGGTTGCTGTATTTAGGTAAACATCACTGCCCGCAGCACTGTTGCTAAGCACGGTATTTACCATATGTATCAAAGCAGTCGTAGAAGAATTGGCCAATCCTGCACCTGCAGGACTTGCACCCGTTGCTGAATTACCATAAAATGTAGAGTTGACTATATACAACGCATTGCCCGCGGAGCCAGTTCCCCGGCTGATGGCGCCGCCTTGTAAAGCCGAGTTATTATAAAATGTACAGTTAGTTATATTCGCTCCTCCGATTCTCATAGCTCCGCCAAAATTGGCAGCAGTATTATTCGTAAATGTACAGCTGTTAAAATTGGGTATCGCTGAAGCCGCGTATACGGCTCCGCTGCTATTACCCGCACCTGCTGCCTGGTTGTTATTGAATAAACAATTTGAAAAGGTCACTGTTACCGCGGAGCTGATAAAAACACCGCCTACTCCCTGACCAATATTACCATCGATTACTGTATTCTTTGCAGTAAAAGTTCCCGGGCTGGCAGAAAGATATAATCCACCGGCACTATTAGAACCTGATATATTTCCTTCTATACGACAATTATTAACGGATAAATTGGAAGAAGTGCCGGCCAACGTTAATCCTGCACCTGAACTTCCACTTACACCGGTATCATTATTCTTTACGGTTACATTGTTCATGGTAACTGTGGTTCCTGTACCATCTATCAGAATTCCACAACCCGATCCGTTCATAACGGTTGTTGCAGTTTCCCGCCCGTGCTGAATAGTAAAACCTTCCAGGGTTACTGTAACGCCGGAAGAAATGTACATAACACGGCTCGTTGCAACACCTCTTGAAGCATTTGCCTGGATAATGGTAGTATTTTGGCCCAGGCCACGGATGGTAAGGTTTTTTGATATGCTGATTCCACTTGCTGTAATGGTTCCATTAACATTGACCAGGATCACATCTCCCGAAGATGCTGCATTTACTGCAGCCTGAATAGTTGTGTAGTTACATCCGCTGGCGCACACGGTGATCTCGGCAGCGAAAATAACGGGTGAGAAAATAAGCAATAGACTGAGTAAAATAAAATTGGGCACTGTTCTTTTCATGGGTTGGATTTTAAAATAGAAGCTGTAATATACTATGTGGGAAACAGCGTAACCTAACTTCTATTACACCAATAATCGTCTTTAAGTGTGAATCCGTATGAATTCTTAAGATATTAATGATGAACCTTATTTACAAATAGTAAACGGCACTCTATAATCCTTCTATGCCGGGGAGGCGTGCTAACAGGACCACTTAGTGGCACTATGTTTATATGTAATATTTGAATTAAACCACGAATATGTCTACCAAGGAAAAAGCAGAAGCCATCATACGTCAGCATGAAAACAATGGTAAATACATCACTGTAAATGGTATTCGCACCTTTTACCTGGATACAGGCGTTGGACCGGTCGTGTTTTGCATCCACGGCGTACCTACCTCCTCCTTTCTTTATCGTAAAGTAGCCCGGCAATTACAGCTACGGGGGCTAAGAGTTATCGCTATTGATCTGCCGGGATTGGGCTTATCCGACAGGCCAGAAAATTTTGAATACATTTTCAGCAACTTCGGAAGGTTTTGCAATCTTTTTCTGGATGAATTGCAGATCGATGAAATTCACTTGCTGACTCATGATATCGGCACGCCTGTAGGATTCTCATTGGCATCACAAAACAGCGCCCGCATCCGATCTATAACGATCTTAAATTCTATGCTGGATGTCGAACATTTTGTAAAGCCGCTCCTCATGCGTCCCTTTGAAAAATCTTTGTTGGGAGAGGCAGAACTGGCGATACTTACACCAACTACTTTTCCCCTAATGATGAAAAGTACAGGTGTTGTAAACAATGATGCGATCACGCATGAGGAAATGGCAGTGTATATATATCTTTTAAAAAGAGAAGATGACGGCAAAGCATTTTTAAAGATCATGCGAAACTTTGAGCAAACAAAAGAATTTTCCAAAACCTGCTACGCTGCATTTCAGGACCCTGCATATCCCGTACAATTAATATGGAGTGATAAAGACCCATTGTTGCCATATGAAGAATATGGTAAGCAGTTTGAAGAAGCACGGCCCGGTATACGGGTTACGCTGGTAGAAGGAAAACATTTTTTACAGGAAGAGCAATATGAAACCATTGCTGCCAGGGTGAAAGAGTTAGCGAGTTAACACCTTCTTCCATTGCCTTAGTATGCCGGTTGAGGTATGCCATACCTGCATTTTATTATTTATTTCCATAGGAAAGAAGATTGGCCAGTATTCTGTATGCACCTTCCACACCATAAGGCAATTGCCTGTGGAACGAATAGGCAAAATAAGTATAGTGTTCTTTTCCATAGGTTGCCGTCAACCAACCTCCACTTTGTGGCGACTGTCCCAAATGAGTTGAAATCAGAGTCGTGTATGCGGATCCCATTGTGAAAAGAAGTTTGAACCCCGTTGTTCAACCCAGTTGTCAAAATCGGCAGCAGTGATCTTGTTCGGATAATTGAAAATACGGTGGCCGCTGTCCAGGATTTTTACGGGAGAGCTTTCCTCGGGTAAGGCTTATGGAGAATTTTGCATTTGATTTAAACTTTTTATCTCGAGAATTTCCTATTTATATCCCATAGCCTGCAAATGAAATAGCTCAGCATAACGTCCATTCGCGTGAAGCAAATCTTCATGGCTCCCTTCTTCGAGAAGTTCTCCCTTATCCAGCACCAGAATACGGTCAGCCATTCGGACGGTAGAAAAACGATGCGATATCAATACGGCCGTTTTTCCTTTCGTAAGTTCTGAAAATCTTTGAAACACTTCGTACTCTGCTCTTGCATCCAGTGCTGCTGTAGGTTCATCCAATATGAGCAGTTGAGCATCCTTCATGTAGGCCCTGGCAAGAGCAATTTTTTGCCACTCCCCGCCGGAAAGTTCTACACCCTGGTTAAAACGTTTGCCCAATGCCTGATCATATTTATTAGGAAGCTTTTGAACCAAGGCATCTGCCAGGCTTTGCTTTGCTGAATCCATGATCAGATCCTTATTATCTTTTTCAGCAATATTTCCTACAGCAATGTTTTGAGCAACGGTCATCTGGTAACGCAGGTAATCCTGAAAAATCACTCCCACCTGTTGGCGTAGTGCGGCAAGGTCATATTCCCTTAAATCATATCCATCTAATAATATCCTTCCTTCAGTAGGATCATAAAGACGCGCAAGCAATTTCACCAGGGTGGTTTTGCCAGCGCCATTTTCTCCAACAAGGGCGAGCTTTTCGCCTGCCGGAAGTGTGAAGTTTAAATGACGATTGGCCCAGCGCTCCGAATTGGCATAACGGAAACCAACATTCTCAAAAGTAAAACCCGCTTGAATGGGTTTTGGAAAAGGCCGTGCATTTGACGACAATGTTATTTTTGGCTTGATGTCGAAAAAATCAAAGAAGTCCTTTAAATAAATGGAGCCCTGGGATACAGAAGTAAACCGTGAAAGAATACTTTCAAGCAAACTTCTCAATTGTCTGAAGGAAGCAGCCAGGAAAGTCAGATCTCCAATGGAAAGCTGACCTGCAATGGTACTAGAAATAATAAAAACATAAGCGCCGTAATATCCCAGGCTACCCAGGATGGCAAATAAAGTACCCCAGACAGATCGCTTTACCGAAAGCTTTCTATGATCATTGTAAAATTTATTGGATAGCTGGCGAAAGCGATCAATCAGGAAACGGGACAGATCGAATATTTTCACTTCCTTAGCCGTCTCATCACTGGCGCCTACATAACGTATATAATCCAGCTCCCTTCTTTCGGGAGTCTGCCTCCGGCTGAGTGAATATGTTTTGTCGTTAAAATAAGATTCACCCATAAAAGCTGGTAACACGGCGATGAAGAGCAGTAATATCAACCAGGGATTAAATACGATCAGACCGGTTGCCAAAAAACCCATCGTAATGAAATCCTGGATTTGACCAAGCGCCTGGGAAAGAAGAATGGTTCGCCCAACTGTTTGCTGGCGGGCCCGTTCTAATTTATCATAAAAGGCAGAATCTTCAAATTGATCCAGGTCTAGTGTAGCCGCATGGTGCATGATCTTAACCGATGTATAGTTTGAGAACAGATCTCCCAATAAACTATCTACCAGGGAGGTCGCGCGGCTCAGGGCATCCGAGAGTATTGCAAGGCCAAATTCAATAGTAACCAATTGCCACAAATAGTTTGTTGAATGGTTGTCCGGGCTACGGCTTAGTAACAACACCTCGTCAATAATCAATTTGCCGACGTATAAAATCGCCAGGGGGATTGCGGAGCGTACAATCCGTAAAAACGCATTTGTTAGTGTAAGGGAAGGACTGGTTTTCCAGACAAGTTTAAAAAATCTTGGAAGGTTATTTAATGCCGAGAACCGTTCTTTAAAGCTTATTTCTGCCATAGGTCATCTGCTGAATATCCTGCAATATTCATTTAATTTATGGAGAAATTTAAACTGGAAAATAAAACGTTCGAATAGAGCGCTAAGCCCATTCGACTGCCGAGAACCAATAGAATAAGATAATAATCTTTTAAGATTTGTCGTAATGCCCGCGGACAAAAAATTGCCACAAAGTCACAAATACACAAAGAATGGAAGTGTCACAAAAGCTCATCAGTTTCCACCAAATATTTCATCGGATAATGCGTTTACTACTTTTTTGCCTCGATTTGATACAGCCCAGAAAAAAGCAAACTGATAGTCTTTAATAAATTTCATTTGCATCCTTTAAGGTGGGGTCATAATTCTTATTATTTAGAATCATTCATAACCGTTGATGGAATTCGCTGAATGAAACCAGATTCGTAATCTGCGTTATTGGATTTCATGTAAACATACATGCACTTGCCGTCTGCCGTCCATGCTGGCTGCATGTAGCTCATGTTACCGGTAGATATCTTTTTTGTTCCGGTGCCGTCTGGTTTTACAATATAGATAGAACCGATGTTTGCGGGTCCTGCCCTATTGGAAGAAAAAGCAATATACATCCCATCCTGCGACCACGTTGGCCATCCGTCATAAGACGCACTTTTTGATAGGTTTACTGCACTAGAACCATTCAGATCACAAGTGAACACTTCCAAATTACGGGCTCCGGGTGAGAGATCCCATTGGAATGCGAACGGCGAAAAGTTCGAATTCTTTTAAAGGATATCAGATATATACAGGGTCTGGGCAATTACCTGAAAATTTATACAACAGAAAAGGTTCATATTACACTTCAAAGTATCCGTGCTATATTAGAAAAACTACCACCGGAATTTAAACAGGTACACAAATCATATATTGTACCACTATCTAAAGTTCAATCGTACACATACCTCCACCTTGTAATAGAAGGAGTGGAAATTCCTATAGGAAGATCTTTCCGGGAAAATCTTTTCTGATAGCTGCTTCCCGGTCTCGGTTGCTGTTTCTGGTTTGTAAAATGATTGTCCAAAAACTGACAGTAACAATCAATCAGTAAAGCAATATACCTGCAGCAGCAAAATGAGAATGATTTTATCTCAGCCTGAGTATATCGATCGATTAAGTAACCTGCACAAACTTTTTACACATAAATTGCACCCGAATTAAGTATAATGAATGAAACGGAGATAATAATAATCGGTGCTGGCGCTGCCGGACTGCTATGTGCAAGAGAACTTGCCCGTGCCGGTAATAAAGTAACCGTACTCGAAGCCCGGAATCGCATCGGGGGGCGCATTCATACAATTGTTGATGACCGTTTTTCATTACCGGTAGAATTGGGAGCTGAATTTATACACGGAGATCTTCCCTTAACCACGGGGTTACTCAAAGCGGCGGGGATAGTCTATTACGAAATAAAAGGGGATATCTGGAAATATGAACATGGAGTAATCAAAGAGCAGGATGATTTTATTGAAGATGCAGATCTGGTAATAAAACAATTGAAAAAACTGCCAACAGATATAAGCATAGCCGATTTTCTGAATCTTTACTTTTACGAAGAAAAATATGCAAAGCTTCGAAAGACATTTAAAAATTATGTGGAAGGATATGATGCCGCTGATACGAAACTTGCCAGTGCATTTTCCCTTTTGCAGGAATTGCTCGGAGAAGACAACAATCAATACCGGATAAAAGGTGGTTATATAAAACTGGTTGATCACCTGATCCGGGAATGCACCGATGCGGGTTGCATTATTAAACTGGAAAGGGTTGTGAAAGAAATCAGGTGGCAAAGAGGGCATGTGGAAGTGATGGATCAAAAAGGTATGTGCGGGGCAGCAAAAAAAGCAGTGATCACCCTACCCCTGGGCGTACTAAAAGCTCCGGAGGGTAGTATTGGAAAAATAACTTTTTTCCCTGCTTTGCAGGAAGTGGAAAAATCTATCTGTACATTAGGTTATGGTGCCGTTATAAAAATAATTTTACAATTTGATGAAGTGATTTGGCAGGATGTTAAAAATATCAAACAAAAAAATGCCAAACCCGAACCTTCTTTTTTGTTTTCGGATGCTGCCATTCCTACCTGGTGGACTCAATTACCGGAAAAAAATGGCATGATCACAGGTTGGCTGGCCGGACCAAAAGCGGAGTCTGTGCAGACAGAAGCAGATGATAAAATATTGGATATCGCATTAGAATCGTTGGCCGCTATTTTTAATATTTCTTTTAAAATACTTCAATCAAAATTGATCGGCTTTCATTTATACAATTGGTCAAAGGACGAATTCTCCAGAGGTGCTTATTCTTATGAAACGGTAGAATCGAAAAATGCAAAAAGCATTATCACAAAAGGAGTAGAAGACACACTGTACTTTGCTGGAGAAGCGTATCATGAAGGCCCGGAAAGAGGAACCGTCGAAGCTGCCCTGGTGAGCGGAAAGAAAGTAGCCGAAAGTATATTACAAAGCGACATGGATTAAACATACAAACGATAGATGGAACGCTCAGCAATTTTACTCAAAAATCTCATTGTTAAATACAAAATGTCTGACTACTGTTTAACACATTCACAAGTGATCAAGTATCACATATTGTGAATAATTGTAAATGAGAAATTATTTGTTGGTGAAGACTGGAATTAAAGTGGGACCGCAATTGTTTTAAGTACATTTTTTACCTCAATGGATCTTAAATGTGAATGAAGACAACTGCCCTGAGTAATAACACACCACTAAGTGGTTATTGTAACCATTGATTAATTTTCTACCTTGTAGTTTATCCTTCTTACCTTTTTTGACAACTACAAAACGTATCATTTAATTGTTAAATTCATTAAATGGAGTTTTTATGTTACGAAAAAATCGCTCTACCTGGGTAAACTGGTTTTTTTATTACTACTGCGAGGACGTGAATTCTTTTATAAAAAAGCTGTCCTTAGTAATTTTATTTCTATATACCAGCATTGCTTATGCACAAATTAAAGTGGATGGTATTCTAACCCCCCAGGAATGGAACATTGCTGCCAAAGGTTCCAGCCTCAATTTTGATTTTGGCAATTGCTACTTCATTTTACAAAATGACACTGTATTTTTTGCTTTTGATATTATCGCAGATAATACAGATAACAACCCAGGTACAAATCCTCAAGTCGACAGAATCAATATATACATGGATGCCAACGGTGATAATATTTACAATGGCGAAGACTATAATTTTATCGCAGGCTCATTAAATAGATCCGGAGGGCTTGTCAGAACTTGCGCTTCCTGTAAGACTAAAAAATCTATTGATCAGTCTAATGGAATATATGCTACCAGATTTGGAACGTCCTTTTTATTTCAAGACTATGCCCACAGGATTTGGGAATTAGCAATCCCTTTGAAAGCTCTGCCACAAAAAGTCAAAATAGGTTTCGGAGGTAAGATTATTTCTGTTTATCCGCAATTCTCAACGCTTATGTTCATGGACAAAAACAGTCCTGCCGGCTTTGGATCCTTATTGGTTGTAGAAAATTCCAATGTAAGGGTCTACCAGCAAAAAAATACTCAGGCGCTCCAGCAGGATGGAGATAAATCACAAACAATAACCGGTAAAACGATTCTGAATGATGGAGGTTTCGAAACCAGTTTTGCTGACGGACATAAGCGGATAGAATATCCTAGCGGGTACACCATCATTGCACCCGATGGGAGAAAAAGCCACGTATCCTATATGAGTGTTCCAAAATTTATTCCTCCATCCCTCCCTGATGCCAATGTCAACAAGTGGCTGGAGAGCTTAAACTCTTCACTAATGAGCCTAATTGTAGAATGGCTCAATAATGACCAAAACAGTATTGTAAACATGACAAACGGCGAAACAGGGAAAAATATCTATGAGATCATCAACAGGAGATGCAGTGTTATCAATCATCTCAACCCTTATAAAAAATGAAACATTATCAAAAATTTTTTTTTGCCTGTATTCTACTGCCCTTTACCAGCATTGCTCAGATAAACGTTGACACGGGTAAGGAAATTGTTACCCCCGCAAATGCCGAGGTTATGCGGAAAAAATTGAACGAATTTATTGACAAGGAAAAGAACGACACGATTGAATCTACAAAGTTCATTGTACCCCCCTATTCCGCTGACAAGCGCCTTGATTCGCCGCAATTGTTGGCCTGGCAGAATTATTATTCTTATATGACCCACGGATACAAACACAGGAAAAATGTATTTTCCTGGCAACTTGTATCTTCAAAAATCATATTTTTTGTGGTTATTTTCTTGGTACTAATGGGGATTTACTTTGCCTGGCTTCAATTTATCCATGTGCTGAGGAAACGTGATCTAACAAAAACGCTCGCAGAAGAATTACGAACGGAATTAACTGCCTCAGGCAAGGAGATTAAGGTCAGTTCTCCAGTACTAGGAGTTATTATTCTTCTAATTTCCCTTATGTTTTTCTTTCTGTATCTAAAATATGTTTACCCAATAATTGAAACATTTTAAATTATGCTTTCTTGGCCTGTGGGGTAAAAAACAAGTTATTGCTTGAGACGGATATTCCGATATTCAACTTTCATCGGGGGTCCCGCATGTACTTGCACTCCCAGCCAACCCTTCGCCTTTCTTTTTTCTGGATCATTATCCGTTACCTCACTCATCAATACCCCGTTGATAAAATGTTTCAGTTTATTTCCTTTAGCAACGATGTGGATCTCGTTCCAGTTCTCTGCTTTAATAATATTTTTTAAGGAGTCCGACCTACCCGGGGATGTATTTATAGCTGGTTGACTGCCGGTTTCGAGGACTGAGGTCTCTCCCCTCTTCGCTAAAAATGCCCGGCCTCGTTCTTCATAATTCTGACCCGTATACACGTTCCTGCCATCAATGTCTGCCTGGTAACCTTTTAAAGCAAACGGAACGGCTTCAAATATTTCACTTCGATAATTAATGCCACTATTTCCTTCGCTCGTAATCCTGAACTCTGCCTTCAATTCGAAGTCTCCTGGTTCCCCACCCTGCCAGATGAGAAAAGTGTTGTTCTTAAGCGTTTTGGTCGGTGTAACTTCTCCTACAATACTATTATTCTCAGCACGCCAGTATGTAGTATCTCCTCTCCAACCTTTAAGAGTCTTACCATCAAATATGGATTTAAACCCATCCTTACTATGCTGGGCTGTGGTGCAACTAACACTTAATAGCGTAATTATAAGGGCGAGTCCTGAAGAAAATATTTTCATTGTAAGCATATCATTCAAATTTATATTAATAAAGATAGTATTTTCATAAATCAGGATTTGAACCAAACAATGCCACCATCAACGAACGCTTTGTCGCTTGCACAAAACAAATGGTCAGATAAGATTTCGAACAGTGCTCAATTGGGAGGCATTGAAACTTCTACATTGAACAATGGCACAGGCCGTGGAACCCGGATAGCATGGATAAATACGGGCACAGGTCTCCGTTACAAAGTGATTATCGACCGGGCCATGGATATTGCCGATGCTTTTTACAATGAATGTAGTATTGCCTGGCTGGGTCATACCGGCATCACCTACCCACAGCCATTTTCGGATAAAGGAATAGATTGGCTGCGTACATTCGGTGGTGGTCTCTGTACCACCTGCGGTCTTTCACATGTAGGCGGACCGGAATCTGATGAATATGGGGACCGCGGAATTCACGGTCTCATCAGCAACATACCGGCAGAACTTGAATCCATCATTCAACCGGATCCGTTAGCTGGCCGCATGGATATGAGCATTACCGGTACGATGAGGGAGACAAAGATCTTTGGTCCGGGTTTCGAATTAAAGCGCACCATCTCCGGGCGATTGGGAGAAGCAATTATTCATATTCACGATGAAATAATCAATCGGTCAAATACCCCTGCCCCGCACATGATTTTATATCATTTCAATTTTGGTTGGCCACTCGTGGATGAAGGGACGCGATTGATCTGGGAAGGCCAATGGCAACTTCGGAACCCTGAAAGAAACGGAAATATCTTTCATGATGAACACGACTTTCGTACATGCCCGGCACCTATTGAAAATCATCTTGGCACCGGGGAGGCAGTAGCTTGTATTGATATTACTGCAAACAGCCGCGGCGAATGCATATGTGGATTATTCAATGCAAATCTGGGATGGGCTGTCGCAATAAGATTTAATAAAAGCGAATTGCCCTGGCTGACCAACTGGCAACACTGGGGAAAGAATGAATACGTAACAGGATTAGAGCCCGGGACCCACCGACCTATCGGTCAGGCAGCGGCGAGAAAAAACAATGAGCTCTTGTTTATTCTGCCCGGAGAGAAAAAGACATATGACCTGAGACTGGAAGTCATCCACGATACAGAAAAGATGAATGATCTGATTAATAAAAAATAGCTGTTAATAACCCGCAATTAAAATGTATGG
>Ga0136634_10000408_pt1 | contig 19718 bp, 23 predicted proteins | sample AntDrymUQ8332106_2_FD_104654 | JGI IMG/M metagenome (GOLD analysis project Ga0136634, IMG submission 104654) | Polar desert sand microbial communities from Dry Valleys, Antarctica - metaG UQ833 (21.06) | ecosystem: Environmental > Terrestrial > Soil > Desert | place: Antarctica: Dry Valley... | reverse complement strand
TTTGACGGTCGGCTGAAAGCCATCCATTTCCGATTAAAAGCAATTGCCGCTAATAAAGCGGCAATTGCTTTTTTAATTGAAGAGTTAATTGCGAAAATACCGGCTAAGATAAATGTCAGGATTGGTGCGAATGTTCTAACCAAATGAACGATTACTAACAAACAAGAGAAGAGTCTGATAACATTAAAAATAAAAATTCCGAGTCAATACCTCGCGGCTCTGCTACAGGGTATTAAACATATAAGGAACGAATAAACTGAGATATTATCAGACGCTATAAATGGTGCGACAATTTACGATAATACAAAAAGCAGACAACATCAAAAAGAAAGTGCTTTTGCCGAAAATAATATACGAAATTTGAAAATACCAACCATTAATCGCCGCCTAGAAGCCCTGCAAAAGTCATCGCGTTGAGCTATTCAAACCAAACGAATTAAAACTAACATAATGTTTCAGGTCGTTTATGAATAAATTTTCTGCAAACAAAGATGATCAAACCTACCATATCATCTTTTTGGATAATGCTTCATTTCACTCGAAAAGACTATCTACAAACGGTAAAAAACGGAATCAAAAATCAAAAAGTTTCTCGAACCGACTCGCAAAGGTCGGCACTCAGTCAGGGATTATTGTATGATGATAGTGCATATCGCATAGATTGCTTGTTTCAGATGGGACACAAAAATATTATGTAAACCGTTCATTACACACAAACTACCGCTTATAGATTCGAGAAACTTTGCTGATAAGCCCTATGAAGCTTTTCCACGTTTGTAGGTTTTTAACCAAAACCGTGTATGATAAAAGTTCAGTATGAAAAACTTGTCACTGGAAGAGTCTGCGAAAAATCATTTTGAAGCGATAAAAAATAAGCGGATTGAAGAAATTATCAACTCCTATATTGAGTTAGAAGACTTGCTCGTTTTTGTCGAAGGACCGCGTTGGGCGACCGTCGGATTTGAAAATGTGTCGAAAGGCTGGCACGATTTTATCGCGTCGGCGATTTCGCTCGAAAAATGCGAATGGGTCGAAAATTTGACTTCGAAAATTGTTGGCGAAATGGGCTTTGTCGCGGGAATCGTCGAGCTGACGGTGAACATTAAAGGCGAAACGAAGACAATTCGTTTTCGCGGAACTTTTGTTTGGGAGAAAGACACGCAAGAAGGGAATTGGAAAATAATTCACGAGCATTTCTCGCAACCGGCGGAAGACCCTTACGGCATCGGCGATTGGCTTAAATGAAGAAGGGGAGAAAGGGATAAAGGGAGATTTGGCAACGATAAATATCACCTCTTCTCCTCTTCTCCTCTTTTCCCTTTCTCAATCTTCCGGCACGACTTTCATCCATTCCCGGACTTTGTAATCGTAGATTCCTTCGATTAAAAACGGATCGGCATCGGCTAGTTTGCGGGCTTCTTCTTCGGATTCAGCCGCGAAAACATAACAGCCTGCGCCGAGTTCGTTGTCGGTTTGATTGGTGAAAGGTCCCGCCAGCAGACATTTTCCTTCTTTGCCTAACTTTTTGAAATAAGCCGTGTGTGCGTGAAGAATCGGCAAAACTTCTTCGGTTGTAAATTCTTCGCGCTTCGGCGTTTTGTGGATTGTAAAAAAGAAATGTTTCACTGCGCCAAAACCTCACGTTTTTTATAAATCAAATTTAAAATCACGACCAGCGCGAGCGCAATTCCCGTAACGACAATCAATCCGTAAAACGCCTGCGTATAATCGCCGCCGTTGGCATCGGCGATTCTGCCGGTGATAATCGTTCCCGCCGCGCCGCCGATAGTTTCGATAACGGTAATCACGCCGAGTATTTTCGCATATTCTTTCAAGCCGAAATAATCTGCCACCAGAAGTTGCAGCAAAACGAATGTTCCACCGTAATTCAAACCGAAAAATATGGCAAAAAGATAGACGGTTTTATCGTTAAAGAAAAGAAAAACGAGCGTCGCTAAAAACATCGTTGCCGCCGAAACGAGCATCACGCGCGTCGGTGGAAATTTGTCGCTGAGGAAACCGAACAGAAATTTTCCAATAACGCTCAAAGCAAAAAGAAGCGATTGGACAAAACTCGCTTGCTGCGCGGTAAAGCCGATGCGCGAACCTTGCAGATACAAATTTAATTGTTGGCTGACGACAAAAATGGCGTAGAAAATCAGCGCGGCGCAAACGCTAAAAATCCAGAAGATTGGCGTTCGCAAGGCTTCGCCCAAAGTCATTCCGTCGGCGGATTGCGGATTGCGGACTGCGGATTGTTCGTCAGTCCGAATTGCTTCTCCGTCAGGCAATAAACCGATGTCCGACGGACGATTTTTGACGAGAAAAATCGCGGCGGGAAGCAGAATAATCCAGATTATTAAACTAATTAGAATCATCGCCCAACGCCAGCCGTAATTTTGAATCAGAGGTGTGGCGACAAGCGGAATCAAAACGCCGCCGAAACTCGTGCCGGTCAAAACGATGCCCAAAGCCGTGCCGCGTCTTTTGGTGAACCAATTGGACACCAAAACCGTGCAGACCAGAACGCCGACAAACCCGAGCGATGTTCCGAGCAGCGCGTGCGCGAGATAAACAAATGTCGGCGACACGGCTTGCGAATAAATAAGCAGCCCGCCGCCGAGAATAAAACAACCGATAACCATCATCGTCCGCGCCTTGAGTTTGTGGATTAGATAACCGGCGACGGGTGCCAGAAATCCGGCGAACAAAAACGTCAAAGCGGGCGCGAATCCGTAAACCGACTGAATTTTATCTGCCGGAACTGCGCCCGAAGCAACCAAATCGTTTTGCACGAATTTGTAAAAAACCGGGATTCCGCCGATGGACAAACCGTTGCTGATAAGCAACGCCAGCGTCGAGATGCCGACGATTATCCAGCCGTAAAAAAATTTATTTTTGTTCGTTTCGGTCATCTTGCAGTTTCTTTTTCTTTTTTTCGACAGATTTCTTTTTCGCTTTCATTAGCGAAAGACAAAGGTAACGAATTTGGTCAACCTGCCGTAAACGCCTCGAAATTGCCTCGCTCGACATATCAACTTTCTTCATTTTTTAATCTCCCAAGGTCAATCAAATCTTTGTCTCTGCCCGCCAGAGTCTTCATTTTTATCAAACCTTCCCGCGACACAAGCCACAAATCTCTACCTTGCCAATCATATTCTTCTTTCGTTTCCCAAACATCTTCGACCTTTGGAGTTACCAACAAAAAATCGAGCGACAAGACTTCGCCCTCAGCATCAATTTTAGAAACTCTGCGGATTTCAACGGCTCTTTCTTTGAAAGACATATCGAGTCCGCGAATGTCATAACCTTTTTCGGCGACAAGTTCGTAGGCTTTTTCGAGCGATTCGGATTGAATCAAAATATCAATATCAAAAGTTGCCCGCGGAAAACCGTGAATTGCTAACGCCAAACCACCGCAAACTGCGTATTCAATTCCGTTTTTTTCCAATATTTCGATGATGTCGTTTAGTTCATCAAATAAAGCCGTAGTTTCAATCATTTTCACATCTTAATCCAAATTACTCTTGATGAATAGCTGTCGGTCGTTTGATAAATTCGCCGCGTTTTTCTTCAGTAATTTTGCCGTTATCGAACATAACTTTGCCTCTGATAATCGTCTGAGTTGACCAGCCTTTGGTCATAAAACCTTCAAACGGCGTGTGGTCTTGCGCCGATAATAATTCTTCGGCACGAATCGGTTTTTCGAGGTTCATATCAACAATCGTCAAATCTGCGTCTGCGCCGATGGCGAGACAGCCCTTGCGCGGAAAAAGTCCGAAGTTACGCGCGGGATTTGCAGAAACTAATTCAGCAATTCTTGAAAGTGAAACATTGCGTTTGTGTGCGCCTTCGCTCAACAAAATCGGATACAAAATCGAGCTTCCGCCGAAGCCGGGCAACGATTCCCAAACGCCGTTTTGTTTATGTTCTTCGCCGCAACAGGCGTGGTCTGAAACAACCGTATCAACGTGTCCGCGTTTGATTCCTTCCCACAGAAATTCCGAATGTTCGCGGGTGCGAATCGGCGGATTTACCTTGCCTTTCAAACCGATTCCGCTTTTGTCTAATTCTTCGTGGTCGAGCGCGAGATGATGCAAAGTCGTTTCGAGTTTGATGTCGTGATTCGGAAAGGAGCGACGCACGTCAATTCCGGCTTGCAGCGCGTCGCGCGATGAAAGATGAAGAAGATTTATCGGACAGCCCGTTGCATCAGCCAATATTGCGGCTTCGTGGACGGAAAGTTTTTCGGTCAAAGGCGGACGCGCTTCGGAATATGCTTTTAAGCCGGTCAAGCCTTGCTGCCGGACGCGCTCGATAAAAACGCGAATCAATTCCGGGTTTTCGCAATGCAAAGAAAGCGAAATTCTGGCTTTGTCTTTGTATTTTGCCGCCATTGTCGAAACCCGCGTCATCAATTCGTATAAATGTCCCAAATCATAATTTTCCGCCATCGTGTAATCCGAACCTTTGGTCGAATCGGCGGAAAGCGTCAGGGCTTTATAGAACATATAAAACTTGAAACTTCCAACGCCCGCGTTTTCGACCAGCCACTCGACTTCATCGAGCTGCGGCGTTGCCATCGGTGCAATGTGATAAGCGTAATCGGTGTAAAAATGTCCTTTCGACAATTCCAAAACTTCGGGGAAGATGTCTTTATAAAATCCGGTTTTGTTCAAATAATGATGTCCCGTTCGGAAATAACTGATAATCGTTCCGCAACCGCCGACGAGTGCCGTGCGCGATTCGCTTTCCGCGTCAATCGAATGGTCGCGGTAAATCCCGACGTGATAATGCGAATCAACCGCCGCCGGAAAAACATATTTGCCGTTCGCATCAACAATCTCGTCCGCCTGATTTGCATCAATCGAATCGCTAATCGAAGCAATTTTGCCGTCCCGAATTCCGATTTCGCATTTCACCTCGCCGTGAAACGGAAAAACGACCGTGCCGTTTTTGATTATCGAATCGTATTTCATAATTTTTTTCTCGTTTTCTCGCGCACCAATTTCACCGAATAGCCGTATAGATCGCTGCGATAAAGCGTGTGAACGTATTCGACGGGACGTGCCTTGTCGGTATAAACCGTGCGTTCAATCGAAAGCAGAGCCGTGCCGACGCGGATGTCCAAAAGTTTGGCGACATACGGATCGGCGAGTTCGGCGTGGATTTGCTGAATCGCGTTGTCGAGATTCAGCCCCAGCTTCGTTTCCATCGTGTGCAGAAGTGCGCCGCTCGATAGTTCCGCCATCGTCAACTGTGAGCCGATTTCTTCGGGCAGATAATTGACAATCAGGCTGTAAGGTTTGCCGTCGTTCATTCGCAGACGTTTCAGACGATAAATCGGCGTTCCGATTTTAACTTCCAAAAGCTCGGCTTCGTGCTGGTCGGCTTCGACGCGGTTCATCTCTAAAACTTTGACGGGCGTTTCCATTCCCATCTCGATAAGTTCGTCCAGAGAACCCGTCAAATGAATTATTCCGGTAAACCGCCGTTTTTTGCTCTGGCGGGCGGCGACAATCGTGCCGCTGCCTTGTCGGCGTTCGATGATGCCTTCATCGGATAGTGCCGCGAGTGCCTGACGAATGGTGATGCGCGAAACGCCGTATTGTTCGATAAGTTCGATTTCGGTGGGCAATTTTTCGCCTGCCGCGTATGCGCCCGACGCGATTTTCTCGCGCAGAACATTTTCCAACTGGTAATAAAGCGGAATCCGCGAACTCGCAAATGATATTTTTTGTTTAGCCATAACTTTTGTTTTGAGTGCCGCCTTTAGACGGCTCAACTTTCTACAATACAAACGCCGCCTAAAGGCGGCACTCAAAACCTTTAATTGTGTGAATGGTCAATGCCGTGTTTATGGAAATCATCGTGAATATGGCTGTGAATTCTATCGCTCTCCGATTCAGCCGAATAAGTTTCCCGCGGGTGTTCAAAGTCAATATGATTGTGGTCTTTCGTCCACAGCCATTTGCCGAGTTCCGGTTTTTGGCGAATCAAACGTGCGGCGGCGCGGTCGGCATTTTCATCAGGGTTTGAGTAAGCGTTGTGATGAAAATGGTTGTGCAAATCGCCGTCCGTGCGCCCGAAACCTAAAATGCCGTGTTCCGAATAAAACGCGCCGTGATTGACATACGCCGGTCGCCAAAAATAACCGCCCGTCGGAAGGTCGCCGAACTGCATCATCCACGAAGTTCCCCAAACGTGATAGGCTTCCTCGGCGCAGTCGTGATACGAAATGTTGTCCTGCTGAAAACCCGGTGTCATCGAATAAAGAAACGTCATCGCGTGTGTTTTTTCATCGAATCGCAATAATTTTAATAAACAGCCCGAAGCAGTTTGCGGAAATAAAGTCGGCACTTGCCAGGGCATTCCGGCGTAAGACGAAAGCTGAATCAAACCTTCGCGGTTGGCATCAGTCATATCTTCGTCCGATTCCAAAACGTGTGGCTCGCTATCGTTATACATCACGAGCGCGAAACAGCCTTTTTCGGTCGAAAAAGCAGGAAGCGATACGCCGCGCGGCACAAAAAAGTATTCGCCTTTGGCGCAAACTTTATCGCCGACGCGCATCGCGCCGTCCATTATAAAAATCTCAAGTTCCGAATACGAAACCGACGGCGGTTGCCGATAACCCGCGTCCCATTGCACACTCATTGTGCAAGCTCCCGAATCTTCGTCAATCGAAAGCATTTTATAATTATAGCCCGACGGAATCCCTTTCAATTCAAGCCGCTTAAAACTCACGTCGCGGTCAACAAACGGTTCGATGTGTTTTCGCATTATTTTATCCTTTGTCCTTAGTCAGTTGTCCGTTGCATTTATTCTTCGCCCGTTGAAACAGAAAAACAAAGGACGAAGGACGAAGGACAAATGACAAAGGACTAAAAAACAACCTTAAATTCTCTGTCCGGCTTTTGGAAAATCTCGTCCGGCTTGATGATTTTTTTATTATCGGCGTGCCAGTAAAATCCGGTCGTCTGGATTCGCTCGTAAAATTCCTGAATCCAAACTTCGCGCTGTTCGGCTAAATCAATATTCATTTCCTGCGCGATTTTTTTGTAACGCGCTTGCTGTTCAATGACTTCCTGAGCAATCCATTTTTCAACTTCCGGCTCACGTTGCGGTTTATTTTTCAGTATTTTTTTCGACATATTTTTTATAGGACTTACGCAAGGAGCGTAACGCCGTCATCTTGGCGGCTGTCGTGGCGGCTTCCAGCCGCCGCAACGAGCGAAGCGAGTAAAACGCTTGGCAAAAGAATCGCTCTTTTTATCAAAGGCTTTTTGCGCTCGTGGCGCACTGACGGCAAGATGCCGTCAGGACAGCCGTCGGGACGACGGCGTTACTTAACTTGCGTAAGTCCTATTTTAATTCATAAACATCAACACCAACGACGCAATCACCAAAATAAATCCCGCGCCGACCAAAATATAATACAAAGCCGGCGAACGATCTTTGCCAATCAGCGATGCCGTCAAAACCATCAGAAAACTTACGGGAATTCCGATGCTGTGCAAACTTTCCGTGCCTTGCAAGTAATTGTAAATGCGCCAAATCGCAATCAGCGCGAAAAGTCCCAATAAAATGAAATAAACAGTTCGCAAAGTCTTGTTATTTTTTGAAGTTTCCATAATTAAATCCAATCCTCCAAACCATAAACCCGCACCGCGTTTTCTACCAAAAGTTTGCGTTTCGGCGTTTCTCGTAATTCTAATTTATCAAGTTCGTCCATCGCCTTCTTAAACGGCAAAACCGGATAATCCGTCCCGAATAAAACCTTGTCCTGCCCGCGCGAGTTGATAAAATTTATCAAAGTCTTATCCCAATATTTCGGCAAATGCGCGTCCGTCCCGATAAAGACGTTTTTGTGTTTCCAAGCCATCGAAATCATTTCCTCAGTCCACGGATGCCCGATGTGAATGCCGATGATTTTAAGTTCGGGAAAATCAATCGCCACGCGGTCAAGCGTAATCGGCTGCGCCACCGTCCGCAAAAACCACTGCGCCGAATGCCCGACCTGAATCTGAATCGGGATATTCAACTCGGCGCACTTTGCATAAAACGGATAATAAATCCGGCTGTCGGGCGACTCGCCAAACCAATGCGGATAAAGATGCGCCCCGACAAATCCGTATTCTTTGACGGCAACATCGAGCTTTTTTATCCACGTCATAATCCGCGACGGATTAACGCCGATAATGCCTTTAAATCTGTCGGGATATTTTTGGCAGACTTCCGCAATCTTTTCAAACGGCTTTTCAAAATGAATGCTCGACCCAACATTTGCGCCCGTTGTCGCCACGAGCAATCCTTTATCAATTCCGGCTTCATCCATCTGCGCGAGTTCTTCCTCAATCGTGATTCCGCGCTTGGTCATTTCCAGAATTTTCACCAAATCCCAAAACTGATTAAGCTCCGGCGGATAACATTCGGTGATTTCCTTTGTCCACAAATTGACGACAATATCTATGGCTCGTGTCATTTTGTTTTTCCCGCGAATGTGGCGAATCAGCGCGAATAATTTTTCGATTTTATATTCGCGTTCATTCGCGCTATTGGCGGGCTAAATTTTCCTCTCTTCTTTACTTTGCGATAACTTTTCCCGCAATTCTTTTTTCAAAATCTTCCCCGTCAAATTTCGCGGCAAACTCTCGACAAAATCAACCGACTTCGGCTTTTTGAAACCCGCGATTTTGTCCGCGCAAAAATCAATTAATTCTTTCTCCGAAACGCTTGCACCTGCCTTCAAAACCGCAATCGCTTTAACTTCTTCGCCCCATTTTTCCGACGCAACGCCGATGACCGCAACTTCATAAATCGCTTCGTGCGTTTGCAAAACTTTTTCGACTTCCGACGGATAAACATTCAACGCGCCCGACACGATTAAATCGTTTTTGCGGTCAACCAGATAAAAATATCCGTCCGCATCGCGCCGCGCCATATCGCCCGTCCGCAGCCAATTATCTTTTAACACCTGCGCCGTCGCTGCCGCGTTATTCCAATATCCGAGCATATTCGCTTCGGTGCGAATCGCAATTTCGCCCGTTTCGCCGTCGGCTAAAGTTTCCCAATCTTCGCCGACAATTCGGACATCAACATTCGTCTGCGCTCTGCCGCACGACTGCAACAAATGTTTTTTCAAAGGATTTTCCAACGCCGCGCGATGCTCCGCCGGCTCTAAAACCGTTCCCGCGCAACCCGTTTCGGTCGTCGCAAAAGTTTGCCGGAAATCGCATTTCGGAAACCGCAACATTGCCTCGCGCAAAACCGCTTCGGGAATCGGCGAGCCGCCGTAAAGCAAAACTTCCAGACTGCTCAAATCGTGCTTTCGAGATTCTTCATTTGCCAACAGCATCTGAATCGTCGTCGGCACGAGATTGGTAAAAGTTATCTTATCGCGCTCAATCGTTTCGCAAGCCGTTTTGACATCGTAATTGATAAGCGAGATTTGCGAACCGACATAAACCGCGCAATAAATTCCCGCAATTCCCGCCGCCGAATAAAGCGGCGACGGCAACATCACGCGATGCGTCTGCCGCGAAGCAATCGCGTGAACGTGAACGAGCATTCCAATCAAAAGGGAATCGTGTGTATAAACCGCGCCTTTCGGAAAACCCGTCGTGCCAGAAGTGTAGAGCAGCATCGCCGCAATATCGGATTTCGGATTTCGGATTTCGGATTTCGGATTTGAATCTGAAATTTGAAATTTGAAATTTGAAATTAAATTTTCAAAGAACCCGGAATTGATAACGTGATTTAATTCGGGAACATTCTTTTGAACTTCAAGTGCGTTTTGCTCCGTGGATTCGTCGCAAATAATCGCTTTCGCACCCGAATTTTCAATGATAAACGCGACTTCGTTTGCCGTCAGGCGATAATTTACCGTTACCGAAATCAAGCCGACCTGCGCCAAACCGAACAACGCTTCGACCCATTGATTCGAGTTTTTCGCGTAAATCGCCACACGGTCGCCGCGTTTCAAACCCAAACCAAATAACGAATTGGCAAAAGCCTCTGCCCGCGTGTCCAATTCTTTCCAAGTCAGACGCTTTTCGCCAAAAATCAGCCCGACATCGTTGGGAAAATTTCTCGCGTTTCGTGCGAGTAAATCGCCTGCTGAATTTAATCCGCCAAAAATCATTCGCGTTTAGAGTTACGGCTTCAGCCGTGATTTTCGCAGAGGTTTTCACGCCTGAAGGCGTAACTCTGAACTATTTCCTTTTGACAAAAATATGCCCGATTACGCCCGGCGGCGGTCCCCATTTGTGGTTGCCTTGATCGTCAAACCCCTGATCGAGATTGGTGATTCGGGTCGGCGTAATTTCCGTATTTGAAACGGTGTGCGTCGCGCCGCGCAAAGTTGATTTGCACGTTTTATCCGCGCCCGCCGAGCCTTTGTAAAGTTTTGAATTGACTTTTTGAAATGTCATATCACAGCCTTGTTCGTGCGTCAGACGTTCAAGCGTCAAACTTTCGAGCAATTTCGGATTTTTATGCGCGTTGATGAAATCTTCGGGCTTACTGATTTTATGAATCTCGACGATGATTTTGCCGTTTTGCCGCCGCAAAACATAAACTCTCTGCCGATACGGTTTCGTTCTGGTTTCCGCCGCCGCGTTTTCGATATAGAGCGCGAGCGCGTCGTTCAATCCGTTAATTTTTATCGGAACAACCTGCAAAGTTGCGCGAATGTGCCGATATTTCGCGTCTGCTTCTTCGTCCGCGTTGACCTGCGCGAAGGTGTCGAAGTTGCCCGTCATCCACTCGACGAGTTTTTTCAAATCTTTATCTTTTGACGAATTTTGCGCCGAAACCGCCGCCGTCATCGAAATAAATAAACAGAAAATTACTGGAAAAATAAACTTTTTCGGCATAATCAAAAAGTATAGGACAAATTACGAAAATACTACCACAAAAATTTGATATAAGTCTAGGACAAATTTGCAGAATTATCTTTGACAATCTACTAGCGAAGCGGGTAATATCAAAACATCTCGATTTGTCATAGATACATAACTAATTTAGAAGAATTTATTCATTTGTTCATTGATTCATCAATTCATTTTGCAGTTAAAATCCAACAATGAACCGATGCTAAAATGAATCAATGAACCAATAAAAATATGAGCTATCGTCTCGGCATTGATGTCGGCGGAACATTTACCGACCTTTTGCTTTTTAACGAAGAAACGGGTGCAATGACGCTCGAAAAAACGCCTTCGACTCCGGCTGACCAGTCAATCGGAATTTTGAACGGCATTCATAAAATCGTGGACGCGGCGGGGCTTTCGCCGCAGGATTTGGATTTAATTTTGCACGGCACGACCGTTGCGACCAACGCGGTTTTGGAGGGAAAAGGCGCACTCGTCGGGCTGATTACGACCAAAGGTTTTGAACAAATCCTGCACGTTGCACGTTCGCAAACGCCGGGACCGCTTGCCGGTTGGATAATTATGCAAAAGCCCGACCCACTTGCGCCGCTTTATCTAACCAAAGGCGCGTCGTGTCGGATGACCGCGAAAGGCGCGGAAATGTCGCCGATTGACGAAGCCGAAATTCGCGCTTTTGTCAAAGAATTACACGATGCGGGCATCGGAGCCTTGACCGTTGCGCTGATAAATTCGTTTGCCGACGGCGCACACGAAAGAAAAATCAGGGATATTGCCAGCGAAATGTTTCCCGATTTACCCGTGACGATTTCAACCGAAATTTTGCCCGAATTCCGCGAATACGAACGCTGTTTGACGACCGTCATGAATTCTTACGTGCGCCCGATAATGGCGAATTATTTAACGGGAATTCAACAAAAATTAACCGACGCGAATCTTAATCCGACGGTCAACATCGTTCGTTCGGACGGCGGCGTAATGTCAATCGAAGCCGCGAAAAAATCGCCTGTCAATACTTTGCTTTCAGGACCGAGCGGCGGCGCAGTCGCGGCGGCTTACGTCGGCGAACTTGCCGGATTCGATAAAGTTTTGGGCTTTGATATGGGCGGAACTTCAACCGACGTTTGCGTTACAATGGGCGGCGAACCGAATCTTGTCCGCGAAACTCGTGTCGGTTATTATCCGGTTAAAGCATCGAGCGTTGACGTGCGGACAGTCGGCGCGGGCGGCGGCTCAATCGCGCACGTTCCGATGACCGGCGCACTGCGAGTCGGACCTCAAAGCGCGGGCGCAGACCCGGGACCGGCGGCTTACAATCGCGGCGGCGAAGAACCGACGGTTACTGATGCAAATGTAGTTTTAGGACATTTGCCGCCAAGACTTTTGGGCGGCGAAATGGCTCTTGATGTCGAAGCCTCGCGCAACGCCGTCAAAAAACCGCCGATATTTTGGAATTAACTATCGAACAAGCCGCGCAAGGAATAATTGATATTGTCAACGAAAATATGTTCGGCGCATTGCGTTTGGTCAGTGTCCAGCGCGGACTTGACCCAAGAGATTTCGCGCTCGTCGCATTCGGTGGCGCGGGACCGCTTCACGGCAACTATTTGTCGAAACTTTCGGGCGCGTTTCCGTGCATTTCGCCGCCGACTCCGGGCGTGCTTTCGGCTCTCGGCTTTTTGCATTCCGACATCAAAAACGAGTTTTCGCAAACGATGATTCGTGAATTAAAGAAAATTGACTTGGCGGAATTCGGCGAAATTTTTAATAAACTCGGCGGCGAATCAACCGCTTGGCTCGATAGCGAAAGCATCGCCAAAGACCGCCAAAAGTTGGTTTATCAAGTTGACGTGCGCTATTACCGGCAAGGTTTCGAGTTTCCGATTTCCGTTCAGCCAGACCAATTTGCCACCGAAGAAGGCAGGCAAAAATTCATCCAAGATTTCAAAGAAATTCACGAAAAAAATTACGGTTTCAACATCGAATCGGCAATCGAAGTCGTCAATCTGCGCGTCATCGGCATCGGGCAAGTCCGCAAAGTCGAACTGCCGAAATTCGAGCAAGGCGACGAAGCGGCGGAAAACGCGATCACCGAAAACCACACGGCTTGGTTTGACGGCAAAGAGATGGAAACGCCGATTTATGACCGCGCCAAATTACAGCCGAATCATCACATCGAAGGTCCGGCAATCGTAACGCAAAAAGATTCGACAACCGTAATTTTGCCCGCGCATTACGGCAAAGTTGATGAGTATTTGAACATTTTGATTTACCCGAATTCGTAAAGTGAAAAAGTGAAAAAGTGAAAAGGTGAAAAAGTTTGTCCTCCGAACTCAACCTGCCTTTTCACCTTTTTCACTTTTCCACTTTTTCACTTTTTCACTATTTCACTATGGAAAGTTATCGCGCCATCGCTTTGCAGACAAAATGTTTTGCCGTCAATTACGCCAAATCAAAAGCGGAAGCCGACGCAATTATCAAACAAACCATCGAGCGTTTGTCGAAACAAATCTTTGCGAGTATCGCCTTTGTCGGGTTTGATACGCGGCTTGTGGTGCTGCCCGAATATTTTTTGACCGGCTTTCCGATGGGCGAATCAATCGAAGAATGGCGCGAGAAGGCGTGTCTTGAAATCGGCGGCGAGATTTACGAACTTTTAGGGGAAATCGCTTCCGAAAGAAAGATTTTTCTGTCCGGCAATGCTTACGAACTCGACGAAAACTTTCCCGAACTTTATTTTCAAACCTGTTTTATTATCGCGCCATCGGGCGAAGTCGTTTTGCGTTACCGCCGATTAAACTCGATGTTTGCGCCGACACCGCACGATGTTTGGGACAAATATCTCGACATTTACGGACTCGAAGGCGTTTTTCCCGTTGCCCGCACGGAAATCGGAAATCTGGCGGCGATTGCTTCGGAAGAAATTCTTTATCCCGAAATTTTAAGATGTTTGGCAATGCGCGGCGCGGAAGTTTTTCTGCACAATACTTCAGAAGTTTTCGGCTCTGACCGCTTGCCGAAAAACGCGGCGAAAATCTGCCGCGCCATCGAAAATCTGGCGTATGTCGTGTCGTCAAATTCTGCCGGAATTGCCGATTGCGCGATTCCCGAAAGCTCGACTGACGGCGGCTCAAAAATTGTTGATTATCGCGGAATAATTTTGTCGGAAACCGCGCAGGGCGAATCAATGGCGGCATTTGCCGAGATTGATTTAGACGCGCTGCGCCGTTTTCGCCGCCGTCCCGGACTCCAGAATATTCTATCGCGTCAACGCTTTGAACTTTACGCCGAATCTTACGCGAAAAACTCGTTTTATCCGCCGAACACGCTACTCGAAAACAAAGCGGAACGGGCGCATTTTGTCCAGACACAGAAAAATGTGATTGAAAAATTGGAGAAAGAAGAAAAGATTTAAGAAAAGAATTTGCCTACGAAACACACGAAATACACTAAAAAATATTAAAAAGTTTTCGTTTCTTTCGCGTGTTTCGCGGGCAAATTCTTTTATTTCAAAGCAAAAATCTCATCGGCAATCGGCTCGTTGACTTTGAAATCAGACCAAAAAACTTCAGTAGTTTTTACGCCGTCGTTAAAAATTCGCAGACTTCGCGGTTGAATGAAATTGACTTTTTTGACGCGCACGAAATCATCGTAAAATCTTTGATGAAAACCGATCGGTGTTTTGAAAAAAGCGGCGCGGATAAAGAAAGTTTTCCGGTCAATGCCGAAAATCGTTTCCGTTTTTTTCGGGTCAATTATTTTGATGAAATAGCAGAGATGACCGTCAACTTTGTCGTCGGGCAGCCGCAAAATCTGAAAATCTTTGTTCTCGACAAAGCGGAAAATCGAAAAACCGAAATTGTTGCCCCAACGCAACGATTCTTCTTGGCGTTTGGCTTCGTCGCTCAAATTTTGAAAAGTATTTTTGCCGTCAAAGGCAATCTGAAAAAACAATTTATCTTCTTCAAAAGCATCAAAGCGAACTTTGCCGTTGGCATTTCGCGCCGCGTCGTTTTCATCGGGAAACGTGCGCCACATTTTATAATTCGTTAATCGTTTCGGCGTTCCGAACCAATAAATCGTTGCCGTTCCAGAAAGCTGCAAAGTCTTCGGTCTGCGCCACGTTTCGCCGCCCGCAGCCGCGATTGTCTTTTTCGCAATTTCGAGCGGCGTTAATTCTTGCGCCTGCGCCGACAAAACAAAAGCCAAATAAATTAAAATGCAGAAAAATTTCATTAAATAATTTTATTTTTTGCCCGCGAAATGCGCGAAAGAACGCGGAAATATTTTTTCTCTTTTTTGGCGTATTTCGCATATTTCGCGGGCAAAATTTCTTAGCTGACTTTCCACTCGTCAATGACGGTTAATTTTGCAAATTCGCCATTCTCGAAATGCTGCCAAGTCCGGCAACGGTGCGTGTCCGATTCCAAAGTGATGATTTCCGCATAGCTGTCTTGCGGGCTGTCTTTATAAACCCAAAAAAGACAAATCGTATTCGCGTCAACTTCAAACGCTTCGCCCTTCAGACGCGGATTGTCAAAACGAAGTGCGCCGTCACTAAATCCGCCAGGAAACTCTTTGGTTTCGACTCGTCCGTCGTCCCATGTGTAAATATTCTGCTGATGATATTGGTCAATGCCGTTCGTCGTGCAAGTCAGACAGCTTTTGTGGCGGTCTAAAATCTCGCCCGTTTTCGCGTCCATTAAAGTATAAGTTCCTTCCCAAACGCCCGCGTGTCTGGCAAACACGGGAAATTCAATTGCTGTTTTTGTTTCGCTCATATTTTTCTCCAGATTCCAGATTCCAGATTCCTTCTTGTTTTTAATCTGGAATCTGGAATTTTAAGTTAGCCACGGGAAAATCTTCCCGCTGTAATTTATGTAAATGCCTTTTAGTTTCGTGTAATTTTCTAACGCTTCCATTCCGAAATTTTGTCCCGTGCCGCTTAACCCGCGAATCCCGGCAGGCATTTGCGGTGTCATATACGACGGCATATTGACGAAAACCAAACCGGAATCGAGCGCACCCGCGACGCGATGAACACGGTCAACGTCCTTCGCCCAAAAATACGCGCCGAGTCCGTAGTCCGAATCATTCGCCAATTGAATTGCTTCGTCTTCAGTTTTGAAAATTGTAATTCCAATCACCGGACCGAAAATCTCTTCGCGCCAGATTCGCATTGCGGGCGACATTTTTGTAAAGATCGTCGGCTCTAAAAAATAACCTTTGTCGAGATGTTTCGGCTTTTTTCCGCCGGTAACAATTTCCGCGCCTTCCGCTTTGCCTATTTCGACGTAACTCATTACGCGCTCGAATTGTTTCTGCGAAATAATCGGACCGCAATTGGTTCGCGCATCAAATGGGTCGCCGAGATTTATTTTTCCGGCTTTCTCAATCAACCGTTCGACGAATTCATCGGCGATAGATTCTTCAATCAAAATCCGCGAAGCCGCCAGACAAAACTGCCCATTGTTGCCTAAACCCGACTGCATCACGCCGTTCGCCGCCAAATCCAAATCCGCGTCGGCAAAAACAATGTTCGCCGATTTTCCGCCCATTTCAACCAAAACAGGTTTCGTTTTTTCAGCGCACTGCGTCGCAATCAATTTGCCGATTTTCGACGAGCCGGTGAAGGCGATTTTTTTCACTTTCGGATGATTGACCAAAAACTGTCCGGTCGTGCCGTCGCCGTGAACGACATTGACCACGCCTTTCGGAAAGCCGACTTCGAGCAGTAATTCCGCTAACATCGTCACGGTCGCGGGCGTTTGCTCAGCCATTTTCATCACAATCGTATTGCCGCAGGCAAGCGCGGCGCACATCTTCAAACTCGCCATCACAAGCGGAAAATTCCACGGCGCAATCGCGCTGACCACGCCGTAAGGTTCACGCACGGCGTAACGCTGAACGCCATATTCGTTGGCGACGACCGGCGTTCGCAATTTGTCCGCCGCGCCCGCGTAATATCGCCAAAAATCGGCGCAAAACGGAACGTCAATATTCAAATTTGATTGAAAAGTTTTGCCCGAATCTTCGGTTTCGGCTCTGGCAAATTCTTCGCGTTTCTCCAGAAGTTTTTCAGCGACTTTGTAAAGCAGTTTTCCGCGCTCGGCGGGCGCAAGACGCGACCAATCTTGAAAGGCTTCGTCCGCAGATTCCACTGCCGCGTTGACATCTTCGGCTTCGCCGAAAGCGACTTCGGCGATGGTTTCTTCAGTCGCGGGATTTTCCGACAGAAAAGTTTTACCCGAAACGGACGCAATACTTTCACCAGCAATAATGTGGTTGATTGTTCGCATTTGTATTAGATTTATAACAAATTTTGACTTCAAAAGCAAAAAATTAGTCCGCGAAATACGCAAAAAAACTTGAAAAGATTTTTTGCGAAATCTGCGCTATCATCTAGCCGTCAACATTATTAAAAATATGGACGAAAGAGCGTTTAAAACATTGGTAAAATATCTTGAAAAAATTCCCGCAATTCAAACTCCAATTGGAATAGGTGCGGATGAAAACGGTTTTTGGTGGGTGAAATTCCAAATTGATATAGACCACGAATTGGCTTGGAACGTAGTTCAAGAACTTGGCTGTGTTTTGAATTATATTTCAATCAACGAAAGGCTTCCAACTGTTTTTTATCCGGTTTCGCCCGCGCCGTATTTGAATGGCGGAGCGAAAGATTGTTTGTCGTGGATTATCGAAACAAAAGACAAAGATTTTAAGCCCGGAACTGTAAAAAAATGGCTTGAAGGAAGATTACCGCAACCTGTTGACGATTTGGAACAATGGAATACGGATGATTAATTTGTCTTCGCCTTCGCTTCGATTTGTTTAGCAAATTCGGCGGTTTGATTGAGTTTTTCCACATCAATTCCGGTTGAAATTCCCATCTTTTCAAGCATCCAAACAACTTTCTCCGTCGCCACATTACCGCTTGCGCCGGGCGAAAAAGGACAGCCGCCAAGCCCACCCGCCGATGAATCGAAAATGTCAATTCCCGCCGTCAGAGCCGCATAGATATTTGCCAACGCCGTAAAATTCGTATCGTGAAAATGCGCGGCGAATTGCTGATTTGGAAAAAGATTTTTCGCTTGTCGGCATAATTCAAAAACATCATCCGGCGTAGCTTTTCCGACCGTATCGTTAAAAGCGATTTCGTCCGCGCCCGCTTCGGATAATTCTTTTGTAATTTCCAAAACTCTTTCTTTCGGCACGCCGCCTTCGTAAGGACAAACCCAGGTGACGGAAATCGAGCCGCGCACTTTTATTTTGTTTTCCTTGCCCAATCGAATTGCTTGTTTGCACACTTCGATGCTATCCGCAATCGTCGTATTGGCGTTCCGCTTCGACATCGTTTCGGTCGCTGCGATGACGTAGCAAATCCAATCGGGCTTGGCTTCAATCGCCTTCATCAAACCTTTTTCGTTCAAAGCCAAAACCATCTCGTCAATATTCGGGTCGTCACCGATTGCCCGCAAAATTTCGTCCGCGTCCGCCATCTGGGGAACGTGCTTCGGCGACACAAACGAAACGGCTTCGATGCGCCGAAAACCCGCCGCTTTCAAGTTTTGAATCAAAGCGATTTTGTCCGCCGTCGGCACAAACGCGGGAAGCATCTGCAAACCGTCGCGCGGACTGACTTCGACAATTTCGACTTGTTTCGGTAGATTCATTTACGCAGCCAAATCAACTTCTAATTTTTCTTCCATTTTACCCTTTTTCGACTTCATTCTTTTGTGCAAAAGCTCTTTGGCTTCTTCGGGACTTAATTCATTTCGCAAACCCTGTCCGATAAAAAATTTGAGTAACGCTTTAAGCGGTAAATCTTTTCTTTCTGCGATTTTTTCCATTGCTTCCAGCGTTAGTTTCGGAAGGCTTATTGAAATTTCTTCCATCTCTTGCGGATAAAATTTTAGCTCGAAACCTTCTTCGGTAATATATTTTTCAGATTTCTCCTGCATATTCATTTCTTTCGTGCGAAGTTGCCCGACGCGCTGAAATAATGCGTGTCCGAACTCCGCGTTCTACAAAAACAACAAACAACATTTTCGCCGAATACGAAAAACCAAGCACATATTCGCGGTGTTCTTCCTGCACCGAAGCATCGCCGAACTTATATGCCGGGTCAAAGAAAACTTCAGCGGCTTCTTCAAATTTTACACCGTGTCGGCGGATATGGACAGCGTATTTTTCTTCGTCCCATTCAAATTCTTCGCCGCTGAGTTCATAAATCATCTTTAAATTATTTCGTTGGCAATCAAATCCTCGTATTCGCTCGGCGACATCTTTAAAAAGCCGCGATAAATCTCGTCGTTGTGTTCGCCGAGTTTCGGACCAATCCAATCCGTGCCGCCCGGAGTTTCGGAAAGTTTCGGCAGCACGGCGGGAATTTTTACCACATCATCGGGCGCGATTTCCACCGTTTCAAAAATGCCGCGAGCGTTGTATTGTTCGTCCTGCACAATGTCGGCAATCGAATAAACAGGACCTGCTGGAACTTGCGCGTCGAGCAGTGTTTGATAAAGCGTTTCGTAATCGTGCTGCAACGTCCAGTCAGTTATCGCTTGGTCAATCTCTGCTTCGTGCGCGACCCGTCCGGCGTTGTTTTGCATTTCCGCGTGTTCGGCTAAATCCGTGCGTCCGCAAGCGTTCATCAAACGCCGATAAATCGAATCGCCGTTGCCGCCGATGATAATAAATTTGCCGTCTTTAGTCGGATAAGTCGAAGTCGGCACGATGCCTTCGAGCTTTGCGCCCGAACGCTCGCGGATGTGTCCGAGTTTGTCGTATTCGGCGAGCGTTGATTCCATCATATTGAAAATCGCT
>Ga0136634_10000407_pt1 | contig 19725 bp, 15 predicted proteins | sample AntDrymUQ8332106_2_FD_104654 | JGI IMG/M metagenome (GOLD analysis project Ga0136634, IMG submission 104654) | Polar desert sand microbial communities from Dry Valleys, Antarctica - metaG UQ833 (21.06) | ecosystem: Environmental > Terrestrial > Soil > Desert | place: Antarctica: Dry Valley... | reverse complement strand
CGCGCTTGCCGATCTGGCCGCGCGGCTGACGGCCAGCGGCGTCGACACCATCAAGGACGACCACGCCCTCGCCGACCAAAGCTACAGCCCCTTCGCGGCGCGTGTAAAAGCCTGCGCGGCGGCGGTGCGCGCGGGCGTGGAGGCGAGCGGGCATCCGACGCGCTATGTGCCTAACATCTCCGGCGATCTGGACCGGCTCCGCGAACACATCCGCATTGCCGAAGGCGAGGGCATCGACACCGTGCTCATCGCCCCGATGGTGGTGGGGCTTCCCGCTTTTCACGCCGTGACCCGCGCGCATCCCGGCATCGCCTTCATCGCGCATCCGGCGATGGGCGGCGCGGCGCGCATCGCTCCGCCGCTGCTCATCGGCAAACTCTTCCGCCTGTTCGGCGCCGATGCGGTGATCTTCCCCAATCATGGCGGCCGCTTCGGCTATTCCGCCGCGACTTGCGCAGCCATCGCCGCCGCCGCGCGCGGCGAATGGCAGGGCCTTATGCCGGCGCTGCCCGTGCCCGCTGGCGGCATGACGCTCGACCGGCTGCCCGAGCTGCTCGCTTTCTACGGCACGGACGTGATGATTTTGATCGGCGGCGGCTTGCTTTCCGCGGGCGAACACCTCACCTCCGAGACCGCGCGCTTCGTCGCGCAAACCGCCGAACTCAGCGCAAGGAGTGGCGCATGACCGACGAAACCAACCGCTTCCGCGCCGCCGATGGCGCGGGCCGCTGGCAGGATGTGCCGGTGCTCACCTACAAGGCCGAGGGCAGCGCGCCGTTCAAGGACATTACCCGGCAGGTGCTGTTCGACGCGCCCGAACTCGGCTGCGAACTGCGCTATTTCGAGATCGCCCCCGGCGGGCATTCCACGCTCGAGCGCCATGAGCACGTACACGCGGTGATGATCCTGCGCGGGCGCGGGCGCTGCATGGTGGGCGAGACGGTGCGCGATGTCGCGGCCCACGATCTGGTGTCGATCCCGCCGATGACCTGGCACCAGTTCCGCGCCGCGAGCGATGAGCCGCTGGGGTTTCTGTGCATGGTGAATAAGGAGAGGGATAAGCCGCAATTGCCGACGGAGGCGGAGTTGGAGTCGCTGCAGCGGATCCGCATCACCGCGGTTTGTGACTGACTGAGCTACAAAACGCTCCTGACTTAAGTGAGTTTGATCCACATTGTTGCGCCAACAAGACACAGGCCCGGAGCGGGAGCGAATATCTACTCAATCATGAGTTTGGGAACGCAGTGATGCCATTCTGTTTCCGTTACCGCATAAGGATGTTTAAACCTTTGCAGATCGTTGACCCCGTACTCCTGAATCTACCTGGCTTCCGCCCGCTAGAGTTAGTCCAGCTCAGCGACGGGCGCGGGACGCCAGGCTGGTTCGCCATCAAAGCTTGTGGATTTGAGACCGAAATCGCCGCCCGCGAGGAGGGCAAGCGATTTGGCGCAGCGTTGCTCCTAGCTGGAGCTATTGAACAGGTTGGGATCGACATGGGCTTCGACCGCAGCGACATGACCTTCTTTGAGGGGTTTCGGAGCGCTACCAAGCGGAGCACCGGGCGCGAGCTCTTGGCAGATGTGCACGGCCTCATGACGTTTGAGCAAGATACCGTTGCCATCGCTTGGCAAGAGATGATGTTTCGCGTTACGCTGAGCGTTGAGGGATTTCAAGGCCGCCTCGCCACTTGGCTCAATTACTCCAGGGTCACAGATCGTCAGCGTATTTGCGCGGCGCTTCTAAACGACTCATTTTTTGCCACAAGCGGAGAGTCGCAGTTCATATTGCGCATTTCTGCGGTGGAAGCTCTGTGTGCTCAGGACGAACTTCCCGCTGAGTATCAGGAAGCCATCAAACGTTTGAGCGAGCACCTGTCTCAGCTTTCGTTATCATCCGAAGTACGCGGCACCATAAGCCAGTGGCTGCGGAGTAGAGGCATGGTCTCTGTTAACGCAGCATTGCGGCAAAAATTTTCTTCCGCTTTGCCTGGCGAATGGCAAAATTTTAGCAAGCTTTACTCCTGCCGCAGCCGATTGCTGCACGACGGATTGGGGCGCGGCCAGTTGCGCGAAGAAGCAGCGGAGGCGCTAAGAATAGGAATCGCTATTCTGAAAGCCGACCTTAGTGCGGCACCACTGCCCCGTTCTTGACCGAAACTCTCCCGTTAAGCCTCACTCTCTCCTAATACGTGACGTTTTGGCGCGCCGTCGCTCATGGGCGTCAGGACACCGAGCGAAAGCACTCCCCTGACCGACCAACTACCACGCGACATCGCCATCCTTTCGGGCATCTAGGCCGTGCCGACGATCCTCGAAGTGGTGCGGTGGCGCGTGTGACGCAGGACCGGTTCTTTCGTCATTCCCGCGCAAGCTGGAATCCAGTATTCACCGTCGATTCAAGAGTTTACTGGATTCCCGCTTGCGCGGGAATGACTGTTGGTGGCGTTGAGATCGGCGATCCGGGTCCCTCGCTGCGGGAACGACGGTGTGCGGTGTGTTGAGATTGCGGGCCAAATGCAGTTGGCCGCTCGTCTGATTTGCGAACACCCCCGTTAAGCTTCACTCAACCCAAACACGTGACCTTTACGCCCGGTCTCGCTACTGTGCCGAAAGTACATCAAGCGAAGGGCACCCTTTGACCGACGACTTCCACGCCGACATCGCCCTCCTCGCGCGCATCGAGGCCGTGCCGACGATCCTCGAAGTCGTGTGCCGCACGACGGGGATGGGGTTTGCGGCGGTGGCGCGGGTGACGGAGGACCGGTGGGTCGCCTGCTCGGTGCGCGACGAGATTCAGTTCGGGCTGGAGCCCGGCGGCGAGCTTAGGGCCGAGATAACGATCTGCAGCGAGGTTCGCGACAAGCGACAGGCGGTGGTCATCAACAATGTCGCCGAAGACCCGGTGTTTTGCGGCCATCCGGCGCCGGCGATGTATGGTTTTCAGAGCTACATCTCGATGCCGATCGTCCTGCCGAACGGCGACGTTTTCGGCACGCTCTGTGCGCTGGATCCCCGTCCGGCGCGGGTGAACACGCCCGAGGCCATCGGCATGTTCAAACTGTTCGCGGACCTGATCGCCTTTCACCTCGATGCGCATCAGCGGCTGGCCACCAGCGAGGCAACGCTTCTGACCGAGCGGGAGAGTGCGGAACTGCGCGAGCAGTTCATCGCCGTGCTGGGCCACGATCTGCGCAATCCGCTTGCCGCGATCGACGCCGGGTCGCGATTGCTGCTGCGCATGCCGCAGAACGACAAGGCCAAGGCGATCATCGCCCGGATCGGGACCAGCGTCGACCGGATGGCCGCGTTGATCGACAACATGCTGGATTTCGCGCGGGGGCGGCTGGGTAGCAGTTTGACCCTGGAGCCCTGCGCCGATGAGCCGTTGCGGCCGGTTCTGGAGCAGATCATCGCCGAACTGCAAACCGCCTGGCCGGATCGCGTTATCAGCGCCGATATCGTCCTGAGCGGCATGGACAGGTTCCGCTGCGACCGGATTCGCATTGGCCAGTTGCTCTCCAATCTGCTGGCGAATGCCTTGACCCATGGCGCGGCGAACGGTCGGGTTCTGGTTCAGGCCGCCAGTCGCCAGGGCACATTCGAGCTGTCGGTCGCCAATCAGGGGGACCCGATCCCGGATGCGATCATCAAAAAACTGTTCCAGCCGTTCTTTCGCGCCGCGGCGCGGCCGAGCCAGCAGGGCTTGGGGCTAGGCCTTTACATAGCGAGTGAAATTGCCAAGGCTCATGGCGGGACGCTCGACGTCGCGTCATCGGCCGAGGAAACCCGCTTCACGTTCCGAATGCTGGTTAGCTGAATTCATCCGGTGCGTTTCGATCGACAACGCCCGCATTTTGCCTGCCAACCTTTGGCGCCTCACGGCAGGTGGGCCTCGACGCGCCGAGCCGCTGGCTGGCGCCATGCAAGCTAACTGATCCCGCAACGCGGCAGGATCCAGTAAACACCGGTGTCGCTGCGGACTACTGGATCCCCGCTTGCGCGGGATGACGATTCCCATGTGGTGACTTTCGTTTCCATCTTACCTGATCGTGCTTTAGCGCGGAATGCGCGGTTCCATTGAAGCGCGTTTCACTGGGGATGTGATGAACATCTAACCGGACGGCGTCTGCGTTCGCGTGCTGAGGAATGCGGCAATTGCACAGAAATCGGCGACGCTGATCTGTTCGGCGCGCAGGGATGGCTCGATGCCGATCGCCTGCAAAGCCTCTAGTCCGCCAGGCAGCGCTTTCAGGCTGGCGCGCAGCATTTTTCGGCGCTGGCCGAAGGCTGCGGCTGTCACCTGCTCGAGCATGGCGGTGCTGCCTGTCAGGAGCGGCTCTTGCCGCGGCATGAACTCCACCAGGGTCGAGGCGACCTTGGGCGGCGGCGTGAAGGCGCTGGGCGGCAGGTGAAACAAAAGTCTGGCCTGCGCCCGCCACTGCGCGATTACGGCCAGGCGGCCATAGGCCTTTGTTCCTGGCGCGGCGACGATGCGCTCGGCGACTTCGCGCTGAAACATCAGCACCATGCGGTCCCACCAAGGCGGCCAGGGCTCGGTTTTCAGCCAGCCCGTGAGGAGCGGCGTCGCCACCGAATAGGGCAGGTTGGCGATGATTCTCGCTTTGCGGCCGACCGGCACAAGCGAGCGCCAATCGACATGGAGCGCATCCGCCTCAACCACGGTCAAACGGCCGGGGAAGCGCTCCGCGATCATGGCCAGCGCCGGAAGGCAACGCGCGTCTTTCTCGACGGCTATGATGGTTTCGGCGCCTTCGGTGAGCAGCGCGCGCGTGAGTCCGCCAGGGCCTGGCCCGATCTCGACGATGGTGACGCCGGCGAAGGGCCGCGCGGCGCGGGCGATGCGGCCGGTGAGATTGAGATCGAGGATGAAATTTTGGCCGAGGCTTTTTTTCGCGGAAAGGCCCAATGCGCGGATCACCTCGCGCAGCGGCGGCAGGCCGTCGGCCTCGCCCGGCATCAAGCCGGGCCGGCGGCTGTCTCGCCCGCCTGCTCCGCCATGGCTGCGGCGAGCCGCAAAGCGGCGATGAGGCTATCGGGCCGCGCCTTGCCGGTGCCGGCGATGTCGAAGGCGGTGCCGTGATCGGGCGATGTGCGGATGAAGGGCAGGCCGAGCGTGACGTTCACCCCCTCGTCGAAGGCGATCGTCTTGATGGGGATGAGGGCCTGATCGTGATACATGGCGAGGGCGGCGTCGTAATTTTGTCGCGCGCGTTCGTGGAACAGCGTATCCGCCGGATGCGGGCCGGTGACCTGCATTCCTTCCGCGCGCAGGGCGGCAATGGCAGGGACGATGATAGCCTGATCTTCGCGGCCTAGCATTCCCTCCTCGCCCGCATGCGGGTTCAGTCCCGTCAGCGCCAAGCGCGGCTGCGCGATGCCGAAATAAAGCTGCAAGCCTCGAGCGGTGACACGCGCGGTTTCCACGATCAAGGCCGTGGTCAGGGCGTCCGGCACCGCGGCGAGCGGGATGTGGATCGTGACAGGCACGACGCGCAGGCCCGCCCCGCACAGCATCATCACCGGCGTGGCGGCAAACCCACGCGCCCTGGCGAGCGCGCCCAGGAATTCCGTATGGCCCGGATGCGCGAAACCTGCTTTGGCCAGGATGTGCTTGGCGATGGGGTTGGTGACGACCGCCAAGGCTTCGCCGTCCAGAGCGGCCGCCACCGCGCGTTCGATCGCGGAGGTGACCGCAGGGGCGGCGCTTAGGGACGGCCGCCCGGCGAGGACTTGCTCGGGCATGGGGCAGGGGAGGACGGGCAGCGCCCGCGCGAAGACCGGCTCCGCCTCGCGCAAATCGGAGATGGTTGTCACCGGCACAGCGGCGCCGAGCTGTTTCGCTCGTTGCATGAGCAGGGCGGGGTCGCCCAGGAACGCGAAAGGCGAAAGGTTCTCCGCATCCCGCCGTAGCCAGCTCATCAGCGTGATGTCCGGCCCGATCCCAGCGGGATCGCCCATGGTCAACGCGATAGGTTTTCGGCTCACAGCAAGGGCAGCGTGCGCGCTAGCCATTCTTGGGATAGTCGAGCCGCGCCTGGTCCTTGAGGTCCTTGAGGTGACGCTTGGAGTAGAGCGCAAATTCCTCCTGCGTCTTATCTGGCGCGGCGGCCGCCTTTTTGTCGTCTCCTGCCTTGCCGGCGGCTACCGTGGCCTTCTTGGCGCAAAGCGCGTGGCTTTCAACGGCGGCCCCGCCGATGACCGGCGGCGTCATCTGCCCCGGCTGGGCTTTCAGCAAAGCGGCCTTCACGTCACCGCGGAAGTCGGAAATTTTGCTTGCGGTCAGCGTTTTCACGGAAACGCTTTCGACACCCTTGACCGCGTCCGCGATCTTATCGCAGGAGGTGAAGCGTTTGCGCACGGCCTCGGCGTCCAAGAGGCGCTGTGCGACAAGTTTTTGCTCGGACTTGGCCGGCATTGCGAGACTGACCACGCGGACGTCGACGATGACGCTGCTGTCGGCGTCCGTCATGCCCTCGACGGTCGCCACGCTCGACTGCACGCGGGAGCCGTAAACGCGCCGTATCACCTGACGCCAGGCCGTCTGCGCGCGCAGACGCGATTTCAGCGTGGCCGGGTTGACGCCTTGCGAGCTGAACTGTCCGAGGAACTCATCCAAGCCCAGCTTACGCTGGCCGCCCTCGGCCATGCGCATGAGCAACTGATTGACCTCGTCATCCGAGACGGTGATTTTCTGATCCTTGGCCGCCTGCAGCATCAGACGCTCGTCGATGAGCTGGTCGATGGCCTCCTTGCGCAGCGAGCCGCTCGAACTGGCGATCACATCCTGCTGAAGCTGGGCAACGAATTTCTTCTGCAGCTCCTGGGCCTCCTCCTTGGTGGTCGGACGCTCCTTCATCATGAAAGCCTTGAATTGCTCCTTCGTACCTTCGGACGAAAGACGCGCCTTCATTTTGTCGCCCAGACCTGAGGTGAGCGCGAGGAAGCGTTGGCGCTGCGCCACGTCATAGGTGGTGATCGGGTCGTCGTTGACGAGCACGACGATGCTTTGCGCGGCGCTGGATGCGGCACCAGCGCACAGGAACAGACCGCAAAGGGCGAACCGGAAAAGCCACGCCATCCGGACCGTATACACTCTCTTTGTCATCGCAAAACAGTCCGCCACAGTTGGAGCGGCCTTGAAGGCCGACACTGACCTCATGTCATGGCCTTGAAGCTAGGCGGATTCGTGGCGCTTGTTCAAATGCAACCGCCGAGTTATCCATAATTCTCTGCCCGGCACGCTGTTAGATGGCGGGCAGAGCCGGCCCCCGGGCTTATCGGATGACGGGAGCTTCTGGCGAGAACGCGCCGATGGTGTCGGTCCGGTTGGACGTATTGCCGAGCTGAAGAATATCGTAGCGCACCAATATGGTCTGATCCGGCTGGATTTCGCCGTCGGTGATGTTCGTCTCGGAATAGGTCACCGAGAGCATGAAACATTCGTCGGAATATTTGATGCCGATGCTGTTCCGCACGAAGTCGTCGCGGTCAAGGTCATAGCGCAGATCGCCAAACAGCGTCCAATGCTCGGCGAGCTTGACGGCCCCGAGCGCCGCGACCTCCTCGCGATCGTAATCGAAGCCCAGTTCGGGCTGCGGATCGGCGTTCACGTAATTCAACGCCGCGAGGAACGGGCCGTAGGAGCCCATGATCTGCACGTCGTGACGCTTTATATCCAAATCGTCCTCGTCAAGCCGTACCTGCGAGGTGAGGTTGACGTTGCGCAACAGGTCGACATAGACGCCGGCCACGTAATCGGAGCGGTCCCGGCCCAGCCCCGTATCGTCGACATAAGGGTTGTCGCCGGCGATATGATAGCTCTGGCCGGCGACGAAACGCGCGTTCCAGCCGCTCGGTGTGTCGATGCTGTATTGAGCGCCGACATTGACCCGGGTGCCTGTCTCGAGGCGGTCATAACCGGAGAATTTGTTTATATCGAATAGCAATGTGTCGTCGAAGATCAAGCTCTGCGAGTCCTCGTTCGGGATCTCGCCCTGGTCCCTGACATTCGGCCGAACGATGACCTGGCCGATCGGTTCGATGACATGTGTCGCCGAAGCCGTATGTTTCACAAACGGGTATCGATATTCAAGGCCGGCCACGGCTTGCCCGCGCAAAGCTGTCGTTGAGTCCTCGTTGTCGAGTGTGATCGGATCGGTGAAACTGGTGCTCTTATACAGGTCGCCGCGGGCTTGCATGAACGGGGTAACGATCTGGCCCATCCCGCCGGTGAATTGCCGGCGCCATTTCAATTCGTTGATCACGCGGCTCACGTCGCCGCCATTGTCCCGGCTCAGGCTGAGCAGGTTGGCGTCATAGGCCAACTCACCCCCGAGCACCGGATCGGCGAAGATGTAATTGTAGTCGATGACCGGATGCACGACCGAGTCTGAGTTGTCGTCGTCCCGGGCCGTCAGGCCGCCGAAATGATAGATGTTGGCGGAGAAGTAATTCCGCTCGCTCTGGCCCACCAAATAGACGGTCGAGATGCGGTCCGTCGTGTACACGTCATCAAGCTTGTAGAAGCGGCGGAAGGTGTCGTCGCTCTCGATCGTGCCGTCCCAGCCCCATTTCCAGAATGAGCCGAGATCGAACTCGCCGGAGGATTCAAGGCTGCCGCGGAATTCCTGATCCTCACGCGTCGGATCGTTGGGTTCGCTGTCGTAAACGCCCGCTGTCCGGATCCTATAAGAACCGTAATCCAAACGCTGGCGCCAGTCGGTTTTCAAAAGGAAACCCGCCTCGGTGGTCACGACCGGGGTCACGGTAAAGTCGGCGCTAGGCGATAGAGCGTAATAATAGGGCACGCCGGCGGCGAACCCCAAATCGTCCGAATGGCTGAATTCGGGGGTGAGAAAGCCGGAGCGGCGCTTTACCGTCGGGTCGGGATAATAGAAATACGGGATATAGGCGACGGGCACGCCAAAGACTTCGAACTGGCCGCCCTCGAAATAGACGTTCCCCTCGTCCTTTTTATGCGTGATTTTGTTGGCCTTGATGCGCCAGATCGGCGGCGCGTCGGGATCGTTCTCGCAAGCCTTACACGGCGTGAAGACGCCTTTTTCGAAAACAGTCGTGTTGCCGTCCTTGCGGTAAGCGCTGGCGGCGGCGATGCGCGCTTCTTCCTTGGTCACGGCTTTGAAGGAGCGGATAAAGCCGTCGCGGAAGTCATCGGTCAGCGTAATGCGATCCGCATTGATGACCGCGCCGTCGGGCTCCTTGATTCGCACATTGCCGATGGCATTGAGCGTATTCGCCTTCTGGTCGTACATGAGCTGGTCGGACAGGAGGGCGTAGTTGTTATAATAGACCTCGACGTTGCCCTTGGCGATGATGCGGCTGTTCTTGTTGTCGTACACCAGCTCGTCCGCCTGCAGCAAAAGCGGCAGGTTCGTGCCGTTCTTGTTGATCTGCTGCGTCAGCAGATCCTCTTTCGCAAAAGCTGGACCGGCCGCGCCCGCCACCAGAGCTGCGATAGCGCAAACCCGAGCCACTCCGCAGAACACGGAATGCGAGCGCGCTATGCGAGCCACAAGTGACTTCGCTGCCGAGTAAGGCTTGCGTCCCCCTTGCAAGGCCTCAGCACCCATGCGTCAGCCATCCTCCTGATGCAGCAAAACCGTCAATGCCAACAGACTAGCTATGGCAATTGGCGCCCAAGCCGCGACCCCCGCCGTAATGTAACCGGACATCCCCAATTTGCGTGACAGCTCCACCAGCACGAAGAAGGCGAAACCGGCACTCAGCCCGGCGATCACCATAGTCTGGATCTTGCCGAAACGGAAGGGTTTGAGAGCACAAGTAGCCGCCAAAAGCACCATGCATACCATCAGAAAAGGTCTTGCGATTAGCTGATGATAGTGAAGTTTATATGCAATAGTGGAGAGACCGGCCTTTTCAGCAAACTCTATAAATCCAGGAAGCTCCCAAAAGGATACACCATCTACAGCGCTTACACTCTCTCTTACTTGGTCGGCGTCTAGATAAGTGCTTACGTTATATTTGCGATAGAATTGCGGCAAAGTGCCGGAACTGGAAATCTGAGCGTTTTCCAGTTCCCAATATCCGCGCCGCAATGTGGCCTTATCTGCTTCAATCCGCTCAAGAAATTTTTTGTTGGGGTCAAATTGCAACAGCGTCAGCCCAGCCAGTTTCGTGCCCCTATCCGCTGACGCCTTGGCGTAGAGAATCGATTGCCCATCGGGGCCGTCCTGCCGGATCCAGGAGGCGGTGTTGTTGGACTTGTCGCTGGTGCGCTTGGCGGCAAAACTGTCGGCGAACAAGCGCTCGGCGGATTGCTTCGCCGCGGCGGCGAGCGGATTGTAAATCATGACCGCGAACAGCCCCACAAACAGGGCAACGAGGATCGCGGGCTGAATGAACTGCCAAGCCGAAACGCCCGACGCGCGCACGATCACGAGCTCGGACGAGCGGCTCAGCATGAGAAAGGCGCTGATGCAGCCGATTAGGACCGCGAAGGGCAAAGTGAGTTCGGCAAAAGCGGGAAGGCGAAGCAGGGTGAGCGCAGCCACGAAGGTGGCCGGCACGTCGGCCTTTGCCGCCTCGCGCATCATCTCCACGAAATCAATGAGGAACACCAGCAGAAGGCACAGGCCGAACACCAGGAGGATCATTCCCAGGATCCTCTTGGCGAAATAAAAGCCGAGCGTGCCAGTGATCATCATGCGCGTGCGCGCCCTCTTGTCCCATCGGCCGCTTTGGCCAGGCGCCACCGCCCGAAATTGAAGGAGAAAGAGGGCAGGGACAGAGGTTTGATTTCGTAATGCGCCATGACAATCGTCACGCAGATGCCGATCACCGGAATACCCCAGACCAAAAGCGCGGCCGCGGGCGTTTTCGCGACCATATTCGTGGCGGCCAAACCCATAACGCGCAGCAGCGTCGCCGCGGTGAAGGCGGTAAACAGATCGCGCATGCGGCTATCGCGCGTCGTGCGCGGCACGCCGAGATGGACGAGCGCGATCAGCACGAAAAGAAAAGGGTAGAGCGGGCTTGCGAGCCGGTCGTGCAGCTCCGCGCGAAATTTCCCCGCGTTGCGTTTGGAATAGTCGTCATTCTCATCGGGAAAGAGCAACTCCGACAGATAGCGCTCGCGGGGTTTGTAGTCGCGCTGCCCTTCTTTCGGCCCGAACTGGCTGATGTCGAAAAGATAGCTATCGAAGCTGACGATGTTGACGTCCTTGCCCTTGCCGTCCTGGCGCTGAACATGGCCATTGCGCATGATCAGCAGCGCGCGGTCGCCTTCCTGCTTTTGCACCTGGCTGCGCTCGGCCAGATAGGTCATGACCTCGCTGGGGTCACGCTCGTCATGGATCATCAGGCCCAAGAGGTCGCCATTGCCGGCGCGGCCCGCAATATGCAGCGTAAGCCCTTTCTCCGGCGAGGAGAATCGCCCCGGTTGCAGCACTTGGGAAATGAGATCGGTGCGAACCTTGATCGCGTAATCACGCAACAGGCGCATGGAGTGCGGCAGCAAATACGCGTTCACCGCCAGGACAAAGACGCTGACGATGAGTGCCAGCAGCAAATACGGTTTGGCCACGCGCCAGATCGTCGAACCCGATGCCGAAAGCACGATCAGCTCGCTATCGCCGCTCAGCCGGTTCAGAGTGTGCAGGCAGGCGATCAGCAAAGCGACCGGAGCGACCACGACGATGAGATTTGGCATCGCCAGCCAAGTGATCGTCAGGAAAACGAGCACGCTTTGCCCCTGGCTGGTGACCAGCGACAACTCACGCACAGCCGTCGTCATCCAGACGATAAGCGTCAGTGTCACCAAGATCATCGTCAGGGCAGTTGCCGTCTGCCGGAAAATATAGCGGCCGATAATGTCCATGATCGCCAAAAGGTGAGCGCGCGGTGCCCGCGTAAAAGGCACCGATTCTCTCCGTTGTCACGGTAAAGTGGCTTATTTTCGACGCAGAGCGCTGGTCGGTTTGCAATGCCGCGCGCGTGGTGTAAAGTGGCAAGGCCTGCCACTGAGATCAATCAACACGCCGTTGCGACGCGATATTTCGGCTTGGACTGCTTTTGCATCCCCTCCGTCCTCTAACGGAGGCTGACGGCCTTTGGAATTGAGACTGACGGCCTTTGGAATTGAGAATGGAAGCATCATCCATAAGTTTTGCTCCCTTGCAGGAGACGAAGCAGAGCACCTGCCTGGCCTTCAGCGAAGCCAAAGGCGGCTTCTCCCCGGCCCTCAAGGCGCTTGACGAGCAAGCAGGCGGGCTGGTCACGCGTGCCGCGGGCATCGCCAAATTCAACGGTTCCAAAAAGAGCGGTTTCGATCTGATTGCGCCGGCCGGTCTCGCCATCGAGCGCCTTATCGTCATGGGCCTCGGCGCGGCCGAAAAATACACCGAGGTTGATTGGCTGGCGCTTGGCGGGCGCCTGCGCGCGCGCCTTGCAGGCGCCATGGCGAGCACCACGGATATTCTCCTGGAAGCCAGCGCGGCGAACGCTATCTCCGGCCGTGACGCGGCCTGCGTCGGGCTTGGCTTCATGCTGCGCGGTTATGAATTCAAGAAGTATAAAACAAAAAAAAAGGAAAGTGAAGAAGACGAGCCCGAGACGAACGAAGTCATATCGGTTCGAATTTTATGTTCCCAGCCGGAGGAGGCCAAAGCCCATTTCGAGGGGCTGCGCGCCGTGGGCGAGGGTGTCATGCTGGCCCGCGACCTTGTGAACGAGCCGCCGAATATGCTTGGTCCGGAAGAGTTCGCCGCGTGCGCACTGGCGCTGCAAGATCGCGGCCTCGAAGTCGAGATCCTCGACAAGGCGCGGCTCGAATCGATCGGCATGGGCGCCCTCCTCGCGGTGGGGCAGGGCAGCGTTAGGCCGAGTTCGGTAGCGGTGATGAAATGGCATGGCGCGCGCAATCGCGACAGCAAACCCATCGCGCTGATCGGCAAGGGCGTCTGCTTCGACACCGGCGGCATATCCATAAAGCCCGCGGGCGGAATGGAGGAGATGAAGGGCGACATGGGCGGCGCGGCGGCGGTGATCGGCGCGATGCTGGCTCTGGCGGAACGCAAAGCGCGTGTGAACGCGATCGGCTTGCTGGGCCTCACGGAAAACATGCCGAGCGGCACCGCTCAACGCCCCAGCGATATCGTGAAGGCGCTGTCCGGGTTGACCATCGAGGTGCTAAACACCGACGCCGAAGGACGCCTCGTGCTGGCGGACGTCATGTGGTATGCGCAGGAGCAGTATCAGCCGCACGCCATGGTGACCCTGGCCACGCTGACAGGCGCGGTCATCGTCGCGCTTGGCAAGGAACATGCCGGGCTTTTCGCGAACAATGACGAACTCGCCGAGCGCCTCTCCGCGGCCGGACGGGAGACGGGCGAAAAGGTTTGGCGCCTGCCGCTCGATCCCAAATACGACAAGATGGTGAATTCCAAGGTCGCGGATATCAAAAATATCGGCGGGCGCGATGCGGGAGCGATCACGGCGGCGCAATTTCTGCAGCGCTTTGTCAAGGATGGCACGCCGTGGGCGCATTTGGATGTCGCCGGTACCGCGATGGGCTCGCCCGCAACGGACATCAATCAAGGCTGGGCTTCAGGATACGGGGTCATGCTGCTGGACCGGCTGATATCCACATTTTACGAGGACAACTAGCATTGCCCAGGCACCCTCGCCGTTTTTTCCATAATACACCTTATGCGAATTGGCATTAACCAGCTGGAAACCGTCGCGCTTTGGCAGCTCGTCCCGGAACAGCCGCGAATGCCTGCGCCGAGTTGCATTGTCACGATCAGAAATCGCCGGAACCATGGTTGAGACCAGCAAGACCGATGCGCGCCCAGTGCTGGACGCCTCGCGACGCGAGCCCTACGGTCTCGGCGACCTGCTGGTCATCATGGCGGCGCTGCGAACCCCAGTGACGGGCTGCGCTTGGGATTTGCAGCAGAATTTTCGCAGCATCGCGCTTTACACGATCGAGGAAGCCTACGAGGTGGCCGACGCGATCGAGCGCGGCGATCCGGCGGATCTGCGCGACGAGCTCGGCGACTTATTGTTGCAGGTCGTCTATCACGCGCGCATGGCGGAGGAGGAAGGCTCCTTCGCCTTTGCCGATGTGGTGGACAGCATCGCCCGCAAAATGGTCCGCAGGCATCCGCATGTCTTTGGCGACAGGGAAACCCGAGAGACCACGCAGCGCGACGGGCTTTGGGAGCGCATTAAAGCGCAAGAAGCTGAGACGAAGCGCGGAGCGCGTATCCCGCCGCGCCCGGACAGCATCCTGGATACGGTGCCGGCCAATGTCCCTGCTCTCACCCGCGCGTTGAAACTGCAAGGTAAAGCCGCCAAGATCGGCTTCGATTGGCCGGACATCCTCCCTGTTCTTGCGAAGCTGAAAGAAGAAATCGCGGAGCTGGAAGCGGAGATCGCGCCCGTAAGGCGGGACGCGGCGGCTGAGGAGTTTGGCGATGTGCTTTTCGTGCTCGCCAACGTCGCCCGGCATCTCGAGCTCGACCCGGAATCGGCCTTACGTGCGGCCAACGCCAAGTTCGAGCGCCGCTTCCGCCATGTCGAGACGCGGCTGCGAGCCGATGGCCGCCCTCCCCGCGACGTGAGCCTGGCCGAGATGGATGTGTGGTGGAATGAGGCCAAAGAGCAAGAAAAGCCGCACGGCTAGCGCTGGCAGATGCGCAGCATAGGCCTTTGCCAGTCAAAATGTCGCTCCCGAAAGCGCGAGACCTTACCCGGGTCCAATCCCCTTACAGGCTGGTCCAGTCGGCGATGTGCCCTTGGATCCCGGCTCGGCCTGACGACAGTCCGGGACGAAATAGCATGACGTCAAGCGATTCCGAAAAGGGACGGATGAAACCGCGTTTACTTCGCGATACCGTCCGTCCCGGAGCGCATATGCTCGAAGCGCGCCGCCGCCGACTCCGCGAGCCGCACTTCGAGACCGATCGTACCGTCTTGATAGTCCTGGCGGTCGCGGACCTCGCCATGCTCGTAGAGCCAGTTGATGAGCGAACCCTCGCTTGCGGCGATGCGGAACTCCCGCAGGATGTGACCGGCGCTGATTCGCGTCTCGATATAAGCCTTGAGGGCATCGAGGCCCTCCCCTGTCGCCGCGGACACCAGAATGGGCGCGTGCTGGCCCCGCGCCGCGCTGCTCGCCAAGGCTTGCCGGCCCGTCTCGTCAAGCAGGTCGATCTTGTTGCAGACCTCGATGATGTTCGAGGTGTCCTGCCCGGTCTCAACGCCCAGCTCCTGCAGGACCTGCTCGACATCGTGTTTTTGCTGCTCTGTGTAGGGCGCGGCGATGTCGCGAACATGCAAAATGAGGTCCGCCTCGGAAACTTCCTCGAGCGTGGCGCGGAAAGCGGCCACCAGCGTGGTCGGAAGGTCGGAAATGAAACCCACGGTGTCGGAGAGGATGACCTTTCCTCCGCTTGGCAGATCGATGCGGCGCATCGTTGGGTCGAGCGTGGCGAAGAGCTGGTCTTCGGCAACCACCTCCGCCTTTGTCAAAGCATTGAAGAGGCTGGATTTCCCAGCATTGGTATAGCCGGCGAGCGCGATGGTCGGGAACGGCACGCGGCGGCGGCTTTCACGGTGCAGCTCGCGGGTGCGGCGCACGCCTTCCAGCTCGCGCTTGATGGCGTCGATGCGGTCGCCGATCATGCGCCGGTCCGCCTCGATTTGCGTCTCGCCGGGGCCGCCCAGAAAACCGAACCCGCCCCTTTGCCGCTCCAGATGCGTCCAGCTGCGCACCAGACGGCTGCGCTGATAGAGAAGATGCGCGAGCTCGACTTGCAGGCGCCCTTCCTTAGTCCGTGCGCGCGCGCCGAAAATCTCCAGAATGAGGCTGGTGCGGTCCAGCACCTTGGCGTTCCACGCCTTCTCCAAGTTTCGCTGTTGTATGGCCGAGAGGGCGTAATCCACAATGACGAGCCCCGCCTCGTGGGCCTGGATGATGCCGCTCAGCTCTTCCACCTTGCCCGACCCGATAAGGGTCGCGGGACGCGGCTTTGCCAGCGGAATAAGCCCGCTCTCGCGCACATCGAGCTGGATAGCCCGGGCAAGGCCCACTGCTTCTTGCAGCTGCGCTTCGGGCGGCATCAATGTGCGGCTCGCGCCCGGCGTTTCCGCCCCTGAACCGGGGCGATTGCCGCCGTGGCTGCGCAGAAAAGGATGAATGACGACAGCGCGCATGATGTCCCTGGTCGCGGTATCCTCCGGTGTGCCGCGCCCCTGACGTCCCCCCGCATCGTTGTTCTGGCGGGATTTACTGTCTGTCATCTAGCTGGGAGTCCCTCCATTTTGGTCACCGTCGAGCAGTGCGATAGGCCCGCCCGGCATGATCGTGGAAATCGCATGCTTGTAGACGAGTTGCGAGTGGCCGTCACGGCGCAGCAACACGCAAAAATTGTCGAACCAGGTGACGATACCTTGCAATTTGACGCCATTGACGAGGAAGATCGTCAGCGGGGTTTTATGCTTCCTTACATAGTTCAGGAAAGTGTCTTGGAGGCTTTGTGCTCTCTCGGCTGCCATGCTTTTTTCCGTTTTCGTTGAGGCGGCGGTTTGCTCCGCACGCGCATTATAGTGGCGAATGACCGTATTTCGGACAAAGGTGAACACTCCTTTTTATCATTTTAGCCCACCATCGTTACCTATGCCGTGAACTTCCTGCAAACACGGGTCCTTGTCTATCCTAACAAACAACGCGGATCAGATTTCTCTGCCCGAGCCTGAAATAGCTGCCGCAATCGCAGAGTAACGGCGCCTGGCTGGCCATCGCCAACTGGAACGCCGTCCACGGCAACGACCGGCATCACATTGGCCGTCGCGGAGGTTGTAAAGGCCTCCTTTGCACTTTTTGCCTCATCGACGCTGAACGTACGCTCAACAAATGTTACCCCCTCTTCCCGCAAAGCGTCGAGAAGCACGGTCCTTGTGACCCCGCGCAATATGCCCATCTCCGCGGGCCGCGTGACAAGCGCGCCATCCTGGGTGACGATCCAGGCGTTGCAAGCCGCCCCTTCGGTAACAAAGCCTTGCTCGTCGATGAGCCAGGCCTCGTCGCCGTCGGCGTCGTGAGCCGCCTGCCGCGCAAGCGCATTCGCGAGCAGCGAAACCGATTTAATGTCGGGGCGGCGCCAGCGAATGTCAGGCATGGTCACAACTTTGATCCCCTTGGCCGCGCGCCGCTCTGCCGCCCTTGCCGCTTTGCTTCTTGCATAGCAAACCACTGTGGGGTGAACGGATAATTCTGGAAACGCAAAATCCCGCGCGGCGGCGCCGCGGCTGACCTGGAGGTAAACATAGCCATTGTTCACCCGGTTCCGCCGCACCGTTTCCCGCAGCACCACGCCCAACGCTCTCCGGCTCATTGGCAGGATGATCCGCAGCTCGCGCAGCGACCGGTTCAGCCTTTCCATATGCAAGCGTTCGTCCACCAGCTTACCAACGCTCACCTCGCAAACTTCGTAAACGGCATCGGCGAACTGAAAGCCTCGGTCCTCGACATGAATCAACGCATGATCATAAGGCGAATAGGATCCGTTGACATACACGATGCGAGCCATTGACCGAAGCGCCCCCGTTGCGTTGCAAGATCATTAGCGCCGCCAGGCAGGATTTCAAGGCTAACCCTCACGCATATGCAGGCCAGAGCGCCGAACGCATTGCCCCGCGTGAACACAAACCAGGTTGAATGAAAATGACTGCAGTCTTGAGATAGGAAGCGCCGGCCTCTAGCACCACCCAGCAAGGGGCAGGAAATCATCCATCGAGCCGCAGCCGGAACGTCGCCCCTTGCTTGCCTGCAGGTCCAAGCCTGTCGTGTAAGATTTTGCAGGCCAGCAGCGACGCCGTGACATCACCGCCATACCCGCCCGATCCCGCGGAGACGCGCTGACGCGGCTCAATGACGCGTGTCGGCCCCGCGTTCATTGGAATTGACCCCGAGCGCACGTAGCTTGCGGTGCAGCGCGGAGCGCTCCATCCCTACGAACTCAGCGGTGCGCGAGATGTTTCCGCCGAAACGGTTGATCTGCGCCATGAGATATTCGCGTTCGAAGATTTCACGCGCATCCCGGAGCGGCAGCGACATGAGATGCTCACCGCCGGACCCGTTTGGCGATAAAGGGACGTTGGAGCCGATGTCTTCGGGCAGCATGGCGGCAGTGATCACGGCTTCCGGATCGCCGCCCGTCATAATCATGAGCCGCTCGATGATGTTGCGCAGCTGGCGGACATTGCCGGGCCATTCATAGGATTGCAGAACCGCCATGGCGTCGTCACCGATGCGGCGCGGCGGCAGACCCGTGCCCAATGCGATCTGACGCACGAAATGCTCGACCAGCTCGGGAATGTCCTCCCGGCGCTCGGCCAGGCCCGGCACTTTCAACGGCACCACATTGAGACGGTGGAACAAATCCTGACGGAAACGGCCAGCCGTCATCTCGCGTTCGAGATCGCGGCTGGTCGAGGACACCACGCGCACATCCACCTGCACTTTCGGCCCCCCGCCGACGCGCTGGAACTTCTGCTCCACAAGCACGCGCAGCAATTTGCCCTGCGTTTCCAGCGGCATGTCGGCGATTTCGTCGACATACAGCGTGCCGCCATGCGCCTCCTCCAGCGCGCCCACCTTGCGCTGCGAGCCGTTCGTCTCTTCCGTCCCGAAAAACTCGGTCTCGACCCGGTCGGGCGCCATGGCGACCGCATTGACAGCGGTGAAAGGCCCGGACGCGCGGGAGGAACAAGCATGCAGCACGCGCGCGGCCAGTTCCTTGCCAGCCCCGGACGGCCCCGAAATCATGATGCGGCTGTTTGTCGGCGCCACTTTCTCGATGGCCTGCCGCAAATGGTTGATCAGGCTGGAGCGCCCGATCAGATCGTTGCCATAGGCGCTGCGCTCCTTCAGCTCACGGTTTTCGCGTTTGAGTTTGGAGGTTTCCAGAGCGCGCGCCGAGATCAAGACGAGCCGGTCCGCCTTAAAAGGCTTTTCGATGTAGTCATAGGCGCCGCGTTTGATTGCCGCCACCGCCGTTTCGATATTGCCATGGCCGCTGATGATGACCACGGGCAAATCGGGATGCTGCCGCTTGACCCTGGCCAGCACCTCCAGCCCGTCCAGCTTGCTGCCCTGGAGCCAGATGTCGAGGATCACCAAAGTGGGGCGGCGCAATTCGATGGCGGACAGCGCTTCGTCGCTATCCTTGGCCAATCGGGTTTGATAGCCCTCATCTTCAAGAATGCCCGAAACCAGTTCGCGGATATCGGCTTCGTCGTCCACGATCAGGATGTCAGACGCCATAGGAAACTCCCTCTGTTCCGCCCGCGAGGCGGTGATTTGCTTCGTCATCCAGCGGCGCGCCTTGGCGCCGTTCTTCGACTTCAGTCACTTCGGGTTCGTCCGCCGCCCGGTCCAGCGGCACCGTCATGCGCACAACCGCGCCGGAAATCTCGCCAGCCTCGTCCCAAGCGTCCTCGAGTTCGAGCATCCCGCCATGCTGTTCGGCGATACGCTGCACGATGGCCAGCCCAAGACCGGTTCCTTTTTGCCGGGTTGTGACATAGGGCTCGGTAAGCCGGTGGCGGTTCTCGGTGGGCAGGCCGCAGCCATTGTCGACCACTTCGATGCTGCAGCGTGTGCCCTGGGTCATGACGTTCGCCGTGATGTGCCCGGTATACGCGGCGCCTTTTTTGTCGG
>Ga0136634_10000406_pt1 | contig 19768 bp, 27 predicted proteins | sample AntDrymUQ8332106_2_FD_104654 | JGI IMG/M metagenome (GOLD analysis project Ga0136634, IMG submission 104654) | Polar desert sand microbial communities from Dry Valleys, Antarctica - metaG UQ833 (21.06) | ecosystem: Environmental > Terrestrial > Soil > Desert | place: Antarctica: Dry Valley... | reverse complement strand
ATTGGCTTTTACAAATAATTGCGCTGCGCTGCCTTTAAAATGTTCGCCGCTGGTGATAACACCACGCGAAAATGTTCGCCGCTGGTGATAACACCACGCGGCGGCGAGGATAAGTTTTATAAACAATTGGTTTTTACAAATAATTGCGCTGCGCTGCCTTTAAAATGTTCGCCGCTGGTGATAATACCACGCGGAAATGTTCGCCGCTGGTGATAACACCACGCGGCGGCGAGTCGCTGGTAATAACCCCACGCCCGGCGATATGCATGTTTCCATACCCATATTACTATCCTTTTTTTAAGCATGTTGTGCATTCGTTTTTATTATCATTTCGGCTTTAAAACTTTTCGTAAAAATTTTACCCAAATTGTCCATTCGCTTTTTTTCTTATCGATTGTAAAATGATTTTCTACTTTGTCAAATGCATCTTCAATATATGCATCGTGTAACCACCGGATTGCAAATACCCATTTTAAAGTTGCCAAACCTTCAGTGTTCATATCAATTGTATGTTTTATTAGAGTAGATGAGTTGTTTAGTTCACTAAGGTCAAACTTATGATAACCATTAAATCCTTTCGGTTTTGTAAAATCAAATTCAATTGAATTATCAGGAACATATTCTCTTACAGTATATCTTATTGGCCCGTGTCCACCTTTTGAACCTACATGTAAACCTTTATCTAAGATCATTGGCGACCATTTTTTGGTTGCTAACAACATATCATCCTTAGAAGACAAAGTTTTAAATAGTTCAGCAATTTTTACTTTGGGTTGATTGATAATTCTCTTGTGTATGTTGATTACTCTCATAAGTTTTAATAATTTAAAGTTGTAATAATTTGGAATTTGTAAGGCCGCTTAAAAATGTTTGAGGATGTGTGTAAAAATGTAAATTACAATCTATTTTAAAAATATTTTAATGATAAAGCGTTCTTATATTTTAACTTTCCGGAAGTATAGATTAATATTTGCAGTGCTTGTAATAATAATTAAAACTTCAACTGCTGTGTCGCAAACATTAATAGATTCTGATACTATTTCTAATAAAACGGCAGGTAACATAGTAGCTGGTAATGCTCAGCTGGAATTAATTTCAGACCAATTTAAATTTACTGAAGGGCCTGCAATTGATAAAGATGGCAATGTTTATTTTACTGATCAGCCAAATAATAAAATCTGGAAGTACAGTACAGATGGAAAACTTTCGGTTTTTCTGGAAAATGCGGGCAGGTCAAATGGAATGTATTTTGACAGGAAAGGCAACCTGGTTACTTGTGCTGATGAGAATAATCAATTGTGGAGCATCGGTCCTGATAAAAAAGTGAAAATATTACTTAAAGATTTTAACGGGCTTCGTTTTAACGGACCCAATGATTTGTGGATAGACCGTAAAGGAGGAATTTACTTTACTGATCCGTATTATCAGCGTGATTACTGGATACGAAAAACACCTGAAATCCAGGGACAGAAAGTGTATTACCTGCAAAAAAATAAAATTCCAATTGTTGTTGCAGACGACTTATTGCAGCCTAATGGAATTATTGGTACACCCGATAATAAATACCTGTATGTTGCCGATATTAAAGCTGACAAAACTTATAGATATGCAATCGATGACGTGGGTAATTTAACAGAGAAAACTCTTTTTGTAACAAAGGGCTCCGATGGGATGACAATTGATTCTTTAGGAAATATTTATCTCACCGGTAAAGGTGTATTTGTTTATAATGCAGGGGGTAAGTTAATAGAACATATAAATGTTCCCGAAGAATGGACAGCTAATATAACGTTTTGCGGGAAAGAAAGAAATACCTTATTTATTACGGCTTCAAAGTCAGTATATACTTTGAAAATGAAAGTAAAAGGTGCTCATTAATTATAAATATTTTGTAGTGAGAGTATACTTGCAATGATTCCCGTTTTTCCAGAAACGATAATGTTGAGGCTATCATTGATGAAGTATTTCCGTGTCAAACCAGGACTTTTTAATTTTTGTAATGCTTCGTGATCATGTATCCTTAAATTATTGGCTAATTCAATATTTCTTTCTTTCAAACTTGTTTGCGTATACAAAAGTACAACGATGCAAACAACCGAAGTTGTAACGTCTTGCCTCGCTTGAAGCAACTATGTTAGCGTTAAGCGTTCCTAATTTTTTTCTGTTTATTTTGTTGTTTTGGCGCCAATTTTCTCACCAAGCTTATCAAACTCTATATCGTTGGGTTCCCATAATTCAACTTTGTTACCTTCCAAATCAATGATATGAACAAATTTTCCGTATTCAACTGTTTCAATTTTGTCTGCTATTGTTACGCTATCTTTTTTGAGCTGTTCAACGAGCGCTTCTAAATTCTCTACTCTATAGTTAATCATAAATTCCTTCGTTGAAGGTGCAAAATATTTCGTTGTTTCAGCAAATGGGCTCCACTGGGTAAATCCCTTTTTTGTTGTGTCTGCACCTTGCCTCCATTCGAAAACTGCTCCGTATTGATTCGTATTCAAACCAAGATGGATCTTATACCATTCTCTCATTTTCTGGGGATTCTTACATTTAAAAAAAATGCCGCCAATGCCTGTTGCTTTTTTCAGGGGTAGATCATGGTGAGTAATTTTAGTAATAAGCGACTTAAAGGCGAAGCCAAGTAAGAATGTTGCGACAAGTGTCAAAGTAAATAGTAATCTTTTCATTTTTGTTACAATTTAAGTTTGAAGCATTGCAGTGTGACCATTCTGGTTTTTTTTATTTTTTATTCAGTTTCTAAAATCGGAATGTTTTGTGAAAAATGTGGGTGTATACTTAAATATTATTTTCTCTTATTTATTACAAATATTAATGCTGATGAAATAATACCCATTAGTAAAGCACCAATGATCAGTGAATTTTCTTTTTGTGAAATTCCAATAAATAAGTCCCCAACCATCATTACTAAAAAGAAAATATAGGCAATGGTCAGCATAGGAACTGATTTTTTAAATGTTGCATAACCAAAGATAAAGCCAAGGGCAAACTGCCGGGCAGCCCACATATAAATTAAGTAGTCAACACCTTTTGCGTTAAGATCAACAGATTGTACAACCGACTGCGGCGAATAACATAATAATATACTTACCATAATTTCAAGTAATGCAAAAAATCCTGATATTATAAGTATCCATTTTGGTAATGATTTTTGTCCTTCTGTCATAATTTAAGTTTGCTTTTATCCTGTTTGATGTTTGCACTCACCGTCGGGATAATGGCCTTGAACGTGGTGTATTGCTGCAAGTTGGTCTTTATTGTTATAAGGAAATGCTGTGCCCGCCCGGTGTTGCCGCCACTAAGTAACGAAATTTTATTATCACAACAAAGCCAATTAATATTCAGTCAAACGATATCAAATTATTGCCTTAAGATGTAGCACATTAACTCATAATTATTGGTGATTTCCTTATATAAAAATTATCGGTGAGTTGTCCAATCATAAAATCAGCAACATCAGCTCTTGGAATTTTAGTCATTCCTTTCATTGGTAATCTTTCTCCAACCTGGTAATTCCCGGTTCGGGATTTATTAGTAAGTAAAACAGGATATACCAATGTCCAATTAAGTTTGCTATTTCGTATTTGCGCATCTGCTTTTGTTTTGTCAGCATACATATTCTTTAATGGCAACCGGAATATAAGTTTTTGAAAAAAATTTGCCTGGATAAATGTTTCCCCCACACCAAAAGCAGAAAGGAAAATTAAACGGGAAACATTTTTTTCCATCATTATAGGGATTAATAGGTTAACTGTATTTGTAATTAAATCGTGAGGGTTTAAAGATCTACCAAGTCCAAGTGAACTTATGACAGCATCTTTGCCCTCTACAATTTGCGTTAAAAGATCTTTATCCAATACATTGCCTTTGATGACAGTCAGCATTGGATGTTTAATGGTAAGTTTCGACGGATCACGCGCCAGTGCGGTTACTTCATGATTTTGTTCAAGAGATTGTAAAACCAATTGTTGCCCGGTTCCACCAGTTGAACCTAAAATTAAAATTTTCATTTATTGATTTTTAGAGTTTCAAAGTTTTAACTAAGGTGGCCGTTACAGGCTTGCATTGTTAGCGGTTCGTTGTTCTTTTAAAAATCAAGACTGGATTTGAACACTTAACAGGCGTTCAAGTTTTAAAAAAGTATTCTGCCATCCTTTGATATAGTCATGTTTTGAACTACTGCCAGGATTCTTATGTTCGAACTGCATTCTGGTAGATTTTCCTTCTGCAGCTAATAACAATATAATAAAAGATTGAACACCAGGTTCGCTTTTCCATTGCCAGCTAAAAGTTAACTTACTCAATGCCTGTACCTCATCATAAATTCCACTACAAGTATGCTCAGCCAGATCAGAGTCTTGAAATGTTATCTCAAAACCTCCTCCTGGTCGAACATCCAGTTCTGCAATTAAAACTTTTCCGTTAGGATCGGATCCAAACCAATTCTTTATTAGAGTTGGATTAGTCCATGCTTCCCATACTCTTTCTATAGGACAACTTATAATTGTATCAACAAATATTGAATCATCTTTTACCATTGCCTGATTGTTTTATCAATAAGCTTTCATTACAACAGATGAAGTTAAATGTGGATTTTCAAATTTAACTATGTCACCTGCTTTTTTTCCCGGTATTAAAAACAGGCGTACCGAAAGGGCTTTGGAAGTGTATTTAAGGGATAATGCGGCTACATCAGTAAGTATATTTTCTACAATTTGTTTTGCTGTATTGCCAGGTATAGGCACCACGTCCAATCCTGTACCGGAAACTGATGAAAATAAAAGAAGTTCTTGCACTGTAAACCTTTTTTCCCTTGCTCTTTTAGCTAATACCATATCTTCTATAATTGGTAACATTAAACCCGAATAGCCACATTTTTTAATATCCAAAGCCTTTAGTACATCAGTAATTAATGCACATGCACTTAATGTACCTGAACTTCCAAAAGGTTGTTTGGAATATGTTTCAATAGCTTGTCCGATACTGGCATCCAACCCCGGAGCTGGTGAGGCATCAATTCCCCCGTATTGCCAATTAAGTTTTTCAGAAATATTCTCCGCAATTTCCTGTATGGGCATTAAGTTTTTTTCAAGAAGTAATTTTAAAGTTTGCCTTGCATTAGTTGGATTATTATTTTGTTTGAATCCTTCCGTAATAAGGTTGGCTGATTCAAGCCCAACAGCAAAACTATTTATCCCCTCATGAAAAGCTGCAGGAAAGAATGGAATACCCGCAGGACAATTTGCAGAAGCTGTAAAACGGAAACAGGCTTCTCCACCATTTGATTTTGATATGGCCACAATAATTTCTGAAGACGCTTTGATAGAATTAAAATGGACCCCCATTTCATGGGACGATATTGGAAGACTGAAGCTAATATTCGATGTAATTTGTACAAGCTTTTCTGCCCAATCACCAATCCCTGCCTTGTACTTGTCGGGCTGCAATATCTGTCCAATAGAAAGTGAAATATTATTTTTTTGAGCTATTTTATCCAAACTTACAAGAAATGGCAAAGCATCGTTATAGGAATATTGATTCAAATATTTATAAAGATTTTGTGTACTGATCCTTACTGTCTGCACTTCATAACCCTTATCAATGTATGCTTGTTTGGCTTTCTTCAAAAATTCAATTGCTGCATTAAATGTTGTAGTGTCGGCAAGACTATTCAATGTAATACCAGCAGTAACAGTTCTTACTCGAAATTGAGGAGTTGTTTTTTGACTGTATAAAACATTCGTTATAGAAAACAATAAACAAAGTGTAAAGAGTTTTTTAGTCATGGTTTGAATTTAAGGCTGAACAATGTCCACTATCGTCCCGGCTTGTTGCAGTGGGAATTTTCCAAATTTCTGTCTGTCAACTGCAACTAAATGTAAAGCTAAAATTCAAAGTTTAAAATTAATTAGATTGTACTAATACAAACTGTATTGGGTAAAAGGATTTATTTCTTTGCTTTAATATAATATCCTCTTTCTGAATGATGCTCTACATCTGTAAATCCAGCTGACTCGAGCGCTTCAACCAATTGTTCTATAGAATACTTATTGAATACATTGTTCGGAGCTTTTTTTAAAGTATCTCTGGTAGCCATATAAATATAAAACGCTCCACCCGTCTTTAAAAGTGACAAAACTTTTTTAAAGGGATTATCCAACTCGTTCCAAAAGTAAACGACATTCAAACAAAATATTTTATCATATTCCTTGTTAACAATGGGTGTCTTTAAAAAGTCACCATATTGCAGGAATACTGTGTTATTGTCAAGATATTGTTTATTATATTTAGTGGCTCTTTTATACATTAAATTAGAAAAGTCAATTCCATGGATCGTGCATGAGGGACACGCCTTAGCAATCATATTGATCCCCATGCCCGGACCATAACCAATTTCTAATAAACTGTCCTGTGGTTGCAGGTCTAAATCTTTTATTAGCTTTTCATATTTAGCCTTATTGCCTTTGATCATTATGTTAGAGCTAAATATTCCAAATAGCCCTGACGGTTTTTTAAATTGAGTAGCAATAAAATTTTTAAACATGGTCCTGATGTTTAATTAGAAAAGGGTGAATTAACGCCAACCTTGTTAACGGTAGTTGTACTTCTTTGTCAGTGGTTATAAATCTTTTGTAACTTTTTCCGGAGTATTTAATTTTTTTGTCGGATTTGTAAAAAGAACAATGCCAAATAATATTGCAAAGATTGAATACAGTATTGTTGCTACCCAAACATATTGTGAACCTGAATTACTCATTGTTGCTTTTACAAGTGCATTGCAGCTACCATAAAGTGTAAAAAGTTTCCCATACAAAGTGGCCTTGCATATATGCCACCAATTAAAACTGTCTTAGCCATCCAATTCATTACAGCAAATCCAAAATATAATGCACCGGTAATTTGAACAAACAGTGTTGGCATTTCACTTGTAGCGATACCTATATTTTTTAAAATTTCTTTTGGAAAAAAGGATGCGGCAAAGCCTAATAGTCCTGTCATAATGGAACTTGCAATCATTAAATTTTTGCTATTCATATCAAGTATTGATTATTTCAATGATCACTCAATTGAGCTAAACTTTTTGTTGCAGGAAGTTATTTTATTCTCTGCATTTTATGGTTTTTCTCCCACAGCTACAACCATTTCACAAGGACCCACAAAACCCGTCGCGGATTCAAACTTTTCAAGCTCGGTTTCAATTTCTTCCCAAACAGATTCTTTCTCCGAATCAGATAAACTGCTCATCATCTGGTGTAAAGCACCAAATGATTCTTTTTCAAACCGCACACAGTCTTTTGCAGATGAAAGCAGCAACGGAGAGTCAACAAACACTGATCTTACATTTTTGAAACCCGCTTGTGAAAATGCTTTTTCAATAACGCCTTCTGCTCCCAAACTGAATGGCCCTGGTTGACCGGGCAATGGTGGAGGTAGTTTTGCCCGGTTACGAATAATGGAAACAGGAACAGAAAAAAATTTATTTTTTTCCGGAGTTGAGTAAACAATGGCTGCAACTTTACCACCCGGTTTTAATACACGCAGCATTTCTTTCAATGCTTTTTGCTGGTCAGGAAAATAGATAAGTCCAACCCGTGAAATAACGGCATCAAATGTTTCATCTTCCAGTGTCAGGTTTTCGCCATCCATTACTTTTGTATCAATGTTATTTACTCCGGCTTGCTGTGCCATTTGTGTAGCATACTCCAATATATTTGAGGAAATATCAGTGGCTAAAACATAACCTGAGAGACCAACTTTTTTTGCTGTCGTTATGGATTGTTCACCTGCACCTGCTGCAATATCCAAAACACGGTGTCCGCTGGTTATGCCTGCCATCTCCAACATTTCATCTGTTGCTTTACCAAGCCATTGGTTAAGCGTGGGACTCCACCGATACCATGCTTCTGCTGCTGTCTGCCATTGGTCGTGCGTAGTATTTTTATATTTTATGGGGTCAAATTGTGGAGTAGTTGGTTCCATAATATTTTTTTTTAGAAGTGTAAATTTATTAACAAATACCAAATGATATTGTGGTATGCTTTGTTATAAGAAGGTTTTATTGGGCTGCAATATTTAAATTTTTATTGGCTTTAAGCCAATTACTATGTTCTTGCAAGGAACCATTCACACCCTCAACTGATTTTAAAAACCATTTATTGTTAGGCGTTCTTTTGAAATCAAATAATAAGGTCAAACCAGCTTTGTTTATAGTATTGAATTCAACTTTTACATTCGTATAGAACTGGGAGTAAATATTTGTCTTTCCTATTTTCCGTACTGTTGCCGGACTTACTTCCAATTCTGAAGTCACAATACTATTGGTTTTAAGAAATTCTCTTATTGTGCTTTCAGCATTCTCTTGTGTGAGGGAATTTCGGTTACAGGAAGTTAAGGCGATGCAACAATAGATGAAAAAGAGTGATATTTTTATTCGTTTCATTTCGAAAAATTATTTTACAAATGTTAAATAAAGACTTACTTGGAACTTCTCATAACTTCTCCGGCATATGTTGGTGGATATCAAAACCCTGGGTGTACGCACTTTTTAAATCATCGCAGAAATTCACGCATCATTTTCTCTGTTTCATCGGGGTGGGAAATAAAAAGGAAATGATTAGCTCCTCTCAGTTCTTTAACAATTCCACCTTTTATTTGTTTCTTGAAGCGAGCTCGTTCTTCATCGCTGAATTTATTTAAAATGGGAAAAAGAGTATCCGCCTTTTGTCTATTGCCAGAATCAAGTTTGGTGTAAAAAGGAATAGCCTGGCTAATTGAATCATTGAGCGCATAAATTGCTAAAGCCGGGCATTTAATAAGACTATAATCCGGGTGTTCGACTGAAGCAAATAGTGCACCTATGATAGAATCCGCTGTAACATCTTTTAAATATTTTCCTTCCTTCGAAAAAATGGATATCTGCTTAATATCTTCATCCGGAATATTCACGCCTGATTGCGTTGTCAGGAAATTTTTAAAATTTACAAAGGAGGAGGAATCTTCTTTACTTGCCTTAGGAAATTCCGGAAAATATTTCATGAACTGATTTACTGACGTCCGGTCATAGGCCGCGTCAAGGTAAATAATTTTATCAATCCTGGAAGGATGCATAACAGCAAACTTTGTTATCTCATCTCCAGCAATTGAATGTCCAATCAAAATTACTTTTTCAATGTGCAAGCTATTAATAACCGATAATATGTCATCTGTCAACGTTTTCATATCATAGCCAACAGAGGGTAGTGAAGCGCCGAAACCTCGTCGAGTTATTGCATACACATGGAAGCTGTCGGTGAACTTCGGTGCAAATTCATCAAATACATGTCCAGTGTTTCCTAAACCAGAAAGAAAAATCATGGCTTTACCTTCTCCTCCCCAGTCGAGTACTTCCAGCTTGTTATTCGTACTGCCATTCAAAAATTTTATTTGATGCTCCCCTGGAAACTTAGTCTGGGGGGCAGAACAAGACCAACAAAGAAATATCACTAATGGAGTAAAAAGTCTATAGATATTCATGTTCCAGATTTAAGATGTCAATGAAAGTGGATACAACTCTCGGGGCTTTGTGCTGCTGAGAAATTGTTGTTTGTCCAGCGCCGCTAACTAATATTTAAATAGAAATAAAAGTTGATGATTGACAATTAACTGAAAGTTGTTCGGCTTTCCCGAACGCATGCATTGTAATGCTGCAATTGTTAAACCACTACTTCGTCAGCCCCGTTAATACTGCGCCCTCTCGTATGTTTACCTTTAGTAATTACCAACGGATTACAAAGGGCGTTCCTGAAAATGTGAATGTCTGCCCCAAAATTTTGCAATGAATTGGTAGCAGAATAAAATTCATATTTCAAAATTAAAAGAACAGCAGGGCCAGGCTGTTCTTTTTTATTAAGGGAAATTAATTAACGCTTGTTCACTTCTACGATCAAAACCTTCATGGTTCCTTTGCCTGTATTTTTTGCGGAATGTGTTGTTACACCGGGAATAATCCTGGCGTCTCCCTTTACCATTGCCATCGGGTGTTTGCCTCCATCCTTATCAGTAAATTCAGTTTCACTTCCTTCAATAACGTAAATGGCCTGGTCAGCATGGCTGTGCTTACCAGATGATTCGCCTGCTTTATACGTTGCCATCAAAACACGAATGCCCGTTGAATCGGGAACTACAATTTTATAATTTGCAGGCGAAACTTTTACGGCATCCATCGTTGCATCTATAGCAGGGCCCACGTTACCAGGACGGTTTATTTCGAACAGGATTGCTCTCAAGGTTGTTTTCCCAACGTTTTTCACCGCGTGTGAGCCCGCAGGACGCCTGGCTACCATCCCCGCTTTAAGTGCAGTAACCCTCTTGCTGCCGTCCTTTTCTGTGAATTCGCCCGTACCTCCATCGATTACATACAAGACATTATCCGGGTGGACATGCATTATAGATGAATCTCCGGGTTTATAATTTACCTCAAGGATTTTTATTTCCGCTGAATCACGGAGCATTTTATAAAGAGCCGGGGCTGCCTTAACTGCATCTATATCATTTTCCTGCGAACCAACCAATGTCTCCGATGTTATGGCACTTGTATCGGTTGTTGTGCTATCCGTTTTTTTGTCATTGCTATTGCATGACATGATAACCGTCGATATACCCAATGCGATAAAAAAGCATTTTACAATTTGTTTCATAATAGATTTTTTTATGAGTAGAAAATTACAGGTGTTACGCAGGAGCATAAAACAACTCTAATCTAATGAATAATTGTAAATAGTTATAGTAATTATTTAACCTTGCTGAATTACCTATTGTCGCGGCTTTTAGCCGTTGCCGTTAAATTTAACCGGTTTACAAGGATGGTAACTGGAGATATTAAGGCCACGCCTTTGTGAAGGTTTGGTATTTGAAAAACATCTGTCTGGCTAAAACCAATAATAAAGTAATGATGAAGTTAATTAAAAACAATTTCTTTAAATCAGATCAGACCATAACTAAGGCTGTAATGTTGTTGAAGTTGAATTTTCAAGACATACATTCATCAAGCCAAATGTTGTATACCATTTTAATGCTTAATTATATAATTTTAATTTCTGTATCCATAATGCTTTACTTTTTTCAAGAGAAAGAGGAATTGAATTCTCAATCTCTTCATGTTCTTTTGGATAAGCTGATAAACCAGTTAATAAAGTTTTAATTCCATGTTGTTCGGCCAAATATTTCACAAATGAACAGGAACAATGATAAAAGGCAGGGGCAAATGTTCGCCTATCTTTTCCGAATAACTCAAGCATAACTCCTTTCTTTCCTATATGAGATAATATATATTCCCCTTTTTCCTTTTTCAAATCTTCGTTGCATAAGCTGTCAACATTTTTATAATAATCATTAGAATGCGGATCAAAATGTGGTAAATTATGTTGTTGAGAAACTTTCGTGGCAATATATTCAGGTAGCCCTTCAGAAAGCCATAGAGGCATATTTTCGGATAAATCCTTCCTTGAAACTGTTGCATTAAGCCAATTACCACGTTTTGTATTTAACATCTCATGTATTGCCTCATGTAGCCAGGGTGCCTTTCCTTCTTTTATCCGCCAGTATGGAATTGAAACAAACCCGGCAAACGATGCATGTGAAATAAAACTATCAAGCCGAAAATAAAATGTGTAATAATCATTTTTTTGTTGCACTTGCCAGAATAGAGGAGCCTTGATAAATTTTTCAGCCGCAGTAATTCCAATATTCAGAGTATCAAGTATTTCATGCATCCGCTTATTAGATAATGAGTCCTTCGGAAACCAGGCAATTACTTTACCTTTTTTTTGATATACTCCATTTTTTATTAAATAATCAATATTCGCAGAATCTCCGGAATGCACATTTGTAACTTTAGAAAAATCTGGCAGCTGCGAAATAGTTTGCTGGGAAAAAAGCAAGGCACAAATAAGTAAGAAACAATAAAAGCTTAATAGTCTATTAATATGCATAATGTTACGATTAAATGATACACAACGCCTGCAGCATTGTAGCATGTTGAATTAGAATTCCAACTGCGCATAACTATTGCTGAATTTATAATTACAGTCGATTGTTATTAATGCCTGATCTAATTATAAAGCTCCAACAAATGTTCAATGCTGATCTAATTTTGATTGCGCACCACACTTGCACAATGCTGATGTTGGCATTATATATTTAATAGTTATCTGCAGCACAGTACACTTTATAGGATCTAAAATATTTTTTTTCGGTAATTGTCGCATTGTCATAATCTACCAGATTGTCACGAACAAAAGATTTAAACAATAAGGACAAAAATTAAAATAATTGTAGTCCGTACCATCCAATCAAAGTGAATAAAATACAACGACTAATAACACCAATACAACACCAGGTGACCAGTTTTTTAATATTTGCATTTAAACCAATGCCTATGGCCAGGCTTATTGGTGCGCCAACGGCCATTGTCCCTAAAAATCCTAGTCCAATTATGCCATATTTATTCCACAGGCGAAGTATCATAGGATGTTTTTTTTCAACATCTTCCTTAGCAGGCTTTTTTTTGTGAAACAAAGCCCTGATATTATTTCCTAAAAAAGCTGCGACAAAAGTCCCAATCAAACCACCGATTACGCTTGCAAAAAAAATGGTCCACGGGGATAATCCAAAGGCAAATCCGGCTGGGATTGCTGCATAAATCTCAAAAGTTGCAAGGCCCGCTACAGTCAGTATTTTTAAAAACATATCTTAAAAGTATAACCTGTTTTTTTCAGGATTGGTGAAATTAGCTGATTAATATTTGACGCAGGGTTTTCGCCGATAATAAATCATGAATTTAAAGGGTATTAAGGCGTGTACGTTGCGTTATAATCGGGCAGGCCGTATTTATAACGCACAACGTTAGGTAGAGCTGCAGGTGGATATTTTATTCCGTCTGGCCCGCAACCACTGCCCAACTGAAAATATAAAGTTGATAACGTTGAATGGTTTACTTTCTTTCGTTGTTTTTAGCTGTTTTCACTCTAATTCTTCGCAGCTGTAGTTATGAATATTTAGCAAATCTATTATTTTCAAAACGATATTTTCTTCGCTGTCAATACGCAAAATTTTATCGATGTCTTCAAGATCAAAATTCCATTTTGCGTTTGGCAGTATTTTGTCAATATGCGGTTTGAGCTTATTTACCTGCATTTTAGTCTTGACAGATGTAAGAAAAACGAAAATCATTTTTGCTTTAAAGTTGCGAATAATATATCCAGGTTATTCAATGTCATTTTAAATCCTTCTGTGAAGCCCATTTCAATCATTTTCTCCAAACGGGCAAGCGATTCATTATAAATAGTAATACGCACTATTGTCCTTCCGTTTTGTTCGCTAAATGTGTAATCCCAATCAGAACCTGGCAATTCCAGGGTTTCATCTTTGTCTGCAAAAGCATTAAACATTTTGAAATTGGTTTTTGGGCTAATGAAAGTGTATTTCTGAATTGACCAACGCTCTTGTCCTTCCGGGCTTACCATAGCATAAAATCTTCGCCCGCCTACTTTGAAATCCATAAATTTTGTTCTTGATGTCCATGGTTTAGGCGCCACCCATTGGTCAAGAATTTCCGGTTTGGTAAAGGCATCCCATACCAGCGAAAGCCCGGCATCAAATTCCCTGGTTATGAATACCGTTTTTGTTGTTTTGTCAACGGTAAAATCAAATAGCAAATCGTTTGTCATTTTTTTTGTTTTTTTATTGTTGATAATACTTTGTCAAGTTGATTAAATTGAGTTTCCCAAATTTTCCTGAATTGGGCTAACCAATTATCAATTTCTTGCATTTTTTTTGGATTAAAGTGATAATAAATTTCTCTACCTGACTGCTCAGGTTTGATCAATTTGCATTCCTGTAATACTTTAATATGTTTTGATACTGCTTGTCGGCTCATATCAAATTTTTCCGCCATTGCATTTGGCGTTAATGCGTGAATAGCAATTAAAGTTAAAATAGCCCTGCGTGTTGGGTCAGCTATGGCCTGGAATATGTCTTGTTTCATTTTAAATATTTAATTACGCAACCTTTAGGTTGCAAATATATATGCAACTTTCGAGTTGCGCAAATTTATTTGCAATTATTTTTTTCGAAGTGATGTCGGGAAGTTTAGTTGTTGCCGGAGGGTTCTATTACAATCAGGCCTAACTCAACGGATATACGAATGTTTGGAAATTGAAATACTGTTGACCGGGTGCTGAAGCCAAATAGAATGCGAAAATTAATTGCAATGTTTTGTTACTGTACATATTTACTTTGACTCCGCTAAGGATTTAAGTATCTTATTACGTTTTTTCAGGAAATTAGTCATGTACTTTTTCAAGAATAGTTTTTCCGCAATTGAACCAAAAATTCCGAGTGGAGCTTTAAAAGTAAACTCATCTGCCATGTTTGTTCCATTTTGGTGTACTTCAAATGTATGTTTATGCTTCATCGATGAAAAGGCGCCTTTGATCATTTCGTCCTCGAAATATACAAATGGCTCCATTTTATTTACTTTGACTATAAATTTTTGTTTAATACCAAAATGAATAGCTTGCCAGGTAATAACATCTCCTTCTTCACACAAACCAGATGTGCGTCCTGCGATCGCTTTTTCTTTTGTCCTTGAAGTTGAAAGGGGGTGAGCGTCAATGTTACGGGCTAAGTCAAAACATGTTTGAACTGGTGCCTCAATAAATGTTGTTAATTGTATGGTTGCCATTTGTACTTGCAGATAGCGTTTTGAGTATGCTGCAGGCGGGGAATTTATTGAACGTCCCGCCCGGAACTAAAGCCTGGATTTTTTTAAAGTTCAAGATAAGAAGTTTTGTTTGGCTATATTAGTCAAGCCCGAAATACTGCCGATAGTAATACATAGCGGATGTTTCAATGTCCACTTGCCGCAATTCTGTTGAGAATATAAATGTCCGACTACATTGCGCAAAAGCAGTTATGCGTTCGTGCTGTAGGTTATTGTTTAATTCGATTTACTTAAGAACCCTAATATTTTATTGCCCGACTTGAGGAAAATTAATTTTATAAAAATTATGTAAAGTTAACTTGCAAACTTCTTTCTTTTGATGTAGATTTCTACTTTGATTTCAATTACACAAATTTTTCCCTTTTTGAAGATCAAATTTTCTCTAACCTGTGGTAGGCAATCTATTTTCTAATCTAAAAATTTTTAAAAAAATGTTAGTTATTGCACATCACAACGTCAATGATCCTACTTTCTGGACTGCAGCAGAAGAATTGTCAAAAACCATTCCCGACAATTTAAAATTGCATGGGGTTTATCCTTCTATGGATGGTAAAACCGGAACCTGTCTTTGGGAGGCCGGATCTGCTGAAGAAGTTCAACAATTCCTTGACAAGAATGCGGGACAGTATGCAAAGAATTTCTGTTATGAAGTAAATGCAGAGAGGTCTGTAGGGCTACCTAAAATTCAATTGACAGCAACAAGCGTTAGTTGAATTTGTCCATGAATTTTTGAAAAAGGCATATATAGGATGCCTTTTTTTCATTGTTTTGGTGAAGCCAATTAAAGCATGACGCAAAACATTAAGCATTGCCGCATTTTGGATCCAGGTTGCTCTCGGGAGATACTGTGTCCTCTCCGTCGTTAATGCTTCAGCCTGGCTTAACAAATAGTTGATTGTTCTTCCATCTAACTACACTTGCATAAAGTCGATGTAGTGCGTACCCGTACATGTTAGAATTTGCTGCCCATTTTACCAATTGTAATGTTTCTCTTAGTTTTTTTGTTCATCTAAGGGTAACCTAAAAGCCTTGAGTAGAAAAAAATAACTTATCAACATCACTGCAAATCTCAATCTGTCAGCAAAAATCCATTTGTCAACCATGGTTTTTATTTCTTCAACTGTTTTATCTCCACCGGCTTTAAACATTAAAATATCATTGATGGAATAGATATATACCAATGTATACACCACACCAATTATAAAGATGATTGTGGTAATGAGCAGATAGCGTTTATGAAGTTTGCTGTTCCAGCCAAGAAACAATGCAACAATAATGGGCAGATTCCTGATGATCATCCAGGGTGGACCAAAAAAATTATTGATGTATTTATTAAAACTGGTATTACCAAAAAAATGCCTTACCGATTCCGGTGGCGATTCGCTCCAAATAGGAACTATTACAGTCATGTTGAAGAGCGTGCCGCCAACCCAAAGACTAAAACCGATGACAGCCCACCAAAGGGAAAAAGTTAAGAGTTTTTTTCGTAATGTCATAGTATGATGTGTTATAAATTAGGCAGATGTCGTCAAAGGTTACGCACACTTGCACAAAACCTGATACGTTCGTGCATATTGTTTTTACCTGACCATTAATTTGATAATTGTGTTATGACTTTTTTAGTTTTTTCGTTTTTTGATATTAACCCTGGTTTATATTCAAGTTATGTTTTGAAATCAGTCAGTGCTCAATGTTATTCGTCACGCTAGAATTACATCCGGTGTTGCACATAACTGATATTAGTAACATAGTACAATCAGGGTTTTGCGCTGCTGAAGAATTGTTGCTTGTCCGGCCCGGATCTGAAGCCCAATAAATAATAAAAGAAAGATAACAACTAATAGCACAACAAAATTCCGTCAAGCCAGGATGCTGTACAGTAGCGAGTTACAGCCGATTGTTATTCCTTCTGCCACAGTAGTTCAAAACCCCTGTTGGCAGCAGTAAAAAATTTTTTTAGTTTTTAAGTTCCTTTATCATTTGATCTGCTTGTTGTTTTGCCTGCTCATCTCCATATTTGGCTGTTAGCTCGTAATACTTAATGGCATTGTCTTTGTCTCCTTTTAGTTTATAGCCCTGTGCGATATTGTTTAATACAATAAAATCTTTTGGATTTATTTGTTCGGCTTGTTTTAAATAGCCAATTGCTTTATCATAATCTTTAGTGAGTAGCAAGGCAACTGAGATTACGGATAAAATTTCAATATTGCTTTTATAATATCGTAAAGTTGTCTCACTTATTTGTATCATATTATTTAGCAAACTGTCATCTTCGGTATCATACAATTCTTTTAAGTATTGCTGAATTGTTCCCAGCAGAAAGCTTTCGCCATCCTCCTGGCTTTTATTTTCAATCCAAAGCCAAATATTTTTATTTACCTGTGAATATTCAATTGTCTTTATGACTTCCTTAGTGAAATTATTATAGTCACCAATCTGCTGAAGCATATGACATTTTCCAAATCTTATATCTAACCGGTTAGGAAATCTTTCAATTCCTGCGTTTGCATACTTCATAGCTTTACTTAACTTTTCCGGATTGTATCCCAAATTTGAATTAATGTAACCTGCAACTTTTCCCGTAATGTCTGTTAACTGAAAGCTCTGTTTATTATTTTGTTCCCTTTCAGGAGAAATGATTTCTTGTTTGCTATTTAGAAAATAAAAATTCATTGCAGATGTATAAAGTTCAGGGTCGTTGGGATTCGATTTTTCCCACTCTGCAAATAGAGATTTAATTTTTGTTGTGTCGTTATTTTTAAACAGGTTTTTGAATTTGGCATAGTTTGATTGTCCAAACGTAAGAGTTGACAATATTGCCAGGAATAGAAACGGAAATATTTTTTTCATGTGGTAAAGTTTTTATTGCTGTTGACAGCAGGTTTCAAAGGTCAGTATTTTAGTTTATTTGGTCTTGGGAGGTGTTACTGTATAACCCCACGCTTCCAGAAAGCTTAATTGGTCATAATACGCTTCTTCCTGAGTAACCTTACCTTCATCGTTAAAGGTTAAAACTGTAAAGCCATTTGTTTCACTTGATTTTCCAGTTGGTGGATTTTTACCAAACATGCCTGTATTAGTACCTTTCACTATCCATTTTGTATAGGATTTATTGTCATTGATAATTATTTCACCTGGGGTTAAAGTAAAATCAGGAATGGCAGTTTTGATATAATTCATAGTCGCTGCTAATCCCGTTTGATCACTGGATGTTAATTTTCCATTTTGATATCGGTTAATTTTTTCAATTGTCATAGTCTTCATTAAATTAGTATCTATTTTGTTCCATGCTTCGTAATTTGTTTTTGTATTTTCCAGAATTTTCTGTTCTCTGCTTGTCTTGGTAGAATCACCATCAGGTTTTGATTCTTGTTTTTGGTTATTGCATGAAATTAAAACCAGAAGAAATAATACTGAATAGCTTGTAATCTTTTTCATAATAATCGTTTTTATTTTTTTAAATATAAATCTTAAAGAATAATGTGTTTTCAACTTTGCTGTTAATGAACAGGTATTTGTGTTGGTGAGGAATTTTGAAAAACGCCAGCCCGTAACCAAAGCCTGTTTATTTCGTTTTTAAATCTTTTGCGTATTTATAGAGTTCCTCATAAATGTCGAAGAATTTTCCTTCATCTTTTTCATCTAATGAAGTATTAAAAAATATAATTACAGAAAACTCTTTGTTCAAGTCAGAAAGCATAAAAGTTCTTACACCTGGGTCAGATCCATTGTGTCCAATTCGGGTAGCACCTAACTTGGTAGCCCAAAAAATACCTTGGTTAATTTTATTTAATTTTACATTGTCAGGTTTATTTATTTCTGTATATTGAAATCGAAGCATTTCTTCAACCGTTTCCTTTTTTAGAATTCTTGTGTTTTTGTATTTTCCTTCGTTTAGTAGACTAATGAAAAATTTCGATAATTCATTTACCGAAGTTCTAACACCACCGTCAGGATAAGTTGTTCCTTCATACAATTGGATTTGCACAATACTATCGCCTTTTTTTTCATAATGTTTAGAATGGTTCTTTATATCAATTTCATTCAAAGCCCAACCTGAACTTTGCATTTTTAAAGGTTTAAAAATATTTTTTTTAGCATACTCATTTAGTTTTTTTCCCGTTCTCAACTCAATTACAAACCCTGCCAACCCTGCTCCAATGTTAGAATAATCTCTATTTGTTGCTGGCTTTGCATTTAAGAAATTGTCTTTTGAGTAATGTTTTCCACCTTCTACAAAATAGCTTTTTAAGAATTCTTCTAATGGTTCTGGTTTACTTCCACCATAATAATAGGTACTGTCATAAATTGGATAACGGTCAACTAAAGATGATGTATGTGTTGCCAAATGTCTTAATGTAATTTTTTCATTAGGAAAATTTGGATTAATCACTTTGAAAGGCAAGTAATTATTAATGTCCTCGTCAAGTGAAACTTTTCCTTCTTCAACTGCTTTCATAATGCAGAAACCTGTAAAAGCCTTGCTAATTGATGCAATATTCATAATTGTCGAAGGGGTAAAAGGTGCTTTGGTTTCCTTGTCAGCATAGCCGTAACCATTTGTCCAAACTACTTTTTTATCAATGATAATTGATGCTCCAATACCAACTATTCCTGTTTCACTCATTTTGCTTTCAATAAAACTATCTATTGAAGTTTTAGGTGTCGTTTTATCAATAGATTGTCCTAAGCTATTTTGGCAAAATGTATAAATAGTCAAAAATAAAATGGTCGCAAATTTAGATTTCATTTTTTTTTAGTTTCTTATTTTGATGAGTCGATTGTGGCTTATCAACTAGTATTGTTTAAAAGTTGAAAATAACAACTAAAGCCAAATTAATAATGTTGAGCTGAAACTGAATCTGATAGCGAGGTACAGCCGAAGCTAACAACGTACTGCCCCAATAACACCAAACCTCATGATGTACTTAGATTTTTTTAATCTCGTCTGATAACTTTTCCTTCTTTCATCACAAACTGAATACT